>Ga0315291_10000929_pt1 | contig 39275 bp, 32 predicted proteins | sample YL17G12_20_MG_FD_203070 | JGI IMG/M metagenome (GOLD analysis project Ga0315291, IMG submission 203070) | Sediment microbial communities from Yellowstone Lake, YNP, Wyoming, USA - YL17G12_20 | ecosystem: Environmental > Aquatic > Freshwater > Lake > Sediment | place: USA: Wyoming | collected...
GTGTGTACCTACCTATACTATACAGGGATGTTGCGAAGTTCCCCGGCTGGATGGCAATTAGATTTGATCTTTATAGATGAATTCCAGGACAGGTTTTAGCTTGCGGTATATTTCCAGCCAGATGGCAGCCGTAGGTCTTGATGAAATATGTTTTCACAGGTCCCGATGGCCCAGCGCCTTCGCAAGTAATTCATTTATCTTCGGCGAAGAATCCGATGAAGCCCGGGCATTTGCCGATGGAGTACCGCCGAGTAATTCTACAAATCCGTCCGGAGCTGTCAGGTAGTTGACTGTAGTGGGAGAATATGGGCTCGCGATCTGATGCCCCGCATCCGCATAGACCAGTGCGACATCGCCGTATGAATGGCCTTTTGCTTTTAGTCTGTCGACAATTCTTTTAGCCATCTCATTTGACGGCCAAACACCATCCTTACCGCCGCCCGTAACAAGCACCGGCCCGTTGATATTCTCAACCTTGATCGTTGCAGCTTCAATGTTCTTCGCATACTTGATCGCATTAGCGTACATCGGCCTTGTCGGCCATGGTTTCTTCGCTATCCGCGCCCACATGTAACTTGCCAGCAGCCGCATGTTGAATTCGAGCTGAACGAACGGGATGCTTTTTCCCCTCCATGTCCAGGACGACTTGTGCACTCTGCCCATTTGCTTGCCGATGCTCTCAAACGCATAAGCGCTCGCGGATTTTGCCACAACAACTTTTATGTCCGGCAGAAGCGACGCGGAAAGAAGAGCAAGCTCCGCGCCCTTCGATGCTCCCCACACTCCGATAGAATCTGCTTTAACGCGCGGATACGCCTTTAGCCACGTTAAGCCGCGCTCAACCGTTTCGATAGGTATCTCTTCCAGATCATCGGGAAGTCCATCCATCCCGAAATAACCAAGCGCGAACGTCACATAACCCTGCGAGGCATATTGAGCCGCCGCCGGTTCGAACACCCCACCCTCAGAGCCGCCAAACATTATTATCGCCGGAAGTTTTTCATTTCCCGGCGGCAGGAATAATGTTCCGACAACTCCCTTTTCCCTGATCTCGATCCTTTGTATCCCGCGAGCAAGATGAAGGCGTATAAAATCTTTAGTGGCGAGAATTTTTCCATTCGATATCAGACTTGCTTTCAGGTTATCCGTCGCCAGGCTTTTGCCGAACGCACCCGACGGCTTTCCCTTTGATATTGGTTTCATTGACCAGAACAGTCCCGCCTGGTCCACGCCTCTGTAATCGCCTGCCAACGATGGCTGGACTGCAGGGTCAACCGTGCCGTCCCCTCCCGCAGCGAATTTTGCATGCGATGCCCATTTGACGCCCGCTTTGTCTGTTTTCTCGATGCTGATCGTCACTATGGTGCCGATTTTCAGCCCGGTCGCGCGCACGCTTACAGGCTGCCCAGTTAGTGATTCGAGAGGTATGATCTCAATATTCATAGCTCACCTCTTTTTAGATATACTCGAATTTGTAATCGGCTTTTGAGAGCTTCCTGTATACCTGCGTGTCGCTCTCAAGCCTGAAAGGCAGGTCCACTATCTTTGAAAATCCCTCCCAGATACCGAACCATCCAAGCGGCATGAATACAATGCCGATCACCTCGAGCATCAGCGTGTCGAGCTTCTTATAATATGTAAGGAGCGCGAGCACCATTAGGAGTGCCATACCTAGTATGATGTAAATAGAGCCCCTTTTCCGCAGTTCGCTTATCGACTTCGCGTACCTCTTATATCTCTGGTTGAAATACCTATTTATCCTTGATATTATCTTTTTTTCCGCGGCAGGGTCCTCGATCGACTTTGGAGCAACAATGACGACGTCATACTTTCCCTTTATGTCCTGCCTGTGGCGCCTTGTAAGCTCGGTTATGAAGTCCTCCGAAAGGTCCCTCTGCGTCAGGTCGCGGGGATCGAAGTCAGAGAAGATATCATCGTAGGTATCGATCGCGATGGATATTGCGTTTATATCATCAAGACGCTGTTTAATCTTGTCTTCAGCCATTTTATTTTATCAGCCTTCTCTTCATCAATTTTATCCCAAAAAAGAATGCAACTATTTCAATTATGATAAGTACAAGGAAATTTAACGCAAGGCCCTGCGATGCCTGGCCGGAGAATATTGCCCTTGAAATGTTAACCGCGTGGGTGAGCGGCATGAACTGCGCGAATACTTTCATCCAGTCGGGAAATTTATCAAGCGGAAAGAAAACCCCCGAGAAGAAAAGCATTGGCGTAAGGATGAGTTCTGAATAATAGCTGAAGAAATCAAAATTTGGCGCAAAAGATGTCACGATCATTGAAAGCGAGGAAAAAAGGATCCCGACAAATATCATCAATAACAAAAGGAGAATGAAATTGGTGGCCGATACCGGCATGATCCCCATTAATAGCGCAACCACGAGCATCAAGACGCCGCTTACAAGCCCCCTGAACATTCCCCAAGCGATATCGCCTGCTATGGCATCTTCGCATGAGATCGGTGTCGCTATCAACGAGTCATATAATTTCTCGTGGATCATCTTGACGAAGGTCCCGTACATGCATTCATAAGCGGATGACATCATTACCGAAGAGATCAGGACGCCTGGCACAAGGAAATAAAGATATGGCCTGCCGCCGAATTGCCCCATGTAAGCGCCCATTCCTATGCCGAATGTGATTAGATAAAAGAATGGTTGCCCCAGGCTAACAAGGAAAGTGGTGAATATGAACCTCTTGTATGATATGAGGTTCCTCAGGAATACGTAATATATCCTGTATGACAGGTTCATTCTATCAAGCTCCTTCCGGTCAGCTTGAGAAAAACATCCTCAAGTGTTGCCGGCCGGTTCAGCACATTGTGAAGGTTCATTTCAACGACCTTCCTCATTAATTCTTTCCCGTCTCGGCAATAGAAATACAGCGTGTCCCCCACTCTCTCGTGGCCGCAGCTCGCGCCGGAAAGACGGTTGAGTATTTTTTCATCCTCTTCTTTCGGGACGCGGATCTCAACGACTTCGCTTCCGATCTCGTTCTCAATGAGGTTTTTCGGGACCCCTTCTTTTAGGATCCTGCCCTTGTGCATTATAACAATGCGGTCGCAGAGCTGTTCGGCTTCTTCCATATATTGAGTTGTGAGCACTAAAGTTGCTCCCTCTCTCTTCAGCTCTCTCAATCTCTGCCATATCAGGTGCCGTGCCTGGGGATCAAGCCCTGTGGTCGGCTCATCCGCGATTATCAATTTCGGGGCATTGATGAGCGCTCTCGCGATGAGCAGTCTTTTCTTCATTCCGGTGGAAAGCTCGTCTATCTTGCTGTTCTTTTTCTGCTCGAGTTCGACGAATTTCAGGTAGTCGTTGATCCGCTTCCTTGCGATTGCGCGCGGGATGTCAAAAAATCGGGCATGGATAGCAAGGTTTTCGTCAACAGTAAGGTCCACATCAAGGTTTATCTCCTGCGGGATGACGCCTGTTATGTTCTTGATCGCGCGGTTATTGATGTTCGCGGGCATTCCCGTGACCGTGAGAGTGCCGGAAGTGACCGGCGATACACAGTGGATCATCCTTATGGTGCTTGTCTTTCCCGCGCCGTTCGGGCCGAGGAGGCCGAAGCATTCGCCCTCGCGGATATCAAAGGAGATACCGTTGACAGCCGTCAGGTCGCCGAATTTTTTTGTGAGGTTTTTTGCGATGACCAGTGAATCCACAGTTGGATAGTATAATCTAAAAACTGGAAAATACAAAGTTGAATTCGCAAGCCAATGAGATTAATATATCGATATATGAAAAAGATCGCGATAATTCTTCTGATAACATTTCTTGCTATAGGTGCATGCGCTGCGCCAAAAAAGGTGGTCAAAAAAATGAATCCGCAAAACATCTCAATTATAAGCCCGTCTTTCAAGAATATGGAATATCTGCCCGCGAAATTTAGCGGGAACGGCAAAGGCATCAATCCTTCGCTGATATTTGAGAATATACCGCTAAATGCAAAGTGCCTGGTCCTGATAATGGATGATCCAGATGCGCCATACGCCACCTTTGTCCACTGGTTGATGTTCAATATCCCGCCAAAAACAAAAGAAATAAAAGAGAACAGTATTCCTCAAGGAGCTGTTATGGGAATGACCAGCTCCGGAATATTAAAATATGTTCCTCCCTCTCCTCCCCCGGGAAAACCTCACCGTTATGTCTTCAAGCTCTACGCGTTGGACAGGATGCTGAGCTTGAAAGAAGGGGCAAGCAAGGATTCGATCGAAATAGCGATGCAGGGCCACATTATCGCGCACACAAGTTTAACTGGATTATATAAAAGATAGGGGGACATATGGCGCAGGATTTTTCGTTCGACATAGTATCAAAGATCGATCTCCAGGAGATGGACAACGCGATTAACATGTCCATGAAGGAGATTTCGCAGAGGTTCGACTTCAAGGGAAGTGTTTCTAACATTAAGAACGAGGAGAACAAAAAGCTCGTTGTCGTATCCGATGATGAATTCAAGCTTAAGAACGTCATCGATATCCTCCAGAACAAGCTCGTCAAGCGCGGAATATCCCTCAAGTTCCTTGAATACGGCAAAGTGGAATCGTCGATTGGAGGCAGCGTTAAGCAGGAAATAACGCTCAAACAAGGCATTCCGCAGGAAAAGGCAAAGCAGATAAATACGCTGATAAAGGACAAGAAGCTGAAGGTCCAGCCCCAGATACAGGGCGACCAGATAAGGGTCTCAAGCAAAAGCAAGGATGAACTTCAGGCCGTTATGCAGTTGCTGAGAGCCGCCAACCTGGATATCGAGCTTCAGTTCATGAACTACAGGTAGCCCCGACAGCCCGTTGACATAAATCTTTCATTTCTGTATAATTCACGGTCTATGTACGCAATAATAGAAACAGGCGGAAAACAATACAAAGTTGAAAAAGGCGCAGAACTTGACGTTGAACTCCTCTCGGGGAAGAAAGAGGGCGACGCAATTAAGTTCGAGAAGGTCCTCCTGCTCTCCAAGAAAGGCGCGATGGAAGTGGGCGCCCCCTATATAAAGGACGCGCACGTTGACGCCAAAGTGCTGTCCATCGCAAAGGACAAGAAAGTCACCACGTTCAAATTTAAACGGAAAACAAATTATCACAGGACAATAGGCCACAGGCAGATATACACCAGGGTCAAGATCGAAACAATTAAGGGAGAATAGCAATGGCTCATAAAAAAGGCGGCGGATCCACCGGCAACGGGCGCGACTCGAACGGCCAGAGGCTGGGAGTAAAAACTTTCGGCGGGCAGGTCGTTTCTGCCGGAAGCATTATACTGAGGCAGCGCGGGACAAAATTCCTTCCCGGCAAGAACGTCGGGCTAGGCCGCGACGACACCCTCTTCGCAAAAGCCGACGGCAAGATCTTATTTCAGGGCTCCAAAGTAAGCGTAATCCCCTAATTTCTCAGCAAGGTTAACCAATAAAATGCCATTCATTGATGAAGCCAATATTTCTGTGAAGGCCGGAGACGGCGGTAACGGCTGCGTATCGTTCAGACGTGAAAAATTTATCCCCAAAGGCGGGCCTGACGGAGGCAACGGCGGCCGCGGCGGCGATGTGATCATACTCGCGGATCAGCACATGCGCACTCTTCTTGATTTCAGATACAAAAAGAATTACGAGGCGGAAAGAGGCGCGCACGGAGAAGGAAAAAGGAAATCGGGAAAAGACGGAAAAACGCTCACTATCAAGGTCCCCTGCGGCACCCAAATATTTGATTCGGAAAGCAATGAACTGATAATAGATCTTCTTCACGACGGCCAGAAGATAGTGATCACAAAGGGCGGGGACGGCGGGTTCGGGAACGACCACTACAAGTCTTCAACGAACCAGGCGCCAAGAAAAGCACTCGCCGGGTGGCCCGGAGAAGAAAAGAAATTAAGGCTCGAATTAAAGCTTCTGGCGGATGTCGGTCTTGTGGGATGCCCTAACGCGGGGAAATCATCGCTTCTTTCAAGGATATCAGCTGCACACCCGAAAATAGCTCCCTACCCTTTCACGACAAAGGAACCTAATTTGGGCATAGTGAAAGTGGATGAGATAACTAATTTCGTGGCTGCTGATATTCCTGGTCTTCTTGAAGGCGCCCACAAAGGAGTCGGGCTTGGCGATAAGTTCCTTAAGCATATCGAGCGTACAAGTGTCCTTATACATATAATAGACGCCGCAGGGGTTGACGGAAGACGGCCGATCGACGACTATCACTCGATAAACAACGAGCTCGACTCATACAGCACTAAGCTTTCAAAGCTTCCCCAGGTCGTTGCTCTTAACAAAATGGACCTTCCTGAAGCCAAGGAAAATTTGAAAGAGTTCCAGAAGGAAGGCATCGAGTTTTTGCCGATCTCTTGCGCTACCGGGGACGGCATAAAGCAACTGATCTATAAGGTCGCGAACAAGCTTAAGGGCTAGACGAGTTCCGAGCTTTAATCTATAATCACTCCACTATGAGCAAATACAAAACCATTGTCATAAAGATAGGGAGCTCCACGCTCACGAACAAGGCTGGCAACCTTGACACCGCGAACCTGAAAAGGATCGCCGGGGAGATCGCAGACCTCAAGAAGCAGAAAAAGAACATCATCATCGTGACCTCCGGAGCGATAGTTTCCGGCTCGGAAGCGCTTAAATTCAACAAGAAACCCCGTTCGATACCTGAAAAACAGGCTGCCGCGGCCGTCGGGCAGGGCCTCTTGATGAAAGAATATGCCAAGGCATTCGAGGAATACGGAATCACCGTGGCGCAGATACTTCTCACAAGGGACGAAGTCTCGGACAGAGAAAGATACCTCAACACCAGGAACACATTGATGAAGCTCCTGGACATGGATGTCATCCCTGTCGTAAATGAGAACGACACGGTATCGATCGAAGAAATAAAGATCGGCGATAACGATACTCTTTCGGCGCTTGTCGCGAGCCTTGTCGGCGCAGATCTTTTGATAATGCTTACGGATGTTGACGGCTTCATGATGGCCGACGAAGACAACGAGCTCCAGGTCATTCACGAGATAAAAGAAATAACGCGGGAAGTGAAGGAAGCCGCGGGGCATCCATCCAGTCAGATGGGCGTCGGCGGGATGGTGACAAAGATACAGGCTGCAGAGATATGCTCGGATGCGGGCGTTGTCACTGCCATCGCGAACGGCAGGACCAGCGGAGTGATCGCGGAAATAATCTCCGGAAAAAAGACCGGCACCATTTTCATTCCGAGAGTTTCGCGGATGGAATCAAGGAAACGATGGCTCGCTCACGGGCTTCCCGTGAAAGGCGCACTCATCATAGACGGCGGAGCAGAAACGGCATTGATAAAAGGAAACAAGAGCCTTCTACCTGTTGGTGTTAAGGAAATAAAAGGCAAATTTGATGTCGGGGAAGCGGTCTCGGTGAAGAACGAGGCCGGGATGGACATCGCGCGCGGACTTGTGAATTTTTCAAGCGAGAACCTGAAAAAGATAATCGGCCTTAAGAGCATTCAGGTGGAGGAAGTCTTGGGAGGAGAATACGTTGACGAAGTCATACATCGGGATAATCTGGTCCTAATGGAAAAGGAAATGAAAAGTGAGTGAAGCAATAGAAAAAGCGCGGCTCGCGAAGGAAGCTTCATACAAGCTTGCCAACCTGAGCACCGACATAAAGAACAAGGCGCTTGATGAAATGGCGAAAGTCATAAGTTCCGGTGCCAGAGATATCATTGAGGCGAACAACCTTGACCTGGAAATAGCCTACAAGAAGAACATCGGAAAGGCACTGATGGACCGGTTGACCCTGGACGGCGAGAGGATAAATGATATCATCGACGGGCTTAAGATAGTAAAGAACCTGCACGATCCCATCGGAAGGATCATCGCAAAATGGAGCAGGCCCAACGGACTGAAGATCGCAAAAGTTAGAGTGCCGCTGGGGGTCATTGGTATAGTTTATGAAGCGCGTCCGAATGTGACCGTGGATTCCGCGGCTCTCTGCCTGAAAGCCGGCAATGCAGTAATACTTCGCGGGGGATCTGACGCTATCAATTCGAACATGATACTCGCAAAATTGATCTCTGAAGCCGCATACAAATCGGGAGTTCCAAACGGAGCGATATATCTTATCGAGAGCACGGAAAGGGAATCTGTCACGGAAATGCTTAAGCTTAACCATTTCATCGACGTGATAATTCCAAGGGGCGGAGCGGGATTGATAAAACACACCATGGAGAATTCCTCGATCCCTGTCATACAGACAGGCGAAGGCAACTGCCATGCCTATGTCGAGAAGACGGCCGACCTGAAAAAAGCGGTCGAGATAGTTTACAACGCGAAAGTGCAGAGGCCTTCCGTATGCAACGCAATAGAAACCCTTCTTGTTGATGAGTCGATAGCAAAAGAATTCCTGCCGATGATATTCCAAAGGTTGAAAGAAGCACACGTTGAACTTCGTGGCGATGAAAAAGCAAAAGCGATCGATCCGTCAATAAGATCGGCGACCGAAGAGGACTGGAAAACCGAATATCTGGCGCTGATACTTGCGGTAAAGGTGGTATCGGGAGTGGATGAAGCTGTGAAGCACATCAATGCTTACGGGACAAGGCACTCGGAAGCGATAATGACGCGCGACAAGGCAGCCGCAAAAAAATTTACAGATGAAGTTGATGCAGCAGCAGTCTACGTGAATGCCTCCACGCGGTTCACTGACGGCGGGGAATTCGGGTTCGGCGCCGAGATAGGCATTTCCACCCAGAAGCTCCACGCGAGAGGTCCCATGGGCCTCGCCGAGCTGACCTCATATAAATACATCGTGATCGGCAGCGGCCAGATAAGGAAGTAAATGCAGCGCATCGGAATAATGGGAGGGACATTCAACCCGATCCACAAAGGCCATATTGCCATTGTGAGGGCGGCTAAAAAACAGTTCCGCCTTAACAGGATAATTTTTGTGCCGTCAGGAACGCCTCCGCACAAGACCAGTGAGTACATTGCGCCCAAAGAGGACCGGTTAAAGATGGTGGAGCTGGTGATCGCAGGAAAGAAGAAATACTCTGTTTCGAGAGTTGAGCTTGACCGCCCCGGTTATTCATATGCGGTGGACACTTTCAGCGAATTGAAAAAGGAATACAAAGGCAGCGCCCAGCTCTATTACATAATGGGAATGGATTCCATCAACGAGATACTCACCTGGAAAAAGCCGATGGAGCTTTTCAAGCTTTGCCAGTTCATCGTCGCCACGAGGCCGGGCTCGAAGATCAGGACAATGCGCAGGATACTGAAGTTCCCGCCCGTGAAGATGCACTCCGACACGATACACCTCATAGAAGTGAAGATGAATATTTCGTCAACACAGATAAGGGAATCCATCAGCAAAGGCAGGATGCCGTCTAGGCACATGGACAAAAAAGTGATCGAATACATCAAGGAGAAAAAACTATATGGCTATACCGGAGAGTAAAAAGACCGTCCTCGATAACGGCGTCACGCTTATTACCGAAACGATGGCCGATGTGCGCTCTGTGGCGATGGGGATCGTCGTCGGGACGGGGTCGGGTCATGAAGTGGAACAGCACGCAGGGATATCGCATTTCATAGAGCACATGGCGTTCAAAGGCACAAAAAAAAGGACAGCTTTCGATATTGCCTCGGAATTCGACGCCGTGGGCGGAAGGATGAACGCTTCAACCGGAAAGGAACTCACCACATATTATGCCGTGACACTGGACAAGCACATGGACGTTGCAGTGGATGTGCTCTCCGACATATTCCTTAATTCCATTTATGACCAGAAGGAAATGGAGCTCGAGAAAGGCGTTATAGTTGAAGAAATAAAGATGTACGAGGATACCCCTGATGAGCTTATCCACGACTTTTTCACCGAAGTGATATACCACGGCCACCCGTTGGGCAGGCCGACTATCGGAAGCGAGAAAAGCGTCAGGTCTATCACAAGGGATAACATGATCGATTACACAAAAGAACTTTACACTCCCGACAATACGATCATCGCGCTTGCCGGCAATGTGGAGCATGAGTACGCGTGTAAATTGATAGAGCCGGCTTTCTCTGTGATGCGCGGAAAACTGCCTCCGAGAAAAAAGCACGAGCCGACGATCATGAAGGCCGAAAAGTTCAGGCACAAGAAGACCGAGCAGGTACATATGTGCCTGGGCACTAACGGCCCCTCGCAAGTCGATGAAGACAGGTATGCTTTTTCTATTCTCGACACGGTATTGGGCGGAAGCATGAGCTCCCGGCTTTTCCAGGAGATTAGGGAGAAAAGGGGGATGGCGTATGCCATCTACTCCTACAACGGGGCGCTGAAGGACTGCGGGCTTTATGTGGTTTACGCCGGCACAAGCAAGGAAAATTTCCCGAAAGTCGTTGACCTTACCATCGCGGAGTTCAACAAGGTAAAGAAGAACGGGATCACAAAAGCGGAAATGGAAAGGTCAAAGGAGCATCTTAAGGGCTCGCTTGTGCTCGGCCTTGAATCAACATCGAGCAGGATGGGATACCTGGCGAGATGCCTTTTCTATTACGGGAAGATCATCACGATAGACGAGATATTTGATAAGGTGGATAAGATAACCCATGATGATATAATCAGGGTCGCGAATAAATATATAAAGGATGAATATCTGACTCTGACCGCCATCGGCGATATCACTGAAAAGGAGCTTCCAAAAGTATGAGCGAGAGATTGAAGATCCAGATATTAAAACTGCCACATGGTAAAGACGTTCCTCTTCCGAAATACATGAGCCATTCGGCTTCCGGCATGGACCTTTACGCGGCAATTGACGGCGAGGTCATATTGAAACCGGGCGAGAGAAAGTTGATACCCACAGGTTTTAAGATGGCGCTTCCGCAAGGTTATGAAGCGCAGGTGCGTCCGAGGTCTGGATTGGCGATAAAGAACGGGATATCCGTACTTAACACGCCTGGCACTATTGATGAGGATTATCGCGGCGAGGTCGGTGTCATTCTGATAAATCACGGACAAGAAGATTTTAAGGTAAAACGCAACGACCGCATCGCGCAGATGGTGATAAACAAAGTCGAGCAGGCTGATATCGAGGAAGTTCAATCTCTAAGCGAGACCCATAGAAATTCTGGCGGATTCGGGCATACAGGAGTATAATATACGGCATGATAAAAGTATTAGTTAGCGGTGCGGCGGGGAAGATGGGCCGTGAGGTCATAAAAGCCCTCAAAAAAGAAACTGATATGAAGCTTGTCGGTGCGGTGGACATCGCCCAGGTAGGCATAGACGCGGGCGAAGATGCCGGTGTAGGCCCCGCGGGCATTGAGATATCAAAGAACCTGAAAGCTACCATAAGTGATTCAAGGCCCGATGTTGTTATCGACTTCACGCATCCGAACGTCGCGATGATGAACATCAGGGTGATACTCGACAGCAAAGTCCACGCGGTGATCGGCACGACCGGATTGACCGACGAAAATCTCGCCGAGATCAAAAAACTTTGCTCAAAGAACAAAGTTAACTGCATTGTTGCCCCTAATTTCGCGGTAGGCGCCGTTCTCATGATGATGTTCTCGAAAACTGCGGCAAAATACATGCCGAATGTGGAGATCATCGAGCTACACCACGACAAAAAAGCGGACGCTCCCTCAGGGACCGCCCTTAAAACCGCGGAATTGATACTTCAATCCGAAGCGGCGAAAGGGATAGTGAAAGGGAAATCCGCTGAGATCGAGAAACTCGATGGTGTGCGCGGCGGCAGCATGAACGGCATACATATACACAGCATCCGCCTCCCGGGATTCGTTGCGCACCAGGAGGTCATCTTCGGCGGGATCGGTCAAACGCTCACCATAAGGCACGACTCATTATCAAGAGAATCGTTCATGCCGGGCGTCATCATGGCCGTAAGAAAAGTAAGGACCATCGAAGGTTTGGTTTACGGGTTAGAGAACCTCCTTTCCTAAATATGCCCCGCTATAAAAAAGTATTAGCAGAGAACAGAAAAGCTTTCTTCGATTACGCGATCCTTGAGACGTTCCAGGCCGGCATATCGCTCAAGGGTGGCGAAGTCAAATCGATAAGGCTTGGACATGCGAACCTTAAGGACAGCTTTGCCCGCGTGGACAAGGGCGAGATATGGCTTTACAACATGCACGTGAGCCCCTACGAGCAGGGCGGAAGATACAACCTTAATCCCACAAGGGAGAGAAAGCTTCTCCTGAATAAGGGCGAGCTTAAGAAACTGATAGGCCGGGTCCAAGAAAAAGGTTTAACTTTAATTCCCCTTAAGCTATACTTGATGGACAACTGGGTGAAAGTGGACCTCGCTCTCGCGAAATCAAAGAAAGTATTTGAAAAGCGCGAGAAGATCAAGAAAAGAGAGACAGACAGGGAGGTCGCTAGGGCTTTTTCCGCCAAGGTGAAGAAAAAATGACAAAGCAAAGCGAAGCTGGCAGCGAAGACACGCCGCCAAAAAAGACATACACGATGCAGGATCTCCTTAACGCCACGAAGGACATCCTGAGGTCCGATGACATCGGCAAAAAACTCCCGGATTCCGCCATAGAAAAACTCTCCAAGCTCCTCGCGAAAACCGCCATTAAAGGTGACTTGTAAAAGATTATTTGATATAATTCCCCCGAGGTAAAAAAATGATAAAGATACCGCCATCGAACATTACTCCTCCGGCAGTACCGCCGGTGCCTCCCAAGAAAGAGGGAAAGACAGAAACAACTAAGCCGGCTCCGGCCGCAGGTAAAGGCGCCGAAAGAGGGCTTCAGGCCATGGACTCGCACGCAATGGCCGTCCGACTTGCCGCTCTCGCGGGTGAAGCAAAGGAAAAAGAGCTTTCGATGGCGAAGATAATCGAGGAAGCGATCGAGAGGACCGGTATGACGAACCCCCAGGCCGCCATGGAAGAAGTTAACAAGCACATGCAGAAAGAAATAGAGGAAGTGCTGAACGAGATAAAGAACAACAAGGAACTGATGGAAGAAGCAGAGGCCTGGGAAGCGCTGGGCGACCTTCTTGAAAGCAACCTCACCAAGGAGCAGGCGGAAGCCTTCATCGACCTTGTGCAGAGCCAGATAAGAGGAATGAAATAATCCCCGCTTTTTCAATATGAAAAAGAAACAATTAATCCTATCCGCCCTTTTATTATTGATTGTAACTTTTGCCGCGCTCTCCCCTTCCTTCATAGCGGGTTTCTCCAACTGGGACGACTGGATGTACATAACGGATAACCCGAAGATAACCAGTTTTTCTTTGGAGAACGTGAAAACATGGTTCACTTCCTACCACTATCGGCTGTACCATCCGCTCCTTTTCGTTGTTTACGCCGCTGAATATCATATCGCCGGGCTTAATCCCCATGTTTATCACGTTACCAGCCTCATCCTTCATCTTTTGAACACGCTTCTTGTTTTCTGGTTCGCTTATATGCTGAGCAGGAACCATCTGGCGGCCGTGATCACCGCGCTTCTTTTCGGGATACACCCGATGCATGTGGAATCCGTGGTCTGGCTTCCGGAAAGAAAGGACGTTCTCTACTCTTTCTTTTTCCTGGGTTCGCTGATATCTTATCTCTATTTCATAAAGGACAAGAAGAGGAACTTTTATTACCTGTGCATGTTCCTTTTCGTCCTTTCGTTCCTTTCAAAATCGATGGCAATGACACTGCCGTTCGTCCTTCTTCTCTGCGATTACCTTCTCAAGGTCAAGATCGACAGGAAAAACCTTATCGACAAGGTCCCGTTCTTCGCGCTCTCTTTCCTTTTCGCTTTCATCACGGTCATGGGCCATTACGAGCCGGGAGTTGAGGGAAGAGAATTTTCTTTCTCATTGATAGGAAACTTCGTCTCCGCCTGCCAGAACATTGTCTTCTACATCATTAAACTTGTCCTTCCTTTCAAGCTGTCCTGCATATATCCGATGCCCAGCCAGATGCAGAACATACCGCAGGTGATATTCTTTCTCGCGCCGGTTATCGTCATCGCCTTTATCGCATTGATGTTCTGGTCGGGAAAATATTCGAGGGTCGGCGTCTTCGGCGGATTGTTCTTCCTTGTGACTGTCGCGCCCGTGAGCCAAATACTTCCGGTGGGACTGGGCATCCCAGCTGACCGCTATACATATATACCGTATATCGGGTTCTTCTATATTTTTGCCGAATGGTTCGCGCTTGCCTATAAAAGATACGACAAGAAGGTCTTGATGGGGATTCTTTCAGCCCTTTTCCTTGCGCTTTTCATCCTCTCTTTCCAGAGGGCCTTGGTCTGGAGGGACAGCATTGTCCTGTGGGATGACGTCATAAGGAATTACAAGAACATCCCCCTTGCCTACTTCAACCACGGGGACGCGGAAAACTCGATTGGCAAAACGGGCAAGGCGATCGCTGATTATGATCAGGCGCTGAAATTAGATCCCGATTTCATCGCAGTTTGGTACAACCGCGGGAACGTCTATCTTAAGAGAGAGGAATTTGACAAGGCCATTTCCGATTTCAGCCGCGCTATAAAGCTCCGCCCGCATTACGCGATCGCCTTTAACAACAGAGGCACTATCTATTTCAGGATGGGGGATCTGGAGAAGGCATATATCGATTTTTCGCAGGCGATATTGGCCGATCCGAACTACGCGGACGCGTATTACAACCGTGCCGTTGTCAGTTCAATTAGAGGCGACGCCGCAAGGGCGCTGTTTGACATGCTTAAAGCTCAGAGACTGGGGAAGAAAGTGGACCAGCAAGTCATAGATAAATTTAAAAAGGCGGTAAAATGAAAAAGAAACAATTGATCTTATCCGCACTTTTACTGTTGATCGTGACTTTTGCCGCGCTCTCCCCTTCCCTTATCGCGAGTTTCTCCAACTGGGACGACCAGATAATGATAACGCAGAACACAAAGATAATGAGCATGTCTTGGAAAAGCATTAAAGTGTGGTTCACCACTTTTCACGAGCGGCTCTACCATCCTCTTGTCCTGATGTCGTATGCTGTCGAGTACCATTTCTTCAAGTTTGACGCCCGCGTTTACCACGCGACGAACCTTGTCCTCCACTTATTGAACACACTATTCGTTTTCTGGTTCGTTTATCTTATAAGCAAAAAGAACTTGATAGCCCTGATAACGGCGCTTCTTTTTGGTATTCACCCTATGCACGTTGAATCCGTCATCTGGCTTCCGGAAAGAAAGGACGTCCTCTACTCTTTCTTTTTCCTTGGCTCGCTGATATCTTATCTCTATTTCTTGAAGGACAAGAAGAGGAATTTTTATTACCTCTGCATGTTCCTTTTCACCCTTTCATTCCTTTCAAAATCGATGGCAATGACACTGCCGTTCATCCTTCTTCTCTGCGATTACCTTCTCAAGGTCAAGATCGACAGGAAAAACCTGATCGACAAGGTACCGTTCTTCGCGCTCTCCTTCCTTTTCGCTTTCATCACGGTCATGGGCCATTACGAGCCGGGTGTCGAGGGAAGGGAATTTTCTTTCTCATTGATAGGCAATATTGTCTCCGCCTGCCAGAACATTGTCTTTTACCTGATAAAACTTGTCCTTCCGTTCAAGCTGTCCTGCATATATCCGCCGCCGAGCCAGATGCAGAACATCCCGCAGGTGATATTCTTTCTCGCGCCTGTCATTGTCATCGCCCTTATCGCCTTGATGTTCTGGTCGGGAAAATATTCAAGGATCGGTATCTTCGGCGGATTGTTCTTCCTTGTAACTGTGGCGCCCGTGAGCCAGATACTTCCTGTGGGGCTGCGCATCCCAGCTGACCGCTATACATATATACCGTATATCGGATTCTTCTATATCTTTGCCGAATGCTTCGCGCTTGCCTATGAAAAATACGACAAAAAGCTCTTGATGGGGCTTCTTTCAGCCCTTTTCCTTGTCCTTTTCATCCTTTCTTTCCAGAGGGCGCTGGTCTGGCGGAAAAGCACAGTCCTGTGGGATGATGTCATAAGGAATTACAAGAACATCCCCATTGCCTACTTCAACCGCGCGGACGAATATTTCCTGAGGACCGGTTATCATGACAAAGCCCTTGCTGATAATGCAATAGGCGAACCGGATAAGGCGATCGCTTATTATGATCAGGCGCTAAAAATAAACCCCTATTACGTAAAAGCCTGGTACAACCGCGGGATTATTTATCTTAATAGGGGAGAATTCGACAAGGCCATTTCTGATTTCAGCCGTACTATAAATCTCCGCCCGAATTACGCGGATGCACTTAATAGGCGGGGTGGAACTTATTTTAAGATGGAAAACTTCGAAAAGGCTTATATCGATTTTTCGCAGGCGATACGGGCCGACCCGAATTACGCGGATGCCTATTACAACAGGGGTTTAACTTGTTTTAAGATGGGAAACTTCGAAAAAGCGTATATCGATTTTTCGCAGGCGATACAGGCAGATCCGACCAACGCTGATGCTTATTACGACCGGGCTGCTGTCAGTACATGGAGGGGCGACGCCGCAAGCGCACTTTCCGATGTGCTTAAAGCTCAGAGCCTGGGGAAGAAAGTGGACCAGCAAGTTATAGATAAATTAAGAATGGAAATGAAAAAGTAATTTAACTGATGGGGTTTTAAAAATGAAAAAGAAACAATTGATCTTATCCGCACTTTTACTGTTGATCGTGACTTTTGCCGCGCTCTCCCCTTCCCTCATCGCGGGTTTCTCCAACTGGGACGACCAGATATACATCACGCAGAATTCGAGGATTATGACCATATCCTGGGAAAGCGTCAGGACCTGGTTCACGACCTACCACTACCGCCTTTATCACCCGCTCCTGGACGCGATGTTCGCCCTGGAATACCGCTCTGCCGGGCTTAATCCCCATGTTTACCATGTTAATAACCTCATTCTTCATTTATCAAATACCTTGTTCGTTTTCTGGTTCATATACATGCTCGGAAAGAACCGGCTGATCGCATTTATAACAGCGCTTTTGTTCGGGATACACCCGATGCACGTGGAATCCGCGATATGGCTGCCGGAAAGGAAGGATGTCCTTTATTCGTTCTTTTTCCTTTTATCCCTGATCTCTTACCTGTATTTCCTGAAGGACAAGAAGAGGAACTTTTATTACCTCTGCATGTTCCTTTTCACCCTTTCGTTCCTTTCAAAATCAATGGCAATGACCCTGCCGTTCGTCCTTCTTCTCTGCGATTACCTTCTCAAGGTCAAGATCGACAGGAAAAACCTTATCGACAAGGTCCCATTCTTCGCGCTCTCTTTTCTTTTCGCTTTCATCACGGTCATGGGCCATTACGAGCCGGGTGTCGAGGGAAGGGAATTCTCTTTCTCATTGATAGGGAACTTCATCTCCGCCTGCCAGAACATTGTCTTCTACATCATTAAACTTGTCCTTCCTTTCAAGCTGTCCTGCATATATCCGATGCCCAGCCAGATGCAGAACATACCGCAGGTGATATTCTTTCTCGCGCCGGTTATCGTCATCGCCTTTATCGCATTGATGTTCTGGTCGGGAAAATATTCGAGGGTCGGCGTCTTCGGCGGATTGTTCTTCCTTGTGACAGTAGCTCCCGTGAGCCAAATACTTCCGGTGGGACTGGGCATCCCAGCTGACCGCTATACATATATACCGTATATCGGGTTCTTCTATATTTTTGCCGAATGTTTCGCGTTTGCCTATAAAAGATACGACAAGAAAGTCTTGATGGGGATTCTTTCAGTCCTATTCCTTGTGCTTTTCATCCTCTCTTTCCAGAGGGCCTTGGTCTGGAGGGATAGCATTGTCCTGTGGGATGATGTCATAAAAAATTACAAGAATATCCCACTTGCCTACTACAACCGCGGGGATGAATATTTCCTTAGGCTGGGGAATTACGACAAGGCGCTCGTCGATTTCAACCAGGCGATAGCTGTTGATCCGAAATACACTTCCGCATACATTAACATAGGGCTCATCAATTATTTCAGGGGCAATTACCGAACGGCGATAGACTATTACAACAAGTCGCTCGAAATAACAAAAAAGATACCGGAAGCGTATCTGAACCGCGGGAACACGGAAAGCGCGATAGGCGAAACAGTCAAAGCGATCGCCGATTATGATCAGGCGCTGAAAATGAAGCCCGATTACACAGAGGTCTGGTACAACCGCGGGAATGTCTACCTCAAGATGAGCGAATATGACAAGGCTATCTCCGATTTTAGCCATGCGATAAAGCTACGCCCGAATTACGCGGATGCCTATAACAACCGCGGCACCACTTATTTCAGGATGGGAAATATGGAGAAGGCGTACATCGATTTTTCGCAGGCGGTATGGGCTAACCCGAACTACGCGGACGCGTATTACAACCGCGCCGTTGTAAGTTCAATGAGAGGCGACGCCGCATCAGCCCTGTCGGATGTTCTTAAAGCGCAAAACCTTGGCATGAAAGTGGATCAACAAGTCATAGATAAACTTCGTAAAGCTATAGAGTAAATCGGAAATGGAAAAGTTATTCAAGAGACATCTGGAACTTAGGAAGAAATAAAGGCCGCGGGAAAACGGTTAAATAAGGGCGCTCGAGAAAATTGGTTCTTGATAAATCCGAAGTCATCTGCTATAATTTGAAAACTTTTTTGAAATTGAATCATGATTTAAAGGAGGGTTAAAAATGAGATCAAAGATAAAGTCTGGTTTTGTGTTTTCCGCTGTCTTCGTTTCCATCTTCGCCTTATCTTTCCTTGCCTGTTCAAGTTTCCCAGCAAGCGCAGGTGTCGTGGCCCAATGGAACTTTAATGAGGGAAATGGAGATATGGTCGTTGATTCTTCCGGGAATGGACATAACGGAACAATACATGGAGCGACCAGGGCATACGGTCTTGGAATAAATGGAAGTGATTGCTTGAGCTTTGACGGAACAAGCTCCTACGTTAGCATTCCTAATTCTTCGGCTTTCAATCTTTCTGATGGAGTTTTGTCCATCGAGTTCTGGTTCAAGCCGGGGTATGATCTTACTGACACCACCCCCTATATGGAGATCCTGGCGAAGGAAGACGGGACCTTTGGAGGCGGCGGCTGGAGGGTGGACCTTATAAATAAACAGACTACAGGGTCCGGCGGCGTTGAGTTTTGCGGTTACGCGCCCGGAAATTATCAAGAGATGATCTCATTAAATACGAATTGGAGCTCAAGCAGCTGGTACCACGTTGTAATGACCTGGGACGGCACGACCGATATCAATAATGCCATGAAGGTTTATGTTAATGGGGTTCAAGAAAGAAAGCTGCTATTCGGACAGATCTTTGATACTAATCCCCGCATAACGTCAAACAGTTATGATCTAATAATCGGCGCGATATATCAGTGGGGCGTGCGAGCCAACTACAACGGCCTTCTGGATGATATTTCGATCTACAACAATGTTCTTACCGCGGATGAAATAAAAGCTCACTATAACGCGGCTGCAGGAAATCCAAATACCTTTCCGGGCACCGATGTCACTGTTGAAGTTAACGGTGTAATGCTTAAATTTGCAAATGTAACTAGCCCGGGCATCACAAGAGTTGTAACTTCCGATGCCGGCCCGGCTCTGCCAGGGATATTTGAACTTTTTGGAACATATTATGATCTCTCTTCCACTGCCATATATTCCGGCTCCATAGAAGTTTCATTCCCGTACGATGATACCGGCCTTACGCCGGAGGAAGAGCAGGCGCTTAAGATCGTACAGTATGATAATCAACTTGGTTGGGTTGATATCACTACATCCGTGAATACGACCAACAATATCATTACGGCTTTGGCCCCCCATCTGTCAAGATTTGCTAAAGTAAAGTCCTTGGCAAATACTAAAGTTGGCGACAATGTTGAGCTTAATCTTAATGGAATATCGATTGCTTTTGCACAGGTAACTGCACCTGGCTTAACCACCGTCACCGCAACTACCGAGAGACCTCATCCTTTGTCTGATATCTATGGAGTTATAGGTAATTATTATAATGTTTCTACAAATGCCACATATTCCGGGAACATTAAAATTACCATCCCGTACAATGATGCCGGCCTTACGCCGGATCAAGAGCAGAGGCTTAAACTCCATCAGTATGATTTTTGGGGTAACTTGTATGACATCGTCACATCCCTTGATACCGTCCACAACATCATAACGGGTGAGACCTTTAGTTTGACCAACCCTCGATCTGGATGGTTTTTTGTCACAAAGCTAATGGACACAACAGCACCCGAGATCCATATCACTTCGCCTCAGGCCAAGGCCTATGCGAACACTACGGGCACCATTCCGGTGGAATACACCCTCTCAGACAATAAAGATCCGTTAGACATGTTTGCCGTTAACGGCCTTCTGGATGGTAACTACCTGGATATGCAATACAATGCTTTCATAGATATAACTTCGCTGGCTCTTGGCCAGCATATGCTTACATTGGAAGCCTACGATTATAGCGGGAACTTAGGCCGGGACACGGTCATCTTTGAGGTTAAGACATCAACGATACCGCTCTCTTCTTTCGTGATCAAGAATTTACAGGTTTCCTTTAAACCCGAAACCCCGGGAAAACCGGTCAAGTCCGACAAGGTCAAGATCTCGGGTAAATTGGCCCTGCCTTCCCCTTATACCAAAGCTGATATCCTCCCGGATGTTACCGTAATGCTTGAGATCGGAAGCACCTCGGGCACGGACACCGTTCTCGCCAATACCAAGAAGGAACGCTGGATCTACAACCGCAAAAAGTTCGAGGTTCCGGCAGATGCTAACCTGGATATCAAAAGGCTTAAGATCAAGTGGGGCGCCAAGGAAGGCACTATGGATACTTATAACATCGAGGGATTCATGGACGCTGATAACGACAATTCCGGCAATGTGACCTTAACCCTGGTCATGCCGCTTAAAGCCGGAGGAGATATAACCGGCAGTCAAACAGTTACCTGCAAGACTTCAAAACGCAGCTGGGAATACAATCTCGGGGAAAACCATAACAGATGATCTTTTAGGCAACAGGTAAGTTTTAAAAGGGCTGTCTCATAGACGGCCCTTTTTTTATTCAGACTGCCGGCAATTGACTATTCCTGCCGAGGAGTCTATAATTCATACCTCTAATGGCAGTAAAAAGGCCGTTAAAAGGGGGCAAATATAAGGGGGCAAATATAATGAATTCCAAGATCAAGTTCGGTTTCCTGTTCTCCGCTGTCTTCGTTTCCATCCTCGCTTTCACTTTCCTTACCTGTTCCGATTTCCCTGCCCGCGCGCAGGATACTTCCCTGGTAGGTCTCTGGCATTTTGATGAGGGCTCCGGAGGAACAGTCGCTGATTCTTCCGGGAAAGGAAATAATGGAACTATCAATGGAGCAACCTGGGCAACCGGTCAAGGTATAAATGGAAGTAATGCCTTGAGTTTTAACGGCTCTAATAATTGGATTGAGGTTCCTCATTCTTCAGCGCTTGATCCCGGAGCAGGCTCATTTTCAATAGAATTTTGGACGAAACCAGCTGCTGATGTCAACGGAATGCCACTTTCGAAATATAGAGATAGCTATGGGCCAAATATCGGATATTACATAAACTTATCTGCTTCTTCTAATTATATAGCTATAGCTTTTAGTGGCGGTGATGACCCCGATCATATTTTTATTGTCAATACAACCTCAAGCATCCTTTTTGATGGAAACTGGCATCATTTTTGTACAACTCTTGACAGAGGAGATGCAAGCCTGAATTTATTTATTGATGGTAAAAAAATACAAACAGCCTCTGCTTCCCAATTAGGCAGCGTAGATTGGGGCGGACCTTTATATATCGGAAGAAGATTATATGGGGGCAGCGAATTATGGTTCAAAGGACAGCTTGATGAACTTGCGATCTACAACAGAGCTCTTTCACTAGATGAAATAAAAGCTCATTATAATGCGGGTGCAGGACCTTTAAATACACCAGCCGGCAGCAATGTTGCAGTTCCTGTTGATGGAGCAACGCTTACATTTTCACAGGTGACTGAGCCTGGCAACACCACTATTACAACAACTACCGAAGCCCCTGCTCCTGTTCCAGGGACATTTGGACTTGTAGGCACATATTATGATATCTTTTCCACTGCCACCTATTCCAGCCCAATTACAGTTTCACTCCCGTATAACGCTACCGGCCTTTCGACAGAGCAACAGCAAATACTTAAACTCCAGCAGTATGATAATGGGAACTGGGTTGACATCACTATATCCGTGGACACCGTCAACCATATCATTACGGGTTCAGCCCCCCATCTGTCATACTTTGCTGTCACGCTTCCGGATATCATATCTCCCGCCGTGTCCTCCACCAATCCGGCCAATAATGCCGCCGATGTTCAGGTTTATAGGACTATAAATATATCCTTCAGCGAAGCCATGAACAAAAATTCTGCTCAAACTGCCTTTTCTATTAATCCCTCGGTGAGCGGGGCTTTTAGCTGGGATGGCAATACCATGACTTTTACTCCCAGCAGTCTTTTGGCTCTTTCCACAGCATACACTGTAACTATAGGAACTGGAGCCAAAGATCTAGCCGGAAATTCCCTGGCCTCGCCATATAGTTTTTCGTTCACCACTTCGGCAACGGATCCTAGTCTGGTCGGTCTCTGGCACTTTGATAAGGTCTCTGAAAATAAAGTTATTGATTCTTCCGCATATGGGAACGATGGAACGATCTACGGAGCAACCCTGGTGGATTCTAAGCCCGGGCTTGGCAAGGCTTTGGATTTTAACGGAGTGGATAATTATGTTAATGTAGCGGATTCACCAAGCCTGCAGTTGCCTAATGCTCTCACCGTCATGGCCTGGACTTATCCAAGGGCGAGTTCTGTTTATGGACCGATCTCTGTTTATGGACAGATCGTGGTGAAAGGTACAGCCGGAAGCGGTCCGAATTATAATTATCGTATCGCCGAGACAGGCTCTGATTATTGTTATTTTGGTCCCGGGGTTACTCAAACAAGACCCAGAGAATATGCTCTTAATATATCGGATGCTGCTTATAAAGTTCCATTAGGCAGCTGGTATCATATTGCCTTTACCGCCGATGGCAGCACCTTAAAAGAATATCTTAATGGGGCCTTTAGAAGGTCTGTCTACGCCCCTGGACCATACAAGGTATGTGCAGGCTCTCCAGTTAGATTTGGTTATCTCTATGGTATCAATCCCAATCCCCCGAACTATGCGTACAAGTTCAACGGTATCATTGACGAAGTTCGCATTTATAACCGCGCCTTGTCAGATACCGAAATCCAGGCTATTTATGAGGAGATCTCCGAGCCAGCCGATACCACTCCTCCCACTGTCACCATCACTTCTCCTTCAGAAGGTCTGCTCACCAAAGACGATGTAACTTTATCTTATACAGTCACCGACGATGTCAGCTCTCCGAATAAAATCACTGTGAGCCCTGCCTCTGGAACAGTTTATTCAACCGAAGGAACGCAAACCATAACGGTTATCGCTACCGACGAAGCGGGCAACACCTCTTCCAAATCTGTCTCCTTCACCATTGACAAGACTGCTCCTGCTGTCACCATCGATTCTCCTTCTGAAGGTTTAGTCACCAAAGACAATGTGACTTTATCTTATACAGTCGCCGATGATGTCAGCTCTCCGGATAAAATTACTATAAGCCCTGCATCCGGAACGGTTTATTCAACCGAAGGAACGCAAATCATAACGGTTATCGCCACCGACGAAGCGGGCAACACCTCTTCCAAGTCGGTTTCCTTCACCATTGATAAGACTGCTCCCGCTATCACCATCACTTCACCCCAGGCACAGATCTATCTCAACAATCAGCACGACCTGAAGGTAGCATACACCGTCAATGACAGCAACCTGGATAAAGACAGTGTTAAGGTCACCCTGGATGGCGCGCCCTTAAATACCGACACCCTGGATCTAACCCAGATGGACCTGGGTAAGCATCAGCTTAAGATGGAAGCCAAAGATCTAGCCGGAAACACCAACCTGGCCTCAGTTATATTTGAGGTTCAGATGAAACCGCTCTCCTCTTTCATGATCAAAAATTTAGAGATCTCCTGGAAACCCGAAACCCGACAACACAAGGTTAGGTCCGACAGGATCACGATCTCGGGTAAATTGGACCTGCCTTCCCCTTATACTAAAGCTGACATCATCTCGGATGTCACTGTGATGCTTGAGGTTGGAAGCAGCTCGGGCACGGATACCGTTCTCGCAAATACCCACAAGCTACGCTGGCATTACAAACACAAAAAGTTCGAGGTTCCGCCGGACACCAACCTGGATATCAAAAGGCTTAATATCAAGTGGGCCGGCAGGGAAGGCAAAATGGATACCTTTAACATCGAGGGTTACATGGATGCAGAGAACGACAATTCCGGCAAAGTGACCTTAACCCTGATCCTGCCGCTTAAAGCCGGAGGAGATATGTCCGGCACTCAAACAGTGACCTGCAAGACTTCAAAACGCAGCTGGGAATACAAGGCTAAATGATCTTTTAGGCGACCGGTTTGTTTTAAAAGGGCTGTCCTTCGGACGGCCCTTTTTTATGCACTGCTTTGACAAATTTTCGAAAATCTGCTATAATTTGAAAACTTTTTCAGTGTATGTCCATTAAAAGGGGGCAAAAATATGAATTCCAAGATCAAGTTCGGTTTCCTGTTCTCCGCTTTTTTAGTTTCGATCCTCGCCTTATCTTTCCTGACCTGTTCCAGTCTCCCAGCCTGTGCACAAGATCCTTCCCTGGTAGGCCTCTGGCATTTTGATGAAGAATCCGGAAATACAATTTTAGATTCTTCCGGAAAAGGGAATAATGGAACGATCATGGGAACTGTCAACGAAGCGACCCGGGTGAATTCTAAGTCCGGGCTTAGTAAAGCTTTATATTTTAATGGAACCAATAATTATGTGCATATTCCTTACAGCCCGTCCATGGACATAGATTACATGACCATTTCTGCCTGGATAAATATAAATAATTTTACGACTGGTACATGGTGGGGTAATCCTTCCGCCGTTGTAAGAGATGATTACGGTGCGGGAAGACGGGTTTTTGAATTCTTGAGGGGAACTACATTAAGTGCAGGATATGGCATATATGGTGCATTATATGTTTGGGATGTTGACAATACGATAAAAAATTCCACTCCGATGATATTCCCTCTGAACATGAACACTTGGTACAATGTTGTCGCTGTTTATGACGGCAATATAAAAGTTTACGTCAACGGCAAGCTTGATGAAACTCAAACCGTCATAGGGACAGGAAAGCCGATGAGAAAACTGGCCCAGGATATAGACATAGGATGGCTTACATCTGAAAATGGAGCTTATTATGGGGGAATGATGGATGAAGTCGCGATCTACGGCAGAGCTCTTACGGGAGATGAAATAAAAGCTCTGTATGATTCTGGAAATCCTCCCGATACCACTCTTCCTACAGTATCTTCTGCCGAACCGGTAAATAATGCAGCCGATATTTCGGTTTATAGTCCCATAAAGATATCCTTCAGCGAACTCATGAACAAGGACCTTGCTCAAAATGCCTTTTCTATTAATCCCTCGGTGAGCGGGGCTTTTAGCTGGGATGGCAATACCATGACTTTCACTCCCAGCAGTCGTTTGGCTCTTTCCACAGCATACACAGTAACTATTGGAACTGGAGCCAAGGATCTGGCCGGCAATTCATTAGCTTCGCCCTATACTTTCTCCTTTACCACTGCAGCCGTAGCTTTAGACCCCTCCCTCGTCGGCCTCTGGCACTTTGATGAGGTTTCCGGAAATACAGTTATTGATTCTTCCGGACATGGGAACGATGGCACCGTTTACGGGGCAACCCTGGTTGACTCCAAGTTCGGGCTCGGCAAGGCTTTGAGTTTTGACGGTGTGAATAATTATGTCGAAATACCGGATAAGCCGAGCTTGCAGCTATCTAATGCTTTCACAGTCATGGCCTGGAATTATCCAAGGCCGGGTTCCGACCATGGGCCGGTCGTGGTAAAAGGCGCAGCCGGAAGCGGTCCGAACTATCACTTCCGCATCCTTCAGGGAGGCGATACTAATGATTGTTATTTTGGCCCCGGGGCTACTGCTCAATCAGGCGTAGAATATGGTCCTAATATATGGGATGGTGCTTATAAAGTTCCGTACGGCGGCTGGTATCATATTGCTTTCACTGATGATGGAAACACCATGAAAGAATACCTTAACGGGTCCTATAGAAGGTCTGTTCCCGCTCCCGGACCGTTCAATGTTTATGCGGGCTATCCGGTTAGAATAGGTTATTTATGGGGAAGTAATAGCTATGGGTACAAGTTGAACGGCATCGTTGACGAAGTTCGCATTTATAACCGGGCCTTGTCAGATACCGAGATCCAGGCCATTTATGCGGAAGGCAATATACAAAATACCCCCGCTGGGAACAATGTTTCTGTTGAAGTCAGCGGAGTATCGGTTGTATTTTCACAGGTGGCTTCAGCCGGCAATACCACCATCACTGCAACACCCGAAGCTCCGGCTCCTATCCCGGGGACCTTAGGTCTTTTAGGCTCATTTTATAATATCTCTTCCAACGCCACATATTCCGGCTCCATTGAAGTTTCCTTCCCATATAATGATTCAGGCCTTACGCCGGAGCAGGAGCAGGGGATCAAACTCCAGCAGTATGACAACGGGAACTGGGTTGACATCACCACATCCGTGGACACCGCAAATAACATTGTAAAGGGTTTGGCCCCCCATCTGTCTTATTTTGCCGTCGTAAAGCCCTTGGATGCCACTCCTCCCACCATTACCATCACTTCTCCTTCGGAAGGGCTAGTCACCAAAGACAATGTGACTTTATCTTATACAGTCACAGACGATGTCAGCGCTACGGATAAAATCACTGTAAGCCCTGCCTCCGGAACAGTTTATTCAAACGATGGAACGCAAACTATAACGGTTATCGCCACTGACGAAGCAGGCAACACATCTTCCAAGTCGGTTTCCTTCACCATTGATAAAACTGCTCCCTCGATCACTATCACCACTCCCGCTGATGGACTGGTTACCAACCAGGGCGTTAGTTTAAGCTATTCGGTTTCCGATAATGTCAGCTCTCCGGATAAAATCACTGTAAGCCCTGCCGCTGAAACAGTTTATTCAACTGAAGGAACGCAAACCATAACGGTCATCGCAACCGACGAAGCGGGCAACACGGCTTCCAAATCGATCTCCTTCACCATTGACAAGACTGCTCCCATTGTCACCATCACCTTTCCTTCAGAAGGTCTAGTTACTAAAGATAATGTAACTTTATCTTATACGGTTACTGACGATGTCAGCTCTCTGGATAAAATTACTGTGAGTCCTTCCTCCGGAACAGTTTATTCAACTGAAGGAACGCAAACCATAATGGTTATCGCCACCGACGAAGCAGGCAACACCTCTTCCAAATCGGTTTCCTTCACCATTGACAATACTGCTCCCGCGGTCACCATCACTTCGCCGCAGGCCAAGACATATTTCAATACTGAGCGCACCTTGCCGATAAAATACACCGTCAAGGACAATATGGATCCTTCTCCCGCTATTACTAATGCTTTGCTGGATGACGACTACTTAGATCTGCAATCCAATCCTAACATAGATCTAACCCAGATGGCCCTGGGCCTGCATATGCTTACCATAGAAGCAACAGATGCATCCGGGAATGTCGGCCAGGATACGATCATCTTTGAGGTTCAGATGACGCCGCTTTCCTCTTTCATGATCAAGAATTTACAGGTTTCCTTCAAACCCGAAACCAGAGAACACCGGGCCAGGTCCGACAAGATCACGATCGCGGGTAAATTGGACCTGCCTTCCCCCTATACCAAAACTGACATCCTTTCAGATGTTACGGTGATGCTCGAGATCGGAAACAGCTCAGGCACGGATACCGTTCTCGCCAATGCCCACAAGCAACGCTGGCAATACAAACACAAAAAGTTCGAGGTTCCTGCAGACACCAACCTGGACATCAAAAGGCTTAAGATCAAGTGGGCAGGCAAGGAAGGCAGGCTGGATACCTTTAACATTGAGGGATTCATGGACGCTGAGAACGACAATTCCGGCAATGTGACCGTAACCCTGATCCTGCCGATTAAAGCAGGGGGAGATCTGTCCGGCACTCAAACAGTGACCTGCAAGACTTCAAAACGCAGCTGGGAATACAAAGCCAAATGATCTTTTAGGCAACCGGTAAGTTTTAAAAGGGGGCAAATAAAATGAATTCCAAGATCAAGTTCGGTTTCCTGTTCTCCGCTGTCTTCGTTTCAATCCTCGCCTTCTCTTTCCTTGCCTGTTCCACTCTCCCTGCCCGGGCGCAGGATACTTCCCTGGTGGGCCTCTGGCACTTTGATGATGTCTCCGGAAATACCGTTCCTGATTCCTCTGGATATGGGAACAGTGGCACCATTTACGGGGCAACCTTGGTGGACTCTAAGCCCGGGCTTGGCAAGGCTTTGAGCTTTAATGGAGCCAATAATTACATGTCTATTCCACATAATAACATATTTAATTTCGGCACAGGTGATTTTACTGTTGAATTCTGGATGAGGCAGATGGGAACTTCCGGGCAACAATTAATTGTTAATAAAGATGATGGGAATTGGCAGAGCGGGCACGGATGGGAGATCTGGTCAAATGCAGGAGCGGCATCTTGGAGTATATTCCCATACCCTTCTTTTGAAAATCGATCAGGCACGGGTGCAGGAGACGGCAACTGGCACCATGTTGCACTTACAAGAGCTTCGGGTATCGTAAAAGGTTATATTGACGGAATAGAGAAAGCTTCCGGCTCTTGCACGCAATCCGTAAGCACCTCATATCCTATCTATCTCGGCAGAGGAAGTGTTTGGGCGCCAGCATATTTCAATGGCCTCATCGATGAAGTTGCAGTCTACAACCGTGCTTTATCCGCCGATGAAGTTATGGCTGCCTTCCAGGCAGGTTCGGTACCTGACACCACCCCTCCTGACGTCTCTTCCACAGATCCGGCCAATAATGCCATTAATGTTCCGGTGTATGGCACCTTAAAGATATCCTTCAGCGAAGGCATGAAAAGGGATCTTGCTCAAAATGCCTTTTCTATCAACCCGTCTGCGAGCGGAGCTTTTAACTGGGATGGCGATATCTTGATCTATACTCCCAGCGGTCCTTTGGCTCTTTCCACAAAATACTCTGTAACCATAGGAACCGGAGCCAAGGATCTGGCCGGCAATCCATTAGCTTCGCCCTATACTTTCACATTTACCACTTCAGCTGTAGCTTCAGACCCCCATCTTGTAGGTCGCTGGCACTTTGATGATGTCTCCGGAAATACAGTTCCTGATTCTTCCGGATATGGGAACAATGGCACCATTTACGGGGCAACCTTGGTGGATTCTAAGCCCGGGCTTGGCAAGGCTTTGAGCTTTAATGGAGCCAATAATTACATATCTATTCCACATAATAACATTTTTAATTTCGGCACAGGTGATTTTACTGTTGAATTCTGGATGAGGCAGACAGGAACTTCCGGTCAACAATTGATCATTAATAAAGATGATGGGAATTGGCAGAGCGGACACGGATGGGAGATCTGGTCAAACGCAGGAGCGGCATCTTGGAGCATCTTCCCATACCCTTCTTTTGAAAATCGATCAGGCACGGGTGCAGGAGACGGCAACTGGCATCATGTTGCATTTACAAGAGCTTTTGGGGTTGTAAAAGGTTATATTGACGGAATAGAGAAAGCTTCCGGCTCTTGCTCGCAATCCATAAGCACCTCAAATCCTATCTATCTCGGCAGAGGAAGTATTTGGGCGCCAGCATATTTCAATGGCCTCATCGATGAAGTTGCAGTCTACAACAGATCATTAAGTGCAGATGAAATAAAATCCATTTATGAGAAGGGCAACACACCACCCGATACCATTCCTCCCTCGATCACTATAACCGCACCCGCTGAAGGGCTGCTTACAAACCAGAATGTTGTTTTAACCTATACAGTTTCCGATGATGTCAGCTCTCCGGATAAAATCACTACAAGCCCTGCCGCTGAAACAGTTTATTCAACCGAAGGAACGCAAACCATAATGGTTGTCGCCACTGACGAAGCGGGCAATACATCTTCCAAATCGGTTTCCTTCACTATTGACAAGACTGCTCCAGCTGTCACTGTCACATCCCCCCAGGCCAAGACCTATTTCAATACTCAGCGCACTTTGGCGATAGCATGCACTGTCCAGGACAATATGGATCCTGCGCCGGCTATTACCAATGCTATGCTGGATGGCGACTATTTGGATATGCAATCTAATCCAAAAATAGATCTGACCCAGATAGCTATGGGCCTGCATATGCTTACCATAGAAGCAACAGATGCATCCGGGAATGTCGGCCAGGATACGGTCATCTTTGAGGTTCAGATGGCGCCGCTCTCCTCTTTCATGATCAAGAATTTACAGGTTTCCTTCAAACCCGAAACCAGAGAACACCGGGCCAGGTCCGACAAGATCACGATCGCGGGTAAATTGGACCTGCCTTCCCCTTATACCAAAGCCGACATCCTACCGGATGTCACGGTAATGTTTGAGGTCGGAAGCAGCTCGGGCACGGATACCGTTCTCGCCAAGACCCACAAGGAACGCTGGAATTATAAAGGCAAAAAGTTCGAAGTTCCGGCGGACACCAACCTGGATATCAAACGGCTCAAGATCAAGTGGGGCGCCAAGGAAGGCGTTTTAGATACCTTTAACATCGAGGGTTACATGGATGCTGAGAACGATAATTCCGGCAATGTTACCGTGACCCTGATCCTGCCGCTTAAAACCGGCGGAGATATATCCGGCACTCAAACAGTAACCTGCAAGACTTCAAAACAGAGCTGGGAATACAACGCCAAATGATCTTTTAGGCAAACGGTAAGTTTTAAAAGGGCTGTCTCATGGACGGCCCTTTTTTATGATATGTTATGAGGTTGATTACGTTCCGGCCTTGAGGGGTTTAACCCCTCAACGGTCCGACTTCTCGTTGGACCTGCTCCCCTCGCTATTACAATTACTTGTAACAAAATGGGGCTCTCAGTTGCCCCTCGAACTATATCAATTATACTACCAAATCGGCGGTTTTTGCTTTTTGGTCCTGTGGGCGGCGGCCTGCGTTTGCCGCTACCCAAACGCAGGCCGCCGAATGCTCGGCGCGGCGTGACACATATATTATTTTGCTATTACCGTCCATTATGATAGCCCCTTCTCAATAGGAGTGTTGCAATGGGTGGAAAGGTAATCTATAAGTGGCTATATAAATATCTTCAATTACGTTATATTGAAATAGACACAAATAAGTTTATCAAGCTTGCATTTGTTGTCAGTCTTATTCACAGTTAATAATGTTTCTGCAAATGCTCTTGCAGATGCTATTGATGCTGTAACCACTCCAAGGTCTAAATGCATATCTGAAGTAATTTCATAATTATTATTAACCACTTTGGCATAATCCTTATCGTAATTCGGTGACAATATCAAAGCTATCCACTTTCCAAATTCCCAAAAAAGAGTGTTAAGTGGGCTTTCATTTTCTTCGGGAAAAGACTTTTTATACCTCATATATTTTTTCCATAGGTTAATTGATGCTGAATAATAATCTGTTTTATTAATTAAATCCGGATATATTATCTTTAATTCAGCTAAAGCCTCACTGTTGAGTAGATCCATAAATTCGTCTCGCTTTGATGCGTCTACTATGCCCATTTGAATCAATGGGTTAAAATGAACAAGAGTAAGGTAAACATAAAATATTGTATAGTTTTGCAAGATTAGAGCACGCTTTATTTCTGTAATGGGGATGTTGGATGCTTTTGCTATTTTACACACATATTTCATATCATCTTTTGCCATATCTACATAAAGTTTCCCGAGTGGTCTTTTTTTGACTGGCTTGAAAATGATTACATATAGCCAATATGAAATCGGAAGCATCAATATGACTAATATTAACAATATAAATTCGATAATCTCACCGCCTTATTGTTTGATTATATTTCTTCCTATTGCCATTTTCTATACTTATAATTAAAACATTGTGAGCATATTTCTTCATCTTCAACAGATAGTTCTTTTATATTAGATGTGTCAATGCTTTGATTCAAATTGCGAGCAATAATTATTGGATTACATAGTCCGACAATCCAGCGGTTTGCACAATTGTCAGGTGATTTATTTAACTTTTCATCCATATTCTTACCTCTACAGGGATTATACGCCAAATTAAGAAATTTAATGCTTAGAAGGCCTTTTTGTATTCATTTTCAATGCCCTTGTCTATCGCATTATATCTACTCATTGATTCCTTTGGGTCGGAAGGCTCGGGAGGCCTGGGAACTATTAAATCAATACAAATTGAGGCCAGGCTTTTAATATCAATTGTATTTGTCCCGCTTGGCTTCGAAAAGAGAGTATTAATATATGTGCTTATTTTGTCTTCACTTAATCGGCGATTACTTAAGAATAAATAAGCGACATTTTTTAAAAATGATTCTTCCTCCTCACCAGGATTCTGCATTTTTAATTTCTTATAGGCATAAAATATTTGCCTTGCATATATTTCGGCGTGTAACTTTTGGATGATAATAGATTGGATATTTGGAAACAATGACATTAAAAATGGGAATCCGAATACAAAGAATGAAATGGTAATGCAAATAATAAATGACATTCTATCGCTTGCCCATAGCATTAATAAGCTTAATAATAATATTATGACCCATGCGAGATTCGCAACGAGTACTCCTGCATCCGTGTTCCAGAATAGGGCCTTTTCCCCGGGTTCCTGATCGAGATAGCGTGATATTGTGATAAATAATACTATTGATATTACAAACAATGAGATTCCTAAAATCATATTCTCACCGCCTTATTAATCATTAGTAAATTTGATTTTATGTAATTTCAAGGATTCGTAAAATGCCTCATTAAGGCCTTCAATTATTTGTTCTTCAGTTTGTGGTTCTTTTAGCGTTCGTTGATGGATCATAATATCATTTAAAAACTTTTTACCCTCTTCTGTTTGTTTTAGCCATTGAGGATGTGTTAATCCCTTTTCCATCATTTCATTGTATATTTTCAAAACTATATACTCATCCGCTTTGCCAATCTTTTCCAGCAATGTTTTTTCTTTCTTACTTATTCTTTTTTTCTTATTTATTGCCATATGTAAGAATTATACGCCCTGACAATGAATATTCAACTTAGATCAGCCATACCAGAGCCTCGGATGTCGTGTTGCAATGGGTGGGGTATTAATCTATATGAGGAATGCTAGGAGATAAGACATCTATTTGTTAAATAGTTTTGGGATTATTCTGTTCCCAAGGGAAATAATCATCAATATTATTCCGCCACTCAATAAATAAGTCATCCAATCTAATGCGTATGTTTTTTTCCCTTTTCTATTTTCCATTTCTTTTATTAGGCTTAGATGCAATTCCTGATTCTTATTTAGAACGGCCTCTCGCATTTTTGTAAGCGTATCACTCTCATATTCCAAGTCTTTCTTCAAATAAACCATGCCTATAACAATAACCATTAACAATAGGACAATGCTCGCAAATAAACTAAATGGATCAGCATAGGGGGAAAAGAAAAGGGGCATTGAGAAAGAAGCAATGGCGGCACTAATGATACATAGATTTTGAATAAAGCTCCTTCTTATTATGATGTTTTCTTTTAGATATACTTCGGATTTGTCTAGCCATTCTTTTACATCCATATTCTCACCGCCTTATTTCACTAAATTATCAATTGACACATTAAGTGCTTTTGCGATCTTTACCAGGGTAATACCATCAACACTCTTTGACGACCCGTAAAGTATTGCTTGAATAGTAAATTTAGATATTCCGGCCTTCTCAGCAAGCTTTGCGATTGATATCTTACGGTACTTATTTATGTTCTTGGCTACAGCTTTTCTTAGGTTCACGCTTAAATTGTATCACCGAATAACGTATTGACAATATAGTGATATAGCACTATATTGCTGCGCTAGGAGGATAAACATATGAACAAAGTCGCTATCTATACTCGTGTTTCTACCGATTCTCAAGCAGAGGTCGAGTTCAACTCCTGCGAGGCTCAGGAAGCCAAGATCAGGGCTTTTATCTCAAGTCAGGACAGCATGGAGATATACAATGTTTATTCGGACCAGGGCTACAGCGGCGCCGACACAAACCGCCCCGCCCTGAGCGATATGATGAGGGATATACAAGATGGCAAGATAAATTCGATCATAGCTTATAAAATAGACCGCCTCACTAGGTCGCCAAGGGACTTTTATCAGCTTATCGAAGTATTTGAGCAGTTCAATGTAAGCTTCATATCTGTGACCGAGAGATTTGATACCTCCACCCCCTCGGGAAGGCTGCTCAGGAATATCATGCTCACTTTCGCCCAATTCGAAAGAGAACTTATCAGCGAGCGGATAAGGGACAAAATGCTTGAGAGGGCTAAAAAAGGGCTGTGGAATTGCGGCTATGCTCCCTATGGCTATAAAAGGGAGAACAAGAAACTCGTCCCCGAGCCGCAGGAGGCTTTCGTCGTTAAGCAGATTTTTGAGCTGTTCCACTCCCGCGGCTCGACTGCCGTCGTATATCATCAGCTTAAATCAGAGGGGATAACATGCCGCAAAGGAAAGCTTTTCGATCTATCAGGGATTTCGCATATTCTTAAAAACATCGTATATATCGGCAAGGTTCCATATCATGGCCAGGTTTATCAGGGTGAACATGCCCCCATGATCACCGAAGAACTTTTCAATTCTATTCAAGGACTTCACAAAGAAAAGGTCAAAAACAGCAAGGTTTATAACTATTCTCTGTTCACCGGACTTGTGAGGTGCAAAGAATGCGGCTCGACCATGACTTTCTCGTTCACTAATAAGAATAGAATGGGTCCAAGAGTCCGTTATTACTATTATCGCTGCTCTAGTATAAATAAACGGGACCGCTCGTTCTGCGGTATAAGACATGTCAGCATGGATCGGCTTGACAAGTTCGTCGTCGATAATCTCTCACGGATAGCCGCCGATCCTTACTATCTCGAGGGTTTGATGCTCAAGCACAAACAAGAGGGTCAACCTGTCCTGAAGAGAGTCGAAATGAGGGGGTCAACATCTCCGATGACCTCCGAAAACGTCAAAAGTTCGATGGAAAAGATCATTGAAGCCGCAAAACTGAAAGACTTAACTGAGAGAAAAGATATCATCAGAAAATATGTTAATGGTATAAATTATTCAAAAGAAAACGTAGAAGTGGTCCTGAATTATTATGACAATGACAGCGAAAATGGGTCGGTTGTGTCCCGCCGCGCCGAGCATTCGGCGGCCTGCGTTTGGGTAGCGGCAAACGCAGGCCGCCGCCCACAGGACCAAAAAGCAAAAACCGCCGATTTGGGAAAAACGACGGTTCGCAGCTATAACTTGGTGGAGGTGGAGGGAGTCGAACCCTCGTCCGAAAGAACTTAAGATCAGGTTACTACGAGCGTGTCCTTTATATTATTTTTTCACCTAAGATTTTGCCCAAGGCGGGGCGAATCCTATGCTAGTTTATGAAAGGTTTCCCGATCCTATCCCACAAACAGGACAGGACGGTATCCGGCAAAATAACACCTTCTAAAGCCCTGCCGAAAGAGGCCTAAGAGGCGATGCTGCCGTTATTTATTAGGCAGCAAATGCAAATTCTTGATTTGCGTTTGTGTTTTGATACGTTTTTACAAGGACAGTATCATCCTTGGCTCGCAACCTGGTCCCCTGCTCTCCCGTCAAAACCCTTACACCCCCATCAATACGACCATTCGCTGGACTGAGTATTATATATCATTTTATGGAATTATAGAAGATGGAGGTTGGGTATGGGTATAGAAGCGGGTTTGAAAAGGGAAGTTGGGTTTGGAAGTTTGGCCCAACTTCCACTTCCACACCTTATTCCGAACTCGCTTCTAAACCTTAACCTATACCTATTTTTCATAACTATCGTCTCCTCTTTACATATCAACGCCTCTCCTGTAATATTTATTAAATATGATAAACAACAGCTCTTTCCCTAAAGACCTGATAAATATCGTTAAAACCATAAAAAAAGCTGGTTTTAAATGCTATATCGTGGGCGGCGGGATACGTGACCTTTTGCTTCATCTCAAGCCGAAAGTGTGGGACCTGACGACCGACGCGACGCCGAACCAGGTCAGCAAGCTTTTCAAGAAAGTGATACCTACCGGGATCAAGTACGGAACGGTCACCGTTCTCGTAAATAAAATTCCATACGAGATAACAACTTTCCGCTCCGATGAAAAATACGTCGACGGAAGGCACCCGAGCTCGGTGACTTTTTCAAAGGACATAAGGAAGGACCTTTCAAGGCGCGATTTCACGATCAATGCCATTGCATATGATCCGACAACAAAAGAGCTTGTCGATATCTTCGGCGGGCAGAAAGATCTTAAAGCAAAACTCATCAGAGCAGTCGGCAACCCGGTCGAGAGATTCATGGAGGACGGCTTGCGCCCCATAAGGGCCTGCCGTTTCGCGGCGAAGCTAAACTTCAAGATCGAAAAAAAGACCCTCGATGCCATCCCGAAATGCCTCAAGGTCGCTAAAAAAGTATCTCCGGAAAGGGTCCACGATGAGCTGATGAGGATGCTGGAAGCTGATAAGCCGTCTATAGGCATTGACCTGATGAGAAAGTCGGGACTTCTGTCGATCTACATTCCCGAGCTCCTGAAAGGGATCGGCGTAAAACAGCCAAAGCCGTTCCATAAGGACGATGTTTACTGGCATAATCTTTATGCCTGCGATGCGGTATCAAAAGAAAAACCGATATTGCGCCTTTCCGCTCTTTTCCACGACATCGCGAAGCCCCAGTGCAAGGTCAAATATACTTTTTACAATCACGAGACAAAAGGCGCGGAAATGGCACAGGCAATAATGAAAAGATTAAAATTCAGCAACGCGCATATCGATTATGTCGTGAACATCATAAGGCACCACATGTTCAATTATGAAAAGCAATGGTCTGACGCCGCAATTAGGCGTTTCATAAGGCGCGTGGGACTCGACTATACCGATGATATTTTCGAACTGAGGATCGCCGACATCAAGGCAATGGGAAGGTGCGTCGAGCCAGGCCATCCGAGGGGGCTCCGGAACAGGATAAAAAAAGTGCTCAGGGAGCAGAATGCCCTTCACATAAAGGACCTCGCGGTGAACGGGAATGACGTAATGAAAGCGCTTAAGATAAAGCCGGGACCGGAAGTCGGAGAAATCTTAAATAAATTGCTTGAGAGAGTTCTTGATAACCCGAAACTGAACACTAAACCTAAACTTATTGATCTTATTCAGAAGTTGAAATGACAAATTCCCAATTACGCAATGTCAAATTAATGTCCAAATCCCAATTTTCAATTTGGATATTGGTCATTGGGATTTTATTTGTCATTGGTAATTGGTCATTGGTAATTCCTTCCTTCGCGGATAGCAAAGTAAAAATAACTAAAGTCGAAGCCATAAGGTCCGGCGCTTATGATCAGGTGGATGTCTACACTTCACAGAACATCAAGCCCGAAGTGATAATGCTGGAGTCCCCCAACAGGATAGCATTGGCTTTCCATAATTCAATGATAGACGAACCGGTCACTTTGCCCGGCCCATCGCCTCTAATCCGGTTGATCCAGGCATCGCAATTCGACGATAACACGGTATACGTAATAGTTGAACCCAACCAGGAGCTGAGCTACGAGTATGCTTACATTATCGGAAAAAATAAATTCAACCTCGAGTTCTCGAAAGCCAAGCCCGGCGCGGAAAACATAGTAACACCAAGCATTTCCGCGACTTTGGAAGTGGCCGCGGCTCCCACGGAGGAAGCGGAGCCAACCGCGGAGGCATGGGCTCCGCCGGAAATAGTACCTGAAATAAAGGAAGTTAAGGTTGCCACTCCCGAGATAATAAAGCCGAAGCCCGTCGAGGTATCAAAGATCCCGCTTCCCCTGGAGGGTAAAACGATCGTTATCGATGCCGGCCACGGCGGAAGGGATCCCGGATATGTCGGCAAATCCGGCATTTTCGAGAAATTCCTAAATTTGAAAATAGCGCTAAAGCTCGAGAAGCTCCTTAAGGATGCGGGAGCAAAAGTAATAATGACAAGGATAAAGGATGTAAGCACAAAGGACAGGGCGATCGTTGCTATCGCTAACGGCAAGAAAGCGGATCTCTTCGTGGATATCCACCTGAACTGCTATTTCTACCCTCGCATCGGCGGCACGGAAACGTACTATTTCAATCCGCAGAGCAAGAAGTTCGCCGGCATAATACAGAAAGCCCTGTGCCAGACGATAAAAACAAGGAACAGGGGTATAAAGAAGGTGACCTACTACACGATACACCACACTAAAATGCCCTCCGTCCTTGTCGAAGCCGTTTACCTGACGAATCCGAAAGAAGAAAAGCTGATACTCCAGCCGGAATTCCAGTCGCGGGTGGCGTACGGGATGTATAAAGGCATCAAGGAATATGTTAAAATAAGTTCATGGCAGAGATCTCGCAAGTAAGGCATGTAATATCCGGGAAAGTCACCCACAGGATCTCCGAAATTTCAGAAAGGCCTCAGGCGACCGAGTCCTCCCCAATCGGGATGTTCGATTCAGGCGTGGGCGGGCTTACTGTCTTTGAGAAACTCACCAAATTAATGCCCAGGGAAAGCGTCATCTACCTTGCCGACACAGCGAGGGTCCCTTACGGCGGCAGGTCAAATAGTGAAATAATGAAGATAAACAAGGAGATTCTTGATTTCCTTGTCGGCCTCGGAGTTAAACTGATAATTATCGCCTGCGGAACATCATCATCGATAGCATATCCGGTAATGAAGGACAAGTACAAGGTTCCGATGATAGGGATGATCGAGGGCGGAGCAAGGATGGCGGCGGCCGCCACCAAGAACAAGAAAGTGGGAGTGATAGCAACGGTCGGCACCATCAATTCGCTCGCGTACCAGAAAGCAATAAAGAACATCAATAAGGATGTCGAGGTCTACGGCGTTGCCTGCCCTCTCCTTGTTCCCCTTATAGAAGGCGGTTTTGCGGCGTCAGAGGAAACAGAAAAAGTCCTGAAGGAATACCTCAAGCCGCTCAAGAACGCGAAGACAGATACACTTGTCCTCGGCTGCACCCATTACCCGCACCTGTCAAGGACGATAAAACACATCCTCGGACCCTCGGTGACACTGATAGATCCCGCGGAAGAAGCGGCAAAGACAGCAAGGGACATGCTGA
>Ga0315291_10000931_pt1 | contig 39263 bp, 35 predicted proteins | sample YL17G12_20_MG_FD_203070 | JGI IMG/M metagenome (GOLD analysis project Ga0315291, IMG submission 203070) | Sediment microbial communities from Yellowstone Lake, YNP, Wyoming, USA - YL17G12_20 | ecosystem: Environmental > Aquatic > Freshwater > Lake > Sediment | place: USA: Wyoming | collected...
TGGCGCGATACTAAACGGCGTTGTCCCTGGTGACACCGTGGGAGTAGATCCTTCCAGCGCTGCGGCCAACTTCGACAACAAGAACGTAGGCGTTGGCAAGATGGTGACGGTGACGGGGCTGATACTCACCGGTGCCGATGCCGGGAACTACTACCTGGTAGACCCGACCACGACGGCTGACATCAGCGTGGCGGACCTGACTATAACGGCGCAGACCAACACAAAGACATACGATGGTGACACGACGGCGGCGGCGGTGCCGACGGTGTCGGGGCTGATGCCGGGTGACACGGTGACCGGCCTCACTGAGATGTATGACAACCGGAACGTGGGCACGGGCAAGACGCTCTCCGTGGACACCTACACAGTGAACGATGGCAACGGCGGCAACAACTACGCTGTCACCCTGGTGACCAACACCACCGGCGTGATCAACCAGGCTCCGCTGACGATAACGGCAGTGACCAACACCAAGATCTACGATGGGAACACTGCTGCCGCGGGCATACCTACGGTGGCGGGGCTGCAGGGATCTGACACCGTAACCGGCCGCACCGAGACGTACGACAACCGCAACGTGGGCACGGGCAAGACGCTCTCGGTGGCGACCTACACGGTGAACGATGGCAACGGTGGCCTCAACTACACTGTCACCCTGGTGACCAACACCACCGGCGTCATCACCCAGCGGGCGCTGACGATAACGGCGGTGACCAACACCAAGACCTACGATGGGAACACCACTGCCGCGGGCATACCCACGGTGACGGGGCTGCAGGGATCTGACACCGTAACCGGCCGCACCGAGACTTACAACAACCGGAACGTGGGCACGGGCAAGACGCTCTCGGTGGCGACCTACACGGTGAACGATGGCAACGGCGGCAACAACTACGCTGTCACCCTGGTGACCAACACCACCGGCGTCATCACCCACAAGGCGCTGACGATAACGGCGACGGGTGTGAACAAGGTTTACGATGGCACAACCGTGGCGACCGTGACCCTGTCGGACAACCGGGTGGCAGGTGACATACTGACCACCAGCTACGCCAGTGCCAGCTTTGCCGATAAGAACGTGGGCACCGGAAAGACGGTGAGCGTGAGCGGCATCTCTATCAGCGGTGCCGACGCCGGCAACTACACTTTCAATACCACCACATCGACGACGGCCGATATCACGGCGAGGGCCTTGACGGTGACCGCGACAGGTGTGAACAGGGTTTACGATGGCACAACAGTGGCGACCGTGACCCTGTCGGACAACCGGGTGGCAGGTGACATACTGACCACCATCTACGCCAGTGCCAGCTTTGCCAATAAGAACGTGGGCACCGGCAAGACGGTGAGCGTGAGCGGCATCTCCATCAGTGGTGCCGACGCCAGCAACTACGCTTTCAATATCACCGCCTCGACCACGGCGGACATTACCCCGAAGACTCTGACCATCACCGCCGGTAGCCTCAGCAAGACCTACGGTGACACGGTCACCTTCGCCGGTACTGAATTCACCACGGTGGGCCTGGCGAATGCCGACACCGTCACCAGCGTTACCCTGACCAGCGCCGGGGCCGCGGCCAGTGCCACGATAGCCGGTAGTCCCTATTCCATCGTGCCCAGTGCTGCCGTGGGGACGGGCCTGGGCAACTACACCATCAGCTATGTGGACGGCAGTCTGACAGTGAGCCCGAAGCCTCTGACTATCACCGCCAATAACCGCACCAAGACCTATGGTGCCACGGTCGCCTTCGCCGGGACCGAGTTTGCGGCCGGCGGCCTGGTGAACGCCGATACCGTCACCGGCGTCACCCTAACCAGTGCCGGGGCCGCTGCCAGCGCCACTGTAGCCGGCAGTCCCTATTCCATCGTGCCCAGTGCTGCCGTGGGGACGGGCCTGAGCAACTACACCATCAGCTATGTCAGCGGCTCTCTGACGGTGAACAAGGCAAGTATTGGTTTGAGCATGAGCTCTTCAGTTAGCGCGTCAACTCGCGGCCACGAGGTGACCTTTACTGCCACTGTCACGGGCACAGGAGCAACCGGCACGGTGACTTTCAAAGATGGGGAGACTGTCCTGGGCAGCAGTACGCTGAGCGATGGGACGGCAACCTACACTACCTCGACTCTCTCCGCAGGAACTCATTCCCTCACCGCCGTCTATGGCGGGGATGCTAACTTCGCCGGCGACAGCTCAGCATCTGTTCCCCTGACGGTGAAGACACCGTCAGGAGTCAACTGGGGTCTGATCGGCGGGATCATAGCCGCGGTCCTACTTGTCGGCCTGCTTCTCTTCCTATTCTTCGGACGAGGAAAGAAGAAACCAAACCAGCCACAATCAACAATGCCGACTGGTGCCCGCACGTAGGCGCACTTTACGAGGTCCTTTGTGGAGGAGGTCTGATGTCAGACCTCCTCCATTGCATTTGTCCTCGGTCACCGCACCCCGGGCCGCCCGGAGGGTGTGCCAATCTCTGGGCTTTCGCCACCGCGCCGTGCCATTAGGGTCAGCGCTTGGAATGGATGGGCGAAGAAGCCCGGAGATTCCCAGATAGGACGGCCTCTATTGTGTCGTTCCCCGGCCGGTGGCGCTAACCACTCTTGGCACCAAGCCTCGCTGCCCGGCGCCTCTAACCCACCAGAAACGGCAGGGCTCCGGAGAAGGAGTCGATCACTTGGCGCACCTCCGAGTCGACCCTGGACATCACTTCCCCTTGGGTCAATTCTACCGTCGACATCGTGATGCTGGCCGCGCTGAGATCGGCGTTGAGCAGGATGCACTTCGGCTCACCGGCAGTGTTCGACCAGGGCATCCACTCCACCAGCCCGCTTCCATCAGGAGACGGGTCCCCGGTGCGGACGAATTGAGCCACGAAAGCCTGCATGGCGCCGGAGAGCGCCTCGCGCCCAGGCCGGTTCCCTGCGGTGAACACCGATCCGCTCAACACGTCGAAGAAGTTCCAGTTGCCGAAGAAGAAGGGGACATCCATGGCATGGCAGGCACCGAGCTTGAAGCCCCATTCACCCGGTATGACGCTGCTGCCGGAGGCGTCCGCGGCTCCCCAGAGGAATTGATAGGCATAGACTGCGGGCTGGTCGGATTGCTCCCTCAGACTGCTGGCCATCTCATCCACCCCTTTGACCTTCCACAGGTCGCTAGTCACCGAAGCCACCTTCTGATACAAGTCATCTTTGTTCTCAAACAAGTCTTCGGACACGAAACTGGCCAGGAAGAGGAATATCTTGGTCTCCTCCTTGTTGCTGCCGATGATAATCGGCACCTTGTTGGGATAGTTGCCCGTTTCCAGAACGTCAAAGCCCGCCTCGGGGATGACGGTACCATCCTCGAATATGAAAGGGAGCGATATCATGCCAAAGCCCGTGCTCTCATAGGCGCCCAGCAACTGATCGGCCGTCTTGGACCGCAAATAGGCGCTGACGTCCCCATCGGACATCTGGTCTAGATATGCTTGTGCCGCGGCCTTGCTGGCAGCCGTTCCATCTGCCACTAGCAGCTTCACGATGACTTCCCGGGCGCTTTCCTCACCGGTCTCGACCGGAAGAGCAACGGGCATGCCGCTCTGGGCAATGGCTCCATGGAAGAGTCCGGCGGCCTGCGGAGATATCAGGAGAGAGAAGATGTTTATGGCCCCTGCCGACTCGCCAGCGACGGTCACCCTGCCCGGATCGCCGCCGAAAGCGGCGATATTGTCCTTCACCCAGGTCAAAGCCTTTATGAGATCCAGAGTGCCGTAGTTGCCAGAGTTGTCCAGTTCAGAACCTGGCTCATTGCTCCTCAGGGCCTCGCAAGTGAACCAGCCCAGCGGCCCCAGCCTGTAGTTCACCGAGACCACCACCATTTTGCAGTTGCCGGCCAGGTTAGCCCCATCATATCCTTTGTCCGACGCCGCCCCCATGCTGTTCCCCCCACCGTGGATCCAGAAGTAGACCGGCAGTTCATCCTCGTCCGACTCGGGACGCCATATGTTCAGGTAGAGACAGTCCTCATCAGCCTTGACTGTGTCGGTCAGCAGGTTCGAGGAGGCTTGCGGACATTTCGAGCAGAATTCGTCCGCCTCCAGCATCCCCTTCCAGCGATCAGGGTCGCGCGGCGCCTTCCAGCGCAGATCGCCCACAGGCGCCTTGGCATACGGGATTCCCTTCCACACCATGACCTCGTCGCCGGATGCCTTGCCCTCGACTCTGCCGTACAGGGTCCGCACTTTGACATCGCCTGTCCAGGCTGAGAGGCCTTGCTCTGTGCTTCGCTGACAGCCGCCGACGGTGCTCAGCAGCAGCGCCATGAACAGTAGCGGCAGCAGGAGAATCGATGCTTTCTTGCGGACCATAGCCACCTCCCCCAAGACTTGGCCCATTTTAGCGCGCCCGGTTGGGCGCCACAAGTCGCCGCAGCACGTACTCCGGTTCTCCCCGGAAGAGGTGCAAGGAGATCCTCTCCTGCCGTGGGTCTGGTCGTAGTCTCGCCTCAGGATGAGGGGTGTCCCAGGTGCGTATAATGCGCCCCTACAGGCCTGTCCCGTGACGGTGTCCGCCTGAGGCGGACCGGGGTCTGGCGTGTCCCCAGGTCTTCTTACATTTCCCCCAATCTTGGGGGTCAGGGGTTGAAAAATGGTTCCTCAACGGCCTTCACTAACTGGACCAGATGGCGTCCACTACTTCCATCCTGGTGGCCTGCCACGCTGGTATGGCTGCCGACAGCAGAGAGACAACACCCAGAACAACGGCTGCGGCCGCCAGGTACAGGACGTCCACGGGGAATAGTATGTAGCCAAAGCTGAAATGCACCGGATGCTGTTTTTCCAGAGGCACGATGACGAACACGAAGACTAATGAGGAGAGTATGGTCCCGACAGCGAAAAGGAAGAAAGCCCTGAAGGTATACGCCAGGATTATGGTCTGCTTCGTGATGCCAATGGCGCGCTGGATGCCGATCTGCTTGCGCCTATTGGCCAGATCGATGTAGGTCACCATGGCCACGGTCAGGCCAGCCACGACGAGGGCAATAGCTTGGATGATGAAATACACGCTTTTCACGGAATCCACCGAGACCTTTATCATCCCCGCTGCCTCCTCCCACGTCCCCACAGACAGGCCGTCTCTGAGAGCCTGTATCTCGGCCATTATGGGTCCCAGTTCGCACCCCTTTTCGGCACGGACGCACAAGTGCGTGGCGCTGTCACCCACCTCTGGACTGACAAGGCTAAGCTCACTCTCGGTGATGAATGCCTTGATATCGCTGTAAGGCATCTCCGTCTGGAATACCCCTTTGACCGTGTATTCCTTTTCAACACCATTGGTGAACACGACCACTACCCTATCCCCGGCATTGACACTCCTCAGGGAAGCCCAGGATGCATCGAACTTCCTATCGGCTCCGGCCACGTTGATGCCAAGAACGATCTGGTCCGTATCATCCGGCTCCAGGAAGCTGCCCTCTATCATGTAATCTGACGTTGTGAAGACGCTCCCGAAGTCGGTCGGATCGGCAGCGGTGAGAGAGCTTGTGAATTGTCTTCCTTCGTAGCGGATTTGGTATCCCACGACTTTCAGGGGTACCGCCCCCTCAACCCCGTCTATGGCTTCTATCTGCGAGGCAAGTGCTTTGGCGTCTGGGATGAAATCCTCTCCGAAATCCGGTTGCACCAATATGTCTCCGGTCACTGTAGTCCTCACCTTGTCATTGATGAGGTCCACCAGTCCGTCAATCATTGCCGGACCCAGGGCAATGTTGAGGTATACCAGCACCAGAACCGATATGCTCAGGATGGAAACTCTGAGGTTTCCTCTTGCAATGGCCCGCTTTGCCAGAAAGAAAGCCACCCCCAGCGAACGTCCCATTACTGCCCTCCTCGACTCCCAGTCGGTTCTGCGTCCGGCGGGCAGATCTGGTCATGCTCAGGGACCATCCTGCCGTCCTTCAGGTACAGCACTCTGTTGGCATATTGTCTGTCGTTGGGGTCGTGCGAGACGAAGACGACGGTGACTCCCAGCCTGCCATTGAGTTCCACCAGCGTCTCCATTACCAGCTCAGAGGACACGGTATCCAAATTGGCGCATGGCTCATCAGCAAACAAGAAGCGAGGGTTGTTGACCAAGGCCCTGGCGATGGCGACCCTTTGTTGTTCACCCCCGGATAGTTCTCTTGGCCTGTGGTTCATCCTTTCCTTGAGACCCACCGCGGCCAAGAGCTCGGCAGCCCGCTTCGCATAGCCGCCGCCGTTGGCCGCCATCATCCCCGGCAGACAGACGTTCTCGTGAGCAGTGAGCTCTCCTAGCAAGGCGAACTCCTGGAAAATGTAGCCGAGACGCGTCAAACGAGTCTTCGCTCTTTCGGTTTCTGCCAGGTCGGTCACATCTCGGTCATCCAGCATGATCTTCCCGGACGTCGGCCTGTCGATGAGTCCAAGTTGTCTGAGTAACGTGGATTTCCCGGACCCGCTCCTCCCCATAATGCAGGCGACCTCCTTGTCTTCTATGGAGAGGGACACGTCGGTCAGAGCATGGACTTCCACGCTGCCCACTCTGTATACCCTGGTCAGATTGGTGACTCTGATCATGCCGGCACCCCCTTAGCCAAATGCGTACCGGAGCCTGTCTCTTTGGCTATGTCAATGCAACAGAAAGCGTTTGCCTATGCTTTACAGTTAGGCTGCATCAAACTGTTTGGATGATATCAGCGCCTTCACGCTTTGTCAATACCTGCTGTGGCAAGGGATGGCTTCTGCCAGAGCAAGAAGGGAAACGTGCTGAATGCTATCCAATGCTATCCTTGGTGATTCGTGTCTTGATGCGGGACGTGAAGCACGCTAAAGCCAGCCAGTCATTCCGATCTCGGCTGAACAGATGAGCTTGTCTCAGAAGAGGAGAACCTCCTGCCCGGAGTCTGAGGATGTCCCGTAGGGACGTGATTCATCACGCCCTTGAACGAATCCCCGAGATTGGGGGCCAGGGGGTTGAAGAAGGGCTGCAAGACGGGCTCCGATGCGCCCCCGGCTATGAGGATAGATGGCTCACCAGGCCCTTATCAGCGATCAGGAGCGCGCTATGGGGCGGGGGCCAGGATTACGGCGGCTTCCGTGGCCAGCATGTAGTTCCTGATCTCCTCCACATAGAGGTCCAGGAATCCGCTAGCCGTGTCATCCCAGAAACAGGCCGGCCGGCAAGTGAGGCCCAACTGCAGCTTGCCGTAGAACACTCTGGTTGCCCCGGTGTCGGCTGTTTGAGGTATGTGAATGAGATCAGAAGTCACGACGGTCGGTGGCTTGGCCGACGCTTCCGGCATTCTCTTGTCCGGGCAATGGGTCAAACTTGAACCTCTCCTCGGCGAAGAGCTTGAGGCAGGAGTCGACGACAGCCGGATCGTACAGTGTCCCCTTCTTGTCGGCAATCTCCTTCAAAGCCTGCTCCTCACCCAGCGCCGGCCGATAGGGCCTATTGGTCACCATGGACTCGATCACATCAGCCACCCCTATTATTCGGGCCTCCATCAGGATATCTCCGCCCTTGAGCCCCAACGGATAGCCGGATCCGTCCATCCTTTCGTGGTGTTGACGGACGACGTCGGCAATCGAGCCAGAGAAATCGATCTTCTTGAGGATTTCATAGTTGGCATCAGGATGAGTCTTCACCACGGATATCTCAGCCTGACTCAATTTGCCCGGTTTGCGCAGTATCTCGACCGGAATGAATATCTTGCCCCAGTCGTGAAGCAGGGCCGCTATGCGGATCACACGCATCTGGTCGCTTCCCAAGCCCATCTCCCTGCCTATGGCGCAGGAGAGATGGCTCACCCTCTGCTGATGGCCGATCATGTAGGGGTCCTTCTTCTCCACAATAGTGGTTATGGCCCCGATGGTGTCATCCAGGAGTTTCTCCAGTTTAGCAAAGCTCTTCCTGAGCATTTCCTCTTCCTCAAGACGCAAAGAAACCTCCGTCTTGAGCATCTTATTCACCCGAATCAGCTCGGCATTTCTATCCCTCAGATGGTTCTCAAGCTCGGTCCTGGATTCGACGAGAGCGCTCTGCGTCTGCCTCAGCAGCGTCACATCCCGCACCAGTGCCAGGACTTCACTCGGGCCAAATGCCATCAGACGAACCTCAAAATGATACGACTGGCGATCGTCGTGAACCTGAAGGTCGAAGGTCTTCACTTGTCCTGTTTCCCGAACCCCCTCGGCATGCTGCTGGCTCTGATGTGCCAGTTCTTCACAAATGATTCTGTGCAGCGTCTTCGGCTTCTCGTTCTCACCGCCCACGCCTTCTCTATTTGTGGATTTGTCAGTGGGGGTGAAATGGGATACCAAGCCAGCATCGCCATTGCTGCCGTTGCCGCCTACTGGCAAGACACCTTCTGGTCCAATACGGAAGACAAAATCGGGCATCGCCTGAAGGATGGCCAAGACCTCTTTCCCCCCAAGAGTCGCTCCGGCTCCTGACACTTGCTCCGACTGACGCACGTCGGGCAGCGATTCGGGCAAAGCGGTCTTCTCAACGCTTGACACCTCTGGCTGTTGTGTCACTTGGTGCTCATCAGGCTGCGATTCAGGCGCAGAGGTTTCTTCAACGCCTTCTGCTCCCGACGGTTGCTTCGCCTCGCTCCCATCGGGCAGCGACTCAGGCATAGTGGTTTTCTCAACGCTTGCCGTCTCTGGCGGGTTTGCCGTCGCGTCCCAGTCGGGCATCGTCAAAGGAATAGATGTTTTCTCAACGACTGCGGCTCTTGGCGGCTGCGTCACTTCGTGTTCACCAGGCGGCTTCTGAGGAAAAGGAATCTTCTTGTCTGTTCCGAGTACGAACTGTTGCGCCGGTCGATCTTTTCCAGGCGGAGATACGGGCAAAGTGGCTTTCTTGCCGTCTCCGCTCTGTGAAGAATCAGGCTTTGGCTGACGTCTTAGAAGTGGTATTCGCACCATGAGGTCACTGCCCCGCAACGGGACTATTTCTTCGGCCAGTATCCCATGTGACAACACTGAAAGACAAGATACATAAGGATACATATGGTGAGCCTAGAGGATCACTTGCCGATAATTGTGCGTCCGGGTCTCCGTCCGTGGCCATATTCCGGTCCACCCGTTCAGCGGGCTGGTCAAATAGGTCGCCATTCCGCTAGACGGGCAGAGCAGAAGGCAACGAGACAGCCTCTCTTCAGGTGTCAGATCGCACGAGTCCGTTCCAAAGCACACGCCGTACGGGGCTAAACGGGGAAGGCCAGATTGAAGCAGCCCGCACACGGTGACCCTGATCATGTGTTATGCTGGGAAGGCACCCAGGATACCGAAAGACCACCTGAAAGGAGCCCGGAGATGCGAGTCTACCTTTCCGGACCCGACGTGTTCTTCCCCAACGCCGTTGAGATCGGGCAAGCTAAGAAAGCGATTTGCGCTCGATTTGGCCTGGAAGGAGTCTACCCTCTGGATGCCGACTTCTCGGGCCTCCTGGAGCTGAGCCATCCAGCCGATGTTGGATACGCCAGTTTTCGCTTGATGGTTAAGCTGATGGATAGCTGCGACCTGGTGATCGCGAACATGACTCCGTTTCGTGGACCGAGCATGGACGTCGGCACGGCCGTGGAGATAGGCTACATGCACGGGTGCCGCAAGCCTGTCTTCGGCTACACGAACGCAGTCGCTGACTACGCCGACCGTGTGACGCCGGACGGGTTCACTATCGAGCCCTTCGGGCTGGTCGACAACTGTATGGTGGAAGGACCGGTTCACGAGATGGGGGCCATCGTGGTTCGCCATGCCGCACCGGCGGGCGAGGTCTACACCTGCCTCGACGGTTTCACCGAATGCGTCCGCCAGGCCGCCAGGCTGATGTTAACCAGAGAACGCTGACACTCTCCTGGCTACTTATCCTCCCCGCCTCGTCTTCCGCCCCCGGTACCAGTACATCGGCGAAAGCAGGAGGAACTTGATGGTACCCCAGCGGATGGCCATTCCCAGGAAGCGATAGAGGCCGCTGGCATCCATGTACATGTTGGTATCGAAGCTGCCCATCAGCCTGCCCTTCATGCGCAGCCTGTCGCCCGTCTTCTGCACGGCCTCCAGGTCGAGAACGCTGGAGCCATCCTCATTCAGTATTTTCACCGTGGCGCCGGCAGGGCGTCCAGCGGTGACGGGCTCCGGCTTCGCTTCGCGAGATGGCTGCGCCTTGGCCGGGATGGCGGCCGGCGCCGGTTTGCCGGGCACCGCCTTCTGAACCTTGGCAGCTTCCTTGCCAACATCCCTGGCCGCTCCGGCGGCATGTATGGCCGCCGCCCAGCCAAAGATCATAGCCTTGCCGCCGGTCATGCCGCTGGTGTAGGCATAGCCAGTACCCAGCGGAGCCGCCGCGTTGCTAGTGGCGTAAAGGCCCGAGATGGGATCGCCTTCAGCATCCAGGACCTGGCCGTGGGTGTTTGTCACCAATCCGCCAAGGTTACCCACAGTCCCCACGTGCAACCGAACTCCGTAGAACGGCGGCTTCTCCAGCGGCCCCAGGACCGGGTTGGGCTTGAGCTTGGGGAAGAACGCCCAGCGCTTGTCGTAGCCGGTCTCGCCGCGATGGAAGTCCGGGTCCAGTCCCTCTTTGGCGAACTTGTTGAACCGCTCGATGCTCTCCTTGAGGTTCTGCGGCGGCAGTCCCAGCTTCTGGGCCAGATCTTCCATCGTGTCGCCCTTCTCTATCCAGTCGGCCATCTCGCTGCCTTTCGGCAGCGGGCCCACGGGTATCCGGTCCCGGTAAGCCTGATCCACTATCCAGAACATGGGCAGGTTAGCTGACTGCGATTTGCGGGAATCGAAGGCTTCGAAGGCTCGGCCGATGTCCGGATAGAAGCACTCGTTGCAGCACCGCTTGCCATCCCGGTTCACAATGATATTGCCCGGTTGACCCACGTTGAACATGAAGATGCGATACATCGGCTCGCTGTCAACCATCTCACCAGGAATGCGAATCGTGGGCATGAATAGCGAGAGGTCCATGAGGGCCACTGAGCCGCCAGCCTCCATCCCCATGATGTGGCCATCTCCGGAGTTGCCCGGCGGCGTGATGCCGTGTACCTGGTCGGGAACCTTCAAGTACCTCTTGTTCATTTCGGCGTTCCACTCATAGCCACCTGTGGCCAGCAAGACTCCCCTTTTCGCTTTGACCAAGAAGTCCTTGCCACCACGCTCCGCCCTGACCCCGATGACCCTCCGATCCTGAACTATGAGGTTCCGGGCCGGGGTGCTGTCCATCACTGGGATGTTCTTCTGTATGCAGCCCAGCAGCAGGCCGCCGATTAGCGCCCGGCCGGCCACGTAGAACCTGGGATCATTGGTCGGCAAAGGCACCGCGGAGAACAGCGGGAAGGGAGCCCGGCGGATCTGGCTCAGCATGGGGTATTGCTTCTCGGCTTCCAGCAGTAACTGAGCCATGTTGATCGGGTCGGGAGCCAGCAAGCGGCCGCCCTTGCTGCCGCCCGGAAGCTCATCGCGGTAGTCAGGCAGCGTGGACGCAGCCTGCATGCGCAGCGGTGTGATCTTCTCCACATCGCACAGCATCTCCGGGCCCTTGTCGAGATAGGCCGCCAGCATATCTTCTTCATGGCGGCCCATGCTGGTGTAGCGAATGTGCTCCAGAGCCGCCTCGCGTGAATCTGGGAGGCCCTGCTCCTCCATATGGTGATTGCAGGGTATCCATATCACGCCTCCAGAGAAGGCCGTGCCTCCGCCCAGCGTCTCGCACTTCTCCAGAATCACGGCGCTCAGCCCCAGCTCGTGGGCTTTGCAGGCAGCGGTCAATCCGCCGCAGCTCGAGCCGATGACGACGAAATCGACATCCATATCCCATCGGGTGGGTACCATAGTCTTACTGTCCATACTTCATACCTCCCAAATGACCATGCGTGCTAGGCAAGCCCATTTCGATCCAACTGCAGGGCGGGCGGAGTGGAGCGAAACCCACCAGCTCTCTCACTCGGAAGCATGTTTTCAACCCCCTTTGTCTCCCACTCTTGGGGACTATCAGTAACGCAGAGGGGCTTCGCCCCTCTGCACGCCCCATATCCGGTGTTTTCATCCTTCGTGCTGCTGATGGCAATCAGCATGGCCGATTCCCGCGCAGGCGGGAATCAGACGTTCTGGGCCGCATCAGATCGTGGCCGCCAGTCTGGCTGCCTGGTACGAGACGTCTGATGCATCCCGCGGTCTCACGCAATCGCCTACCATGTGGACTTCGATGCCGGACCCCTCCAGTTCTTTGGCCAGCCGGTTCTCGGAACGCATGCCCACAGAGAGAATCACCGTGTCGGCAGGAATGCGGAAGAAGCGGTTCTTCATCGGAATCACCACGGCTTTCTCGGTGATCTCGAGAACCGTCGAATTCAGGAACATGGGGATACCGAGCTCCACTATCCGGTCTGCCAGGGTCTTAAAGGTGAACTCTTCCAACTTGATGCCGTTTTCGCCCAGGCCGGCCCTTGTGACAATAGTGACGTCTCGGCCCTGCTCCTTCAGCCAGATGGCCACTTCCATGCCGATGAAGCGCCCCCCCACCACCACAATCCTCCCCTTCGCCTGGGCTTTGCCGGCGATGAAGTCATGGCCCTGGATAACATGCGGCAGATTGGCTCCAGGCACGTTGAGTCCCACCGGAAGGGCGCCGGTGGCCACCACCACAGCGTCCGGTTCCTTCTTCTGCACCATCTCTCTGGTCACCTCAGTGCCCAGAGTGACCTCGATCGAATTCTTCTTCAACCAGCGCTTCAGGTAGTCGGTGAGAAAAGCATAGCCCTTCTTGCCGGGCAACGCGCAGGCTATGTTCCACTGCCCACCAAGATCCTTCTCCTTCTCGTAGAGCGACACAGTGTGGCCTCGCTCAGTGAGATACATCGCCGTTTCCATCCCCGCCAGTCCACCACCGACAACCATGATCTTCTTGGGCTTCGCCGCGTGCTTGAACGGGTACTTGGCCTCCCTGGCCACGAAGGGATTCACCGAGCAGGATATCGGCCCGGCATTGGTGTCCGTGGCTGACTTCAGGCAATTGTTGCAGTAGATGCAGCGCCGCACGTCATCAACGCGGCCCTCGCGGATCTTGTTGGGCAACTCGGGATCGGCCAGAAGCGGCCGCCCCATGGCAATGAAATCTACTCTGCACTCAGAGATCACTTTGTCCGCCAGCTCGGCATTCACCTTCCCCGCTACGATCACCGGCACTCTGACCGCCTTCTTGATCTTTTCGGCCATCGGCACCATCGGGCCTTCGGGATAGGGATAGCTCGGCACGCTCAACGTGGACCAGAACTCCAACCCACCGGACACACTGATGGCATCGGCGCCGGCGGCCTCCAGAATCCGGGCCTGCTGCGCGGCTTCCTCGACGGTCAGTCCGCCCTCAATATCATCGCTGGCATTGATCCTGACTGTGAGCGGGAATCCCTTTCCGACTTCCCGCCTGATACCTTCCACGATGCGGCGGGCGAACCGGGTTCTATTCTCCACGCTGCCACCATACTGGTCGGTCCGGCGATTGATGAGAGGCGACATGAAAGCGCTAACCAGACAACCATGACAGGCATGCAAATCGACGAGGTCGGCGCCGGCCGCTTTGGCCCGGACTGCCGCCGCGATGTAGTATTCCACATAGTGGTCGATGTCCTTCTCGGTCAGCTCGTGATAGGGCTTGTCCTTTCCCATCCAGAGCGCCATCGAAGGCACCAGTATCGACGCCCCCTCGGGGACAACGCCGGAGTAGAGTAGAAGCAGCCCCACATGCATCAACTGGATGGAGAACTTCGACCCCGCCTCGTGAACCGCGTCGGCTATTCTCTTCCAGTCGGAAATGAACTGGTCGTCGTGCAGTGGCAGCGTGTAGGCAAAGAAGGAATCGGCACTGACGGCGGCGAACTGCGGGGTTATCAACCCGGCACCACCCTTGGCCCGCGCCGCATAGTAGGCAATCATCCGGTCTGTGGCCTTCCCCTTCTCGTCCGCCAGCGCCGTGCCCATGGCCGACATGATGATCCGGTTCTTCAGTTGCAGAGTTCCTATCTTACCGGGCTGAAGTAGCGCCGAATATTGCTGCATCCATTTCCTCCAAAGGATTCGCCAGCATCAAGTCGGGGTTGTCGAGAAAGACGAATGACTACAACCCAGCCCCTGCCCGGTCATCCAATCCAGTGACTTCAAGTATGACTGACGAGTATGAATTATAGTCGCCCGGGCCATACTGCTGCAACGCGGAGCCGGTCCGTGGCTGGAGCGAAACAGGTGGTTGCCCGTTGTCATCAGGGAAGGAGCGCTATTCTTCCTCGACCCCTGCCCGCGGGAATCAGATATTCAGAGCGTCCTTCAACACCTGGGCAAAGCCGGCCGGATTGTCGAACATCATGAAATGCCCGGCATGTGGAACGATGAAGACGCGAATTCCATGCTCCGAAAGTTCTTTGGGATCCGGAGCATCCGGCAAGACCGAGGCCCGATCGCGTGGCACAGAGCGCTCTCCATAGATGTAGGCGCGGGGCATGGGCAACTCGTTGTATCTGGCCCGCATCGCAGGTCGGATCCCTTCGACCAGAGCCCGGGCGCTCCGGTACACGGCAAGCGGCGCGGCCACTTGAAGCATGCCGGCAAACGCAGCCATGCTTTCGTCTCCTTCGGCTGCACTTGTCAGGATCCTCTGCAAGAAGGCAGCGAAACCCGCCCGGATGAATTCCTCCTCGGATTGTGCCGCAATGCCCCTGCTGAAGGCCCCACCGCCCGGGTCGAGATTGGCCTCCGCCACCACCAGATTGGACACAAGATCGGGGCGAAGGGTAGCGAAAGTGATGGCCACAGACCCTCCCAAGCTGTGCCCAATGACAGTGCAACGCCGCAGACCGATGTGATCCAGCAGTTCCGCCACCACCAGAGCATGCTCCTCGAGTGTGTAACCGAATTCGGGGGGCCGGTCGCTCAATCCAAAGCCGAGAAGATCAACCAGTACAGAGCGATAGCCTGACAGGGTCGGATCCGTGATGACCCTGGTGAAGGTTCCAGAAGATGCCATCCCCAGCCCCGCAATGTAGACTCGAGCCGGCATGTCCCCCGGCAGGTCTTGAAACCTGAGGAATGATCGCCAAGGGCGCAGATACAATGACTCCATAGGTCCCCCCCAGGATCAAACGCCAGAGCCTCTACTTGACTATCTGACTGACTTCCTTGAACTTGGGGCCTTCGGCCACTCTCATCAGCTCGAACAGGACCATCTCGACGCTGGTGATCCTGGCCCCTTCATCCCTCATCCGCTGCAGTGCGATCTCGCGATTCTCCGCGGTCCTCGAAGAAACCACATCAGCCACCACCTCCACCTCATAGCCGGATGCCAGCAGGTCGACGGTCGTCTGATACACGCAGACGTGAGTCTCAATCCCGCAGATCAATATCTGCCGCCGGTTCACTGCCAGAAGCTCCCGCTGGAAACCTTCGTCACCGCAACAACTGAAGGCCACCTTGGGCAGCGGCCGGAAGTCCGGGAAAAGCGCGGCGATCTCGGGTATCGTCGGGCCCAGCCCCTTGGGGTACTGCTCGGTGACTATGATAGGAATTTCCAGAATTTGAACTCCCTTGATCAGTTTCTGGACATTCTCGAAGAGGGCCTCCTTCTGGTGCATGAGCTGGGCCAGCTTGCCCTGGATATCAATGACGACTAAGGCGCACTTGTCTACTGCCAGCATGAACTCCTTGCTCCTCTCTGTTGGTTGAAATCGAAGCCTGAACTTTCGTCTTGGGTCGCCGGGACCGGCTCATTCAGCACACGGACATACTCGCGGCCACTTGTCCCATCTTAGGTGCTCGCCAAGTCAACCGTCAAGCCAAGTGCTGGTGAACCAGCTACGCTCGAATCGTGCAGCGGCATGAGACTATCAGACCGTCAGCGTATCCCAGTGGTTGAAACCTTTCGAGAAATCCAGGTAGTTGATGCTCTTGGCGGTGACGCGGAGGAATGGAATTATGTCAATCGTCACCCCGTAGCCGGCCAGGTATTTGTGCACCTGAGGGAACTTCTGAGCATACTTCTGCTGCACCTGTTTCAGTTCCGCCGGGTCTGCAATCCACTCGACACTGCCGGTCAACTGGACCCCTTCTATCTTGTCCCAATCCAGGTAGTCCTCGCTGATGGCCACGCCAACCTTCGGGCAGAACTGGATATTCTTGCCCTTCTGGCTGCTCGGATCGGTCATGAAGAAGATGGTGAGACCTTTGTTGACGTAGGAGACGATGCTGGCATACGGGCTGCCGTCATCTTTGACCGTGGCCAGAGCCAGATGGCGATGGCTGTCCAGATAGCTGACGATGGCTTTTCCCAAATCTTGGTTCATGGTGTCCCTCCCACTGACATACTACATGTACTGTCAACACTCGGGCGAGAGTCTCAGACTGTTCCCGAAGATGCCAGACCTTCCGCCGTCTTTGAGTCGCAGGTCCAAGACTGCTACAATTCCTTCAGTGTTCTCTATCCCCAGGGCAAAGGCAACACGGTTTCCGCCGGAATCACTCGAGCGTTCGCCTGCGGCACAGACGGGCGACGAGTCGAAAGGCTTCACCGTCCGCATAATAGCCAGAGCCATCCTGATAGCCATCGGCACTTCTTCTTTGGCTCTAGGAATTGTCGGAGTCTTCCTGCCCATCTTGCCTACCACGCCTTTCCTGCTTCTGGCTGCCGCCTGTTATGCACGTAGCTCGAGAAGGTTCTACAACTGGCTGATTTCGAACAGATTCTTCGGAGAATACATCAGGAACTACCTGGAACGAAGGGGCATTCCACTGAGAGTGAAGGTGCTGTCAATTGCGCTCCTGTGGATCACCATCGGGTGTTCGGCGGCTTTTGCCGTGGAGGCCCTCTGGCTCAGGATCCTTCTGGCCGCGATAGCCGTCGGCGTCACCCTTCATGTCCTTTCCCTGCGCACGCTGACTCGATAGCGCAAACTCGAAAGCCTGCGTCCTGAGAAGAGCCCGACTGCATTCTCAATACCCCTTCAGTCCATCGACACGGGCATTGGTCGCTGACTTGCGTCCCGCGATTTCTCCTCAGCTGGCATCGGGCCGGATCGCGCAGTCTTGGGCACAGAATCTCCCTGCCATCATCGGCGAGACCTGCCTGAACATCACAAGTTGTTAGGTTTCTGGGGGTCTTTGAGACCTCCCTGTGAGGCCGTTAGTCTAGAATGGTCGGCAGACGCGCAGACTGTACTGGCCTGCCAAGGTCAGAGTTGTCAAAGTTCCAGAGCCTGTAGCAGGGGGTTTTCTTACGAATGGTGTACGTAAAGTGCGATTCATGTAGTGGCAATGGACACATAGGCGGCAGGAGCTGTCCGAGGTGCAATGGCATGGGAAGAGTGGACACCATACTCAAGCCGGTGACAGGCAAGCCAAAAAAGCGGAAGGAGAGATGAGTAGACAATCCGCATCAGCCGCAACGAAAGGTGATGGAGGTGGGAGATGAACTTCAACTTCAGTGTCAAAAACGCAACGTACATAAGACAGGGTCACCGTTGCGCCAAGTGCGGCAAGCATCTGAAGTGGCCATTTGAGGATGAACCGCAGCGCGAAGGAGCTTGGACGGCGCATGCTCTGGACCAAGGTGGAAGCAACAGGGCTTTCAACTGTGTCCTCCTTTGCATCACAGAGCCCAACTGTCATCTGAACTATGCCCATGGTGGAACCCCGGACATGCAGGTTGTGCAGTCTCAATTCAACTTCCCGTACTGGGTGTCAAAGCGTGGCGCGAAACAAGCCTGGTACGAAATAGAGGTTCCCGTCGGCCAGAGGTAGTTAGTATCTCAATACCGGCCACGCGAAACCCGCGGGCGGAGCTTCGAGCTCGTCTCAAGAGGGGGGGACTATTCCAGCAGTGGTCTGGCTGTTCCTCAACCTCCGATTCCCAAGTGTCCCACGAGTTCCGCAGGGGTGTGCAAAAGGGCAGTCCGCCTCAGGAGGATGCCGAGGGTTTGGTCGTAGACTCGCCTCAGGAGAGGGATGTCCCCCAACTTCCCTTATTCCATCCCCCAAGATCAAAGATCCGCCTCAGGAGGAATGGGGGACCAAGCGGGTTGAAAGAGGGCTTTGAGGCAGGCTCCTTCAGGGCGACTCAATGGTAACCTTGGTCATCACCACGTCCTGCAATGGTTTGTCCCTGGCGCCAGTCGGGACCGCGGCAATGGCCCGGACGACGTCCATGCCTTCTATCACTTGGCCAAAGACAGCGTAGCCACCATCCAGCGAGCGATGTTGTGGGCCATCGCAGATGTAGAACTGAGATGTTGCGCTATTGGGGTTGGAGCTTCTGGCCATCCCGACAGCTCCATCCGTATGGGTGAGGTTCTTGTTTGTCTCCAGTACAATGGTTTCCCCTGATCCACCCATGCCCGTCCCCAGGGGATCGCCCGTCTGAATGACGAAATCATCGATCACCCTGTGGAATATCAGGCCGTCGTAGAAGCCTCTCTTGGCCAGTTCGATGAAATTGCCTGTGGTGATGGGGGCTTTGTCCTCGCAGAGCTGGAATCTGATGGTGCCCTTGCTGGTCTCCAGAACCGCAACGCGGTTGGTCGACTTTTGACCGCCACCCCCAACCAGCAAAAGCGGCGCCTGCATCAGGGTACCGGTCAGCATCGACAGCCATCGTATCTTCATGTTCATCGGCACCTAGGATATGCCTGACGCTGCAGTCAGTCAAACCGAGTCCTGCTGGCGAAACGAGATGCATCCGCCGCAGGTGCTTTCTGCAGGCAGAATCGGCACATGACCGGCGCCTCGTCACCAGCACACACGCGTCTCAATAACTGTCAACACTCAGCCCCGGTGGCCGAACCGCCTCTTCATACTAGAAGACTCCTCACGTCCATAGCCGCAAAACAGGCAGTATTGCATTGACAAGGTCAAGGGTGTCTGCTATCATCGGCATTAAGTTGACTATCTTGATAAGGTTAGTCTGCTACAGGTCAGGTAATGAGAAGCAGGTCGGTCAGGGACACCGGAGGAACCATGAGTAGTTCCCATGGTACACAATGGCAGATTCGATTCGGGCAGCGGCTGAATTCCAGAGTCTTCAATGCGGCGAGATGAGCGGAACATGAAGATATATCAGCTTGTAGTCAGGGATACCCTGCGGAGAAGGCGGCGTGCGCTATTCACGGCAATGGGCGTGGCCATCGGCGTAGCGGCAGTGGTGGCTGTGTTGACAGTGGCCAACGCCGGCGAGAAGAGGATATACAGCGAAATAGATAAGTACGGTCCCAACATGATGGTGACTCCGGCCATCAACGACATGGACCTGAAGCTGGGTGACCTCAGACTGGGCAGCCTGGCTGTAGGGAACAACTACATTGCCGAAGACAGGGTGCCGGAGATCAGACAAATCGCCGACGGAGCCATAAGAGAGGCGCTCGGCATCCAAGACCAGGAAGATATCGCCACCATCGCCCCCAAGCTCTATGTGGACACTACGGTGAACGGGACCTCGATCATGGTGGCCGGATTCGACGCCCAGCAGGAGATAGCTATCAAGAGTTGGTGGGATACTGCGAAGGGCGGATACCCGGAACAGCAGAATGAAGCTCTACTAGGCGACAGGGCGAGCTCCGCGCTGGGCGTTGACGTGGGAGACCGCATCAGCATCAATGGCGAGGAGGTAACGATAGTCGGCGTCCTTCAAGAAACGGGTTCGCAGGATGACTATCAGGTATTCGCCCCCCTGGGAACAGTCCAGAAGGCCTTTGGGAAAGAGGGTTTGATCTCGTCGATAGACATCCGCGCCCTGTGCTCTGCCTGCCCGGTCGAGTCGATTGCCGATTCCATCAACAAGTCCATCCCGGGAGTGCGGGCCGTGGCCGTACAGCAGATAGCCGAGTCTGAAATGAACCTGGTCATGAAAGTCAACCGGTTCATGCTGGCCTTGGCTGCCATCACGCTGGTTGTTGGCGTCTTTGCGGTGGTCAGCACCATGATGTCCTCTGTCCACGAGCGCACCAAGGACATCGGCATCATGAAAGCGGTCGGCGCTTCGCGCGGCCAGATTGTCAGGATGTTTGTCTACGAGGCTGTCGCCGTGGGGCTGATAGGAGGCATCATGGGATACGTGGCGGGAACGCTGCTGTCGTATGTCTTGGGCCCTTTGATCTTCGATGGTCTACCGATGAGTTATGCTCCCCAGTATCTTTTGCCCGCCCTTGGCTTGGCCATAGCGGTGGCCATTGTAGCCAGCGTGTATCCTGCGTTCCGAGCGTCGCAAGTCAGGGTAGCCGAGTCATTGAGAGCGTTGTGAGGCAGGGAATGCTGGAGATCAAGAACGTTTCAAAGACCTATGGCAACGGCTCATCAAGTGTTGGGGCGCTGAAGGACATCAGTGTGCAGGTCGATGACGGAGACTTCGTGGCCATCACCGGCCCATCCGGAAGCGGGAAGTCGACCCTCTTGAGCGTCATTGGCGGCCTGGAGAAGATCTCTGCCGGGGAAGTGATCCTGGATGGCCGGCGCATCGACAATCTGAATGAGAAGGAGCTAGTGGAGATCAGGAGGAACAAGGTGGCCTACGTTTTCCAGCAGTATCATTTGATCCCATCGCTCACAGCGCTGGAGAACGTGCTTCTGCCACTCACCTTCCACGGGTTGGCTGACGGCAGTAGGAAGAAAGCCGCTGCGATGCTCCAGGAAGTGGGCTTGGAGAAAAGGGCCAAACACAAGCCCGGCCAATTGAGCGGCGGTGAGCAACAGAGAGTAGCCATTGCTCGGGCTCTGATCAACGGTTGCTCACTGATACTGGCAGACGAGCCGACCGGCAACGTTGACCAGAAAACCGGAGTGGAGATATTGAAGCTCTTTCAGAAGGCCAACGAGGACGGGCATACCATCATCATGGTCACTCACAGCCCCGAGGTAGCCCGGCGGGCCAAGAGAATCGTGACTCTGCGCGACGGCGAAATTGTAGACCAAGTGGATCAGGAAGGATGCGAGAAGCCATCCGGAAAGGGAGGAATCATCCAATGAAGACCAAGGTCGTAGTAATAGCAGCGGTATCATTGGCGTTGCTGGTCACAGTAGCAGCGGTCGGATACGTCGCTTCTGGAAGAGCAGGCGGTGGGGGAAAATCGTGTTGCGGAGCCGGCGGAACCAACAATGCGACGGGTGCGGTGGCACGCCCGACATGGATCGACGCCTCGGTGGAAGGCAATACCGTATCCATTCCTGTCGGCCTCGTGGAGAACGGCAAGATAGTCAACTTCAGAGTCACATACCAGGGCACCAACATGGCTTTCATGGCATACCAACTGGCAGGACAAATCTACGTCAGAACCGCCCTTTGCCCGCCATGTCGGTCTGAGAGTTTCTCTCTGGATGGCAACGTGCTTGACTGCGATACGTGCCACACCAGATTCAGTGCCACGACCGGGGAAGGGCTGAAGGGAGCCTGCCGAGCCTATCCCAAGGCCGAGGCCCAGTACACCGTTGCGGGTGACAAGCTGACGATGGATATCACTGACCTGGTCACCGCCTACCAGGACACCAAGAATCCGGGGTAGCATCTCGAGGACAGCATTGCGGATTGGTTGACGCTGGCCGGTCGCCGCAAGCCAGACGATAGTCTTTGGGATTCGAAGACTCCCTTAGAGGGCCGAGGAGAACGCCAGTGCGGAGGCTTTCCCGGGGCTCCGGCGATCCTGCCGATCGGGAGCGAGAGAGAGTCTGCCGGCCTTCCTGAGCGACTCCGAACAGGGCAGGAGGATAAGAATGGGAACGACAGGCAAGAAAAACTGCTGGGAGTTCAAGAACTGCGGTCGGGAACCAGGCGGGAGTAGGACCGGAGAGCTTGGGTTATGTCCGGCTTCTTTCTCCCGGAAGTGCCACGGAATCAACGGAGGCGACTCCGGTGGTCGCGCCTGCTGGGCCATAGCAGGAACATTTTGCGGAGGCAGAGTGCAGGGCACCTTTGCCGCCAAGCTGCACAAGTGCCTGGAGTGTGATTTCTACCGGTTGGTGCGAAGGGAAGAAGGGCCAGGGTGGGTTCCAGCCAAGACGATCCTCGAGCGCATTCAGAATCCCCAGAAAGCCACACCTGCTGGTCCGCCCCTGGATTGACCGCTCGCCCGAAGACCGTTTGCCTATCTGGGATGAGTCGGGGCCGCCGGGTGGCTGGAGCACGAAGCGATCTCCGGCAGCCCGCACCAGCATAGTGCCAAGCGCCGCTCTGTGATATAATACTGGCGTTGCATTGATTGTTTTGATTAGGCTTGCCCAAGACTGGCAGGCACAACGGAAGGGGATACCATAAAGTGTCAAGCATTACCCATCTGAAGGGCGTCAAGAGGACCCGGGGCAAGCACAACAAGAAAGCCATGAGGGGAGGCTCCCGCCCCCAACTCCACCCCGATCCACCATTCATAAAGCCGCTGGCGAAGCCCGCCGAGAAACACAAGGCCGAGCACAAGGCCGAGCACAAAGCCGAAGGCAAGGCTGGATAGTCCCCACTCCACGGAGTATCGCCTGCCTGCTTTGCAGATTTCTGCCCCTATTCGCTGACAGGCTAACTCCACTCATCAGATCAGCCCCTCCAGGGAAGGCACAAAATGCACTCCGGCCAGGTCTTCTTCCGGCAATAGGTCCTGCGCCCACCCCTCAAGATCCAATTCATCCAGGAAATCCATCAAACGCTCGTACTCGCCCTCATCAACTCGGCGGTTGATCTCGGGGTAGTGGCTGGCCTTGAAATAAGGCTGATATTGGAACATGAGGCTGATGAGCGCCTGAGGGGTGTTCCCGCTTACCCATGTGAGCACCTTCATCGTCTCCTCAACACAGCCCGGCAGCACCAGATGCCGGATGACCAACCCTTGTTTCAACAGAGGCCCTTCCCACACAGGAATCTTCTGGTCATACATCTTCCGAAGAGCCTTCTGGTTGACTGCGGGATAGTCCGCGGCCTGGGAGTATCGCTCGGCCAGAGACGGCGTGATGTATCTCATGTCCGCCAGATAGACATCCACGGCGTCTCCCAGAAGAACTACGGTCTCCTCCGTCTCGTAGCCCGAGGTGTTGTAGACGATGCGCAGCGTCAGTCCATTTCGAAAAGCCTTGGCCAGCCCGTCCATGACCCACGGCAGGAAATGGGTTGGTGTGACCAGATTGATGTTCTCCGCGCCCTTCTCCTGCAATCTAACCATGATCCGGGCCAGATCCTCGCTGCTCACCTTGCTGCCCTCCAGGGTGTGCGAGAAACGGAAGTTCTGGCAATAGACGCACTTGAGATTGCACCCTGAGAAGAATATGGTGCCGCTGCCCCTTTCGCCGCTGATTCCCGGCTCCTCGCCGTGATGCAGAAAGGCGGTGTACACCACCATATCCTCGCCGGCGCCACAGTAGCCTGTCTCACCCGCCAGCCGGTTGGCCTCGCACCTTCTCGGACACAGGTGGCAAATCTGCAGTTGACGGTAGAGTGAAGGCAGCTTCTCTTCTATCAACCTGGCTTTGTCAGTCAGTTCCATGTTTATAATCAACCCCCTGGAATCCCCCAGTCATGGGGGATAGGAAAAGTGCAGAGGCGCTTTGCCCCTCTGCACGCCCCGCATAACGCCATCCCCTCTCCCTCGATGGGAGAGGGCAAGGGTGAGGGTGAGAAACCCTCAGACTCCCGGTCCGCCTCAGGCGGACTGCACCCTCTCTTCTGTCATTCCCGCGAAAGCGGGAATCCACTTTTAGGGCGGGCTGAGCGGAGGCGAAACCCGCCGACAGTGTCCCGGAACTCGTTTCAACCCCCTTGATCCACCACTCCTCCTGAGGCGCATCTTCGATCCTCCTGGGGCGCATCTTCGATCTTGGGGGAAGATAAAAATAGAGATGGGGGACTCATCACTTCCCAAACAGCCCTTGGGGATGCAAACGGTCTCCAACCCCCTCTATCCGAAGGCGCTGGCCATCCAGCCTTATCCCGGCACCCAGTATTCTCTCCACCAGCCAGAGATTGGTCTCCGCGTGTTCGGTCACCGATGGTATGACGTACTCGCTGGCGCCGGCGGCAACGGCACAAAACGGGATCATCTGATCCGCCACATACCGGTCAACGGTGGCCCCCGTCTTCAGGTCATCCAGTAGGCTCGCCGCTACGTACCGCCCAATCTCCTCTGACCTCCTTCCCAGCTTGCCTGCCCTGTCGGAGCCCATGATGACGCCGCTATCGGTCTCCACCCATACGCTCAGGTCGGCCCCTTTCTGGCTGGCCGATGTCTCATACACCGCCTCTATTTCGGCATCATATCCGGCCTCCTTGAGCCTCGTCGAGCACTCATCGGCCATCCTCTCGCTGACTTCCTGGTCCGCCAAGTGCGACGACAGGGCGATGCCCCTGACACTGGTGACCTTACCTTGATCGGTCAGGATCAGGGGCCTCAAACCGGCCTTCGCCGGTTCCACTCTGACCTGTAGGACACCCTTGCCTTCGGGTACATAGCCCGGCCTCCTGACGTCGAGTTCAGCGTCCACCCCCATCCTCCGCAGCAGAGGCAACAGCACTCGCCGCATGTGATGGGCCGATGGTGCGAAATCCTGAAAGAGGCCTCCTTTGACGGTGAAGACGGATGCCTTGTCAGCGAAGCATCCGACCAGTAGCAGGCTCATGGCCAGCATGGTCGTGGATCCGGCTGTGCCGATGTCCCATTCGTAGGCGCCTCCCCTTATTCGTTGGCCCGGCCGGTACATTATCTCGCTGGACCCGACTTCGGCTCTTTCCACCTCACCGCCGCACAGGCTCGCACAAGCTGTCACCACCTGCTGGTGCTGTGGCCTCAATCCGCGTTTGTCCCTCTTGGCCCTGATGTTGGTCAGGCGCAGTTCTTCTCCCAGGATGGTGCACAGCGATACCGCCAGCCGGACAATGGTGCCGGAGCCAGACCTCTCTCCCCCATCAATCTCGATCATGCTATTGCCAACCAATCCAGCATATTGAATAATAGCAGAACCATGGAGAACGAGGTGAAATCGCCGGAACACACCATCACCTTCCTGGGGACGGCCGGCGCCAGGGTCATGGTGGCCAGTCAGTTGCTGGCTTCAGGGGGGGTCTGGTTCAATCTGGGTGGCACCGAGATGCTGCTGGATCCTGCCCCCGGGACGCTGGTCCGGGCCTGCAAGAGCAGGCTCAACGCCGCCAAGCTGAGGGCCATCTTGCTATCCCACAAACACCTCGACCATTCCTCTGACGTCAACGTAATGATCCAGGCCATGGCCGAGGGCGGCTTTCACCGTCGCGGAGTCCTTCTCGCCCCTGCTGACGCCCTTGACAACGACCCCGTGGTGTTGCACTATGTCCGGCCTTTCCTGGAGCGCATCGAGGTGCTGAAGGAGGGGGGGGAGTACTCTATAGACAACGTATCCATTCGCACGCCCGTAAGGCACGTGCACCCGGTGGAGACCTATGGCATAATCTTCCGGACGGAGCAGTACACCATCTCATGTATCGTGGATACGCGCTACTTTGATGAGCTGTGCCGGCACTACCAGGCCGACCTCCTCATCATCAATCTGATGAGGCTGGAGAGGGGAGCCCCGCTGGATCACCTTTCCGTGCCGGACGCCGCTGAGATCATCAGGAACCTGAAGCCAAAGGCAGCCCTGTTGAACCATTTCGGCATGAGCATGTGGCGGGCCAAGCCGTGGACAGTGGCCCAGCGGCTGACCGAAGAGACCGGAGTCCACGTCATAGCGGCCAGCGACGGCATGAGGTTTGACATGGCCGAGCTTGGCTAAGGAGAAGTATTTTGGCCTTTGATACGGAAGTCGCGCAGCTTGTGGAAGAAATCCGCCAGGACAGAGTGCACAGCGCAAGCTGGCTGTCGTTGCGGGCCATTGGCGCCCTCAGGTTGGCCGCTGGGAAGAGCGGCGTTCGCACCGCGACGGACTTCTTGAATGAGATGAAAAATGTAGCCAGAGAGCTCGCCGAGGCCAGATCGTCTATGGCGCCTATAGCCAATCTGGTGGCCCAGTGGTTCTGTGAGATTGCCAGGGAGTCCGAAACCGGGAAGGACCTGGACTCTCTCCGGGCCTTCGCCATCCTGAGGGGAGAGAGAATCATCAAAGCCCGCAAAGGCGCTCTCAACAGGGTCGCCGAGCACGGATCCCAAGTGGTGGAAGATGGGGATGTCCTGATCAGTTGCAGTGACAGCGCCACCGTCGTCCAGAGTCTCAGGGACGCCAGACTGGCCGGCAAGGAATTCGGAGTCTACGTGGCAGAATCCCGAACCAGCGACGGCAAGGCCTACGGTGAGGCCATGGCTGAAAAGATGAGATCGGAGCACATCCCGGTGAAAGTCATTCCGGACATTCCCAAGACCATAGGCGATTGCGTTTCAAAATCGACCAGGGCCATGGTCGGCGCTGACAGCATCCTGGACAACGGCTCCCTCATAAATGGAACTCCGACCCTGATCATCGCGGAGGCCGCGAAGGAGAAACAAATCCCGTTCTACGTTGTTTGCGACACCACCAAGTTCAGTGCCTTGCGCCTCGCGGGTCGCCACCTGTGGCTCGAAGAGGGTTTTGAAATGATCCCGCCGAACCTGATCACCCGCATCATCACCGAAGAGGGGGTAATGAAGGTCGACCAGGCCATGGTCAAGGCGAAGCACCTGGCCAAGTATCTTCGGGCACTGTGGGAGTGAGTTGTACTACCGAGGGTGTCTCAGAACACGCTCTCAACCCCCTAACCCCCAGTCTTGGGGGAGGTTTTTGAATTGGGGGGTACCCCCAAACCCCCAGCAGGGACTTCTCCCTTCACCCTTTTGAGACGACCCCAGTGCCCTACCCTTGGGGTCAGTCGGACGGTAGTTGCCGTCGGCGCGCAGTCAAAAGGATACCACCAATTCAGGTCACGATCCGCAGCACCCGCTCGATGCCGGCGAAGTCTTGGAGGAGATCAACCTTGCTCTCCGGGAAATGCCTCTTGGCCAGAGAAACAGCCTCCTCAGCCTGGCCCAGCCCGATCTCCAGAATCACTGATCCCTGAGGCAGAAGATGATCCTTTGCCTGGGCCAGCAGGAGCCGCACCTTGTTCAGACCATCGGCACCTCCAGCCAGTGCCGCCACCGGCTCGAAGTCTCGTATCTCTGGCATCAACTGTGGGATGTCGGCATCCTTCACGTAGGGGAGATTGGCCGCGATCAGGTCCACTGGCCGTGACAGAGGCTCCAGCAGATCACCCACAAGAAGCTCCACACGCCCTTTGACGCCATGTCGACCACAGTTGAAGCCGGCGACCTCAATAGCGTCGGCTGAAACATCTGTGGCGTAGATGCGGGCTCGCGGCAGATGAAGAGCCAGCGCAATGGCCATCGCGCCACTCCCCGTGCCCACATCCACTATGGAGCAGGGCTGCACCTTCCCGAAACGCCGCTCGGCAAAGGCCAGCGCCGTCTCGACCAGCAGTTCGGTCTCCGGCCTCGGGATGAGCACCCGGGAATCGACGTACAGCTCGATACCATAGAACGCACATCGTCTCAGGATGTATGCCGTCGGTTCGCGTCGAAGCCGCCGCTCCACCAGTCCCCAGAACTTGTCGCCCTCTGGCGAGGGCAAGGGTTCACCCAGTCTGGCGTAGAGTTCCGCCCTTTGTATGTCCAAGGAATGCATCAAGAGCAGTTCTGCTTCCACGCGGGCATCGGGGATATTGTGGGAGGCTATACTGGCTTCAGCCTGGCGAAGCGCTTCTCTGAGGGTCACGCAACGGCTTCCTCTAGTTGCCGGGCCCTTTCGTCAGCGGCCACGGCATCGATGAGTTCGTCGAGGTCACCCTCCATGATGAAGGTCAGCTTATGCAGAGTCAGACCCACGCGGTGGTCCGTGATGCGGTTCTGGGGGTAGTTGTATGTCCGAATCTTCTCGGCCCTCTCGGCAGAGCCTACCTGAGAACGGCGTTCCTTGCTCATCTCTTCCTGCTTCTTGCGCTCCTCATGGTCCAGAACGCGAGCCCGCAATACCGCCATCGCTTTCTGCCGGTTGCGCAGTTGGAACCTCTCGTCCTGGCAACTGGCCACGATTCCGGTTGGGAGGTGGTAGATACGCACCGCCGTGGCCACCTTGTTCACGTTCTGACCGCCAGCGCCGCTGCTGTGATAGAACTCAACCTTCAGATCTTCTGGCTTCAGGTCAAATTCTACTTCCTCTACTTCAGGCAAGACGATTACTGTGGCTGTGGAGGTATGAATCCGGCCGCTGGCCTCGGTCACCGGCACCCGCTGAACGCGGTGCACGCCACGCTCATGCTTCAAGCGGCCAAAGGCACTCTTGCCCTTGACCTCAAAGGTGATCTCTTTGAACCCACCACGCTCGGTTTGGCTGCTATCGATTATGTCCGTCTTCCAACCCTTGGTCTGGGCGTATCGCTGGTACATCCGGTAGAGGTCCCCCGCAAACAGAGCCGCCTCTTCGCCGCCTGTGCCAGCGTGAATCTCCACGATAGCATCTTTCTCGCTGGTGGTGTCCTTTGGCAACAAGGACACTCTCAGGTCCTGCACCAGTTCATCGCGGCGCTTCTTCAACGATTCGACTTCCTGCTCGGCCATAGCCTTCATCTCAGGCTCCGGGTTATCCTGAAGGAACTGCTCCGCTTCCCCTAGTTGCTTCGCAGCCGTCTTGTACTGCCGGTACTTCTCCACTACCGGGGAGAGCCCAGCCTGCTCCTTGGACAGCGTTTGCCACTGCCCCGCGCCGGACGCCATGAGCTCATTCAGCTCCTCGTACCGCCGGTCCAACACCTCTAACTTGTCTAGAAAGCTTTCCATAGCCTATACCTAGATTATAGCAACTTGATCTTGTCACACCCAAGATGGCCTAGGCTACCGGGCAGCGCCGATGAGTTCGGAGATATCCTTGACCCCTTCGCGCCGCATGAAATCCTCGACGCCTTCCAGGACAACCAGCAACGCGCGGGGATTGACGAACTGGGCAGTCCCCACCTCCACGGCGCTGGCCCCAGCCATGATGAACTCCAGGGCATCCTGGGCAGACATGATGCCGCCACAGCCCACGATCGGCAGCTTCACCCGGCCCGCCACCTGATAGACCATGTACAGAGCCACCGGCTTGATCGCCGGACCAGACAGACCACCGCAGGTGTTGCCCAGAGATGGCTTCCGCGCGGAGACGTCGATGGCCATCCCTCGCAAGGTATTGATCAGGCAGAGGGCATCAGCCCCGGCGTCCGCTACCGCCTCGGCAATCTCGACGATACTGGTGACATTGGGAGTCAGCTTGACTATCACAGGCAGGGAACCGGCTTTCTCCACCGCCCTGGTGACGGAGGCCGCCGCGCGTGGGTCGGTGCCGAACTCCATACCCCCCGACTTCACATTGGGGCAGCCGATATTCACTTCCAGCCCACTGACGCCAGCTACTCCATCCAGTCTGGCCGCCAGCCTGGCGTAATCGTCGATGCTCTCGCCAGCGATGTTGACGATGACCGGCACCTGCCAGGTGGCCCACATGGGAGCCTTCTCCTTGATCAGCGCCTCTACCCCGATGTTCTGCAGGCCGATGGAGTTGAGGAGTCCGGCCGGGGTTTCTGCCAGCCGCGGCTGCGGATTGCCCTCCCTCGGCTCGAGAGTAGTCCCCTTGCAGACGATGGCGCCCAGTCTCTGAATATCGACGAAGTCGGAGTACTCCGTGCCGTAGCCGAAGGTGCCGGAGGCAGTCATCACCGGATTCTTGAGCAAGAGACCGCGTGGATTATTGGGAGCCAATTGAACCGACAGATTCACCCGCTAACCTCTTCCAGCATCCATTTGCCGTCCGGCGTAATTGTAGGGGTATTATGTCACGCGCTGCAAGTGGGGCGTTCTGGCTAGTTGCCTGTTCCTCATCACATGGAACCTCAAGGGCTCACACGTCACCATTGACAAAACCTCGCCCACCTTACCCGCTTGCAGCAGCCCACGTTCGCCACTATACTTTTCAGCCATGAGTGACGGCTTCGAGGTTATCGTAGTCGGGGCTGGCCCGGCCGGCTGCGCCGCCGCCTACACCTTGGCAAAGGCCGGCATCCAAGTCCTGCTGATCGAACGGAGCAAGTTCGCCGGAGGCAAGAATGTGACCGGCGGCGTGCTCTATGGGAGCGTTCTTCATGAGCTTATCCCCGAGTTCTGGAAGGAAGCTCCGGTGGAGAGGCATGTCCAACGCCACGTCATATCCATGCTTTCGGAGAAGTCATCCGTTTCCATCGATTTCAACACAGGCGCCTCGGATCATCCCGAATCCGCCGGCTACACTGTCCTCCGGGCCAAGTTCGACCGCTGGTTCGCCCAGAAGGTGGAAGAAGCGGGGGGAATTGTGATAACTGGCAGCCGGGCTGATGACCTCATCTGGGAGGATGGCCGCGTAGCGGGAATTGTGGCCGGTGGCGACAGGATTCCGGCCAAGGTAGTCATCGCCGCTGATGGGGTCAATTCCCTGCTGGCTGACAAGGCGGGCCTGGGAGTGAGCCTCTCACCTGACAACGTCAACCAAGGAGTCAAGGAAATCATCAAGCTGCCTCGGGAGACCATAGAGCAGCGGTTCAATATCACCGCCGATGGCGGCGCCGCCATCCACTTCCTGGGATTCTGCACACGCGGCGTCCACGGCGGCGGTTTCTTGTACACCAACCAGGAAAGCCTTTCGCTGGGTGTGGTGGTGCAATTGAAGGCGCTCATCGACAGCAAGCTTAAGAGCGTCGATCTGCTGCAGAGCTTCAAAGAGCACCCTACCGTGCGGGAGTGGATCAAGGGCGGTACCCCCATCGAATACTCCGCCCATCTCGTGCCTGCCGGAGGTCTGAGGATGGTGCCGCAACTCTACACCGACGGAATGCTCGTCGCCGGTGACGCGGCCGCCCTGGTGCTGGCCACCGGCCGGGCGCTGGAAGGCCTCAACTTCGCCTTGGCCTCAGGGATAGCCGCTGCGGAGACGGTCAAGAAGGCCAAGGAGAAGGGCGACTTCAGTCAGAAGACCCTCTCCCAATATCCTAGTTTGCTGTCAGAGAGCTTTGTCCTCCAAGATCTGGTACGGTTTCATGGTGCGCCGCGGTTCCTGGAGAATCCGCGACTGTACAGCGTCTATCCGGAGTTGGCCTGCAGGCTGGCAGAGAAGGTCTTTGAAGTGGACGCCAATCCCAAGAGGACGGTGTGGCAGTTGGCCAGGGAGGAGATGAAAGGCAAGGTCTCTCTCTGGCAATTGATGCGCGACGCGATGGCCGCCAGGAAAACGATATGAGCGATATGACCATGGAGCAGAGACTGGCTCTGAACCACTACGATGTGGATACCGAGCCACACATCCTGCTGAAGACAGATGTCTGCCAGGAGTGCGATGTGCGACCCTGCCTCTATGTGTGCCCGGCGGAATGCTTCAAGTTCAAGGAAGGCAAGATGAGCTTCAGCTATGAAGGCTGCCTTGAGTGCGGCAGTTGCCACATCTCCTGCGATCGAGAGGCGGTGGAGTGGTCCTACCCCAGGGCCGGCTTCGGCATCTCCTACGAGTACGGATGAAGGTATCGGCTAACTGCCGGTCTGCGCCAGAGCCTTGTGCCTTTCCAAGTACTTCGCTTCCATCTCCCGCAGCTTAGCCTGATAGGTTGGGGAAGTGATCTTATCGGTGGTCATGATAACGGCGTCCTCGCTGTTATCGGTGTAGTAGCGTCGTCGTACCCCCACATTTTTGAACCCATACTTGGCATAGAGAGCCTGCGCCGAGGAGTTGGAAGCACGCACCTCCAGAGTCACTACCTGGGCCTTCATCTGCAATGACAGCTTGATGACGGCTATGAGAAGCAGTTCGCCGATGCCCTGACGCTGATGACTCTTAGGTACAGCTATCGATGTGAGGTGTGACTCATCCACCATCATCCATATGGAAGCATATCCGACTATGAACGGCACATCCTGAGCGGTGGTAACGCCGGCCGCGGCATCGTTTCTGCCCAGCACGTGTCTCATTCTGACGACCAGCGACTCCCACATACCCCTCTTGGGTGCCGGCGTCTTTGCATCGCTGTCTATCCGGCGAGATTCGTCCTGAGCCACCAGATAGCGCACCATGCTGGAACTGAGTTCCCTCTTGAAGGATGGAGGAGGCCACTCAGTGGGAAAGGCTTCCCGGTCAATCGCGCTGACCTGGGAGATGTCATCGGCATTCATCGGACGTACGGAGTAACCCACCATGTCCTTCCCTGGTTGCGGACTCTAATTCTATCACAGTCGAAACACACAAGGAATCGTGAGGGGGACACAGCCAGGCAGCTTCTTTGTCGCCGCGCCCTGTCATCTGATGACGGGTGTGATGTGGAGCATAGAACGCCGTAGCGCGGATAAGGCTGAAGTGCAGTCAGATTGGGGATCAGTGAATCAGTGAGGATATGGGACGCACGGCCAATCGGATCCGCAGACGCCGATCGAGCCGGGTGATGGCCTATAGCGCGGCTATCGATTGAGCGGCGGCATGAGCAGACTGTCCAGCCAGGCTGTCACTACGTCATCAGCCTTGGGAGGCTGGCCACCGCTCACCTCAGCCAGGCATGTGTTGATGCCTTCGGTGACACAGAGTGAGGCGGCCGCAGCCACTGCCCCAAGGAGGACGAGGACGGCCAACGGATCAGCCATGGCTAGGCTTTCCTGTATGTTTGGCCCACTGAAAACGGGATCCATGGTCTACCTGCCTTCCGAAATCCTATCCCCTATGGAGACTCTATCACCGCATCGTCACAATTGTGACTCGATCAACACCAAGGGCTTCACAGATTTGTCTCAAACATTGCGACCGCGCGAACGAGACCCTTCTGAACAGATACAGCTTCGGTATTCGCCCCCCGCTAGACGAATGATCCTATTTGACAATCTAGCAGTCATGGGCGACCAAGTCAAGCCTTTTTGTGACATGCTACTTGCATATCTCCTCTCTTTCGTGTATATTACGCGTGGTGGTTACAGTACAGGTTTTGCCAATCCTCTGGACAACCATCCGTGCGGATGCTTACAGGCTTTGGATGACCGGACTCTAGCCAACTAGTATTGAGGAAAGGAGGTCATCCAATGAGCCCTACAGACAAAAGTCTCCAATGCTCAGATTGTGGCACGAGCTTCACCTTCAGCGCTGAAGAGCAAGACTTCTTCGCTACAAAGGGTTACACCAATGAGCCCAAGCGCTGTCCAGCTTGCCGCCAGGCAAAGAGAGCACAGCGAAGTGACTCTGGTGGTGGATCTGGTGGTGGTTTCGGTGGTTCAAGGTCCAATCGCCAGATGTACTCAGCAGTGTGTGCCGAGTGTGGTGTCGAGACCCAAGTGCCATTCGAGCCCCGCGAAGGCAGACCCGTGTATTGCAGCCGTTGCTACGACAAGGTCAAGCCGAACAATAGGCGATAGCCTGAACGGCGATCACTCATCAGAGGCTGGGGTTGTCCCAGCCTCTGATCTCTCCAAGACCGTTCAATGGGGCAACCCAAAGAGGGTCCAGTCAGTCGAAAGGAGAACAACATGAAGATTTACGTTGGGAATCTGCCCCGCGAACTCACTGAAGACGATCTGCGGCATGAGTTCGAAGTCTTTGGCAAGGTTGAGACCGTGGCCATTGTCAAGGACCGCTACAGCGGACAGCCCAGGGGCTTTGGCTTCGTTGAAATGCCCACGAAGTCCGAGGCCGTGGCTGCGCTCGCCGGCCTAAAGGGCAAGATTCTGCAGGAACGAACCCTTGACATCAGCGAAGCTCGCCCCAGGCCTGAGGGCGGCAGGGGCGGAGGCGGGCAGTTCAGGGGCGGCGGAAGGAGTGGTGGTGGGGGTGGCGGTGGCGGAGGCCGTGGTGGTTTCGGCGGTGGCAAAGGACGCAGATTCTAGTCCTTCGTCATAGCCCAGCCGAGTAAGCATCGCGCCTGCACCGGCAGCACATCGCTCCAAGATGGAAGAAAGACCACACAAGGTAGCACCGGGGACCTACTTAATCGAGGTCCCTTTTGTGCTGGGACTGAAGTCAAAGGACAAGGAATCCGTAACTCTCTGTTACCTGATAGAAGAAGAGGCCGGCTGGCTGATGATAGACAGCGGCTACAACGACGGCACTTCCTTCAGCTACCTCTGCCACCAACTCGACCTCCTGAATACCTCGTTGAAGCAGATACGGTGGCTGCTGCTCACCCACTACCATCCTGATCACAGCGGTCTGGCCAATCGGATCAAGGCCGCCTCAGGCGCACAGGTCATCATGCATCAGGACGACTGGAGTATTCTGCAGGCCACGGTCAGCTCGTCGGAGATTTGGAACATCCACGCCATGATACCCTGGGCCCGGTCGCTGGGCGTTCCGGAGCCTGAACTGGAAGGCTTCTTTGAGCTGGCGTCACTGGGCAGGGAGTTCTTCCCCAGGGGTCTTGAACCGGACGTCATACTGCAGGGGGAGATGAACCCGGTGGGCGACAGCGGGCGCCTGCAGGCCATACTCACTCCAGGGCACACTCCCGGCCACATCTGTGTTTATGACCGCGAGAACAAACTGTTCTTCTCCGGAGATCACATCCTGGTTGAGATCACCCCTCACATCTCGCCCAGTCACCTGACCAGCCACGATCAGCTCAAGCAGTACCTGGAGGCCCTGCGCAAAGTGCAGCCTCTGGACGTGAAACTGGTCCTGCCCGCCCACGAACGGCCCTTTGCCCATTTCAGCCAGCGCGTGGATGAGCTCCTGGCACACCACGACCACCGCCTCGGAGAAGTTGTGGCTGCCATATCCGACCGTGTCGTCACTCCTTGGGATATCGCCCGTCAAGTAAAGTGGAACGTAGGCCAGTGGGCCGACATGGACGCCACCAACCGTGTTTTGGCGGTCCGGGAGACGCTGGCACATATCCAACTCCTCGAGCATCGCGGTCTGGTGGTCCGGGTGGAGCGGGATGGCCCCACGGGATACAAGCTGTCCAACGGCAGTCTCTAGGTTAGCTTGGTCTGTTGTCCGCCGTTCAGAAGTGGCGCAGGATTCCTCCTGCCGGGGGTTTGGTCGTAGACTCGCCTCAGGAGAGGGGTGTCCCCAAACCCAAACAAGTCCCCCCACGAATGGGGGTTATGGGGCTGAGTATGACTCTCTCAGCACTCTCCAATTGAATAGGTTGACCTACCCAAAGGCACCGTGAAACCGTCCTTGATGCGCGAGGCCAGAATAGTGGAACAAGAGAACACATCAGCCTCAAAGGCCATGTTGCCGGTCACCAGAACCAAGGCCGAAGCCAGGCAGTTCTACGACCGCGTCAGCCGCATCTACGGCTGGATGACCGGCGCGTTCGAGCGGAGGCACGGAGAGAAGGCCCTGGAGTTGCTTGCGATCAGAGACGGAGAGACAGCCTTGGAAATCGGCACCGGATCAGGACACTGCTTTGAGCGGATGGCCAGACTGGTGGGGGACAGAGGCGGTTGCTGCGGCGCCGATATCTCCACCGGCATGCTGAATGTCACTAGAGAGAGGCTGCTGAAATCAGGACTGGCAGCTGGAGCCGGACTCTGTTGCGCCGATGCAGGCAGGCTGCCCTTCCCGGACAACTCCTTCGACGCCATCCTCATGGCTTTCACCCTGGAACTATTCGACACGCCTGAGATTCCCCAGGTTCTCAAGGAGACCATGCGTGTGCTCAAGCTTGGTGGCAGGATCGCCGTCGTCAGCCTGTCCAAGGAAGGCAGAGCATCCTCAGCCATGAGGCTTTATGAATGGGCCCACCGGAAATGGCCGCGGTATGCTGACTGCCGGCCTATCTACGTGGAAAGGTCTATGACAGCCTGTGGCTATACGGTGAGGAGCAGGGCAAGGGCCAGGATGGCCGGCCTGCCTCTCGACACGGTACTAGCCATTAAGCCGGACTCGACAGCCCTTCATTGATTCTACGCAGGCGGGCCATCAGGGTCGTGCTGCGTCAACCGTCGGCGGCGGTTCCTATCAACAATGGCCCAGGCGATGACCCCGGCAATCGCCAGTCCCGAGAACACGAGGAACAGGATCAGCTTGACTTCGAATCCCCAGATGAAGGTGTTGATGGCATTATGGACGATCTCGTCGGCCTTGTCCGCAATCATAGTGTCAATCTTCGTGGCAGGCACTGTCTCTTCTGGAATCTCTATGATGGTCTGCGGCACCAATGTACGGAGCACGGCGACCAAGGTGACTGCTATCAGGCAGGTGACCAACAACACGCCCAGAGGCCAAAGGAGACGGCTCTTCCAGTTCCGGCCGCACAGGAACCCGATGGCTACCAGCAGCAAAATTGGTATGAGCCAAAGGGCCCAGAGCCACGTTCTGACTGCGTGGATGACGGGACGCACCTTGTCAAAATCGGCGCGGCCACTGGCACTGCCGAAATTCTGCTCGGTTCTCTGGCCTTGGTCGTCAACAATGAACTTGCGGGCCTCGTCGAGTGATTTCGCCATATCCTCTCCCAGCGCCTGTCTCAGTTGGGCATCATTGAAGTAATAGGAGTTGGGAATCAGGTCGATGACATTCTGGTCAACAGCTTGGGCGATAGTCATGCCCAGCTTGGTCTCCAAGGCCTGCTTGAACTGGTCATACGTGTAGCCAACTGGTCGGCAGGAAGGCAGAGTGTTAGGCTGTAGAGTTGCCAGGGCTTGGCTAAACTGTAGCGGGGTGCAAGTCGGAAGATCATTGAAAGCCGTCTCAAGCTTCTGGTCAGCCAGCGTCGTGAGAGTCGAGAAGGCATTTGTCTTGACCGCTGCGAGATCGATGTTCAGGTTCAGGTTGTTGACATCACCCTTCAGGTAGCCAGCTAGGCTGTTGATCATGCTCTTGAATTGCGCGATGGCCCAGTCCTGCGGCATCGCTTGCGCCACAAAGCCGCTGATCTCCTCATCGGTCAGAGTGATGCCGTATGGCAGGGCAGCACCGAGACCCAATTGCTCCGTCATTGCCGGAACAATCAGCTCATCCGTCACGTAGTCATAGATTTCCTGGGTGTGATTATCGACCACGCCGTTGATGCCATCAGCCATTGGACCAATCCTGCTTTGCACATCGATAGTGATGGTAAAGCTGTTCTTGTCGCCCATGACGTACGGAAATATCTGTCTGGTGGCATTCTCAAAAGTGCCCTGAAGCCACTTCGGAGGGAAGGCTTGCTTAGCCACGGCGACGATGTCCCTCTTGAGCTCTGGGGTATCGACAGGAAAATCCGTCGGCATCTCAATTCCAGCCTCGTCAAGCGCCGCCGGCGTCAGGTTGTCGTATACCCAGTCATAAACGTGGGCCTGGCGCATTTGGCCGTTGTAGAACCCGGCACTGCCCACCGTGCCGCTTAGGTGTGTGAGGACGAGGGCCAGAATGAGAGTAATAACAAAGATGACAATGAGCGGAATGGCCAGGACTCTTCTCAGCCAAATCATAGCTTTGCCTCCATCGATCTTCCTTGTTCAGCTTAAAGCTGCCACCTTGCCTCCGCGTCTCAAAGGCCCCGTTGGTTGTCACAAAATCCTTAACCAACCAGACCCCAGCACGGCTCCATCCGATTGCCCGACCTTTGGCAGTCCACACCAATTAACAGAGATACACAGACCAGCGCTTGATACACACAAGGTTCCGTCGCAGCGAATCCAGATTATCCGCCTATGCTTCTCGGACCGCGACACCCATGGCACCCGGTCCAGCGTGTGTTCCCAGTGCCGGTCCCACCCGGGCCAAATGGACGGGGACGCCAGCTAAGGCCACTCTCAGGCGACCGGCCAGTGCCTCCGCCTCCTCGCGGTCCGTGGTGTAGAGAACAGCCGCCTCCTTGGCACGCGGGAATCCCTTGGCGAAATCATAGAGCCGCTCAATGGCCTTGGCCCGTGTGCGCGCCACCGTGGAAAGCGTGAGGTGGCCGTCCTTCAGAGTCAGAAGCGGCTTCACCCCCAGTACCGACCCCAGCACCCCTCTGGCCCGGCTGACCCGCCCGCCCCTCACGACGTACTTGAGGGTGTCCACCATAAACAGGGTATGCGTCTGCGGAACGGAGTGCCGCACCATTTCGGCCACCTGATCCAGGCCGGCACCCGCCTTGGCCTCCCGTGCGGCAGCCATAGCCAGCAGCCCGTAGCTCATCGATATCGTCTGGGAGTCGATGACTTCGACGCGGCACTTCTTCTGCACCATATCCTTGGCCAGCAGCGCCGAGTTGTAGATGCCGCTCTCCTTCGAAGTCAGGTGTATAGAGATGATTTCGTCGGTCTCCTTAGCCAGGTCGCTGTAGACGTCGGCAAAGTCCTTGGGTGAAGGCACCGCCGTGGTCGGAAAGGCACCATCCAGGCTCAGCTTGTGATAGAACTCATCCTCGCCCATGTCCACCCGATCGCGGTAGCTCTTCTCCCCAAACACCACATAGATCGGCACCACCCTGATATCCAGTTCCTGGAGGATTGCCGGCGGGATGTCAGCAGTACTGTCAGTCACCACTCTGACAGCCATGTGACTCCTCTTGGGGCGCACGAGTAATCGGGGCGTGGCTCGCTTTTCATCGGCAGGTAGTGACTGTATGTTACCATCTTCAGCCCAGTGCGTCACATCCGTTTGCGGGCTGGGGACAGTGCCCATATGCGGAGCTGTCGTGAGAATTGGTGCGATAGGACTTGACGAGCACCTTCATAGACTCTAGTATTTGGCAGCCAGCGGCGATTTCAAAGGCCATGTTGAGAGCCCTGTTGTGTCTGATGCTGACAGCTATGGTGCTGCCCACAGTGGCTGGGTGTGGAGGCACAGAGAGCGCTCCCAGTGTGTCGTGGAACAGCCCCGGCGAGGGGGGCGACGTCTTCGGGATAGCCCGGCTGAAGGTCAGAGCCAGCTCCAGTGAAGGCATTTCGGCGGTCAAGTTCTACTGTGATTCGGTTGACAATGCGCACCTGATCGGCACAGTGGCCAACCCGACCGACTCCCCGTACACCCAGGTGTGGTACACGACCACCGTCCAGAACGGGGAGCATACTCTCTATGCTGTGGCCGTCGATGCCAAGGGCAGGTCCTCACAAGCCTCTGTAAGCGTGAACGTCGGCAACCGGACGCGACTGCAAGCCATACCTGCAGGGGCCGTCAAATGGACTCCTCAGATAGACTATCATCCTCCGGACCTGAGTGAGAACTTCTCCAAGTACTGGTATGACCCAGAACCCCTGGGGCTGCCCATAAACACCGCTGGGGCGGAGGATTCTCCCTTCATAACCCCGGACGGGAACAACTTCTATTTCTTCTTCACTCCTGACATGAACATACCGGTCACCCAAC
>Ga0315291_10000933_pt1 | contig 39206 bp, 47 predicted proteins | sample YL17G12_20_MG_FD_203070 | JGI IMG/M metagenome (GOLD analysis project Ga0315291, IMG submission 203070) | Sediment microbial communities from Yellowstone Lake, YNP, Wyoming, USA - YL17G12_20 | ecosystem: Environmental > Aquatic > Freshwater > Lake > Sediment | place: USA: Wyoming | collected...
TCCGTACCAGTTTAAGCCTATGCTGCCGATGAGTAGGAGTAGAAGGTAGACGACGAGGCCGGGTGGCCAGCGGTCGGGGTGATGATAGGGCTTCTTTCGAGTGATCGCTCTATACCAGAGATCGTAGACCAGGTAGATGATTATAGGTAGCCCGGCTAACATGCGTCCAGAATCGTTGCCAATAAGAATGTTCAACACCCAAAGCGAAGCAAAAGGAACCAACTGGACACTGAACACGGGGCTCAACTTATACTCCAGCTTTGAGAGTTCATGGGCACGAAGCAGGTATACAACAAACAAGAAAGCATAGTAGACCAGTGCAAAGAAAACAACAAGATTGTCTATGAGAACCGCATCCATCGGAACAGCCACCAATTCCACTGGTTTAGATTCAGCTATAACTTTTCCTCAACATGAGGGCGTATACTCGATTCCGACTATGCTCATGCCTGATTACTGACTGTACTGAACCCAGTATACACTCAATCAAGCCTCTTTTTTCCGTGAAACACGTCGTTTTTGGTTGGTTGGTTGGTTGGGGTAAAGTCCTATCCACCATCAAGCCCAAGCTTCACGGTACCATCAAACGGAAATTCATATAACTCGCAACCCTCTCAAGAAGACAAGATGCGATGACTTATGGGCTCAAAGGTTGCCATAGTTGAGTTTGAAAAAGATGTCTGCAAGTCCCTCAAAAAAGCGCTTGAGCTTATAGGAAATGTGACCGATTTAAACACGTCTAAGCGCTCCGTCGTCATCAAAGTGGGTGTTTTCGACCAAAATGCAGAAAACCACTCTAGCGTCGGTGTGGTTGATGCCATAGTTAAAAGCTTCAACAAAGCCCCGAAAATTTACTTGGCTGAGTCAGACAACTATCGTGGGAAAGGCACAGAACGCCTGCAGATCTGGAAAGAACTCTTCACCGACCGAGTCGTCCCCTTCAACCTTTCAGATGATACTGAAACCAGGAAAGTCAAAGTTGCAGACGAAGAGATGCAGCTTTCTCACATCCTATTCAAACCCAACGTTTTCGTCAGCACGCACATCCTCCGCTCTTTCGAAAGAGGAACCATCCTCAAGAACCTCTTCGGGCTTGTACCAGACGTGAGTAAAGCACCGCTCCACAGGAAACTCGACACTCTATTGCCAGACATTTACGAAGCAATAGGAGGAATAGACCTAGCCGTCATAGACGGTACCTACCTGTATAGAGGTGCAGGAGCCAATCCACATGCTACAAAGGACGCCTCCAGATACAGAGTGAAAATGAACGATCTAATAGTTGGCAGAGACGCAATCGCCGTGGAAACTGTCGGAGCAATACTCGCAGGTCTGAAACTGGACAAAATGCCTATACTGAAAGAAGCCATAAAGAGACATCTCGGAGAAGGAAACATAGATAATATCGAAGTCGTCGGAAGCTCACTAGAGAAAGCCAGAGAGAAATTCTCAGCAGCAACTCACACCTTGAAATAAGAAAGCGTACTCGATTCCGACTAGAGCGTAGGCGTACGCTAATCACTATAATATGTTGTGCCTTACTGAAATCTAGCATACACTCCTAACCCAAGCAGTACTCAAGAGTCACTGTTCTTTGTGGCAATGAGGAAAGGGCAAAGAATCGCCCAACCAAACCAACTTCCGTTTTTTCGAAAAGAGAAAAACGTGTGCCTAGATCTAGTCTCCTCGTTGCTTCAATGCTTTGGAGAGGCGTGGATCTGGCTTGAACTTTGTTCTGCATGGATGTCCCTCTGCTCTGAGTATTTGTGGTTGCTTCAAAGTTGCCGCAATAGACCAGATAGTTCCCAGCTTGATCTTTTGCTGATGTGAACACACGTATCCAGTGTGGTTTGCCAAGATCTTCTGCGAATCATCTATGCTAATTCTGCCCTTCTGTTCTTTGATTGCGTTGCAAATAGTCGCGTATCTGGGTAGTGTGTCCCAGTTTGATTTCTGCCGCTCTTGCTGGTTTTCCATGTCCTGCATTTCTGGGTGCACGAAATGGTTTGTGCAAACTATGAAGTTGTTGCCTTCTTCAGGTCTCCTTACCCTGTTCTTGTCTGGAGAAGCTTCAACAACCGCCAGATTTCCAGTTCTATCTGCAAGAAGATAGTTGCACGCCATCAACCCATGCGCGTTTGTGAGCAGTCTCACAGCCTCATCTGTGGTGCCGCATTTGTCGAGAACACATCTTAAAGCAAGACAGAAGCTTATCCCGGGTTTGACCGCATTTCCTTCTACGCCTGTCATGCCTATTGCCAAGCCTTTTTCGTTGATACCATCTTCTCTTCCAATGAAGACGTCTGAGTGGCCTAAGCTCCAGTAGCCTTCCATGGGACATGTCAAGTAGCTTTCCGAGTATTTCTTGAAACTGTAGAAAAAGTCATAATTGCGTCCAAAGACCACGTCAGAACCAGTGGAAACCGCAAATACGCTGCATGAAGGCAGAGCTTTGAAGGCGCCAATGCTGAACATGAACGCTGAGGCTTGTTCATAGGAACTGTGACAAGCGTTGGCAAAGCCGTTGATTTCTTCCAGTATATCAAGAAAGACGCGTTTGACCTCGTCTTCGCTTTTTCTCCCAAATTCAAGTTTCTCGTTAGATTGCTCGGGGACTTTGAAGCCATGCTTGTACAGGATGGCTCCATATCGATGTCCCATCTCGTAATAAGCGCCTTTAACTATAGGATGAAACACTCATATCACGCTCCTGTGTCTTTGATTGCGTTCATAGGGATAATCGTTTCCGAAGCCTACAGTGATTTTAGTTTCCGTTCAGTAACTTTATGTTCCGGAGGGCAAATTTATTTGCCCAATGGCAACATGACAAGTGATCTAGGTGGTTGAAATGAATAGCTATGAAAAGACCGAGAGAATATTGAAGGCGTTTGCAGACAAATCCCGGCTGCAAATACTCGAAAGCGTACAGAACGGGGTTTCCAATCCAGGCGAGATAGCCAGAAAACTGGACAGGCACAGGTCAACTATCGAAAAACATCTCAGAGTGCTTCTGGCAGCGAAGATTGTAGAGAAAGTTCCATCATTGTCCAAGACAGGCCAGCTTGCAATTCGGTACAAGATAGCCGATAATGCGAACTTGCTTTTCATGGCAATCAGAGAAGCCTGCGATAGATTCTGAAGCCAACTAACCTTATTTCCGCGAAGAGCTTGAGTTAAGAGTAAAGCGATTTGCAGGGAGAAAAAGTGAGAATTGGAAAAGAGATAGTCTACCGTCGTGGTACGCTTGATGATGTTCAGGTCTTGGTTGACCTTAGAGTCCGATTCTTGAACGAGCTTCTCAATCACCCGGAAAATAGTGAAACTAGGGTTGTGAGGAAGTCTCTTCTGGAGTACTTCACTGGAGCCATTCCTTCTAGGGATTTCGTTGCCTGGGTGGCAGAATTTGGCGGAAAAATCGTTGCTACAAGCGGAATGGTTGTTTGGCAGAAACCTGCTTTATACGGCGGGGTCGAGTCCGGCAAGCTTGGATACCTCCTGAACTTTTATACAATTCCAGAAGCAAGAGGAAAAGGGATTGCTACCCGATTGTTGAACGAGCTGATTGGAGAAGCTAAATCAATGGGACTCAGATACGTGCATCTTCATGCTTCCAAAGACGGTGAACCCATCTACAGAAAGGCGGGATTTGTGGAACCCAAAATGCCAGAATTGGTATTGAGACTTGAATAAGCCATTCCGCTTCACTTGTATCGAATGAGAGAAACTGGCCTCAACTTAGCACAGGAACAGGAGGTGCAGCTCTGCGAGAAGGTTTCCAAGTTATCCCCAATACGCCGCCGACCATTCCAAGGACAAGACCAACGACAAGCCCGCCCGTTGAGAAGACGCTCCCTAAAGAGAATGCCAGCACTATTACTCCCCAAGTCACGTGTTGCTTCGGCCTCACATACATCATGACCGCGCCGAAAACCACCAGCGAACCGAAACCAACACCGAAAATCAGGAAATACAGCGCACTCGACCCAGACCACAACTCAGGCGCAGCCAAAGAAGCCAAATTGAAGTTGACAAACCGAATACTCATATCCGTGCTTGACCCAGACTGAACACTGACCATCATCACTGCGGCAAGCAACAGCGCAACTACAAGAATAAGGATGCCGCCAGTCAGCGACAAGACGAAAGACGCTGTGGGCTTTTCTTCGTGCATGTCTATCCACTTTTCTCTTGGCTTTTCCCTATTAAAGAATTATGATGGGGGATTCAACAATGCGATCTTTCTTGGACTGACACGGGCTGGATGACCTGAGTCCACTATTGGCGCGCGAGACGATAGCGTGAGCTAAGGGTATTTCTTCCTGTACACTGTAACCATGAGCAGCGTCGCCAACGTGAACAGCAGAAGAATCGAGCCAAGCTGGAACTCTGGAATTGCGTGCGGAGTCATCAGCGGGTAATGGTCTACGTTCTGGGGGATAGCGATCTGCGGATCGAGGACAACAGCGCCGTCACCTATGCCATCGCTGCCAGTCAAGTTCTGCCCCGGTCCACTATACAAGTCAAGCCCGTTATAACCGCTCCAGTAGTTCCCGCCCGAAGGGTAACCATCGTCCCACGTGTTCATGCCCTGAAGACCCTTGACAAACTGCGCGTTCTGGTCAAAGTTGTTGTGGAAAATCCGGTTCTGCAGAGAAAAGACGAAGGAAATCCCATACTGGTTACTTGCGATTTGGTTTTCATAAATCACGCAGAGCGGAGAATAGTTGAGCTCTATGCCGATCGCGTTGCCCGTGACATTATTCTGGAAAACGTTGCTTCCTGTAGAGTTGTAAAGCCACATCCCAAACTGAGTGCTCAGTGTTATGCTGTTGCCGGAAAAGTCGCAGTCTCGGGAGTGCTGAATGTTAAGACCGTAATCACAGCTTATTATCGTGTTCCTCGAAACGTTGTTGCCAGAAGAAGAATCCAGAAAGACCCCACCAGCGCTGTTTGCAATCTGGTTACCGACTATGCTGACGTTCGAGGAAGAATAAAGAAAAACACCCTCCTCATGGATTCCCGTAACAGTGTTATTCCATATACTGATGTTTGACGAATTAGAAAGATAGATCCCCTCCAAGAACGACTTGACGACCAAGTTCCTGATCGTTATGTTGCTGTTCCCAGGCAGATAGACTCCGAAGTTGCTTCCTGAACCTTGAATAGTGTGACCCGCCCCATCCAAAGTCATGTTGTTCCTGTCAACCTGAATCCCGTCATCAACGCTGTTTATGTCGCCAGTCAAGGTGTAGATTTCGCCACTTCGCTGTATAGGCGCTGCCGAAGGATGAATCGACCCATCAGAACTAATGTAGATCTTCGTAATCGCCCCAACCTGCTTGACATTCACGCCTGCACCAATCACGCCCACTGATAACAACAAGAACAGCAACGGCACAAGTCTTCTGCTCATTCTGACACCAATACCACGTTCTTCGTAACAATTTTTATGTCTTGCGGATGACAACATGCTCCACTGTAATACACCCTTCTGGCGCGCAATCACGACCCTGAGACGCACGCTACTAGTGGTCTAAAGTCTCCAAAACGGCAACAGCAATTCAGATTTCTTCAGCAACAAGAGCGTGAATAAGACAAATCCCTGAATCCGAATTGAATGTGTTTTCCGCAGAATCAGAATCGGCTGGTTAGTTCGTGAGCTTTCCCCAAATCCACCTGATTAAGAAAACTTCAACTCCTCATATTGATTTTGGCATGGTTTTCCATACAGGACTTTGACAGTTTTTCTGCTGGGATTGAAAACGACTGAGCGTAACGTGCTGACGGCGTCGGCATGGCGACATAGGGTCAACATCGAGGGTTTATTGTCTTGGCCGTGGTCCCGTAGAATTAAGGTTATCTTGCTCTCGTCCACTTTCTCTTTGCCTTTCAGCAGTTCTTGCGCCCGCTTCAATCTCTGCTCACTGGACTCATGAACTCGGACACCAAGAGATTCTTTCGGTGTGCCCCTGCCAAAACAGACAGCATTGCGTGGTATCTCATACCTCTGCATCTCATCTGATTTGTAGTGATTTGTATTGATCACTTGACCATCCGCCGCATTGCTCATTGCGAAATGGTTGGAAGTGATTTCAACGGTTCTTATGTTGCCTTCAGCGTCAGCAAGTGTCAAAACGGCGTCATGCCCGCCACGTTTTGCCTGAGTTATGAATCGCGCTGCCTCATCAGCAGTTTTGCACGTTTCCAGCATCTCTTGCAGTGCCAGCGATAGAGGCACGTAGCAGTCTGGCTCATCGAGGGTGTATGCAAGGTTATACGTTACCGTCAGACCATGCTCGTTCATGCCATCCAGCATTCCAGCCAACGGCGCCATCTTGCATCCGAGAGTTGAGTAGCCTTCTTTGGGCTTGGTCTGACATGTCAGTTGGTATGGTTCCAAGATGCTCAGGTAGTCGAAGTTCTTGCCAACTATCGTTTCCCCTGTTATCGTGCGGCTGGGACCGAACGCCAGTGTGGTGCAAGCCTCAATTCGGTAGCTTGGTTTGCTTATCAATAACTCCATTGCTTGCATGAACAGGATGTGGGGCATGTCTATTTCTGCCCCCTCTGCTATGCCGCTCATCCGCTGTGCTTGTCTGGGGTAATACTTGAAAATGTCGTTCGTGAGCAGTTTTCCAGCTCGGCGCTTTGCCATCATTACGAAAAGTGAAGTAGGCAACAAGCGGGGCTTCATGAGTTTCACAAAATCGAAATTCGGGATTTTCTCAAGGAGTTCGTGTATTTGCTCACGACTAGCCTTCCCCTGTTGAATACCTATCTCATGATGAGTGCCTGAGAAAACATGCAATCTCACGTTTGTCAAAACGGTCACCCCATTTTTGCATTTGGGAGAACTTGCTTATAACACGTTCAGAATTGCGTCATTTGGGCAAGTCTACCCAACGCGATTTCTTCTCAGTTCCAAATGGAGAGTCCGGCGCGATTCCTCTTTTCTCTCTCCGAGATTCGAGGGACAAAGTCTTATCTAACCAATCGACATGCGGTTTTGCGGAAAAGTTATAGCTAAACTAGGAGAACAGTATTGACTAGGGTGCAATTAATGGTTGACATGAAAGAACTCTTGAAATACAACGAGATTGTGAGGCACAGGTATTTTGAAAGCTGTGTCAAACTGTCTTGGGATGAGTTCACTAAGAATAGGGAAGCAAGCTTCAACTCGATTAGGAACATACTTGTCCATACTCTAAGCGCGGTAGATTACTGGTTGGATTTCCTGCAGAAAGAAAACCTTCATTCCAAGAGGAAGTTCGATGAGTACAGGACCTTTGACGAGGTCAGAGCTTACATGGAACATGTTGAGAAAAGGACGCATGACTATCTTGACCCATTGCCAAAGAAAGAACTGCAAAAAACGTACACTGTCACAGGCGAAGATCACAAGGCCACCAAGATCACAGCTGAAGACGTCCTGATCCATGTATTCGAGGAAGAAGTCCATCACAGAGGCGAACTGATAGCACTCTTTTGGCAAATGGGCGTCGACCCGCCATCGATGGGATGGAAAGGACTCTGACAGAAGACCACACGAGACATTGCGTGCACTGGTAGGATCGCATATTTGATTCCGATAGCCCTCCCCCTCTGCTGCTCTTGCCTATCGAGTAGTGGCTTGAATTGCCTAAAGGAGATAGTGTGGATTTGAGGAATAGAAAAGGAAAAAAGCTAACGCGGTACGGGTGGCGTCTCCTTGGACTTGGTGAAAACAGTTCCGTCGTCTGCAACCAGAGTGATCTCGTAAGTGTATGTTGTTCCTGGAGGATCTGACCATTTCCAGTCGAATCCTTCTATTTGCAGTACAGTCCGACTGAATGGCTGAATAGTCACTGGGAGTTTGGGATAAAGATACGGAAAGACAAATGATTCGCCATTTATTTCGCTGTCGTTGACGAAGACTGCGACAATCGTTATGCTTGCGCTTTTATTGTTCTCTACTGTTAGTCTTATCACTGATGAATACCGTGTGTAGCCGAACGCAATTCCCGTTATCCCATAATCTCTTGGCGTATTCACATATGTAATGACCACAGCAACAAGAAGCACGACCACTATCACCATTAGAATGAGGACTGCAATCTTGTATATGATCTTCATATCGCCTTTTTACCTCAATTTTCCCCTTCGCGCTTTCCAAGCAACGCACGATGAGTTCCATCTCAAATCCAAACGCGCGCCTCTCAGAAAGATAGGACTTTTTGGCTTTCCTCTATCCACTTGGAAAGCCCTGTTATCGTACCCATTTTTATCCCTACGACTAGGTCCAGCTCTGTCAATCCTCTTAGATTCATGCTGGTGTGGCAAACATTGATGTTTGCGCCTACCTTGACAAGGTCTGCAAGCATTTTTTCTATGTTGTAGAAGCCTTTAGCAGGTTTCTGCCCCTTCTTGGCTGCGTTCACGGCATCTCCAATCAGGAATATATTGATTTTCATCTTCGCGCTGGAACAAGATAGTGCTTCTGCTAATCTCAAAGCGTTCCAGATTCGCTCATCTCCGTACGGGGAACTGCTGACAATCATTGTTATGGTTTCCATGCACTCAGCTTCCTTGTCTCCCGTAAGCCATTCTGGTTCGAGCTGATCGGTTAAACAGTTTATAGTCTTATACGGATAAATTTTTGCCATAGACACGCGATATACGCGTGGGAAACAACTTTTATGATTGCAACACCTCATAGTTGCTTGGTGAGTTAGTTGAAGGTTAATGATCTCTCTATTCTGATTGGAGGAGAAGCTGGAGCAGGAATATCACGTTCAGGGTTCCTCTTTGCCAAGGCTTGCATGCGAGGCGGACTACACGTTTTCGGCGCAAACGATTATCAATCGCTCATAAGAGGCGGACACAACTTCTACACCGTAAGAGTATCCGGTGAAGAAATACGTTCACAAGCTGACCAGAACAGTCTGCTAATCGCATTGAACGCTGAAACAGTCATGTTACACAAGCATGAGCTTGTGGCCAGTGGGGGAATCATATGTGACCAAGAGGACGTAAATCTCAGCACGGAATCACTTGACCGACAGGACTTGAAAATCTACCCAATTCCACTAAGAAAGATTGTTGTTGATGAACTGAAAGAGCCGCACAACCTCATAATGAGGAACACCGTGGCTCTAGGAGCCGCAAATGCCCTTACAAACTACGATTCCGCGCTACTGGAAGAAGTCTTGAAGGAAACGTTCAAACCCGAAATCGCTGAATCAAACATAAAAGCAGCTAGAATGGGATACGATTACGTCAAAAGGAACTTTGAAAACGATTTCCAATTCCAACTGAAGAAAACCGCGTCTGCGGGCAAACGGCGAATCTTCTTGAGCGGCAACGACGCCATAGGCCTAGGCGCATTGAGAGCCGGCTGCAAGTTCTTCGCGGCCTACCCCATGACCCCGACAACGGGTCTACTTCATTTCATGACTTCAAACGAAAGAGACTACAACATGATCGCAATGCAGCCTGAAGGAGAGATAGCCGCCATAAACATGATCGCTGGGGCAGCCCATGCAGGCGTTAGAGCGATGACAGCAACCTCGGGAGGCGGCTTCTGCCTCATGAGCGAAGGCGTTGGAATGACCGGAATGACTGAGACGCCCGTCGTCATCATGGTGGGTCAAAGACCTGGACCCAGCACAGGATTACCCACTTACTCAGCGCAGGGGGACCTGAGATTCGTGATTCATGCTGGGCAGGGCGAGTTTCCGAGGGTCGTAATAGCTCCTGGCGACTTGGAAGAATGCTTCTACGAAACTATGCGAGCCTTCAATTGGGCTGAGAAATATCAGATCCCCGTCATTCTCCTGACCGACAAGTACGTTGCTGAGAGTGAGACGTCGGCGGAACCTTTTGACATGGATCGAGTGAAGATTGAACGCGGGCTATTCATGAATGGACAATATGGGAGCGATGAAAAGGAGTACTCTAGATATGAGGTCACGGAGACGGGAGTATCCCCAAGAGCAGTTCCTTCAGCTAAGAGAGCGATCGTTCACGCCAACTCGGATGAACACGACGAACATGGGATTACTAGTGAAGACCCAACCGTGACAACGATGATGATGGACAAGAGATTGAGAAAGCTCCAAACAATAGTCAGAGAGTTCGAAGAAAGAGAAGTCGAAACCACGAAGTTTTATGGACCAGAAGAAGCTCAAGCAACGATCATCTCTTGGGGCTCAACCAAGGGCCCCATCAGAGAGGCAATGAAAATCCTTGCCACTGAAGGAATAACAGTCAACTTTTTGCAGATCCTTTACCTGCATCCTTTCCCAAAAGCCAAAGCGGAAAAAGCCCTAGAAAAAGCCAAGAAAACAATAGTTGTAGAGCAGAATAAGACTTCTCAGCTTTCCAGCCTAATTCGTGAGCATTTGCTCAGAAAACCAGATCATAAGATCTTGAAATATGACGGAAGACCATTCAGCCCTGAACACCTTAGCGAGCGCATTAAGGAGGCGCTCTAAAATGGTGGCTCTGAAAGATCTCAATACTCCCGCCAAGAACACGTGGTGCCCAGGATGCGGAAACTTTGGCATTCTTTCAGCATTCAAGAACGCTCTCGTTGAGTCAGGCCTCGAAAGGGAACAGGTTGTCATGGTATCTGGAATCGGTTGCCACGGAAAAATAAGCGACTACGTGAACGTGAATACCTTTCACGGCATTCACGGAAGAGTCCTGCCCTTGGCAACTGGCATAAAACTTGCTAACCCAGACCTAACCGTCGTAGGTTTCAGCGGGGATGCAGACTGCTACGATGAAGGCTGGGATCACTTCTGTCACGCCATCCGAAGAAACATGGACTTGACTCTGATCGTTCACAACAACATGATCCTAGGCTTAACCACAGGACAGACCACAGCAACGAGTCAAACAGGCTTCAAGACAAAATCCACTCCTTTCGGAGCAATAGCCACGCCACTAAACCCGATTGCTCATGCCCTCATTAGCAACGGAACATTTGTCGCCCGAGGCTTTGCAGGAGACCCCAAACACCTTACGAGCCTAGTTGTAGAAGCTATGAAACACAAGGGATTCAACTACATTGACGTTTTCCAACCCTGTGTCACGTTCAACTACCTCAACACATACGAATGGTTCCGCCAGCGAGTCTACAAACTTGAAGAAACTGGACACGACGCCAACAACAAAACAGAAGCCCTCGAAAAAAGCTTCGAATGGGGCGACAAAATACCCATAGGAATATTCTACAAGGAGGAGCGCCCAGCTTATCACGAAAATCTTCCGCAGTTGAAAGGCGTTCCGCTGACGAAGATTCCCATAGACAACGTAGAGGTAAGCTCAATCATCGAATCGATGAAATGACAAAATATAAAATGCTCTGATGATTAAAAGGTCTAGTCGGGATAGGTATGGAAGAAAGACTTTACAGTTTGCCACAACTGAAATACACCTACAGCGAACTGGCGCCATACATGTCAGAACAACAGCTAACGATACACCATCAAAAACACCATCAAGCATACGTCAACGGCGCAAACGCGATACTGCAAAAACTAGACAAAACACGAAAAGAAAACGCCGAATTGGACATCAAATCCACCCTGAAGGAATTGTCCTTCAACATAGGAGGACATTTGCTACATTCATCATTCTGGGGGAATTTGGCACCGCCAAACAAAGGCGGCGGCGGAAAACCCGGTGGAACCCTAGGCACCGCTTTGGATAAAGAGTTCGGCAGCTTTGACCGATTCAAAAAGGAATTCTCTCAAGCAGCTTCAAGCGTAGAGGGCTCAGGCTGGGCCGCACTGACCTTGTGCAGGCAGACGGGCAGACCGATAATAATGCAAGTCGAAAAACACAACACAAACGTTTACCCAACATTCAGAATCCTAATGGTTCTAGACGTTTTTGAACACGCATACTACCTAGACTACAAGAATGACAGAGGAAAGTTCGTCGAAGCGTTCTGGAACATCGCCAACTGGGACGAAATAGGAAAAAGGCTTGAACAAGCGCTAAAGTAGCACCGCACCCCACTTTCCATTTTTTCGTAAAGAGCCCATTTTGGTCACAGATGCCGACGCTGCAACTAAATAATTATATTACCCAGCAGTCAATAACTCACTCAAGAGGCAAGCCAGAGATGAAGATAGAAAAAGTTCAAGGAAAAAACAACAAACACAAAGTCTTCATGTACGCACTCAGCACATGCGCATGGTGCAGAATGACGAAACAATACTTGAAAGACAACGAAGTCCAATTTGAGTACGTTGATGTTGACAAGTGTAGCGATGAAGACCTTGAGAAGATCAGGGAGGACATCCTAAGCAAGGGAGGAAGCTTGAGTTACCCGGTGATAATAGTCAATGACAAGATCTTGATAAACGGCTTCCGCAAGGACAGGATCAAGGAGACCCTAGGAATTTGACCACATTGGAAAAAGTGCGGCAGAGAGCTGAATCTGACGCGAAAACTTATGGCTATTACCTGAACCCAGATCCCAAGTTTTTGCAGGATCTTCTGGAAGGACTCAAAAGCAACGAGGAACGTTTCGGCTATCCAGCATGCCCATGTAGGTTTGCGTCTGGGAAACTGGAGATCGACCGAGACATAATATGCCCATGCGACTATCGAGACCCAGACGTTGCCGAGTTTGGAGCATGTTACTGCGCCTTGTACGTTAGGAAAGACGTGTCTGAAGGAAAGATCCCTGTGCAACCAGTGCCGGAACGCAGGCCGCTGGAAAAACAGACTAGATCCTATTCAGTCAGCCCTGATACTCAGCCCGAAAAGAAGACGGGAATTGCGTCGGCCGCGAAGCAACCACCCAAAATCAAGAAGAAACTGTGGTATTGCAAACAATGTGGGTATGTAGTGTACAGAGAAGACCCACCCTACATTTGCCCGATATGCAAAGCGAAAAGAGAGATGTTTGCAGAGATATCAATACGCATTGAAGATGTTGGATAATTGCGTGAGTCAACGCAGTCAGCGAGTTACCTTAATTCCAATTTCCTTCCAATCTTTCTTGATCCCACGCAAAGAAGTGACTGCGCCCACGATTGTACCGCTCAGAATCTTTGATACAAACTCGTTCAGTTCTATCTCTTCACCGTCAACCAGAAGCTTGATACCCATTCTGATCACCTCAAAGCAATGACTGAGCTGGAAAAGTAAAAGCTTTTTCCATAGGGTATTAAGGAAGAACGTGAGACTACGTGTGGAGACACTAACTTGAAACAACCACAGAACACTAACAGCGACGACCAAAACAGAACACTAAAGATCATCATAGAGCTACTGGAAAAAGAGCACAGAGACGCAAAGATCGCCCTAAACCATACTAACCCATTAGAGCTCTTGATCGCCACGATTCTCTCTGCACAGTGCACGGACGAGAGAGTGAATATAGTAACAAAAACCCTTTTCAAAAAATACAGGAGTATCGAAGACTATGCCGGAGCAGATTTGAAGGAACTTGAACAGGACATAAGGTCAACAGGCTTTTACAGGAACAAAGCTAGAAACATCAAGAAATGCTGCCAAATGATCTTGGATAAGTTCGGTTCGCAAGTGCCGAAAACAATGGAAGAGATCCTTGAATTGCCAGGGGTAGCCAGAAAAACAGCTAATATCGTATTGTCAAACGCGTATGGAGTTGTTGAAGGAATAGCCGTCGACACGCACGTTCGCAGGCTTTCAAGAAGACTTAAGCTTACAGCAAACGACAATCCGGATAAAATAGAACAAGACCTGATGAAACTGGTTCCAAAAAGCAAGTGGATGAGATTCACGGAATTGCTGATTTTTCATGGAAGGAAAACATGCACTGCAAAGAGACCAAAGTGCGAAACGTGCGTTGTGAACAAGCTCTGCCCATCAGCCTTCACTTTTGGATGAAATTCTGGCAAAAATCATTTTAAGCAACATCAATGACACATTCAGACTATGGGCAAAATCATCGTCCTAGGTTTTGTTGGCAGCCTAAGAAAAGACTCCTACAACAAGGCAATACTGCGAGCAGCTGTTGAGCTGGCGCCGGAAAAGATGCGGATCGAAGTTTTTGACCTCGAAGGAATACCCCCATTCAACCAAGACCTAGAATCACAACCCCCAAAGAGAGTAAAAGAGTTTAAAGCAAGAATCAAGGCAGCGGACGCGATTCTGATCGCCACGCCAGAGTACAATTACTCGATACCAGGAGTCCTCAAGAACGCGATTGATTGGGCTTCGAGACCACACAGTGACAACGCGTTCGAGAACAAGCCGGTAGCTATCATGAGCGCGTCCGGGGGAATGCTTGGCGGCGCGAGAGCGCAATACCATCTTAGACAGACTTTTGTTTTCCTTAACATGCACCCAATCAATAGACCAGAAGTGATCGTGCCGTTCGTTGACGAGAAAATCGATGGAAAAGGCAGGGTCGTGGATGAGAAAACGAGAAAGAAAATAAAGGAACTGCTTGAAGCCCTAGTCATCTGGACCGAGAAAAATCAGAAATAGAAAACTGAAAAATCCATAACTGTTATTAGTTCGCCACCATATTTTAGCGAGCGACCGGTGTGATCGGATCGATTGTCGCTTGAAATCCAAGAACTGCTGGACGTCATAAGAGTAATTGTTCTGATAGACCTCAGCAAAGGAAACACAATGGAGAAGTCTTCACTCAAGAGCAAGATCGACAAGATCTGCACAGGCCACATGTGCGTCGAAACGAGCGACTTGGATAACGCCTTGAAGGAGATGGCCAGTGAAGGGTTAGTCTCGTATATGAATGAGGGCGTTCAACTTACTGAACAAGGCCTCAAGCTCGGCAAAGAATGGCAAAGCTTGCTTATGAAAAAAGAACCCATAATTGAGGTCGTAGCGGGCTTAGTTGACGGTTCCATCACTGGACTGGTGGTGACTCTATCGGCCTTCATAGCAAACCTAGGCGACAAAGCCGCAACCTTCGCAGCTTTCTTGTCATTGGCCGCCGTCTCGATAACGAACTTCTCCAGCTTTTTGCTCGGCGGAATAACCGAGGATTTAGCAGACATGCTGACTCTTCAGACTCTCATAGACTACAGCTTAAGTGACATCCCAGACAAGACTGAACGTGACAAGTCATTGCTACTAGTCAAACAGCTATTCACTGTTTTGCACAAGGAGATAAGCAGGTCGAATCTATACGCGGCAGTGATCTGCAGCACAACCACTTTTCTGGCTGGCGCAATACCTATAGTAGGTTTCTTTGTATTGCCAAGACCATTCAATATTGCACTGTCCCTCACGATAGTTGCAGCAGTCACAGGAATCTTCCTCGTGCGCTATCGCTCCAAGAGAACAAAAGTACATTGGAAAGTAACACTACTCGAAACAGTTGCAATAATCATGGTTGCGACCATCGCGTCGCTCGTGATGGGCGGCATCTCTTAGGACAAGGCATGACCGTAGCCAAAGAAACAGAAAAAGAGACTGTTTTGAATTCTATCTTTATGTTTCCTTGGTTATCCTTTGATGCTCTTTCATCATGCACCTATTCATAATCACGGTTAACCCAGCATCTCTGGCAGTTCCAGCAGCTTGTTCATTGACTATGCCGAGTTGCATCCAAACCACGTAAGGCACGCCATATGACTGCCTTAGCGTAACGGCTTGATCCACTATTGAAGGCACCTCTGCAGCTGGCCTGAAAATGTCAATGACCTCCACTGTCTTCTGAAGTTCCGTGGGCATTTCAAGCAGACTCTTGTAGCATTTCTCTCCCAAAACCTCATTCACAAAAGGGTTTACCGGTATGATCCGAAAACCATGATTCTTCAGGTACTCAGCAACTCGATAACTGTCCTTAGATGGATCACGCGACAACCCCACAACAGCCACGATTCTGTATTTCCTCAGAGCCTCTTCCACATCTTCCTTCCTCACCTTTTCAGCCTTCACTTGATTGATCAATCTAAACGACATAGTTCCGCAGATCTGAGCTCTGCCTAATGCATTGCTTGGATCTTTCAAGCATGTCCTCGAGCACTTTTCTCAGATCCTCTTCAGGCATGAAGCTTACGGTCTGCCCAATCGGTCTTCCCTGACAGAAAAACATCAACGTCGGCGTGCCCATCACACCGTTTCCAGTGGCTAACTCTCGGTTTTCAGATGACTCCAGAACATTCAATTTCACGAATCTCATTCTTTCCTTGTATTCCTCGCTTATCTCATTGAATATTGGGCTGAGTCTGAGGCACCAAGGACATTGATCATGCCAGAAATAAACCACTGTCAACACGTTTGATTTCAGAACCTCCTGAGTCCAGTTAGAGGCGCTTACCTCAACCACGTTCGCCGTATCGACCACTTCGTAGTTGGTATTGGGACTGAAGCGTATTAAGTGTTTGACTTGACGGAAAAGAAAACGATCACTTCTTTCTTGTTCTAAATCTATGAATGAAATATAACAGAATGATGGTTAATCCAATCATCGTTAGCACGATCGAAGCTATCATCACTGCAATATCGTTTGTCTCCAAGATGAACGCCACCGAGATCGTGGTTAGGAAAACACCTAGGTAGAGGCTGGTCTGGCTGCGGAAAAACTGTGAAAACTCGTTAAGAATTATCCTGGAAAACCGAAACAGCAGAATGAGGATTGAAGCGAATGCAAGAAATATCGTCAGAAACGTGAAGGTGATTCCAGTCCAGTATTCTGAGGTGAGCAAGAGACCGACTTCATCGCCGATTATTCCTCCTCCTGCACCGAAAAGGATTGCTGCAACGCGGTTTATTCGTTCGTTCTCGTAGCTTATTCCCAGCCAGCCTCCTATGGCTAGTATGATCAAACCATACCAGTAGTGATGAATGTGATAGCCTTCGCTGATCAAAACAGTGTTGGGACTCAGCGTAGTGAAAATTCTGGCAACCATAAAAGAGGCCAAGAAAGAAACCAAAGCCAACACAGAAAGGTTAGGTCGCTCCTTTATCTTCTCATTCTCAACCATTTTCACAGCGCCTTGTCTTGAGTTGTATCCTGAATTTACTCACGCCCGATCAGGATTTCCTTCAAAATCTTATGAGGGTTTCTCCGCAGTATTTCTATTTTATGGAATCCTACTCAAAGTGGCTTCAAAGGATTGCTCTCGACCTCTGCGGAAAACGGCAATTCTCATCTTTTCTCCGACTTTTCTGTTGTGGATTTCACCAAGTAGATCCTCAATGCTGTAGATCGGAGCACCATCTATCCTCAGAATCATGTCGCCAGCCACAATTCCAGCACGCTGCGCAGGATTCTCATCAACGACTCTGGTCACGAGAACCCCACGATCAAGAGGCAAGTTGTAGTAGCGAGCTAGGTCATCGGTAACGCTTAACCCTATTATTCCAAGCCACGGTCGAATGGAAGTGCCCTCTTTAACCATTTCTCCTGTGCAGTTCTTGGCGGCGTTTATCGGAATCGCAAATCCTATTCCCTGTGCAAAAGGGATTATCGCAGTGTTAATCGCAATCACTCTTCCTTCAAGATCAACAAGTGGGCCTCCGCTATTGCCCGGGTTTATGGCAGCATCTGTTTGAACAAGATTTTCCAAAAGCCCTCTTTGTGATTCTATCGTTCTGTTCACTGCACTTATCACACCTGAAGTCACCGTAGGACCTCCTGACAAGCCAAAGGGGTTTCCGATGGCGTAGACTCTCTGTCCGACTCTTATCTTGTCTGAATCTCCGAGTTCTGCGGCTGGCAGCTCTTTTCCATCGACCTTTACGACTGCCGTGTCATGTACTGCGCACGAGCCTATCAGTCTTCCTTGCAGAATTTGGCCATTCCACAATGTCACGTTTATTTTTTCAGCATCGCCGACAACGTGATTGTTGGTGAGCACGTAGCCCTTCGGGTCCGTTATGGTTCCGGAACCCATGCCCTCGATTGGAACGGCTTGATAGAACATGTGATGGACGATCTTGATTGTGCTTATGTTGACTACGCTTTTGCTCATTTTCGAAAGGATGTCCAGAACGGCTTTCTCATCGAAAGAAGACAAGCAATCACCCTTCAAACACATGAATCATTGGTTAGGCAGAAATCGCATTCACTTGCCTTGATTGCTGGTTCGGTCTTCTGGCAGAATGAGCACATCAGATTCGTTCTTCGTATGGCTATGCATGTCTGGCAAAAGATCAGCAGGAAGCTTTTTCTATTGTGCGTTTCATTCACGAGCAAAGCTATCATTTTGTCCATCAGAGGCTGGATTTCATCAATGTCATCGATTTTTATGACGTAGCCTCTGATCTTGCATGTGTATTTGCTCACCGCTGATTGTGATATCCCAAGAATTTTGGCTACTTGATCCTGTTTCAGTCCGTATTTTTCGACCAGTTGCTGCGCCATCAACGCTTTTACTGCGGGTATAACTGATTTCACTGCAATTTCACAGGGGATTATCGTGGTTTTTCACCCGTCTGCTTCGTATTCTTGTGGGAAAAGGTATATAAACATGACGTATGTCATAATTGTATGACGTATGTCATGATGGGGAAAGCAAAATCAACCACACGCCTAACCAAAAACACTCCTTTCTCCCTGCCCTGTCATGACACGCACAATTGAGGCGTACTATTCAATGAATATTGATGATCATGGAAACAAATTTGAAGATTCACAAACCAAAATGGAATTGGTAGGAACCATTGAGAAGATTGATGAAACCTGTAGTAAATGTAAACCGTTGTCAATGGTTTCATGTGTGACAAACTGCAAGGTCTGGAGGCTCAAAAACGAACTCAGAGAACTTCACAAAAGAACACAAGAAAAAGACTTCACTACATCGCTTCTTAATACGATAAAGAGTAGGAGACGCCAGCAGATTCTGGATCTCGTTTGTAAAGGACACCACTCGATAAGCAGACTTCAAGACGAACTCAAGAAACAGGGCTACTATCATAGCCAAAACACGATACTAGAAGAATACATCAACCCTTTGATCAAGAATGATCTTGTGAAGGTCGATCAAGAAACATATTATCCAACATTGTTCGGTGCCAAACTGAATGAGTTGACTACGAACTCCTTTGACCTCGAAACTATTCTGCCTCCACACTCTGAATGCTATGAAGAAACAGTATTATCCAGCCTCGCAAGTGAGCCTAAAACCTACGAAGACCTAAAGGGCACCATTTCGCCCGTGAATCTTGCTCGAGTCATAAGTCGCCTGCAAAAAACACAGCTAGTGGAAACAAGCAAGGAGAAAGATTATGTATTCTTCTTCACAACGAAGAGAAACCCGGCAAAGGAACAGCTTTCACAGACAGAGAAAAAAATCTATGACAACATCCCAGAAACAGGCATCTCTGCCAAAAAGATTGCCGAAAGAGCCAAGATCTCGGTCAGAAGAACCTACAAGTATCTCAGACGGCTGAAGGGAAAGAAGATGGTTTTTGCGAGAAAAAAACCAAAGCTCTACACCGTGACTGTCAGAGGTCTTCAGACAGCCACCATGTTAAAGGAAATCTGCGGTCTGGCGGACCAAATGTCAACAATTACGTCACGACTTGCCAAGGATGTTCATGCAAACCAGCCCCAAATCGATAACGACGGCAAGCTGGGATCTAAAAGAGATAACGTTGCCATTCCGATTACTGTCATTGGACATGCTAAACTCAACTGCCCCAAAGCAAAATAGCTTTAGTAAGCGGAAGGAGTTTCACTCGATTTAGGTAGCCAACGATTAAAGAGACGGGCATATCGGCTCTGCTAAGTGATTTTGTACAGGTTCTTGACTATCTCTTCGAGTATCTTATGATGTTTCTTCTCGTCTTCTGCAATGTGTCGCAGAAGCAGCTTCAAGCCTTCATCTCTAGTGTGCCTCATCTCTTCTTCCACGTGTGCTAAGACGTCAGCTTCCATTCTCACGTGTTCTTCGAGGCTTTTCTTCACGATAATGGGGTCAATATATCCTTCAAGTTCATATTCCCATAACGTCTTTGAAGGCGGAACCCATTTGAGAGTCTCAAGAATACCCATCAAGATTCTCGCGTGCTTCTATGAATCAATGCGCATTTCCAAGAGAAGAAGCTTTGCGGCCACGTTGAGTACTTTCTTTTCCAATTCGGTTATCCTTTTTACGTGTTCTTTCTCAATGGTTATCTGCGTCTTGATTAAGGGAATCAGTTTATCTTTCTGTTCCATTCAGATTCGCCCCAGATTGCTTTCAGGGTTATGAATATTGATTGAAGGCTTCTGTGGGAGACCAACTGAGTATGCTGTTGAGTTTAGCCGCCTGGAGAACCATGGAATGGAACATTCTTCCAGAGAACATCCCACCAATCCGCTTCAGTTATGGCCTCTCCTTGAACCAGTATCTCCAAGATTTCTTTCAAAAGTGCGTGATGTCTTTTTTCGTCCACTAGTATTGCGTTCAAGAGCAGTCTAACCTTGGCGTTTTCAACTGTTGGCAAAACGTTGCCGATTTTCTCGATCAAGTCTGCCTCCATTTGTATGTGTTTTTCCACAAGTTTTCTTTGTTCATCCAAGTTTTCTTGGGTGAGTGCTTGCGAAACGTTGGTCATGAGTGTGACGGCTGAGGCGTACATTTCCGCGTGTTTCACTGAGTCAAGGGATATGCCTTTCAAAACTCCTTTGACCGTTGGGTTTCCAATGTTAATCAAGGATTTGTTCAACGAGTCCACTATCTTGTTTTCAGTCTTAATCTGCTCTTTGAGAAAGCCCACCAATTCATCATTTGAGACCAAGACATGCATCTCCTTTCTCACAGAACATGCTAGGTTGCATGAATAAGGCTTTCGGCAACTCGTTTCCCCAAGTTCCTGCATTTTTCCAGCGCGCCTTGGTCCGGCTCGTATCTGGCCAAAAGGGGTGGTTCGGTAACGTTCATCATGAACTTGTTCTTCATTATTTCAAGAACCAGCTTCGGGGCTTCACCGCTCCACCCGTATGAACCAAACGCTGCCGCTACCTTGCCCTGTAGGTTTATGTTTTTTTCGGCGGCTTCTTCAAAGAGTTTCTTTATGTCAATTGCCATATCATGGTGGTAGGTCGGCACCCCAACAAGTATGGCGTCGTAGCTGCTCAATGTTTCAGCAGACGCATAGTAGGTTAGTTCCGCGTCAACTCCTTGAACAGACCTTGCTCCTTCAGCAACGGCTTCCGCCATTTTTGTGGTGTTTCCAGTTCGACTGTAGTAAAGGATGAGAAGCTTAGGCATACTAATTCACCATTGTTGAGCGATTGTTTAGCCGATAAATATGAACTTTCTCTCCGGAACTTGCCTTCTAGACGTAATGCTAACTGAATCAGAGCTTCCACTATTCACTGTAACAGTTGTCAGGTGCCAAGAACTCTGGATAGCAAGCTCTCAAATGCTTTCTCAGCTCATAGCACATGTGACAATCGCTAACAGATTTCGCTGGTTCAACGGAGCCTCTGGCTTCGGGCAGCTCCAAGAGCCTAATTGGTCCTTTTTGGGCAAGCAGTCTTACGATTGGGTTGCGTTCGTAATCGTATTCTTTCATGATTCTTGATAGAGGTTCAGTTTTCGCGTTGCCAATGCACAACCCCGGACATATTGTTACGTTTCCAAAAGGATCAATTTGTATGACTGATGGGTTCTTCAGTGTTTCATCAGCTCGTAACTGCAAAACGCATATTCCCTTGGGCACTGCCACTTTCTGCTGTAAGTGCTTTGCCAGTTGATCAGCCGCTCGTCCCTCGATGTACAAGGGTTTTCGTTCGATTATGAAGTCCTCTGGAGGGCCCAGTCTTTCCAAGAGCGTCTCAGTTCTCATGTTGACAGGATTTCTTGAGCCAACAGATCCAAGGAACCGGCTGATGATGACGAGCTTGTCGAATCCTATTGCTCTAGCCACGTCTATGGCGATGTGGACGGAGCGGAATGGAACGAATTCTTGGTGGAAAGCGTCAACGCTGAACCGAATGGAGGATAATCCGGCTTTCTTCAGTTCTTGAAGTTTCCTTTGGGCATTGGTTTGGCTTCCACCCCAATATCCATTGGTGATCAATACAATTTCTTTCTGACCCAGTTTATGTGCAATCTCAATGCAACGTTTAAGTGTTTTATAGAAGAGGAAGGGCTCTCCGCCATGGAAAGTTATGCAATCCAAAGATTGCTCATGAGCCAACACGGTCATGTAGTTCTTGAAATCAGCTACTGCCATAACGCTTCTTCTAAGAGGCGAAGCTCTGTAGCAACAGTGCCGACATTTTGCAATACACTTGAAAGTAAGAAGAAACTCGCAACCTTTGAGACTCATAGGCATGCTATTTCACGATTCTTTGCACTTGTCTAGTGCGATTGATTCTCAGTCAACAGAGAGTATTCCAACATCAACGCGAGATAAATAGTTTCGATGGATTCAACTTTTCAAGACTCTAAGATAAGATTCTTTCAAGCTATCGGTTGATTGGGGTTCGTGTCAACTTTCGGCTGATACTCTCCTACAAAAATGACGTTTGCTGTGTCGGTGCATGTGCAAGCCAGTGTATGAAAGCATCAGATTCTATGCAGAGAACTGCTTGAACTCCGATGAGAAACTTCTGTAAACCCTCTGGAACCGTTATGAAGGAATTGTCAGACTTTAGGCTTCCTTTTTACTAAGGCAATAGCTGCAACGCCTATCCAGCAAAGTGCCAAAAAGAAGCCTGTGACAAATAGAGCATTCCTAAACGGATGAAGATATGGTAAGTAGTCTATGATAAGCCCTGGATGCAATTGCTCCTCAAGTACTTTGATGCGATATTGTTGCGAATTAATCCCTTCCTCCACACCATGTATGTAGGCTATCGTCATTGCCAGCATGAGCGTTACTGTAGTAAGAGCCACTATTATCCAAAACGCCCTTTTCATGACTATTCATCTTCAAGAGAAAGCGCATCCAGTCCTTATAACTCTAGGGATTAGAACAGACTTCTAGGCACTCCCTGAAATCTTTGATATGTCAAAGATCCTAACGAAGGGATTTCCCCGCTTTTTTCAGTTGAGCTTCTGGCTTGTAGCCTTTCCTTCTCAAAGTCCACAAGAATTCAATGATAACATTTGAGTATAGGGGTCCAGTCTAGGAGCCGGGAATGGGAGTTGAACCAGCGACAAGTAAAGACATCACCCGCAAAACCCCTCTTTTTCTGTTCTCTAGCCCGCTCTCTGGATTAACGCTGTTTTAGCTTACTCCTTTCTACAAATGTCTGACTAGGAGAGAGTGAACAGTCATGTCTGATGATTGCCTTGGCAAGCCTTGCACACTCTGCGGCAGAAGAGTAACTGGTGCAAACTGGTACTGTCCAGAATGCAAAGTCTGCATATGCCTAACTTGTGGGGTGACAACGCTTCTCACGGACCGTGCATGCCCTATATGCCAAGGCAAACTAACGTAGAAGATAGCGCGCCAAATATGCGGCTGAAGCATTCTAATGATGGCTTCCCCTCTGAGAGTGACGCTCAATAGCCTTTTATGTCCAATCAAGTGTATACTTTGATGTGAGACCTGCCTCGATCAGGAGTGTCCGTCTCTTGCCCAGCTGTGTCATATGCCTTCGGAAGCAAACCGTTGCCAACACGCTAAATGCTATTGTACCCAAGAACGCAGGTGTTCATTGCTTCGGGCTTATCTTCCTATTGCTGGCTGCATGTTCCGCTGTTCCATGCCCGACCGCAAACACGAGTGTTCTCACAGCTCCTCGTAATGCTCAAAGCCCTCCAAAAGTGTTTGCGGTTTACCCAATTACGGGACCTTGTACCATAAACATCAGTGGATATGGATATTTCGTTCTTCAGAATGATATTCAAACAAGCGGAGACTGTATAATTGTAACTGGCGGCAGCGTGACGATAAATGGTAATGGCTATAGCATTATCGGGGATGGAACTGGAACTGGAATAAAGATAATCTCTATTGGCGGTCCTTCTGATATTGAGAGGTTTAACATTCAAAATTTCAAATATGGCATAAAAGTAGAAGATACAGTTACATACCTCACTCAAATATATAGTAATAATATATCGAATAATGTCATGGGAATTCATCTATACAACGATAATAACGAGGTTAGAAACAATTTTATCACCAACAATTATTATGGTCTATGTATAGAAATTGTGAGTTCTGGAAATTTAGTATTCAATAATTACTTCAAGAACTTAAAAAACGCTAAAAATGAGGGTAGTGCAACTTGGAATATTTCGAAGACTCAGGGGACGAACATAATCGGCGGGCCTTATGAGGGCGGCAACTACTGGGACGATTATGTTGGCATTGACACTAATGGAGATGGACTCGGAGACACTGACCTGCCTTACAACAAAAACATCTATCCCGGTGGGGACTATCTTCCCTTAGTTGACGTGAACCCACCAACCATTTCCATGTTCTCTCCTCAGAACATCACCTACTGTAACAGTTCTGTAGCGTTGAGCTTCGCTGTTGATGACATTTCACCTGTTTCCTGGATGGGTTGTAGCCTGGACGACCAAGCGAACGTGACAATCAATGGAAACACTACTCTGACATGGTTGTCTGATGGTTCTCACGGCATGATCGTCTACGCTAATGACACTGCAGGCAACATGGGTTCTTCAGTCGTTGTCTACTTCACCGTTGACACTACTTTTCATGACGTTGCAGTTTTGGATGTTGCGAGTCTCAAGACGGTCGTAGAGCAAGGATACACGATGAGATTCAACGTTACGGCTAGGAATCATGGCAACTACACCGAAACCTTCAACGTTACAGTCTTCGCCAACACACCCATGATAGAAACAAGGGAAGTCACTCTCACAAGCGGAAACTCGATAACCTTAACCTTCACATGGAACACTTCTGGCTCTGCCAAAGGCAACTACACCATAAGCGCTATTGCAGACACTGTTCCAGGCGAAACAGACATCGCTAATAACAACTTCACTGGCGGTTGGGTCGTGGTATCCATGGTCGGCGACTTGACCGGCGGAACGCCTAATCCTTGGGACTTCGTTCCAGACGGAAAAGTCGGCGGCGCAGACGTCTCAGTGGTTGCCAGGTGCTTCGGCTCCTCACCCCAAACGGGACCTCCGCTCAGGTGGGAGCCGAACTGCGACATAAACAACAACGGCCATGTAGACGGAAGCGACGTGGCCACGGTAGCAAGGCACTTCGGCGAAGCAGACGCCCAAACACCTTTTTCTAGCAATTCTTCCCAGAACAGGCAAACCTTTGTCTGCATCAGGAAACCGCAGATCTTGATCAGTCCTGCGAGCCTTTCTAAGCCAAGATGCTCCATTTCCTCTTTGTAAGCTTGTTTCAGCCCGCATGGCAGGTGGTAGCTGAAGGCTTTCATGAACCGCGGATGGCTATGCTTCACGAGGGCGCGCGCGAAAAGAAAGTGAGTCTACGGGTTTATCCAAAGTCTATGGATGTATGCTGAAAAGCCGGGGATGGGAGTTGAACCCATATAGAGCGGCTCTGCAGGCCGCCGCTTCAACCGTTCAGCCACCCCGGCGCTTAGGATATCTTTGAAACCACAATAAATAGATTGTTCAATTGATGTTTAATCGTTCGACAACTTCTCTATAGACAGTTAACGCTGACTTTTCGCTCTTGACGTTCTTGATGAGCATTCTCCCGTTGCTAAACAGCGTTATTTCGGAATCCTTGTAGTCGAATATTATCGCCAACTGAGACTTGATACGAACCCTGAACTGCTTCTCGATTGACCTATAAACGTCGTTCAAGTTTAGTCTCAAAGGCTTCTCCGGGTTGACGTTTGCAGTGTTTCGTCCACAGAGCCAAGCAAGCTTCTCTCTTGCCTCAGGAACCACCCTGTCAGCCTGACATACCGAACAATCTTTTCTTTTGAAGATGTCTACAGTCGCGATGTACATGTCGCTGAAGTCACAGATCAGAAGTTTATTCTTCAATGTCTTGCCTATTCCAGCCAGAGTCTTTATCGTTTCCATAGCCTGCATGACGCCAATGATGCCGGGAGTAGCGCCAAGCACACCTCGGGAGGCACATGATGACAAGACGCTGTCATCAATGCTTGGGAAAACGCATTCCAAACACGGTGTTTCAGGTGGAGCAAATACTGAGAGGTTTCCTTCAACACCGATGGCGGCACCAAAAACGTATGGAATTCCAAGCTTCGCACACGCACGATTGACCAGATAACGGGTGCGCATATTGTCTAACCCGTCAACAACGCAGTCCATTCCAGAGAGAAGCCTTTCAACATTGTTCGCGTTCACGTTTTCAGGAAAAGACTCAACCTTCACAAGCGGATTAGCCTTCCTCAGTCTCTTCGCTGAAACCTCAACTTTCGGAAACAACAAATCATCTGGGCTATACAGAACCTGCCTGTGCAAGTTATCCAACTCCACAGTGTCCTGATCCACCAAACGCAAGTGTCCAACGCCCGCAAGAGCCAAGTAAAGCGATGAAACCGTGCCCAACCCGCCCAAGCCAACCACTGCAACCTTCGATTCGGCAAGTCTCCGTTGCCCTTTGCTGCCAAGCTCTTTCAAAATGATTTGGCGACTGTAATACTCGTCGTAAGTCGGGATTTTCCCATATTTGATCATACTGTTCTCCCTGCTAACTTCTGCTGCTAACCAGTTTTATATCTACCTTTTTTCAGGAACTGCTTCTCATAAATCTCCCTAACACGCTGGATAGTATCCGCGTCTTCGGCGTTCTTATCTTCTCTGATGCGGGTTATCCTGGCAAAACGCAAAGCCATCTCACACTTGTATTTTGGGCTTCTCTGAATCTCGTTGTAGGCAACCTCAACCACTATTGTTGGGGCGACAGACACTCGCCCTGTCGTTTCCCTAGTTGCTGTTTCTTTAAGCCGCCTTGTCATTTCAATGATCTCTGCATCAGTCAAACCTTTGAACGTCTTACCCACTTCCACGAATTCGCCCGTCTCGGCATCACGTGCCGCCAAGTAGTAGTCTGAAAGCCACCCGTGCCTTCTGCCATAACCGTACTCGGCAGCAACTATGACTAGATCCAGAGGCTCAAGGACAGGCTTAATCTTGAGCCACCGCTTTCCCCTTATCCCCGGCGTATAAGCGCTGTTAACATCCTTGACCATCAAGCCTTCATGCCCAGCGGCCAAAGCCTCGCCTAGAAAGGGCTTCGCTATCGCGACATTTTCTGTCACAATTTGCGTTGCAAGCAGAATCTTTCCAGCAATCTCCGAAAGCTTTTGTCTACGTTGCAAGTAAGGAAACGAAATCAAGCTTTCTCCATCAAGATACAAAATGTCAAACAAATAAAGCTTGACAGGGATCTGCTCTGCTGACTCCTCAATGGCATGAACCCTCTTGAAACGTCGCATCAAATGCTGAAAGGGAATGGGAGAGCCTGAACTGTTTACAGCCACAACCTCGCCTTCGAGAATAGCTTCTCTCGCGACGACATTCGTGATGACGGCTTCAACGATTTCAGGAAGGCTTCCTGTAGCATCAGTCAATCTTCGACTGAAAATCCTAACCTGGTCGCCATGTTTGTGGATCTGAACCCTAGCCCCATCATACTTGTACTCAAAAGCCGTCTTCCCGCCATGCTCCTTCAAAGCTTCTTCAACATTGTCTGCCATCTGGGCTAACATGAGTTGAACCGGTCTGAAGACCTCAAAACCGATTCTTCCTAATCCTTCCCTGCCCTCTGCCTTCAGCACAGATGCGACTTCCCCAACGTCGCCTGTGATCATGCTTGCTTTCTGCACGTCAACCAGCGGAATGTCGAAAGCCTTTGCAGCAGTCTGCTCCATCAACCCTTCGTGAAAACCCGTGCGCATTTCGCCAATGAAAATTCTGACAAGGTATTTCGCTTCAACTGGTGACGCTAGACTGAACAACGCTTCCATCAATCGCTCTTTTTTTCCTCTTGAGCCCGTTCCAGAAGTCTCCCCAATAGCTGAAAAATCACGTCTGACCTCCACGATGGTCAATGCTCTTTCGAAAAGGACTGCTTGTCTTCTTGTTTTGCTGTTTTCAAGAACTGCTTTAGTGGCCGAACCTATGTCACCTGACTTGCTGAACGCTTGCCAAAACTCCTTACGTTCGACTCCCGCCATGTGCTCTATGATTCCACTCAATGTTGCCCAACTCACGTCCAACGTTTGCTGACTCCGTCTGGGAAACGGCCTCCCCAAGATCATCGCTACAGCAGGTTCCACCTCTTCTTGGTCTAGCCTCTTCAAAAAGTCTGCAACAGCATCTATCATGAGAAGCCTTTTCTTTGTTGCCTCCAGCCTCTCACAAAGCTCAGCCAGCAACCTGAAAGATGTGGGCATCATTCTAACCCTGTAGAGCCTTAGCTACGTCCCCAGTAAAATATCTTGAAAAGATAAGTCTTGCCTAGTTGCACGATGGGAAAAACAGTTTGATGCTGAGATGCTTTGCTAGAAAGACGCTTCCAGCTTCGCCTTTACTTCCTTAATCTTCTTGTTCAATTCCTTGACTTTGGCCTTGCTTTTCAACGCTGTGTAGCAGTCTCGGGCATATTCGAGTGCACTGACACCGTATCTGTCGAACCCTTTCAGAAACGACTGACCAGCGGCTTTCATGAAGTATTCTGAAGCAGCCTCATAGTCTTTCAGGGCAAACGCGCATTCACCTGCCCTGTAGAGCATTGTGGTGGAGTCGAAATAGTTTTGACCCTTGTAATAGAGTTCTGCCGTTCTCAGGAAAATCTCCTTTGCTTCCTTGTATTTTCCAGCTTCAAACATGGCATTAGCCTCTTTGTGCATTTTAACATGGTCTTCCTTGACATTGGGTTCACTCATGGCTTTCAACCCGCAATTTGCTATTTATCACTCAAAGACTTGCATTTAGGCTTTCCCATCACAAAAGTTAAAATGGTTTCTAATAGTGAAATGTAACCATGACAAAGAGTGGCAGGAACATGAAAATTTGTGATGCGCACGTTCATCTCGGGAAATCAGGGCCTTGGCAACCATACATGAACCCATCGATCTACATAGAGGAACTTGTCCCGCTTTTCGATAGATATGATGTTGAAAGGGCAGTTGTTTTCCCAAATCCTAATGTCGGCGACAAATACCCAGAAATGAACGATTACATCGCCAAGTGCGTCGAGAAACACCCGGAGCGACTGGTTGGTTTCGGGCGTGTGGACCCACGAAGACAAGATGCCATAAAGGAGCTAATACGCATGAAGCGCACGTTAGGGTTAACTGGACTAAAGCTGCACCCATTCGTGGAGTGTTTCAGACCAGACCATCCATTCTTCAACAAATTCTTTTGGAAAGCCAATGAGCTTGAATTGCCAATATTGTTCCATACGGGTGATGGCTTCTCCTCGCCAGGACTTATCGCCAAGACTGCAGAAAAATACCCGAAACTCCCCATGATTCTTGGACATCTAAAAGAAGGCGCACTAGCAGTCTTTAAAGACTGCGAGAATGTTTTTGTTGAAACATCAGGCACGCTGCCCGATTTCATCGAACTCTTTGCAGACATCGATGAGAACAGAATAATGTTCGGCTCCGATGCCCCTTACTATAGGTATCCAACACAGACGGCGATAGTCGAAGCTGCTAACATCTCCCAGAAGACTAGAAGAAAAATCCTTTATGGGAATTTCAAAAAGCTCTTCAACCAGAAAACGCTATAAGTAGAGGTAACTAATCAAGAAGATAGTGTCCCCAGATGAGTGACAAAGACAAAGCCGCTTCAATGGCCTTCACGTTAGCTATAGGCGCCATTTTCGCGGCGATTGTTTTCATAGCAACGATTACTTTCACGATCCCTATTCCAGCCACCTCAGGATACTTCAACCTTGGCGAAACAGCTATCTACGTTGTGGCATTGCTTTTCGGTCCACTTGCTGGCGGTCTTGCCGGAGGTGTTGGTGCAGCATTGGCGGATGCGTATGTTGCCCCACAATTTGCTTTGGGAACGCTCGTCATAAAGACATGTGAAGGGATTATCGTGGGCTTTCTGGCCAAAGCGGTCATGCAAACTAAAAGGTCACATTTGGGCGCGATTATCGCCATGGCTCTGGGAGGTTTAGAAATGACTTTTGGATACTTTCTCTATGAACAGTTTGTGCTCAATTATCCCTTGATAGATGCTCTTGCAGAGATCCCGTTCAACCTAGTGCAAATGTTGGTCGGTGTGCTCGTAGCCTTCCCCATCATGAACGTGGTTCTCCGTGTTTTCCCACAACTTAAAAGCTGAGACCATGACACTATTCTGACGGGACTATTATGGCGCTTCCCTTCGGAAAAATCCCAATAGACATTCTGAAAGAAGTCGTCTTCAAAAACCTCGGCACAAAACGCGCGGAAGTCATCCTAGGACCATCAGCAGGAATTGACGCCGCAGTAATAGACATCGGAAACCATTCATTGATAGTTTCAATGGATCCGATCACCGGGGCTTCAGAAAGAATCGGATGGCTTGCAGTAAACGTCAACGCAAACGATGTCTCAACTCTCGGTGTGGAGCCGGCATTCCTTTTCTCCTGCATACTGCTTCCTGAAGGGGCAAACAGAAGAACGGTTGAGAGCATCTGCTTTCAAATGAACAAGGCAGCAGAGGATCTGGGAATGGCGATTGTTGGAGGACATTGCGAGGTAACTCCAAAGCTGGTCAACCCGATAGTAGTAGGCTGCGCAATGGGTATGACGGAAAAGGGAAACTACGTGACAGCCGCCGGAGCCAAACAGGGTGACAAGCTTCTCTTAACCAAAAGCGCTGGAATCGAGGGAACAGCCATAATCGCGTCAGACAGAGAAAAACTACTGAAAAAGGCAATAACTCCGCAAACTCTAGACAGTGCAAAGAGATTCTTCGACAACATAAGCGTCGTCAAAGAAGCCATTATCGCCTTCAAAACTGGTGGAGTGAACGCGATGCATGATCCAACAGAAGGTGGACTAGATGGAGGAATACACGAAATGGCAGACGCCTCACGCCTTGGCGTGAAGATTTTTGAAGAGAAAATTCCCATAAGTCACGAAACCGTTGAAATATGCAGATATTTCAAAATTGACCCATTACAGCTGATCAGCTCGGGTGCTTTGCTGATATCGGCCAAACCTAGATCTGCAAACACAATAATCAAAAACTTGCTACGATCAGGCATCCAAGCATCCATTATTGGCCATTTCCTAGAAAACCCCAAAGAGCGATTCATAGTCAGAAAAGACGGAACCATGCAGCCTTTGCCTCGACCCGCGTCAGATCATCTTTGGCAAGTCATCCAACAAATGTGATTATCGACAAAACGTCAACAACGATCACTGGTTTCTTCTTTTTCGATAGGATTTCACAAACTGATAAACACTTCCAAACACGAACACTACAAACCGTGAAACATCCATCAACGGATACGCAAAAACCCTCTTCCACTTTCTATCTCTATACACAACGGTTCGATACACGTAGAAAAGCGCAAGACTGGCAAACGGAAAAACCAAGAGTCCAGAAAACACGTACAAGAAGCCCAAGGAACCTGTAAGAACGGCAAGAATGCTCAAAGATGAGAGTAGCGCCGTCCAAAGGATCAGACCGAAGATAATGAGAAGGATCCACTTGGAAAAGATGCTTTTCAATCCCTTCTCTCTCAAGAGAACGCTCATGCCTCTTCCATAACGAAAGGTCTGTTTCAAAAGTTCTCGGACACTTGAACGATGTTTGTGAGAAACCAGCAAATCTGGATCCAAAACCATCGTGTGACCTGTGCTGCAAATCCTCTCAACGAGTTCGTCTTCATCAAAACCATACTCAATGTTCTCGTCAAACTCCCCAGCCTCAGCTAAGATGCTTCTTCGAATAGCCATATTGCATCCAGCAGGATATTGAACCGGAGGCTTGACCTTACTGAGTGTCTTTTTTTCCGTGAATATCCGCATGACAGGCATTAGGCTCTCGTCACAGTACCGTGAAATGAGATCATCATAAAACCTTAAAGCGTTTCCTCCAACGCAACCAACTTCTTTTTCACCAAAGTCTTCAACTATCTTTTTGACCCAGTCCTTTGAAACAATGCAGTCACTATCTGTAAACGCTATAACTTCACCCGTGCTGTTTCTTATCCCTGTGTTCCTAGCAGCGTTCAAGCCCGGCCTCTCTTCTGTCAATAGTCTGACCGTTGGATACCGCAATACGATCTCTCTGGTATTGTCACTAGAATTTCCATCTACGACAACTATTTCAAGCATTTCCCTGTCATAGTCAACCTGCATAAGCGAGTCTAGAAGACCACCAATTTTCTGAGCTCCGTTCTTGACTGGAACAATCACTGAAACTCTCGGAAGATCATGATCGTTGGTGAACAATATTGCCTCTTCCTCAGGTAAAACATGCTTCTGAGAACCTTTTTGTTCTCTTTTTATTAAAGCCCTCGCTTGGGCAACAGCTTGTCAAAATATCAAACCTGAATGCACATTGGTTTTTCTTGTTCCAACTTTGTGAAGGCTTTCCTCGGTCGACTGAACGACTTGATCTTTCTTCTGATTTGACGCCACACCATGTGTTTTGAAGCTAGCTGATTGAGTTTTTCACCGTGAGAGTGGTGAACAGTAAATTCTGGTTCAACGATTATTTGATAGCCTCTTGCTCGCATCTCTAATGCCCAATCATAATCCTCTCCTCCAAAATCCTTGGTTTCCAATATTTCGCAGGGCAACTTTTCGTCGAAAGGATAGACTGACCACAATGCCCTTCTGAAAATGCAGTTGATTGTTGAAAAAAAGGCGTCTTTGACATATGCCCTAGTCACTTCATTTCGCTTCTTCCATCCCCAATCATATCCAAGTCTTTCCCAAGCTGTACCATCTTCATGAGAAGTGAAGTATCCACCCACACCGGCTATCTCTGGATTTCTGAAGTGCAGAGCGCCTCTCTCCAACCAAGCGTCCGAAGAAGGTAGAGAGTGCCCATTTGTCACGCAGACAAACTCACCGGCTGCAACGAAGACTCCTACGTTCGTGGTATAAGCGTGCGAAAACTCTTTGTCAGAGACTGGCACAAGCTTCAAAGGAACCTTGTTGCCGAAGATTTTAGTCTTAGCCTGTAACAAGAGATTGTGCATTTCTTCAAGTTTCGCTTTCGTCGAAAAGTTGTCCACAACAACTAACTCTACTGGTTGTAGTGTTTGGCGCGAAATCCTCTTCAGAAGTTCACGAAAGCGACTTTCAATGTCTCTTGTCCGAATAAGCACAGAAACGCTGAGATCCTGTAACATCGTGAAACCCTAACAAAGGCTAAGAATATAACTGCTTCGTCAAGACTGACCGCAGGAGCGATTGGTAGTTTACGATCAGTCGTAACAGAGCGTTTTCGAAAGAGACGTCTTCTCATATTTGCGCTAACTTAAAATATCGATGATAGAGTTAACGGTAATGGAAATGAAGTGACGCTACATTGGTGATGACCTTAGAAAAAGCCGCGAGGATCGCTAGGTGCTCACTACTGCCGAATAGGCCCTATCATGTCCAATGGATGCTCACCAGAAAATGTAACTACAGATGCGAAGGCTGCAATGTTTGGCGAGATCAAAACGTGGAGGAATTGTCCACGGACAAGATCAAAGAGGGCCTGAATGTTCTAAAGGAACTTGACGTGATGGAAATTGTGTTCTCAGGCGGGGCACCACTACTTAGAGATGACGTTGACGAAATCTTGGAGTATGCTTCACGCTACTTCATAACTACAGTTTACGACAATGGAAGCTTGGCCGAGAAGAAAATAGACGCCTTGCAAAACGTGGACTTCGTAGCTATATCACTCGATACTTTGGATCCAGCCAAGAATGACTATGCCAAGGGTATTAAGGGTGCATGGAACAAGGCCATGAAGACTATCGAAACGTTACATGAGAATGGCGTCTCAGTCAGCATAAGCCCGACTATCTCGCAGCTCAACCTCCACGAAATCGTTGATCTAACCAAGTATTTCACGCAAAAAGAGATTCCAGTGTGGTATTGTCTGTATTCTTATGATGGCGATGTGGATTCAAATCAGCTTTTTAAGATAGGCAAGAAGAACGATGAACTTGAGATTGTTGACAGAGAAGGAATGGTGAAACTCTGCGACACTCTGATTGAGATGAAGAAGCAGAGCGGTTACGTTCTAATAACCACCAAAACCTTAGAAGCCATCAAGCGTCTTTACGGAGAAGGAAAAAGAACATGGAAATGCCGCGCGCTTCAAAACTTCTTTATGATTGACCATCTAGGCCGAGTGGCCGGATGTCACTTGCGCAGTCCGGTAGCATCGATCTTCGACCTGCCCAATGTATGGAACAGCCAGAGATTGAACATTTTGAGAAGAAATTACAGCGAATGTGCCAAATGCACGTATTTGTGCTACATTTTCTACAGCTTGCATGGGAGTGTGATTGGCAACTTCCAGATCGCCCAAGACAGATGGAGAAACGCCAGCATTCTCTGGAAGAAAAACAAGCCTATGCTTCTAAGTTCGGCAAGACAGAGATAGCTTCTGCCATTCTTTCTTTTAGAACCTGATCCAACTCGACTCCATCAATCGCTCTTTCAAGCATGCATATTTGCACTTGAATCGGTGAGACCGAACCCTTCGTCATTTTCTGAGAAACTATGCCCTTTTCTTTCCTCAAAAAGGCAAAAGCGAGCAAAGACACGATGACGATGAGCGTCGAGACCCCAAAGACAAGCGTTACAGTTTCCTGTGGAGTCAGACTTGGATTCATGGATATCTTTTCAGTATTTTGTCTTGGTTCACAATATAACTATTTTCATCGCTGAGGGGAGTGCTCTTCAGCACTTGACCGATTTTTGAGATCGATGCACGAACAAAACTACAGCTTGCGCGGTTATGATCCAAACCTACCTGGAGAGGGCACAATTGTTCAGCACCGTGCAAAGAGCTTGAAAGACCTCCTCTGCTTCCAGACTGCTGGTGTCTAGGATCAAGTGAAAAGGGGTATAGTCTTCTCCTAGGCTAAAACCATACAGTTTCTTGTAGATGTTTTTCGTGTGTTCTTCTTTGTGTCTCAACGCTTTCAACGCTTCTTGCGGATTCGTGTGGTCTCTTCTAGCTATTCTTTCAGCTCTAATCGCTGGAGATGCCTCAAGCCATATTTTGAAGCCCTTTTCAAGAAGCCAAGGCATTGTCCAACTGTCAAACACGACGTTGCCAGCCTTCGCTAACTCCAAAAGCTTTCTGTCAATCTCCTCGTCGAGTTTTTGGTCCTTTCCTCTCCTTTCCAGAAAGCGCATTCCCTCTTCGCTTTCCCACCAACCATAGTCAACGTTTTTGTAGCCTTCTTCCATGGCTAGGGCCTTTAGCGCGTCCCCGCCTGAAAAGTATCTGAGTCCATATTTTTCAGCTAGTCTTTTGGCTAACGTGCTCTTTCCACTTCCAGCCATGCCACAGACGCAAATGATTATGGGTTCTCCATTTTTCTTTGCGCTTCTTTTGCTGTGTGACATTCGCTTACCCTCTCGTCGCCCACGTCTAGGCGTCTGCAATTGTATAACCAGCGCTTAGAGTTCTGTTGTCGTGTTTTCTGATTTGTGTCTGGTTGTTTGGCTGGTGCATCTATTCGGCTACCTCTGTTATTCCAAGCACGTGTGAGAATATTGTTCCAAACAGCATGGAACACAGAAGATACCACCATATAACGGAAGTGTTGAACAATGGTATCGGAAGCGTAGGACCTATGCCTGGAAAGTAGGCAATACCTTCAGTTGCTGTGAAAGTTGCACTCAGAAATTGCCATATGAGTATCAGCGGAACGAAGAAGATCATTGTCACTTTCATGGATTGCATTGTCATTTTGGACTGAAGCTGAAGAATCTGTTTTTGCTTTTTCATGAGTTTTTCCACTGTCTTCTTGTCATTGGCTTTCTTAGCCTGTCGCAGCTCAGAGTTCCACTCCGCTATTTCTTTTCTCCAAGCTTTCGATTTTTCTGGGTTATTCAGAAGGCGATTGGTAAGAGAGGTTAGTAGAGATATGAGAAGGGCTAGGAAAAACATGAAGAGGGTTGAATAGGGAATATCAGTTGGGGGAAACTGCACTTGTTTTGTCTCCTTTCAAAAACATTATTCTCGCAGTTTCATCGGATATTCTGTCAACGCGGCGACCAACGGTTTTTCCGGTTCCAGATCCACGCAACACGATAGTCACTCTGGCCATATTCTAATCTCCAAATACCCGCCTGAAAGCAGGAATTGTCTCTGCAGCCCTTTCCTTGATCAATATTTCATAGTACTGATAGATTATTCCCACTGAGAGCAGAATACCCATTCCTGAACCGAAGACGCCGAAGAAGTCTGAGACGCCTGCGACCAGCGCTACCGCTATCCCGCCTAGGATCGTGACAACTGGAATATAGCGTTTCAGGATAGACTCCACAGCCTTCCCAGATCGCCTGTATCCAGGGATTTGCATGCCAGCATCTACCAGCTGGTTAGCCACTGTCGAAGGCCCCAATCCGCCAACTTCAAGCCAAGTCAATGAGAAAATGACACAAAAAACCACAAGGATACCTAAATAGACAAGGGCTTGGACTGGATCCTCAGTAACGCTTAGGAAGCTGCGAGGCGCGGTAACGTAGTAGACCAAGCCACCCATAGGGGTATAGCCTGTCACTGTCGTTGGGTTTGCTGAGTCTCCAAAAACCTGGTTGTACTGGCCCAGAAGACTAAGCCAAAAGTTGTTGTTCGCGGACGGGTAGCCGCCATTCATGTTCCATAAGAGCTGTGAGAAGAAGTACACGTTGGCGAAGAGGGCTGATGCGAAGATAACTGGTAAGTTGGACACGTACAGGAGCTTTATTGGGTATCGGCTACGGAATCCTTTGTAGCCAGCATAGGACAAGGGCAGCTCCACTCTTACACCTTCCATGTATATTATTACCAGAAAAGCGACGATTGTTGCGATGAGGCCAAGCAGAGATGGGTTTGATGAAGATTGTCGCAGCCACAGCTCAAACAGGTTTTGACCAGTTGCCAAGTACTGTCCCAGAGCTACGAAGAAGCCATAACCATGGATTTCTCCAATCGCCGGTGCAGGCGAAAAAGCCTGCCAGAATATGTGTTGTGAAACGCCCGCCATAATGAACAGGCTTATGCCACTGCCGAATCCCCATCCTTTCTGTACAAGCTCGTCCAAAAGCAGGACAATAACCCCAGCTGCTATCAATTGTAGAAACACTATGAGAGCTATCGGTCCTGACACGCTTCCATACATTCCTCCGATTATGTAAGCTGACGCTTGAACCCCTGTCAGGACTATTGAGAATACTTTGCTGGCCGTCGTAAACAGTGATCTGTCTTCGGGATTTGACATGTCGCAATCTATCATAGCTGAGCCCACTAGAAGCTGCAGAATCAAGCCAGCCGTCACTATGGGACCGATCCCAAGCTCCATGAGACTGCCACGGCTCGACGCGAAAATCACCCTGAGAGCGGCAAGCTCACCTAATGCCGTTTTTTCAACACCAAAAAGGGGAGTTTCAGACATTACCAAATAGATTATCAGTACAAGTGCTGTCCAGAAAAGTTTCTCGTTAAATTTGACTCTGCGTTCTGCTGCCTTAATTTCTGGAATGGCTCTTGCAATCGGTTTAAAAAGACTTAGAAATCGCCCGGCCATAGCTCAACAGCTACTCTCCCTTTTCGTCAGCTTCCGCGAGCACTTCGCCGCCGGCATCCTTAACCTTTTGGCGGGCAACCTCGGAACAGGAAGATACTTTCACGGTTAGAGGCTTTGTAACTTTCCCAGTGCCAAGAAGTTTGGTATAACCAAGATTTTCGAGATCTATGAGGAACTTGCCTTTCTCCTTCTCAACTGAGACCTGACTAACTATCTCGTCAAGTTTCCCAACATTCACTGTCTTGATGATTTGCCTGAGACTCCTAGGCGATGTGAACCCTTTCTTACCAAAATAGTCGGGTTCATACCTTATAACCCATGACCATTTAGCCTTGTGCCGCCCGCATTTTCGTCCATATTTGGACCCTTGGTCTCTGTGTTGGCCGGTTTTGCCGTAACCACACGTCCTTGAACCACGGTATTTTCTGCTTTTTCTTAGTCTAGTAGGCATTTCCTAACCAGCCATTTTGTCTATGGTTTTTTCCTCATTCACTTTTCTCAGTCGTATTTCAAGTACACCATTCTTATATGTTGTACGTATAGTGCTGGGAATCACTCTCTTAGGAAGATTTAAACTTTTATAGTATTTGCGGCCTAGAGTCGCAGTAGACAGTATTAGCCGTTGATCCTTTACATGAATTTTCGAGTCTTCGCTGTTGAACCCGGCTAACTCTGCAACAACTATTATTTCATCTTTTTCGTCAAGGACATCAATAAGCGGTTCGGGCTCTTTGGTTTTCTTTTCAGCATCGATTTTCGGAATCTTGTATATGTGGTAGACGCGTTTTTTGCCCAAGTTTTTAAAGTCTGAATCTGGGATAATGCGCTTGTCTTTGGTTTTGTGGAAGGATTTGAAAATGCTGAATCGCTCAGTATTTCTCTTGATCCTTCGCCACCTCGCACTCATCTTCTCCTTCCCCCGGAATACAATGGCATTAAAGAGGTAGCTATAAAACATATCGCAAACAAAGGTGTCAAAAAAACGGCGGTTAGAACATTCGCTTTACCAGTTCATTGATGTTTGCAGCGCGATACCCGGATTCGCCGCCTGCCCTGTAGCTTTTCTTGACGTTTCGTTTGAAGCCTTTGGTTGGTGGGTGTAGCTTGAAAACTGGTTGGATGTTAGGTAGTTTCCAGTATTCGACTTTGCAGTTGAAAACCGCGTCTGCGAGTTCTTTCAGGGATTTGTGACCATTTTTCTGCAGGTATTCTTCGGTCAATCTCTTGTTGCCTAGGAGTCTCCCTCGCTCTTCTATCAATGCGTGCAGTGTCTCTTTGGACACTTCGCCCCACGTGGTGTAGTGTTGTGCAACTTGCAGCATTCCAAGAAATGATGGTCTGTCATCGATCAGTATGGTGTAGTTATTTCTCGTTAAGTGAAGCATTTGCAGGGTCTCTCTGGCTTCCCGTTTGGCACTTATTATTCCGCGAATTCTCACAGCCACGATGCATTTGCGTTGCTTTGCTTCCTCAGTCAATTATGCCACCCAATCCACAGGGATTATGAGACCATAAGTTTCCTTCAGCGCGTCAAAAACGGCATATGCAAAAGATGGAACGGTTCTTGTTGACCCGTAACTCCTGGTCCAGCAGTCTTTTATGCCTGCGAGACCGAGTATGACTTTCGCAACCTCGCTTGCAACTATGCC
>Ga0315291_10000934_pt1 | contig 39200 bp, 33 predicted proteins | sample YL17G12_20_MG_FD_203070 | JGI IMG/M metagenome (GOLD analysis project Ga0315291, IMG submission 203070) | Sediment microbial communities from Yellowstone Lake, YNP, Wyoming, USA - YL17G12_20 | ecosystem: Environmental > Aquatic > Freshwater > Lake > Sediment | place: USA: Wyoming | collected...
CGAAGCCGACTTCGCGTACCCCTCGGGCCTTGGAGCTCCGGCCGGACGGATCGATCGCGGAAGTGAGGCCCGGGAAGAAGCTCGGACCGCCGATTGTCACTCGTGAGGAAGCCATCAAGATCCTCGGAGGCGAGCAGACGAAGCCGACCTCGCGAACCCGAGCGGCCGATCGCCTGGCCGCGGAGGACGCCGATAACGCGGCGATGACGCTCGACGTCGCCAGGGGCGACGAAGCCACCGCCCGAGCAGAGTCAGCGAATGCAAAGCAGCGGCGGCATAGCCAGATGTTCGCGCCCGTCGAGGGCGACCGATGGGGAGGTCTCGTCCGCACGGGAGTTCCGAAGGGGCAGGAATACTACCAGTACGACAAGGAAGCGTTCGAGGGGAAGCCGCCGACGGAAGCGGAGTTCCGGAAGATGAAGGCGGCGATGGCACTCGAGAACGCGATCGAGAACGTGTCGATCGGTTTCGCCGAGAACGATCGACCGGCCCCGAAGACCCACCCGATCATCACCGAGGCCGAGAAGGACGCCCGTCCCCACGGTATCAACCGGCGCAACTACGATCGCTTCGCCTCCCAGGCGACGGCGTTCCTGCTTCACCTCTACGACCACGGGTACACCCGGGGCATGATCGACTTGCCCTACGAGGCAGCGATGAAGATCGTTCAGAGCGGGGTGAAGAAATCCGAGCGCATCCCCGGGGGTCTGGCCGCGGGTCGGAAGCCCGACCAGTTCGACCAACAGCAGCTCGCCGCGGGGATCAAGGTGGAGCGGGAGCACACCAGGGACCCGAGGGTGAGAGGCCGCTTTGAGGCTCCAGAAGATGACGCCATCGCGCGCGAGATCGCGATGGACCACCTCACCGAGGACCCCGACTACTACCGGAAGCTCCGGAGGATGGAGAAGTCCGGGGCGCGCGGTCCCGCGGGATACGAGCCGGTGCCGAGGAGCACTCACGGAGGCTATCGGAAGCGACACGGGGCCGGCTACGTCTACTGGTACCCCGGCAAGGGCGTGACGACGAACGAGCCACACGAGGCCGACCTGGCCGAGCATCATCGCGCAACGGGGGAGCTCCAGTGGAAAGGCGCGGCCGAGAAGCTACTGGCCGCTAACAAGGGAGCGGACCAGGAAGATCTCCACTACCGTGCTTACCTGCGAGCGATCGTCGCTGGACAGCCGTCCGCGCACCTCGCGGAGAAGTTCGAGGGCGCGCGAAGGGCGAGGAGCGATCTGATCGACGAGTGGGGGAAGATGGGCAAGTCGGCCATGACCGCCGTCGCCGCGCGCACCGAGCGAGTCCGCCCGAGCGAGTCCAAGCCTCTGGGCCAGGAGAAGCCGGGCCTGATCCATCGCATCGCGGCCAAGCTCGGGAAGCGACCGCCCGGCGCTGGCTGGGCCCCGGTCCCCGGCGGCACCAAGGGGGGCTACCGGAAGATGGCAGCCGGCGGCTACACCTACTGGTATCCTGGCATGAAGGCCGAGGGCGGAACCCAGGCCGAGGCCGAGATCCACACGAAGACCGAGGGGGCGAAGAAGCAGATCCAGCACCACCACGACCAGGCCAACAAGTGGCGCGAGACCTCGGCCCGGCGGTCCGAGGCGGGTCACTCGCGAGAGGCCGTCGAGGAGGCGCGGAAGCAGATGCACCACCACACAACCGAGGCCGAGAAGCTCCGGAAGGAGCATGGTCTCGAGAACTGGCGTCGCAGCGAGGAGGAGGATCCCACGATGGAGAAGGCCAAGGCCCCGCTGATCGTCCAGGACAAGGATGGAAAGGCGAAGATGCCCAAGTTGAAGCCCGAGCCCAAGCAGAAGGCCCCCGACCTGCCGGCGCGCAAGAGCGTCCGCATGGGGTCGGTCGACCTGGGACTCACGTCGGATGAGCGCGTCGCCAAGAGCCTGGAGGACGGGGAGGTCGAGCTCGGCGTCGGCGTCCGCCACTTCGATCACCGTCGGCTGCTCAATGCGACGATGATGAAGGGCACGATCTACCAGGGCGAGGCCGCGCTGCCCAACCAGGCCGACGACCGAGAGCAGTACATGCGAGAGCAGGCGCTCGCGCAGACGGTCGAGCACGACCCCGCGGGCAACCAGGGGCAGGGCGGGGATCCCTCGTGGTGGGGATTCCAGGCCGTACCCGAGCCCCCGACGACGGTGGTCGACGACACCGATCCCGAGGTGAGAGCGCGGTTCCGCCGACGCGACTACTAGCGAGGAGCACGTCATGGGCTGGCAGGACCGCTTTCGCGACAGCGTGAGCTCCACGCTGGGCAACGCGCTCGGATACGTCGGGGGACTCGCGCTGGACAGCCTGTCCAAGGCCGGGGAGTCGATCTCGAAGGACTCGACCAAGAACGACGGGCACCTCAACAACCCCCCGGACATGCCCGACGCCGCGGACCAGGGGGCCAAGGCCCTGCTCTACGATCCCTTCTCGGTGATCGACCAGTTGGGCTTCAAGGACCGGCCGTCGGGCATGAGCTACGCCATGCTCGAGGACATCCATCGCCGGGTGCCGGTGGTGGCGGCGATCGTCCAGACCCGAATCAACCAGGTGGCCAACTTCTGCGTCCCCGCGCCCAACGATCGCGAGCCAGGCTACCGCGTGATGCTCCGCGACGAGGAGAAGGCGCCGACGAAGAAGCAGATCGCGCGAGCAAAGTCGATCGAGGACTGGATGCGCTACTGCGGGTCAACCCGGGCCTATGGCAAGGACTCGTTCGAGACCTTCGGCCGCAAGCTCATCCGCGACAGCCTGGTGTTCGACCAGGCCACTTTCGAGATCGTCGACAACCGCAAGGGAGAGCCCTCCGACTTCTACGCCGTCGACGCCGCGACGATCCGCCTGGCGGACGTCCCCGGGGCTGCCGAGCCATCCGACGATCCCGAGCGCGTGCGCTACGTCCAGATCTACGACGACGTGGTGATCTCCGAGTTCGCGGCCCACGAGCTCTGCTTCGGCGTGAGGAACCCGCGCACGGGGATCAGGCTCAACGGCTACGGCATGAGCGAGATCGAGATGCTGATCCGCACCGTGACCGCGATCCTCTGGGCGTTCGAGTACAACGCTCGCTTCTTCTCCCAGGGGTCGGTGACCAAGGGCCTGATCAACATCAAGGGATCGATCCCCGACGGCAAGCTCGAGGCGTTCCGGCGCCAGTGGTATCAGCAGATCGCGGGCGTGGCCAACGCCTGGCGAACCCCAATAATCAACGCCGAGGATCTCCAGTACATCAACCTCCACGCGAGCAACCGGGACATGGAGTTCTCGGCGTTCCTGGACTGGCTGATCAAGATCACCAGCGCCGTCTACCAGATCGATCCCTCGGAGATCAACTTCCTGTTCGGCAACACCGGCCAGCAGACCCAGATGTTCCAAGCGCCCGCCGAGGGCAGGATCAAGAGCTCGAAGGACCGAGGTCTCCGTCCGCTTCTGCGCGCGTTCGGCGAGTGGATCAACCGCTACCTGATCTGGCGGATCGACGAGGACTACCAGGTGATGTTCTCGGGCCTGGATATGCGCTCGGGCGCGGAGGTGGCAGACCTTCAGAAGAAGCAGGTGACCTACCTGAAGACGGTCGACGAGATCCGCGCCGAGGATGACCTCGAGCCGCTCCCCGACGGCAAGGGCGAGTGCATCCTCGATCCGACCTGGCTCCAGTTCTCGCAGGCGAAGGACATGGCCGCGCAGCAGGCGCAACAGCCGGGGATGGAGGGTCAGCCGGGGATGGAAGGCCAGCCGCCGGAGGGGCAGCCGCCGGAGGGCGCCGAGGGACAGCCGCCCGAGGGACAGCCCGGACCGTGGGAGGACATGCTCTCGCAGTTCAAGGAATTTCCGGGCACCGAGGGCGAGGAGGAGCAACAGAAGTCCATGCGCCACTACCAGATCGAGGTCTGAGATGAGCACCTACAGGGTCAAGCACAGCCTGGCAATCCTCGCGAGCCTCGACGCGGACGAGAAGCTGATCGGGTTCGAGCGGTCGGAGAAGACGACGATCCAGACGATCCGGGCGGACACCGAGGTCGGCAAGAGCGACACGCGGGTGATCCCGAAGAACACGGTCGATGCCGTTCTCGAGCTCGGAGGCGTCACCACCGCGGCCGTGCTCTACATCGAGACCGACCAGGCGCTCACGCTCAAGCTCAACTCCGGCGTCCAGGTGTTCAAGCTCACGCCCACCACTGGCGCCAAGGCCAAGCTGTTCTGGGAGGGCGAGTTCACGAGCCTCAAGGTGAGCAACCCCTCGACGACCGTCGACGCGATTGTCACCTACCTCGTCGCCGGCGCCCCATGAAGCTGGTGATCGAGGCCGAGGAGGGGGAGCTCGAGGAGAAGCTGGAGGAGGCGATCTCCGCGCTCCGCTCGTGCGCCGACGGCCATGATCACCACCTCTGCAAGGCCGCTGGTACCAAGGTACCAAGTGACCAGGAGCCTCGACGGCTGGCGACCCCGGCGCTCCAGGAGTCGGTCGGGCGGTCGGAGGCGGTGGTCGAGAGGATCCGCCGGGTGATGGTTCGGAGGATCGAGGAGCTGCTCAAGAGGGCCGTCTGATGCTGCTCACCCCCCAGCAGATCGAGGAGCTCCGGGAGATCATCCGCGAGGCCACCACGGCGGTCGCGGTGTCTACCACGGGGATGGCTGCCACGCCCGAGCAGCTCGCGCGGCTGGTCGACCAGGGCTACATCCGCCAGGAGGACATCCGGGACATCACCCTCGACGCTTTCGAGCTCGGGCGCCTGCTCGAGAAGCTCCCGGGCGCGGACCAGATGGGCTACCGGGAGTTCAAGGACTACCTCCGGCACAACCCGGTTGAGATGAGCGACGCCGAGCGCCTGGCCTACGGGATCGCCCGGGACCGGGCTGGCCAGTTCTGCGTCGGCCTCGGGACCCGCGCGAGCGGCGAGGTGGGGAACGAGGTAGTTCAACTGGACGAGCAGCTCGCGAGCGCCTGGCGCAACGGGATCCAGGACGAGAGCGCGTGGAAGGCCGCGCGCCGGGACGCGGTGACCAACCTGACCACCCGGCTGCGCCAGATGAGCGAGGACTGGGCGCGCGACTGGGGGCGGATCGCGTCGACCGAGAGCCAGATGGCCTATCAGCAGGGGTTCCTCGAGGCGACCGTCCGGCGCCACGGGTCGGAGGAGCTCCTGGCGAAGATGCCCGAGCCCAACGCCTGCGACGACTGCAAGCGGCTGTACCTCGACGCCGACGGCCGTCCCGAGGCTCACCCCGCGAGCTGGTGGGCCGAGAACGGGGTCAACAACGTCGGTCGCAAGCGCGCCGACTGGCTGCCGGTCCTCGGGGCGATGCACCCCTGGTGCCAGTGCCAGCTTGTCCGCGTGCCCCGGGGGATGGTGTTCGACGCCGACGGCGACCTCGTGCCGGAGTCGATGGCGGAAAAGAGCCTGCGGAAGGGGAGGTTGGTCCGGCAGCAACAGACGTACACCTGCGGGCCCGCTGCCCTGCGAGCGGTCCTGAAGATCTTGGGACAGGGTGACGAGCCCGAGCGTCGCTTGGCCGAGGAGCTCCAGACGACCGCCGCCGACGGGACAAGCCCGGGAGCCCTGGTGACCGCCGGTCAGCGTCGGGGGCTGGCCGTCGTGTCCCAGGAGTTCACCTCCGCGGCCGACCTGCGAGGGATGGTGGACCGAGGGCCGGTGATCGTGGCGTTCCAAGCGTGGCCCGACGACTCGCACACGGACCTCGGACGGTCATGGGAGGAGGGGCACTGGGCGGTGGTGACTCGGGTCGAGGGCGATCGTGTCCACTTCGAGGACCCCGCGACCACCCAGCCCTCGTCACTGGACCTGGCAGAGTTCGAGCGAAGATGGCACGACCTCGACGGTAGCCGCACCTACCAGCACCTCGCGATCGGGTTCCAGGCGCAGCAGGTATCCAAGGGCAAGGCCGCGACCCCGGGGGAGATCCACCATTGGACCACCGGCCCCCATCAGAAGCAGGCGGACGGCGACTGGGAGCCGCTGGACGATGGGAGGCGGCACCAGGCTCGGGTCGAGGAGTTGAAGGGGACCGTGCGCCTCGGCGGGGAGTACCAGATCGAGGGCGGGCATGGGTTGGTGATGGGCGATCCGAGCGAGCCGGGGAAGGTCCGGTTGCAGAAGTTCGACGCCCGCGGCTTCTGGGGCCATCAGACCTACGACAACCTCGACGCCCTGATCGAGGACGTGGCGCTACGCCACCCGTCGCTGAAACCGTCTCCGGGCGCCCTGGACCGCCTGTCCGTGACACCCGAGTGGGCCGAGGGGACCGCGAGCGCCCAGGTGATCCAGGCGGTCAACACCCTGGGCTACCACCGCCATGAGGAGGCGACGGAGAATGTCAACCGCTACTGGACAGCCCACGGCGCGATCAAGACCGCAGCCGCGCTCGAGGGGGCGAACCTGACGGAGGGGAAGCTCCCGCCGGCGTTCGATGCCCAGCCCAAGCAGCTTGGCCTGTTCGAGCGCGCGACCACGCGCGTGATCGAGAAGGAACAGGAGCCGGTCACGCGGACGCATCCTCCGGTCAAGATCCCGGAGAAGGTCAAGAGCGCCCTCGATCGCGGTGGCTGGCTGGTGATCAACAGCAGCGGCGGCAAGGACTCGCAGGCGATGACCTACGCGCTCGCGACCCATCCCGAGCTCCAGCGCCACCGGGACCGGATCGTGGTCCTGCACGCGGACCTCGGCCGGGGCGAGTGGCCGGGCAGCGCCCAGCACGCGGAGAAGATCGCTCGCGAGACCGGGCTGCGCTTCGAGACCGCGCGCCGCGACGTTCGCATGAACCCCGAGACCTCCAAGCGCGAGCCCTGGGAAGGGGACATGCTCACGCACTTCGAGGACCGCGCCGCCTGGCCCTCGACGATGGGGCGCTTCTGCACCTCGGACATGAAGACGGGCCCGCTCTGGAAGTGGATGCGCCAGAACCTTGGGGACAAGGGCGTGCCCGTGGTCTCTGCGCTGGGGATCCGGAAGGAGGAGGGGGAGCACGACAAGTCCAGCGGCAAGAGCCGATGGTTCTCGGAGGAGCTCGGGCAGTCCGACCAGATGGGGCGCGAGGGTGGCAAGGACCGGGAGGCGTGGGAGTGGAACCCGCTCCTCGACTGGAAGGTCGAGGACGTGTGGGCGGCGATCAAGACCAGCGGCGTCGATCGTCACTACGCCTACGACCTCGGCATGAGCCGCCTCTCCTGCGTGTTCTGCGTGCTCGCCAGCAAGCCCGATCTGCTCGCGGCTGCCAAGGCCAACCCCGAGCGCCTCGAACAGTGGTTGTCGACCGAGGCTCGGATGCGCCAGGAGCACGAGCGCCGGCGCGACCAGCTCGGCGGGGCCATCGTCCAGGCGCAGACCCGGGGTACGCTCAAGGACACGCCCAAGGGGCTGGTGCTGATCGGCGAGGGCAAGAACAAGGCGCTCCTGCGCGCGGGCGGCAAGCGCGCGGGCGACGACCTGGTGGTGCCCAAGAGGTACCTCCGGCCGTTCCTCGAGTTCCGCGAGGGATGGACGCTCGAGAACCTCAAGCGCGAGGCCCTGGCCAAGGGCTTCACCGATCTCGAACAGTGGGTGATGGACCACGATCGAGACCTGCGACGGTACGCGCGCATGGCAGGCAGGGTCGAGGAGCTCCGGGCGCGGGCGGTTGCCGAGGGCGATCCCGATCGGCGCGGGGCCTTCTGGACCGAGCGACTGCGCCTGACCGAAGACTTGGCCCGGCTGGGCAAGGCGCTTGTCGGTGCCCACCCGTTTCCTGCACGGCGCGGGATAGCCGAGGCGATGGCGAAAAGCCGGAAGCTCCACTACCGGACGGTGTTCGCGGGTCTGCCGGTGTCCGTCGAGAACCGCCGGGGGAGCGTGCGACACTGGTACGACCGCGCGACCGACACCGAGGGCACGACCAAGCTCAAGCACCCCTACGGCTACATCCGCATGACCGAGGGGGCCGACGGAGATCACCTCGACGTGTTCCTCGGTCCGGATGAGCAGGCGAAGCTGGTCTACATCGTTCACCAACGGCGCCCGCCGGAGTTCCGCGAGTTCGACGAGGACAAGGTGATGCTGGGCTGGCCAGACCTGGCCGCGGCCAAGCGCGCCTACCTCGCGCACTACGACGATCCACGGTTCTGGGGATCGGCCACCACGATCCCGATCGAGAAGTTCCGGGAGAACTGCCTCGCGGGGAAGTACCGCCGGGGGGAGATGATCAAGGCCCAGCAACTCTACCTCGGGCCGCGAGGCGGACGGTGGGCGGATCCTCTGCACACTCAGTCCTACCAGGAAGGCCAACCCCGGCCCCAACTGCATGAGCGGTTCGGACCCTCCGGAGCTCCATCGCCGGGCGAGCGCGGCTACCGCGATCCGCCGACCCGTCCGCCGGGCGCGTGGGATGGTGAGGAGCCCGACGCGCTGGCGATGGACATGATCACCGCCGCGCGCAAGGTCTGGGAGGACGTCGACTACGGGATGATCGCCAAGCTCGGGGACTCGCCCGGGGGCGAGGACTGGCAGGGCTTCACCTACTCCGATCTCCCGGACCTGCTCCACGTTCCCTACAAGGATGGCCAGGGCGAGCCCTACACCGACGAGCAGCGCCTCGACATCGCCGAGCGGCTGGTAGACATTGCCGGCGAGACCTACGCCCACGCGGCCCAGGGGGAGGTAGGAATCGAACTGCCACCCCAGAAGCAACGCCGTGGCGAGCTCGCGGACTGGAACCCCGAGAGGTTCCGCGAGGGCATGGCGATCCCGACATGGGTCGCCGCGGCGATCCTGGCCGACAGCATGGATCGCGAACACAGGGAGCTCCGTCTGGTGAACGTTGCCAAGGACGAGGCCGCGAAGTTCATCGCCGAGCACCACACGTCGCTGCCCTACCTCAACCCCCGCGGTCTCATGTACGCGATCGGGGTCAAGCGCGGCGGGCGCCTGGTCGCGGTCGCCACCGCCGGGCACCCGACGGGCCGAGCTCTGCGCGGTCTCGACCCGCGCAACATCGTCGAGCTCACGCGCGTGGCGTCGGATGGCACCACCCGCAATGCCGCTTCGATGCTGACCGCGAGACTTCTCGACCTCCTCGAGCACAGCCGACGCGGAGACCCCGGCAAGCCTGCGCTGTTCATCACCTACCAGCTCGCGGGGGAGAAGGGCGACACCTACCGGGCGCTCAAGGACAAGGGTCTGCGGCCGGTCGAGTACCTCCGAGGTGACCGGCCCCACGGGGCACGCGCGGGCTCGGGCCCCGAGTCGCTCGCCGTCGTCGACAAGATCCGCTGGGAGGCCGGGCCCGCTGCTGCCCCCGCCGACTGGTCCCTGCTCGAGGAGTCGGCGCAGTTGCCGCTGGTGAAGGCCGAGCAGGGCAGCTTCCGGGGGTTCGGAGCGCCGGGCGGCGGGTGGATGCCGATCCAGCACCCCCGAGGTGGCAAGCGCGGCTACTACAAGGTCGAGGGCGGCAAGCGCGTCTACCACTACCCCGACTTCCCCAGCGGGCGCCAGGTGGGTCAGGCGGGTGAGCAAGTGGCGTCGACGGTCGAGGTGTTCGTCAACGTGTCCGCGGGCGCCGAGCACAAGAGGCTGGTCCGGCAAGACCTCGGCGACTTCGAGTGGCTTCGCAGCCGCCTGGGCAAGCTCGAACAGCGGGGCGTGGGCGTGCAGGTGACGGCACAGGACGTCCTCCACATCCGAAAGACACCGGGGTCGCTCGAGAACTGGCAAAACACGTTTGTCACGGCCGCTCGCGACCGGGGACTCCGGATGATGGTCGACAGCGGAGAGGCCGGACGGAAGCGCGCCGACGGTCCGCCGATCGACTTCGACCAGGTGGTCGGCGCCTACGAGTTGATGGCCGACCGGATGCCGCCCGGGACGCTCCAGGTGGTCGCTCCCGACGTGATCGGCGATCCGGAGACCACGGCTGCGCTCCGGGAGCGGTACGCGGATCGACTCCGAGCTTTGATCGGTCGAGGCGTGGACGTGATCGTCCCGATCCAGGCTCGCGACAGCCGGACGATCGTGCAGGACTACCTGCGCGTGCGCCGCCTGTTCGGCGACCAGGGGGTGATCATCGCGTTCCCGACGGCGATCAACACCCTGCCCATGCGCGCGATCCTGCCGGCGATGATCTCGATCTATCGCCAGGGGTGGGAGCCCAAGGTCCATTTCCTGGGTCTCGGAGACCCGAAGGCGACCGCCGACCGGACGGCTCAGATCGTGTCCGCCCACTACTTCGCGCGCCGGGTGCCCCTGGCCCGCGTCTGGGAACTGGTGAAGACCCCCGAGGCGGCACAGGCGGCGCTGGGCAAGGTGAAGGCGTGGAACGAGCTCGCGCAACTCACGGTCGATCCCCGATTCGACGAGCGCGTTCGGCGGTGGGCCCACAAGCGCGGGCTGCTCACCGAGGACCAGGCGGCGGCGCCCATGTGGGGCGTGGTCGAGGCGGACCGCCCCCTCGGCGAGGCCCATGACCAAGCCTGGCAGGCGTTCCTCGAGGCTCACCCCGAGGAGTTCGACCCGACGATCATCAGCCTGTCCCACCACTGGAGGCGGCAGGCGCAACGGCTGGTCCAGGGCGACAGCAAGACGATCTCGTCGGTGCAGCAGTACGGCAAGCGCCACGACCCCGTGACGGGGACGCAGGTTCCGGCGACGCGCGAGGTGAGCACGGCCTACCCCAAGGTCGAGCACTTCCCGGAGATCCTCGACGAGTACCTGGTCTCGCGGGAGATGCAGACCGAGGGGCGCGTGGCGGGCAAGGACGAGCCCTGGGGCGCGATGGAGAAGCTCCGGCCGCTGGCCAAGGCTGCCGACGCGACGATCGTCCAGATCTCCCACCGGACCCCGATCGGGACCATGGGCAACTGGGGCAAGCCCGCGCGCACCGCCGGCGCGAACGCCTACGCCCCGGGGATGCCGCCCGACCATCCGGCGTCGATCGAGCGGCGGAAGAAGCGGAAGAAGCGGAAGCGGACCCCCTGGCCAGAGGAGAAGCAGGCAAGGATGCGAGCTCTCACCTCGCGCTACCAGGACTGGGCGCGACCGTTCCCGCGCATGGATCCCTACGAGGGTGACCGGAGGACCGAGGAGCACCGAGCGATCTTCGACCTGAAGATCGAGGAGAAGGCCAAGCGCCTCGACGCCGGGAGATTGACGATCAACCCCAAGGCCCTGCGCCCATGACCCGCTGCCCAACTTGCAACCACCTGGCCGTCTTCGCCGCCGGCGGGGGAAAGCTCAAGGTCAGGACGTCGATGCTGGTGATTCGGAAGGGCGAGGGCTACCTGGCGGTGGAGATCGTGTGCCGCCGATGCGGTGGGTCGGTCCCGATGGAGCTCGAGGTCGGCGCGGAGTTGGTGAAGGCGCTCGAGGATGACCGACGCCTGGTGATCAAAAAACCCTTGACGGACGGGATCGGCAAACCGTAGCGTAAGGGCGATCACAAAGTCTAACACCCCCAGGGGCCTACTAGAGAGGCGGGGTAGCCGATGAGGCGAGCATGGCCCCTGAGCATCCTTTCAGCCCCGAGATCCCCTTCCGGATCGACATCCCGATCGAGGTCTGGCACAAGGCGGGCGAGCCCGGCAAGGAGCGCCGCATTGGCGGCGTGATCTCGACCGAGCACGAGGACAAGCAGGGCGAGATCGTGGTCCAGCGCGGACTGGACTTCGGGGACTTCCTCAAGAACGGCTGGCTCAACGACAACCACTCTCGGGACACCGCGGGGGTGGTGGGCTATCCCCTGCGCGTGGAGCGCACCACCGTCGACGGCAAGCCCGCGACCAGGATGGAAGGCTACCTGCTCGAGGGGACCAAGCAGGCGGACAAGATCTGGGAACTCGCCCAGGCGCTCCAGACCACGGACCGACGCCTCGGCTGGTCGATCGAGGGGAAGGTCTTGCGACGGTCGGGCCCCGACGGCAAGCAGATCGCGGGTGCTCGGGTCACCAACGTGGCCATTACCAACTGTCCTGTAAATACCAAGACCGGACTCGACGTGCTCGCCAAGAGCTTGATGGCGGTCGAGAAGATGATGGAGGCCGGCAGCGCGATCACGCCGCCGGCTACGCCGACCCCAGGCGACGGGTTCGCGCTCCGGACCGAATCTCTCGAGAGCTCGCCCTCGAGGCCCAAGAAGAAGAAGCGGCGCAGGCAACTGACCAAGGCGGAAGCCATGCGCGTGATCGGTGATCGGTTCCCCCGAATCAGCAGGGGCACCGCAGAGAAGATCTGGCTGTTCGCCAGCAGAAAGGGAGCCTGAGAAATGTCGAACCTGATGAGCGCCGACCAGGCCGCGTCGGCGGCAGCCGAGGCGATGTTCGGAAAGAGCGGCGGCGGCGGCGGGATGCCGCTGGCGCAGGGTGACGCCGAGGGCGGTCTCTCGTCCAAGGCCCCGGGGAAGCCGATGGCCTCGAAGGCGAAGAAGGCCGGCAAGCCCGAGGACGAGGAGGACGAGAAGAAGGCGCCGCCCTGGGCGAAGAAGTCCATGGCCAAGGCCGAGGACGAGGAGGACGAGGAGGAGGGCGAGGAGAAGGAGAGCCCGGAGAAGGAGAAGCGGGAGGAGGCGGCGGCCGAGAAGAAGGACGCCAAGGAGCGCGGGGAGCCGTCGGAGGACGAGGACGAGGAGAAGTCCGACGACGGCGACGCCGACGACATGAAGAAGAAGAAGGCGTGCAAGTCGTCGGTCGACGAGCGCGACCTCATGAAGGCTCTCGACGTGCTCGAGGCGGTGGCCGGCGGGGTCGACGCCCCGGACCGCCGCTCCGAGCTCGCGGAGAAGCTCGCCCAGGGGACGATCGAGAAGTCGGAGGAGGGTGAGCTCCGGGATCTCCTCGGGGAGGAGCAGCAGGAGGAGGAGCTCGACAAGTCCTTCACCGAGATCTTCGCGAACGACGACCAGCTCCGGACGGACTACGAGATCAGCCCGTTCATCGAGCGCAACTCCCAGCTCATGGCCGAGGGCCTGGACTTCCTGCGCGCGAGCCTCGAGAAGTCGAGCGAGCGCCAGGGCAGCTTCAACGTCGCCCTCGCCAAGAGCTTCCGGTCGATCGGGCAGACCGTCCTCGACCAGATGGACCTGATCAAGAGCCAGCAGGGCCAGATCCGCGCCCTCTCCGAGCGCCTGGGGATCGTCGAGAGCACGCCCATGCCGCGCAAGAGCGCGAGCGGGACGCGCCCCCTGGCCAAGAGCTTCGCCGGGGGGAACGAGAACCAGATCGGCCGCGAGCAGATCATGGACGGCCTCAACCGGCTGATGGCCAAGAGCTCGCGCTCCAACTTCCTCGCGCCCTGCGGCGAGTCGATCGAGCGCGCGGTCGCGATGTACGAGACCAGCGGGGTGATCTCCAAGTCCTTGCTCAAGGACGTCCAGGAGGAGCTCCAGACCAAGTAGCACCAGAACCCGCCCGAGCGGTCGGGCGCCAAAAGGACCAGGAAACAGGAGAACGAAGATGCAGAGTGGACACGTTTCGTGGCGGGACTACGCGGGCGTCGAGGGGTACGGTGTGCCGGGCCCCGACGACCTCGCGGATCTCCGCAAGGCCCTCACGGCAGGGCAGTCGATCAACGCTCCGGGCGTCGCCGCGGGCGAGGGCTTCCCCCTCCGCGTCGAGAGCCTCGAGAACACGCTGAAGGTCAACTAACGGCCCCTCGCGAGCGCGAGCTCGACGAGTGCATCGGGTGAATTGCTGGAAGCCTAAAGCGACGATGGACGCCAAGGTAATCAGCAGCCAAGTCTCAGACGTAGCCGCCACGGCGGTCAGGGCTGAGAACGGTTCAGAGACTAGCTCCCGAGCGAAAGCGGTAATGGAGCCACGAGCGCCCGAGACCTGCGCGGCAGGCCAAGATATAGTCCGACACTCCGACGGAAACGCGGAGAGCTCGCCCAAACAGCGAGCGCAACTGATGCGTGACGTACCGGATGGACGACGTTCGGCTCTGGCAGTCGATCACCAAGCTGCCGGCGTACAACACCGTCAACTAATCGGCGGCGCGTCGGAGCGATCCGACGCTGACAACCGGGTGAATTGCGGGAAGGCTACCGACGGAGACAGCCTGCCGTCCATGCTGATCCGCAGCCAAGCCGAGGGAAGCGCGAAGCACGGTACCTCGGAAGGTTCAGAGACTAGGGGCGTGAGCAACGCAAGCGATAATCGCCCCCACGAGTGCCCGGCGCCTCGGACCATTGAGGCGATGAGATAGTCCGACACTCCGGGGAAACCCGGAGAGTGCGTCTAAACAGCGCACGCAACTGAGGCGAGGAGCACAACAGGCTCAGGGACTACGGCTCGGGGGTCGCGGCGTTCATCGAGGAGGGAGACCTCCCCGAGTCCGACGACTCGACCTACTCGAGAGAGTACACGGTGGTGAAGTACATGGGTGTGACGCGATCCGTGTCGCACGTCATGAGCCTCATCCGTCCCGCGCATTCCAACGTGATCGCTCAGGAAACGGTCAATGGAACGGCGTGGTTGCTTCGCCAGGTGGAGCGGGCACTGTTCCTCGGCGACAGCACGATGATCCCGCAACAGTGGGATGGTCTGCTCAAGCAGATCACCGCCGGAGCTCCGCTCCCGACGCTGAACGTGATCGACATGCGCGGTCGCGCGATGTCCGAGGACGCGATCAACGACGGGGCACTGATCGTCAAGGCCGAGCCGAACTATGGCCGCGCCACCGACCTCTACATGGCCGACGGCGCGTTCTCCGATCTGGCCAAGGGGTTCTACCCGGCCGAGCGAATCCCGCTCAACCCCGCCGGGTGGCAGAACGGGATGGTCGGGTTGAACATCCAGGGGTTCTTCTCCCAGTTCGGGCCGATCAAGTTCAACCCCGACACGTTCCTCCAGTTCGGACCCGTGGCGCCCTCGGCCGCGGCCGGACCCTCGGGCAAGCGCCCGTCGCTCCCGACGGAGAGCGTGGCGCCGGCCGAGGTCGCCCTCGGCGGCGGCGAGACCAGCGCGTTCATCGCGTCGGACACCGGGGCCTACTACTTCAAGGTCTGCGCGATCAACCGCTACGGCCGGAGCGCCGCGGTCACGATGACGGGCCCGCTCTCGGTCACGACCGCGAAGAAGGTCACCATGACCGTCGCCGACGGCTCCGACGCCGGAACCGCGTTCGAGCTCTACCGCTCGGCCAAGGACGGCGCGGCGACGACCTGCCGCAAGATGAAGACCGTCGCTCGCGCGGGCGCGACCACGGTCCTCACCGACTGGAACCTCGACCTCCCGGGGACGTCGCAGGCGTTCCTGATCCAGCAGAATCTCGAGTTCTTCTCGTTCAAGCAGCTCGCGCCGTTCATCAAGATCCCGCTCGCGACCGTGAGCACGGCGATCCGCTGGATGCAGCTGATTTACGGAACACCCGTGGTCTACGCTCCGGGGCGGGCCGTGGTCTACAAGAACGTCGGCAGGGCCCCGGGCTCGGCGGGCGTCGACAACTCCAGGCTCTACGGCGTCTAGCCGAAGGGGCTGGTGACGGCTGGTGAGAGGTTCCGGGCCGGGGCAACCTGGCCCGGTTCCTCCCACCTTCTGGAGGAACGATGCGAGTGCAGCATCAGACCAGGCGACGCGGCCTGTCCGACGATCTGGGGGTCGTTCTCGTCGGAGAGTCCAGGTACGAGCTCGACGCCGATGGCGTGGTCGACGTGTCGGCCGAACACGCCGAGGCTCTGCTCCTGGGCGCGGGCTGGGCGCGGGTTCCGGAGGCGACTCCGGCGCCAGCGCCAACCGCCCGGCCGGTCCAGGCGCAGGCGGCTGACCCCGAGCGCGAGGAGCTCATCAAGCGAGCGGCGGCACTGGGCGTCCAGGTGGACCGCCGACTCGCCAACAGCAAGATCTCGGCGGCGATCAAGGCAGCCGAGGAAAGGCGGAAACCATGACCATCCAGCGCGTCACGATGCGTGACAGCGAGAAGATCGACGCCGACACTCTCGTCGGCGAGCGGCTGTTCAGCTTCAAGGTCACCCTCGGAGGCTCCTCGCACGCGGTCAACTTCAAGGCCCTGGGGCTCCTGCCGATGGCCAACGCCACCTACCGGATCTGGCCGGCGGGGGAGACCGCGGCTCTGATCAAGGTCGACGAGAGCACCATCACCGAGGCCGGGTTCACCATCCTGGGAGGTGGCGCGTCGGAGATCGCCCACGTCCTGATCCAGGGCGTCCAGACGGAGGAGTAGGATGACCATGTACCTGAGAGGAGGGATCCCGCGGAAGATCAGCGGGACCGCCGTGGCGACCGGATGGAGTCGCCACGACTTCCCCGACGGCGTGGCCAACTTCCTGGTCTTCGTCAACAACGGCGCGGTCGCGGTGGAGATCGCGCTCTCGAAAGAGGACGTGGACGCGGGGGTCGGCTGGACGGTCGCGGCGGGCAAGGACATCGCCTGGCCAGCCGAGTGCGCGTCCATCTGGGTCAAGGCCGCGAGCTCCACCGCGGCGTGGGTGGCGATGGCGTTCATCCGCAGGGGATGACGGAGGACGGCGTGCGGCTGACCGCGGTGACGGATGGGCGGTCGCACGCCGGGCTCTCTGGAGTCGGCGCCGACGATCACCACGCAGCCCCCCGATCGGTCGAGGTCAACAACACGACTCAGGTAATCGCGGCGGGCGCTTCGTTCAACTTGGACATCGCGCTCGGAACCTCGGTCGCTGTCTTCTGCCAAGCATCTCTCACGGGGCCGCACAACCAGACGGCTGGGCTCTGGCGAGAGGGCGTTCACGTCTACGCCACGCGAACGATCGGAGAGGCCATCGCGCACGGGACGCGGGATGGCGGGCTCTACAAGTCCTATGTGATGACCTACTCGAAACAGGTGGGCGATGCCTACCTCTCGCCGGGGGTGTTCGGGCAAGAAGCGGTGATCTCGATCGCGCTGCGAGATGCGGTGCTGATCGGTAGCAACTTGCGGTTGACCTTTCGGAATCTGGACATCGCGTCGCGCACGTTGTGGGTGAAGGGCAGGGCGATCCTCGCATGAGAACTCAGCCGACCGATCCGGCGATCACCGATCATGGGGGGCTCGTCACGCTTCCCGAGCAGCATCATCCGCCGGTCGAAACGGTGGTGGTGCAGATCAACGGGACCTCGATCGCGCCGGGACTGAGCACGCAGACGTTTGCCTTGACCTACTCGGGTCACCAGATCGCTCGGGCGATCTTGCGTGGGCCGATCACAGTGGATGTAGTGGGCAACGCCGGAGCCTATGTCGTCGGCACCGACGTCGCCGATCAGTCGGCTGGCTTCTCGATGGTCCCGAGCGGGATCGCGAACTATCCCACGACCTACATGGGAGGGTACTCGCGGCTTCACGGTGACAGCTATCTGTCGGAGCTGGTCTTCGCCGTCGGTGGCTTCATCGTGTTGAAGGACGTGCGGATCAACGGAAGCAACCTCGAGCTGGTATTCCAGAACGTGTCGGGCGTCAACAAGACGCTGATCTGCCACGGGCTCGTGGTGGTCAAATGAGGCTCGTCGATCCTCTGGAGCACGCGCTGGATCATGCGGGCTATGCCGCGAGCCTGACCGTGGATCAACACCACATCAAGCCGTCCAACATCCAGGTTGTCAACACGACCCTGGTGATTTCGCCGCTCCCCGGTGGTCCGGGGCAATGGGACATCGCGCTTCCCTTCGAAGCCCTGGCCGTGATGTTCAGCTTCAGGAGCGAGCATATCGTGGCCGAGGGCGGTGGCATGGCTGGAGTGACAGGCGTGGCGAGGCGTGACTCGGCCTACAACACGCGCACTACCGTTGCCAGCCTCGGAGGGCACGCGCAAACCGTAGGATATGGGAGCTACAACTGCATCTATTCCAAAGCGGCTTCTAGCCTGCACCTCTCGCACAAGGTGTTCTCCTCGGGCGGTGCGGACATCGCATTGACCGATGCCTGGATCGAAACGACCGGGCCGACGACGCGGGTTCTCCGAACGTGGTGGACGAATTTCTCGGCTGGCAACAAAACGCTGTGGGTGTCTGGCCAAGTGGCGGTGCTGGGATGATTTGCGAAAGTCAGTGGCATCGGCAACCGCACCCATTGCTCCTGCGCTGTCCAGACTGCGAGGGTCGCGCAGGGCCTCTCCGGGTGCTCGCGATCTGCCAAGAGGATCCGCATCACCTCCTCGGCGGGATGGGGATGCACGTTCGCGAGCTGTACCGAGCGATGGCTCGGCGAGAGGACGTGGAGATCGACCTCCTGGTCAGTGGGCCAGGCGAGGGGATGATTGAGGTGGACGGCTACCGGAAGCACCAGGCGGACAAGCTGATCTGCTGGAAGCCACGCTTGCCCGACCTGGCCGCGCTGCTCTCAGCCGATCTCCAGCTCGCGCGCACGCTGACCCAGCTCCTCGCGCAGGGGCGGCGATGGGACGTGATCCATGCCCACGAGTGGAACACGGTTCAGGTGGCGCGCATGGCTCGGGATGCGCTCCAGATCCCGATGGTCGGTACCCTGCACCTGTGCATCACCCGGCTGATGCAGGTGGACTCTCAGCCGGGCGCCCCCAGCGAATGCGACCTTTACCTGATGCAGCAGGAAGGGCACCTGGTCTGCGACCCGCGCGAGCTGATCCTTTGCTCGAAGTCCTACGTCAAACAGGTACGCGAAACCTTCATGACCGACCGCCCTGTCCACATGATCTACAACGGCATCGATCGCGAGAGGTGGTTCCGCGAAGCGGGCGACGGCGACCGGGCGCGCTTCCAGCACGGGCTGCCCACCGGAAAGCTCGCGGGAGCGTTTGGAGAGGACCGGCCGATTGCCCTCTACGTCGGCCGCATCGCTACCATGAAAGGGATCACCCAGATCCTCGACGCGGTGGAGGCCGAGGATAACGGCTACTGTGTGGTGTGCTGCGGAGAGGTCAACGCCAACACCGACGCGGACAAAGAGGCGTGGAGCGTGACCCAACGGATCCGGGCGCTCGAAGCCTGCATGCCGTGGCGCTTCCGCTGGCTCGGGTTCCGGCACGGTCAGGAGTTGCTTGACCTCTATGCAGCGGCCAGTGTGGGGATCATGCCCTCGATTCATGAGCCGTTCGGGATCGCCGCTCTCGAGCACCTCGCGATGGGGGTGCCGCTGATCGCGACCGAGGTAGATGGGCTGGGCGAGGTAGTGGTGGACGGGTGCGATACCGTCTCGGAGCGCGACCAAGCAGAGGAGTTCGGGATCATCATCCCCTCGCGGTCGCCGCGTGCCATCGTCGAAGCCCTGAAGCTGCGGCGAGGGCTCGCTCCAGCGGTGGTCGAGGAGATGCGCCAGGCCGGGTATCGGCGGTGCAGGGCGTTCACCTGGGACGCAGCAGCAGAGCAGACGGTCAAGGTGTACCATCAGGCAACCGGAGGTGCGACGTGCCCGTGAAGCTGACCCATCCTTACCAGTCGGTCGCGCTCGACACCTGCAAGGTGGCTGCGATCAAGATCGAGGAGAATCCCGAGGGAGGCACGCGATGGATCGAGATCTGGGCGATCCTTGGTCGGGAGGAGGGCGGGAAGTTCGTCCAGTACGCCGATCCATTCACGGGCCAGCTCGCGTGGAGGTACTTCAAGATCGAGGACGCCAACCATCCGCGCCAGAGCGGGCTCGGCCTGGGGAAGTGCGGGACGTGCGCGGGATGGCTGCGCGGGCAGACGAGCGGGGAGCACGAGGGGTGTGGTGGCACAGTTGCTCCCTACGACGGATGGGAAAGGCTCACGGCGCAGATCCCAGCGGGGGCCTCGATCCGCGAAGCAATCGCACGCGCGGTCTACTCGTTCCTGCTGACCGAGCGCGTGCCCGATCTCGACACATGGGAGCCCGCGTTGCTGATCGACGGCACGCTGGAGTAGCTGGACGTGGGGGTGGGAAGTGGAAAGAGATTGCGAGGTCTGTCCGGATAGGATCGAGTGCGTGGTCTGTAAGAGGAAGCTCTGCCATAGACATGAGCCAGAACCGAAGCTGGAGAAGATGATTGAAGGGCACTACATCACACGCGAAGGCACGGTGTGCGTGGATTGCATGGACAAGACGAAGGTGAAGTGAGATGGAAACGATCCGGATCCAGACGGGGGCCACCGAGCGAATCACCGCAGTTGCTCTGAGCGCCGCGCTCGCGCCGCTGACCGGCCTGACCGATCTCGTGATCTCGATCCAGCGGGTCAGCGATGGCCAGTGGTTCGATTGGGCCGACCTCACGTTCAAATCCGCGGGCTGGACCACGCGCCAGCTCGCCATGACCGAGATCAGCTCCACGCTTGCACCGGGCCAGTACCGCACCGACTTCGTGACCTCGACGATCACCAACGCGGCAGCAAATGACGCCTATCTGGTGACCGTGACTCAGACGCCGGGCACCACGGTCAAGAACATCCCGCAGGTGGGGGAGCTGAAGGTCGGCCAGTGGGTCGACAACCTCGACGCCACGATCACGTCGCGGGCGACTGCTCTCACAGCGGCCTCGGCGGTGTGGGAGGAGCTTCTCGCGTCCCATACCGTGCTTGGAACCTTTGGCAACGAGGTGGCGACGAAGGCAGACATCGCAGCGGCGGCGGCGACCGACTATGTGACCTGTGGTTCGGGCACGGTGATTGCCGGAACGTTGATTGCGGGAACGCACGTTTCGACCCACGTTCGCGATGCGGTTTACTGGCAGGTTCAGGAGTCGGCGCCAGGAGGTGCTGGGCTCACGGTCGAGATGACCTTCAACCTCCCGAGCGCGGCCCACCGGCCGGGATCGTTCATCGGCTTCGGGCGCTACATCGGAACGCCCGCCGGCACCCACTACATGGAGCTGTGGGCCTACAACTACGTCGCCAGCGCGTGGGAGCAGCTCGTCGAAAACTTCATGCCTGGGGGCAGCACGATCGATACTCAGTACAGCCATGAGTTCTACGAGAGGCACGTCAACCGGGCCTCAAGCAACGAGGTCAAGATCCGGCTGGTCCATAACATCACGACCTACAACGCTGGGCACAGCATGTTCCTTGATCTCTGTGAGGTGAGCGGGATCAAGGTGGTGACCGCGGGTGAGATCGCGGACGCGGTATGGGACGAGGCGCTCGCGGGACACGTCGCGGCGGGAAGCGCGGGCGAGGCCGAGGGACGGATCGATGCCACGATCACCTCACGGGCTTCGGCGGTGGCGCTCGCGGCGGTGCAGGCCGATACCGACGATCTGCAAACGCGCGTCCCTGCGACGCTCAACGCGGGCAGGATGCGAGCACACGTCGAGGCGATGGATTCGGACGTGATCGGGAGCGCACAGATCGCGGCGGGGGCGATTGGCGTGAGCGAAGCGCCGAACCTCGATGCGGCCATCAGCTCTCGCGCCGCGCCCGGGGACGCGATGGATCTCGTGACGGATGCGGTGGACGCGGCGGCGCTTGCGACCTCGGCGATCACCGAGGTCGACGCCGCGCTTTCGGCCGCGCACGGGGCGGGCTCTTGGGAGGGCGGCACGCCGGCGGCGATTGCTGATGCGGTGTGGGATGAGGCCAAGGCGGGACACGTCGCGGGTGGCTCATTTGGCGAGGAGGTGCAGAGTCACGCGACCCAGGCCGAGATCCTCTCGGACGCTACCCCGTTCCCTGGCGCTCGGATCGATGCGGCAATCAGCTCGCGAGCGGCGCCAGGGGCGGCGATGGCATTGACGCCGGCCGAGCGATTGGCGGTCGACGCCCAGCTCTCCGGAGCCCACGGCGCTGGAAGCTGGGAGGGAGGAACTCCGGCCGCGATTGCCGATGCGGTGTGGGACGAAGCCATCGCCGGGCACAGCGGCGCAGGCAGCGCGGGGAAGGAGCTCCAGGACAAGCCGACGGCGCCGGAGGTGGACGCCGAGCTCACGGCTTCGCACGGCGCCGGTACCTGGCATCCGCCCTCGGTTTTGGAGGTGGCGGACGGTGTGTGGGACGAGCCTGCGTTCGGGCACACGGCCCTGGGCTCGTTTGGGATAGAGCTCCAGGACAAGCCGACGGACGCGGAGATCGACATCGCTCTCACGGCCGCACACGGGTCTGGCCCCTGGGGGAGCGGCGTGGCTCCGGCCATCGCCGCGGCCGTTTGGGACGAGGCCCTCCCCGGGGCCCATCCTCCGGGGAGCGCGGGATCGCTGCTACCGACCCGGGCTGTGCCTGGGGACGCGATGGCGTTGACGCCCGGGGAGCGGGTGGCGGTGGCGGCGCGGACGTGGCAGGAGCCGGTACCCGGCGCCTACGCGGCCGGACAGGCTGGGAAGGTACTGGGAGACAACCTCGACGCCCTGGTGAGCTCTAGGGCGGTCCCGGGCTCGGCCATGACCCTGACCCCGGGCGAACGGGTGACGGTGGCGGATGGGGTGTGGGACGAGGCTGTGCCGGGGACGCACATCCCGGGCAGCGCCGCGGCCGTGCTCGCCGGGATCGACTCCGACGTGGACGTCCCTGTGAGCTCCCGGGCTGCGGCGGGGGATGCGATGGCTCTGACCGCTCCGACGCTCGGCCTGGTCGCGGGGCGCGTCTGGGACGAGGCGGTACCTGGAGGGCATGGCTCGGGGACGGCCGGGAAGGTACTGGCGGACGCGGGTGCCGCGCTCGACGTTCCGGTGAGCTCCCGGGCAGCAGCCGGGGACGCGATGGCGTTGACGCCGGGGGAGCGCCTGGCGGTCTCCGGGCAGGTGTGGGATGAGACCTTGCCAGGGGCGCACGCGGCTGGGAGCGCGGGCGAGCGGCTGGCGACGACGGACAACCGGGTGGACGTGGCGGTGAGCTCCCGGGCGGTTCCCGGGGATGCGATGGCGCTCACCTCGGGCGAGCGGGTGGCGGTCGCGGGGCGGGTGTGGGATGAAACGCTCCCGGGGGCGCACGCGGCGGGCACGGCGGGGTACATGGTCGCCGAGCTCGAGGCCAGGTTGACGCTGGCCAGGGCGTTCTACCTCGACCAGATCCCGGGGCTGACCTCGGACTCGACCCTGATCCGGCAGATCAAGGTCAACCGCCTGGAGCTCTCGGAGGCGGGCGGCGGGACCTGGATCCTCTACGCTGATGATGACGTGACGCCGCGCCTGACCTGGCCGGTGCGCGACAAGAACGGCGACCCGATCACCATGAACGCCCATGTTCCCGCGCGGCGAGGGAGAGGGACATGAGCGCGATCACCACCGACGGATGGGGCGAGCAGGGGGGCCTGGTGACCACCGGGGGATGGGGCGGGCAGCCGTCGGGCAAGCCGGCCCAGCCCACGGCGCTCGAACCCGTGATCCGAGAGGCTCTGGAGATCACGCCCCAGATCGTCGACGCGGTGGTGAAGGAGCCCAAGATCGTGTCGGCGGTGGACGCATCTCCCGAGCCCGTGATCGCATCTTCGGGGGAGCTGACCCCGGCGGTGGACACGTCGCGGAAGTCGCAACCTGGGACCACGACGACGATCGTGAGACCGAAACTGAGGTGAGCAGATGGCGACGGTGATCAAACTCAAGGTGATGGTCGCGGAGCTCGACAACGTGCTCGCGTCCTTCAACCGGATCAAGGTCTACCGATCGGACACGGGGATCAGCGGGTCTTACGTCGAGATCACGACCGCCGAAAGCCGCCCCCGGCTCTCTCAGGGCGTGGCGCTCTACCTGTTCGATGACCTTGCGGGATCGACCACGGCCTGGTACCGCACCAGCTACTTCCACACCGACACCGGGCTGGAGAGCGGGCTGTCCGACCCTCGCCAGGGCGAAGACCTCGAGATCGACTCCCTGGTGATGAGCGTTCAGGACTTGAAGGACATCTACCTGTTCGGCGTGGACATGACCAACGACCTGGGCGAGCCGTTCCCAGACGTGATGTTCGAGTGGTCGATCCGGTTCGCGATCGACTGGCTCGAGAAGCAGCTCGACATCAAGGTCCGCCCGACGGCCGTGGTCGACCGACACGACTACCACCGCCGGGACTACAGCGAGTGGATGTTCCTCAAGCTCCGGCAGAGCCCGGTGATCTCGGTCGAAAAGGTCGCGCTCATGTGGCCAGCCAACACCGAGGTGATGGTGTTCCCCTCGGAGTGGCTCTCGCTGATCAAGGACTGCGGTCACCTGAACGTGGTGCCCACGTCCACGGGGATCAGCCAGATGCTTTTCACCGCCGGCGGCACGCTGCTCCCGCTCCTGGCACAGGGGCGCGACTTCATCCCCAACGCGATCAAGGTCGAGTACACGGCGGGCTTCGCCGCGGGCGAGCTCCCGTTTGACCTGCGCGAGATCATCGGCAAGAAAGCCAGCTTCGGCCCGCTCAACGTCGCGGGCGATCTGATCGCCGGCGCGGGAATCGCCAGCCAGAGTGTGTCCCTCGACGGTGTGAGCCAGTCGATCAGCACAACCTCCTCGGCGACCAACGCGGGCTACGGCGCGCGGATCATCCAGTACGAGAAGGAGATCAAGCAGCAGTTGCCCACGCTCCAGCGGTTCTACAAGGGCATCAGGATGGCGGCGGTATGAGCAAGGACCTCACCCTGAAGCCGAGGATCCTCACGGGGCTTCCCACCGGCAACAAGGGGCGCCCGCGCGCAGACATGCGCCGGGACATGATCGATTCCTTCATCGATCAGAAGGGCTACCTGGTCTGGTGGTCGCGCGCCTGTGTCTGCCCGTGCCAGCAGAACTCGCAGACCGAGCAGCCCCGGCTGACCTGCGCCCTGTGCCGGGGAAGCGGCTGGCACTTCTACCTGCCGGAGGTCGGGCTCCAGAACTACGCGGTTGACGCCGACGGCAACCCGATCACGATCAACGACGCCCAGGACGCGGTGCTGATCTCGGCGATCATGACCGCGGCGACTCAAGACCCCCAGGTGTACGAGCGATTCGGAGGGTACGTTTTCGGGACGTTCCGAATCACCGTCCACGCTCGCAACCGGATCGGCTACCGGGACCGGATCATGATGGCCGACTCGCTCATGATGTTCGGGCAGCTCCTCGAGGCCGACGGTGGCCCGTCGATCCCGGTGAAGACCGCGGCGGCGGGGAAAAAAGCTCTCTGGTATCCGGCGGTGGCGGTGAACCTCTTGCGCTCCGAAAGCCGGGTGTTCATCGAAAACGCCGATTGGGCGATCGAACCCGACGGGTCGATCCGCTGGCTAGGCACGCCCCCGGTCGCGGGGACGGTGCTGACCTGCAACTACGAGATCCATCCGGTCTATCGCGTGATGGATCACGTCCACGCGGTTCGCGATACGAACGTTCTGAAGAAGGCTACCAGCAAGCGCGACCAGCATCAGATGTTGCCGGTGAACGCGATGATCAAGCTGGATTTCCTGCTCGGGGGCAGCGAGTGATCGAAGTCGATTTCAGCGACGCCCTGCCCGAGTCGCTCATGGCCCTGCTCGAGGGCCATGGACTGGTCGAGGCCGTGCTCGACGACGTGGCCGCGAGCGCGCGCGTCCATTGGATCAGGCTCGCCCAGGCCGAGCTCCGGAGCAGCCGCCAGAGCTACATCCAGGGGATCCAGGAGGTGGAGGCCGAGCCGGGGTCGCGCTCGATCGCGCTCGTGGGATGGCTCGCGAACGCGATCGAGGCGGGGATCGATTCGTTCGATCTGCGCGACACGCTTCTCGGGCCCAACGCCCGAAACCGTCGCCAGGCAGCGGACGGGACCTGGTACGCGAACGTCCCGTTCCGCCATGGCACTCCCGGGAGCTCGGGCCTGGCGGGATCGCCCATGGGAGCCCCCTACGCCCCGGCGGGGCCCGGGAGTCGGGCGGGTGGCCCCATGAGCTCTGACCAGGCGTCGGCTTTCGGGAAGGCCATCTACGCCGCAGCCAAGCAGCTCGGCAAGAAGGGCCGTCCGAAGACCTTGCCCCGTCCGTCTGGCGATCCGCTGCTGCGCCCCCACCACACGACCTCGATCTACACGGGGATGCGCCGCGAGCGAAAACCCTACGTCAACGTCGAGACCGGGAAGACCACGGTGCAGACGCAGTACGGCACGTTCCGCCGGATCAGCGAGAAAAACACGACCGGATGGATCCATCCGGGGATCGAGCCTCACGGGTACGCGGAGAAGGTGTCCGAGCACGTCCGACGGATCGCTCCGGCGGTGATCGCGGCGGCACTCAAGGGAGCAATGGAGGGCAAATGAGCCAGTTCGTCGAGCGGATCATCTTCACCCGCCTCGAGACCCAGATCGACGCGATGATTGCCGAGCCGCGCCTCTACGAGCGGTTCCTGGTCGACTGCGGTCTCGAGGAGGCCGAGGCGAAGATCGCCCGGGAGAGGTGGGTGGAGCGCCCGGTGAGCGTGGTCCACGGGTACGCGCGGGGTGGCACGGCGTTCCCGGTGATCGCGGTGGTGCTGGGGTCCGAGAGCACGGTCCTCGACTACCTGGGCGAGGACGGTTCGGCGCTGGACGAGGAGGGCGAGGAGTATTTCGACGACGAGGGCAACCTCGTCGACGCCCACGTCCGACGGTGGGAGCAGCGATACGATCTCTACGTCTACGCCGAGCACCCGGACGAGGCGCTCTACCTCTACCAGCTCGCGAAGCAGATCATGGTCAGCGGGCGCGGGGAGTTCCAGGCGGCGGGTCTGGACGAGATCACCTACTCCGGCGCCGAGCTCGCGCCCGACCCTCGCTACATGCCGTCGGAGATGTTCACCCGGCGCTTCTCGGTCACCCTCAGAGCCGACGAGCAATACCTCGAGCCCGCGTCCGGCGCAAAGATCAAGGCAATCCAGGGGGTCGCTGTCCTCGACGACGAGCCCCTAACGGCCCCGAGCCTGCCCTCGGAACAGCAGGAGGCGCTGGCGGCGGTGGTGCAAAAAGTCGTACCCTACGTCCACACGGAGGCAGGCGATGGCGAAGAAGATTGATCCCCGGGACATGCCCGAGGGTCCGGAACCGGAACTGGCACCCGTCGCAGTCCTCGCCGCGCCCGCGCCCGATCTCCTGGTGAGTGCCAGGCAGTACACGATCGCCAGGGGGAAGCGGTGGGAGCGGTGCGGGGGATTCCTGCACTGGGCAGAGGCTCAGTTCGGGTCGGGAGCTCGAAAGTCGATCAGGGAGTGGGAGGCTCGCTGGAGCGAGTTCTTGTCCGCCCCCATCACCGGGTAAAGGAGACAGTCAATGGCCGCAACCACCATTTTCTTCAACGGGCGCCTGATCAGCGTTCCGGGGAGCTACACGGAAGTCGACGCCTCCGGCCTGGAGACCGTCGGGCTCACCGCCTCGGGGATCGTGGCGTGCCTCGGCACGGCCATCGGGGGCAAGCCCTGGACCGCCGTCGGCGACTCGGACGTCAAGGGCAACCTCCAGGTGGCGAGGAACCCGCAACAGCCCTTCCGGTTCTTCCGGTCGGGCGATCTGAAGGAAGCCGCGGCGCTCCTGTTCGGGCCGGGCGACGATCCCGACATCGCCGGGGGCGCCCAGGAGGTCGTGTTCGTCAAGGTCAACCCCGCGACCCAGAGCGTGGCCACGTTCTCGAACGGAGGGGGCGCGGCGCTCGCGCTCACGAGCCGCGACTACGGCTACTTCACCAGCCAGATCAACATCCAGATCGGGACCGGGACCAACAAGGGCAAGCTCATCACGATCACGTTCGAGGACAAGGAAGAAGCGTTCGACGACGTGGGCGGGGATGAGATGTTCAAGATCATCTTCCTCGCGACGACGCCGGCCAACGGCTTCACCACGCTCTCCGCGACGGTCACGGCCTCGGAGCTCTACACCGCCTTCACCCTGGCGCGCGTGGGTCTCAGCGCCGAGATCACCAACCCCGTCACCACCGGCCAGGCGGTGGAGCTCGTGAGCTCCAACGCCGGGGACACCGCCCTGACGGTCACGATCTACGGCCTGGACGCCCTGAACGCGGTGCAGAGCGAGACCCTGGCCGTCAATGGCCTGACCGTGGTCACGGGGACGCGCCTGTGGAACGCGATCCACGGCGCGCGGATCAGCGGGACCCCCCTCGGCACGGTCACGGTTCGCAACCTCTCGGCCGGGACCACGATCGTCACCCTGCTCTCGGGTTCGCTGACCAAGGGCCTGTACGTCCTCTCCGACGCATCGGTCGCGGGTGTCGTGCTCTCGATCGTCCGGTCGACCGCGGGCACGGAGGTGCTGACGGTCGTCGGCCGGAACGCCTCGGGCGCGCTCCAGCTCGCGAAGGTCACGCTGGCCGGCACGACGCCGGTCCTCACGGTCGCGACCTGGAGCGCGATCGACTACCTCGCCCTCGGGGCGGTCCCCGGGGCGGCGACGGTCACGGCCTCGGCCAAGTCCGTGAGCTCCCCCCACGCGGGTCTCCCGACGGTCCAGAAGGCGGCGGACAAGTTCAACGGCACCCCCGGCTACACGTTCACGGTGGTGACCGGCCGGACCACGTTCCTGATGGCTGACCTCGATTACGTCGCCGCGGCGAACGCGCTCTCCCCGGCCAACCCCAGCTTCTACGCCAACCTCGCGCTCGTGGTCGAGAAGCTCAACAACGAGTCCGACCTCGTGTCGGCCGCTCGGTCCTCCGGTGGATCGGACGCTCCCTCGAACACGACCGCCCCGGTGTACCTCGCGGGCGGCAACGAGGGGAGCGCGACGCCCGGCCAGGAGGGAATCCCCCAGGCGACCAACAACGACTGGCTGGGGGCCATCGCGCTCCTGACCAAGGTCCGCGTCAACACGATCGTCCCCCTCACGGCGACGCCCGGGATCCACGCGATGGTCAAGGACCACTGCCGCTACATGAGCGGCGTCGGCCGGAGCGAGCGGGACATGGTGGTGGGCCTGCTCAACACCGGCCTCACGGGGATGGCGACGAAGACCGAGGCCAAGAGCCAGATCATCGCGATCAACACCCGCCACGCCCGCGCCTGGGCGCAGAGGGTGGAGCGGTACAACACCTCGGGCGAGAAGCAGGTGATGGAGCCGCAGTTCGGGGCGTGCCTGATCGCGGGGATGCAGGCAGGCGCGCTGGTGGGCACGTCGCTCACCCACAAGTTCCTCAACACCCTCTCGCTCGCGCAGCACTCGAGCTGGAACCCCGTCGACGACGCCGAGGAGATGATCCAGGCGGGATTGTGCTTCGGCGAGACCGTCGACGGGATCGGTCGACGATGCGTTCGGAACATCACGACCCACCTGACCTCGACCAACATCGCCTTCACCGAGGCGTCGGTGAACCAGGCCGTGGACTACAGCGTCTACAACTTCCGGGGGCAGATGGAGCGCATGGTCGGCAAGGCCGGATTCGCCGGCTCCGTCCCCGCGGCCGAGGGGATCGCGATCAACATCCTCGGGCAGCTCGTGGGCGTCGCGCTCGTCGCCTACCGCTCGCTCCAGATCGCACTGATCCTCGACGTGCTGGAGGTCGGGGTCGAGGTGGCGCCGCTCCTCCCGATCACCTTCGTCAAGAGCACCGTCCACCTCGTCACCGTGCCTCAGAGCGCGGCCACGGCATAAGGAGAAGACCATGGAGAAGGGTCGCGTTTTCACCGGGTGTCGAGCCCGGTTCATGCTGAACGGGAAGAAGGTGGGCTACGCCACCAACGTGTCCGGCAGCGAGGAGATCACCTACGATCCGATCGAGGTGTTGGATAACATCCAGGTCGAGGAGTTCGTTCCGACCAGCTACCGCTGCACGTTCTCGGCGTCGATGGTCAGGATCGTGGGCGAGAGCGTGAAGTCCGCTGGCTGGTTCCCGAGCCTGGGGACCTCGCCCGAGGAGCACCTCCAGAACATCCTGCTCAACGGCGAGCTCTCGGCGACGATCCAGGACACGAAGAAGCCGCCGAAGACGATCATGACCGTCGAGCAGATCAAGCTCGCGAGCTACAACTTCACGGTCAATGCCCGGGGGATCGTGGGGACGGACATGACGTTCGTCTGCATCCGGATCCGGGACGAGAGCGGCGGGTAGCACCGTCGGAAAGGAGAGCGGGAAACCATGGGAGGCATGAAGGACAGGACACCCGAGGAGATCAAGGCCGAGCTCGAGGGCACGGCCGACGAGACCCCAGAGCAGCAGTACGAGCGGCTGGAGTCGGACCCGAAGATGAAGGTCGAGTACGAGTTCGAGGTCGACTACACCGACAAGCGCGGGAAGCGGTGGCACGGCAAGTTCACCAACCGCGCCCTGAGCTATCGGCTTCGCTCGCGCGTCGGGGCGATGCGGGCGCAGATGGCGGGGGGGATGCCCCTGGAGGCGATCGACTTCCAGACGCTCGCGTTGAACGAGAAGATCTCGCACCTGACCTACAGCCTGACCAAGCGTCCGAAGTGGGCGGAAGGGGATCGGCTCGCCGAGCTCTACGATCCCAAGATCCTCGATCTGATCTACGCGGAGGTGACCGCTCACGAGGTCGCGTTTCACGGATCTGGAGAGGATCAGGAGGCTGGCCAAGGTTGAGCAAGAAACCCTCCAGGGGCGGCTGCGAGGGTGGTACAACAAGAGGCACGAGATCGGGCGCCAGGCGCCGCCGTTCGAGGACCAGACAACAGGAGGGCTGTTCCTAGAATACTACCGAGATGCAGCACAAGAGCTTTCGCGGCTGCGGGGACAATTGCGCGCTGACGGGCATGATCCCGATGCTGAGGAGAGAGTGGCCGAACTGGAGCGGCTGTTCTCCGACGATGAGACCGACCTCCGGGCCCTAGACGCGGACGAAAGCCTCGACAACTGGTTCGTGCCGCGCACGACCGGCGACCCCGTAGTCGACAACTGGGAACGGCAGATCGCCGAGGGCGAAACGCCGGATCTAGACGACGAGTAGGGAGCCGATGCCGGACAACGAGACCAACCTCAAGATCAAAGCCGATACTCGCGACCTGGGCCGGGCTGGCAAGGCGATCCGCGATGCGTTCTCCCCTATGTCCGTGCGGCAGTTCAACCGCACGCTCGCCGACGCGCAGAAGGAGCTCAAGCGAGTCGTCGGGACGCAATTGGAGCTCTCGCGAGCCCTTGCTGGGACGGACAAGGGTAGCAAGGCGTTCAAGGATCTGACCAAACAGATCCGGGGCAGCCGCGAGGAGGCCAAGGCTCTCAAGGGGGTGATCGAGAGCTTGAGGGAAGCCTACAAGGATCTCGACGACACGGCCCGCAACGCCGGCCGGCGGCGCCAGGGATTCCTCGCGGGCCTGGCGCAGGGAGCGGGGGTCGCCCAGTACATGCCGACGGGGCCGGGGATGGCGCCCCGTGCCGCCGGCGCCTCGATCGGGGCGATGGGGCGGCGGGCGGTCCACGGCGCCACGGCGCCATTCTTGGCACCCGGCCTGGGCGGTCTCTCGACGATGCTGGGATCGATCCCGCTCCTCGGGGGGTTCGCCTCGGGCGCTCTCCAGTCGGCGCAGGGGTTTTTCCAGCAGGCAGCCGGGTTCGCCAGGGCGAAGCTGCCCAACCTCTACTGGGCCGGTGGCCCGTCGGTGTTCGAGCGCGGAGAGCGACTGAAGGGGTTCCATGGGGGAGGCGGGTTCAATCTCCCGGCGAGCTCCGAAGAAGCGAAGGAGATGGCCAAGGCCAAGGACGCCTGGGCCGCTTCCCAGAAGATGCGAGCCGATCTTGCGTCCGGTGCCTACGAGAAGGCGCTGGAAAAAGACGCTCCCCGGATCGTGGAGAGCGCGCGGAAGGCGATCCCGCAGGAGACACGGGCCAAGGGGCGACGCCTGCGGAGTATGCAGGGGAAGTCCGAACAGTGGGGATTCCGGGCGCCCACGGAGGGGGAGGTAGTCGAGCGGGGCATGACCGAGGCCAAGGCCAAGCTCGCAGAGCGGGAGCAACTGGCAGCGGAGCGGCTGGCCGATGCTGTGAAGGCGCATGGGTCGGCGACGAGGGAGGGCAGAATCAAGGCTCGCGCCGATGCGTTCGCGGCAGCCGTGGGCGGCTTGGGCGGCACCAACATGTACTCCGCGGGATTCGGCACCAAGTACGGGTTCGCGCCCGAGCAGGTGCAGCAGATGCTTGGGCAGTTCATGGGAGCTCGCGGCGGGGTCGCCTCGGCCAACGCCCAGCGCCAGGCGGACGTGTCGATGGCCGCGAACGTGGGGTTCGGGGTTTCGATGCAGAGTGCTGGCAAGTTCACGCGCCTCGGGGGCATGGGCGCGGGCGCGGGCCTGGCGGGCGTGCTCAATGCCGCAGTCGAGCAGGGTCTCAAGGGCTCGCTCGTCCCCGAGTACCTCGACCAGCTTGTGAGTATGGGCGAGGAGAGCCTGTCCCAGGGCATGAGGATCCGAGACATCGGACAGGTGATGCACCAAGCGACCCAATCCACGGCCATCCTCGGGGCCCTGGGGGTCGAGAAGCTCCAGCGTGGGCCGATCGTTCAGGGGCTCAATCGCTCGGCCCAGCAACTTGCCGACAGGGGCGCGAGCTCGCCGACCGACCTCCTGATGCTCCGAGCCGCCGGCTTCGACCCGACCAAGGGTGGAATGTCCTATATCAAGGCCATGGCCAAGCTCGACAAGGGCATGACCCCGGAGATGATTGCCAGCCTGCTTCAACTGGTCGCCGAGGGCTCCAGGGACGTCAACATCAGCGGGGCCGAGGGGCCGGAGGACATCCTCACCGGTCGATCGCTGCACATGAAGCGGGTGATGGGCAGCCTCAAGATCCCGATGAAGATGACAACCGCGAGGACGATCCTCTCGGGAATGGAGGGAAAGAGCCCCGAGGAGCTCAAGAAGCACCTTCTTGGGTTCGGTGAGCGACTGGGAAGCGGGACGGCCGAGGAGCGAGGAGCATTGGAAGGCGGACTCAAGCAGGGGGCCGAGGGACTCGCGCGCCGGGGCGCGGGCCTGGCGGTGGCGACTTCGCAGTTGTCGGCTGCCCAGATCGGCGCTGGAGGAAAGCTCGCAGGCACGTTCATTCAGTTGGAGAAGGTCGGGATCAAGGCAGCGGGGGTGCTGGGGCAGTTCTCGGGTCAGCTCGAGACCGTTGTCGGCTGGATGAGCAGCCTAGTTGGGTACCTCGACCAGCTCGCAGCGGGCAAGATCTCTCTCAAGGACGTGCTCATGGGAGGTCTTCCTAACTCGAGCGGAGGAACCAACCCAATGACCCCCAAGCCCAAGGTTAAGGTAAAGCCGAAGCGATGACGATACCGAGGCTGACACTCGAGGGGTTCGAGTCGATCGCCGATCGCAAGATCGTCACGCCGTCCTATCGTGCGGGCATCCACCTCTTCCCGTTCGCCAACGATCCTGTCTTCACCCGCCGACGATCGGACACGCGCTACCTCACCTGGGAGGAGAGCACCGAGGGCTCGGTGCTCCAGCTCAACTGGAGCAAGCGCATGGGCCAGCCGTCGGCTTCCTGGAACGCGCAGGTGAAGCTCGGGCGCAAGGCTACGCTCAATCCCATGGCCGGTGACGTCCTCGACGGCGACTGGGCCGATCTCTGGATCCTACGGAACGGGGTGCCGTTCGGGTTGACCCGCGGCGTGGTCGACACCGTGCGCGAGTCCAAGACCTCCTCGGGAGGCGCCACGGTCCGGACGCTGGCGCTCACCGGCCGCGACCATGGTGCGATGTTCGAGAACATCATCGCCTGGAATCAGATCTTCGCCCAGTCGCTCTCCGAGCTCACCCAGGGACCGATGACCAAGGCCGTCAAACACAACGTGGGTGGGACGCCCGACTTCGTGTTCCAGTTGTTGACCGAGGCGGTGTTCTCGCAGGGGACCTCCCAGATACGTAGCGCCTGGGCGTTGCCACCGTCGCTCAAGAGCTTGTCCGGTCGCTCCACCTATGGTCAGGCGCTCGACATCCGGACCGAGGAGCTGCGGGGGGCGCTGTTCAACGTCAATCTCTGGACCACCGCCGGGCAGACCCTTCACCAGACCCTCGGTCAGTGGTGCAACCCGCTCCTGAACGAGTGGCGTTACGACGTCGACAACGCCCCGGGCAAGGACCGGATCGTGATGACCGCATCGATCCGGGAGCGGCCATTCGTCAACACCGACGACGGCCGCAGTAGCCCTTGGTTCGGTCTCACCACCTGGACGATCCCGGACTGGCTGGTGCAGAACAGCGACCTCGGTCGCAGCGGGCACGAGCGGTTCACGATCTTCGAGCTCGTCGCCGACTGGCAGTTCGGCACGCCCGGAGAGCAGACCGCCCTCGCGGCGCCGATCTGGTCAGCCGAGGACGTGACCCAGTATGGAATCCGTCCCTACCTCGAGAGCACGATCTACGTCGCGGAGGGCGCCGCCGGACGCTGGGTGAACATGCGCCGGGAATGGCAGCGGCTCCTGGCGGACTGGTACGCGATCAACCCCTACCTACTTTCGGGAAGCATCACGTTCGGGTGTATGCTGCCGGAGATTCAGATCGGGTCCAGGATCGTGATCGACACGGGCAACCCCCAGACGTCGTTTCAGGGCTACGTCGAGGGCGTCGATCACGGATTCGCGTGGGCGGGCGATGGCGGTTCGGGCCCCAGGACGTCGACGACCCTGACCGTCACGCGCGGATGGATCGGCACCGACGCCGACCTGCTCCAGGCGGTGGACGACGTGAGTGCGCGATTCGTGGAGAAGTTCTGATGGACGAGTACAGCACCCACGAGCTCGGTGACGGGACGGTCCTCCAGGCTGGGACCCACACGGGAGAGGATGGGTCGCTCCCGTGGGACACCACCGCGGGATTCATCGCCCGGGGCGTGGTGCTCCAGACCTACTACCACGACGATCCCGGATGGAAGGAGCGCGGCTGGACCGCCGAGGGGGTGCGGACGATCGCCTGCGACGTGCGCGTGTTCGGCAAGCAGAACCGCACGCTCTACCGGGTGCCGGTGGCGCAGCCGCAGAACGGCCTCTGGGATGAGGACGTCTACATCCCCAGGGGGGCATCCCAGGATCTCTCGGGGGGCGACCTCGCGACCGAGGGAACCCCGGGCAAGCGCGTGACCTCGGCCCAGAACCTCGACGGCGATCACGTCCTGGTCGGGTTCCTCGAGTGCGACCCGAAACAGCCGGTGATCCTTCCTTTCACGCTTGGGCACCCCCAGGCGAAGCACCTGGCAACGGCCGCGGAAGGGCGCCGCCGGCGCACGCGCCACGCGGGGACGCTTGTCGAGTGGACCGAGGACGGGGACTACCTGATCGACGCCACCGCCGCGGCCCAGCCCAGGCTCGGGCCAAAGGGCACGGAGGTCGCCCGGACGGCCGGACAGAAGATCACGATCACGGTGGGGACGCAGAAGGTCGAGGTGGTGAAGGGTTCGCGGGTGAAGATCACCTCCGGAAGCTCGACGATCGATGCGACACCGGCGAAGATCGCGGTCGCGGCGGTGGAATTGATAATCGAAACGACAGGGAAGGGTATCTATGTTGTCGCTGGCGGAGAGGGGGTGGTCAGCATCCGGGCGGAGAGCAACGCTTTCTTTGTGGCGCCGAACGGGATCCTGGTGCTGGGCGACGATAATCAGAACACACGCGGCGCGATTTTGAAGGTGGTTCCTAATAGCAACATGGACCGGGGCTGGAAAGATGCGAATAACGTGCTTACAGTGCTGGTGGGTGCTTGGAAGCTGCTACCGCCGACTACGCCAGTCACGGTGAGCTTGCTTATTCCTCTCTTTGAGGCGCTCCAGATGGGCTCGTTTGGAATGATTGACGACGGCCGTTGCGAGAAAGTTTTCGGAGTCTGACATGGGCGTTTCGATCCTAGACCTGATCAAGGAAGAAGTCCGCCAGGGGATCACGGGCGACGACCGCTACCACAAGAACCTGCCGTGGGTCTTCCGCCTGGTGGTCGTCGGCGAGGTCTTCGTCGGGCCGACGGGCGCGGACGGAACGGCGATCTTCCCCCTGCCCCTGTCCCCCGAGCGGTTCGAGTACACGCTGCCGTTTGCGAATCAGCTCACGCCCCAGCAGGAGAGCGGGGTGGTGGTCGAGCGCGCGGGGATCGTGATCGCGGATATCTCGATCTCCGCGACCACCGGCTGGAAGATGCGGACGCAGTTGGCTGTGACCTCCGGAGGCGGCAACGCTCAATTCACGTCGATCCTGGGCGAGGGCGGGCTTCCGTTGCCAGCCACGGAGGTCTCGGGGCAGATGGCGTGGTGGACCCTCGCCAACCGCTGCTTCGAGGGCTACTCCAACCTCTGCAAGGACCCGCGCTACGCCAACAAGACGCGACTCGAGCTCCACATCATGAAGGAGCAGTTGCACCTGGAGGTGGTGCCCACGCAGGTGCGACTCCACCGCGAGGTGGCCCGCGAGCGCGTGACCTACCGCTACGAGATTGGCCTGAAGGTGATCGGCCCGGCGAAGGAGCTCATCTACGACGCGATCGACGACAAGAGCCTGTTCCAGTCGCTCAAGGACACGATCTCGAAGATCCGGAGCACGATCCAATCGATCAAGGCCCTGGTCGACGACGTGACCGCGGCGCTCGACGAGCTCTCGCGATTCGCGTCGGGGCTGGCCGGGATTCTCGACGACATCGGCGACGTGATCTCTGCCGCCGACGATCTGGTCAACGGGGTCAAGAGCTTCCTCGACATCCCCTCGCGATTCCTTGACAGCGTGTCCACGGCGATCGGCTCCGTTGCCGATCTGTTCGAGGACATCGCCAGCCTGCCCGCCGACGTCTACCAGACGTTCCGCAAGCTCGAGGACCAGTTCGACGCGCTCAAGGTCTCGGCCAGCGACCATTTCGACGACGGCTGGTCGAGGGTCGCCGAGAAGTACAACGCCGCCTCCTCGCCCACGCCGCCGTCGGTGATCCGGAACGAATACCCCGAGATCCAGAACGACATTGACGCCGCGGCCACGCGATCGGCGGACGGGACGATGAGCATCACCTCCGCGTTCGGGGCGGTCAAGCCCGGGGACCAGCGGCGCCAGGAGCTCGCTCTCCCGGGAGACCGCCTTGACCCCAAGGGCTACTCCGGGTTCTCCGAGCGGACGCTCGGCCAGGGCGACACCCTGCAATCCCTCGCCGCTCGCTTCCTCGGCGACGCCCGGCGATGGCCCGAGATCGCTCTGGTCAACAACCTCCGAGCTCCGTACCTCACCAATGACAGCAACCTCCCGGGCACGCTCAAGGTGGGGGCCCCGATCACGATCCCGATGGTCCAGGCGAAGCAGGGGAAGACCCCGATCGTGACCGCCTCCGAGACCGCTCTCGGAGCGAGCCAGGTGGAGGAGCAGCTCGGGCGAGACCTGTTTCTGGTGCGCGAGGGAGACCAGTTCGGGTGGGCGATCGACACGGCCCATGGCTCGGTCGACGGCCAGATCGTCGGGGGCGTCGACAACCTCGGCCAGGCGATCGAGACCCGGCTGCGGACCACGCGGGGGGAAAACATCCTCTACCCAGGGGTCGGGTTGCCCCGGCTGATCGGGAGCTCGCCCCGGTCCGACACGCGCGGCGAGGTCGCCTTGCGCGTGAGACAGCAGATCCTCGCGGACCCGCGGGTGGAGAGTCTGGTCGCCTACTCGCTCCGGATCGTGGCTGACCAGGTGGTGCTCGAGGCGACCGTTCGGCCAGTGGGGTCCAGTACCAACCGCGTGATCTCTCGCACGTTGACGTAGGAGGCTCCGTGGGACAGCTCCAGATCAAGCGATTCAAGGAAATCCTCGAGCGGATGCGAAACCGCGTGGTGGCTCGCACCGATCTCACCGATCTCCTGGACACCTCCTCGGTCAACCAGGTGCTATCGGCCGCGGCCCGCGAAGATGATGACCAGTGGTTCACGATGGCCAAGCTCCTCGACATCTTCGACGTCGACACCGCGATCGGTCCGGACCTGGACGAGCTCGCGAAGACCTTGAACCCCGACCTCCTGGTCCGAGACCGACCTCGCAAGGCAACCGGAGCGGCTGTGTTCTCGCGCACCGGGACCGTGGGAACGGTGACGATCTCCCAGGGCTCGGAGATCCAGGTTCCGGGCACCAACGCGGTCAAGCCGATCAAGTTCACGACCACGGCCGAGGGGCAGATCCTCAACGGATTCACCACGAGCTCGCCCATTCCGATCGTGGCGTCCGAGGCGGGCTCGGCTTGGAACACCACGGCCGACACGATCACCGCGTTCGGTAGCAAACCCTCGGGCGTGGACTCGGTGTCCAACCCCACGTCCTTGACCAACGGCCGGGACCTCGAGACCGACGACCAGTTCCGGACGAGGATCAAGCTGTTCGTTCGCTCTCTCAGCCGAGCGACCAGGACGGCCCTGATCTACGCGGCGCTCACCGCCGAGGACGTGCCCTCGGGCAAGCGCGTGGTGTTCGCGGCGATCGTCGAGGACGAGACCAACCTCGGCAACGTCACGCTCTACATCGACGACGGTGCGGGGACGGTCGAGACCGGGGCCGTCACCTCCGTGATCGACCAGGTGGTGCTCGCCGCGGCCGTGGGGGGCGAGGTGGACCTGTACCTGACCAACCGCCCGGTGAAGATCGAGAACACGTTCACGGTGAAGAAGAACACCGTCGTGACCACCGCGTGGACCTTCAATCCCGCGAGCGGTCACCTAAAGATGACGGTCCCGCTGACGCCCGGGGACCTCATCACCTGCACCTACTCCTACTGGACCGGGCTGATCGCCGAGTGCCAGAAGATCGTCGACGGCGACCCCGTGGACCGAGTGGGATACCCAGGGTATCGCGCCGCCGGCGTGCTGGTCCGGGCGCTGGCCCCGGCGGTCGTGCAGATGGCGGTCTCGGCGAACATCACCGTCCGCTCTGGCTACTCGCAGACGGACGTGGCGGCGAAGGCCAAGGCGGCGATCCTGGACTACATCAACGCCCTGGGAATCGGCGAGGACGTGATCCGGCAAGAGCTCGTCGAGCGGGCGATGGGGGTGCCGGGGGCGTACGACATCCTGGTGATCAACCCCTCGGCCAACCGCGTGGTCCTCGATACCCAGCTCGCTCGGCTCTCGAGCACCAACATCACGATCAACTGAGGTGAGGCATGGCGCAGGATTGGCGATTCCAGAACGGGCTCTATCTCGAAAGCCCCAGCGAGACCCTCGGAAACGCGGCGGTCTGTCGATGGCTGTACGAGTTCGCAACCCAGATCTGTGGATGGGCAGCTTACGACAACAACGACGCCAAGTGGACGGCGGTCAACGGAAGCGGAGTCAGCGGCGCCTCGGTCGTGGGTGCTGTCGATCGCTTCGAGGTGACGGGCGATGCCTACAACTTCGTCCATGCCACCGATGCAGGCCGCTACCTCACGATCACAGGGATGACAGGAGCCAACCGCTTTCGAAATGGCATCTACAGAATCCTGTCCGTGATCTCGAGCAAGGTGGTGGTGCTGGACATCAAGCGGGGTGTGCATGAGGAGGGCA
>Ga0315291_10000938_pt1 | contig 39089 bp, 30 predicted proteins | sample YL17G12_20_MG_FD_203070 | JGI IMG/M metagenome (GOLD analysis project Ga0315291, IMG submission 203070) | Sediment microbial communities from Yellowstone Lake, YNP, Wyoming, USA - YL17G12_20 | ecosystem: Environmental > Aquatic > Freshwater > Lake > Sediment | place: USA: Wyoming | collected...
GCGGTCCCAGCCGGCAGTGGGCTGGGTAGCGCCCTCCGTCCTGTAGGCGCGGTGGCCCAAGGTGAGCCAGTGGGCGGCCGAGCGGTCTGCGCATCAAAGACCACCAGGTGCTTGTCAAGCGTGAATGAGACCCGGACTGGAGCGCAGCGGACTTGCGTCACTTTCGCAGCCTCCAGCGCCCTCCGAGCACCACCAGACGACAAACCCGTGACGCTTTCCCGGACACTGCGAGGCTTTTCGCCACATACCGTCACCGCCACGGACACCTTGCCTGGACGCTTTGGCACCAATCCGTCCTTTGCGCGACGCTAACCTCAGAGTCGGCTTAGTCACCGGGAGATCCGTGATGATCTGAATCGTGAGCCCGACTATTCCCTGAACTGGATGTTGATCGCCTCCACGTGCTCTCTGAAATGCCGGTCGAGGAAGCCGTTCGAAAAGAGGCCGGCTCTGGATGAGCCTCCTATACCTACAATCGGGCGGCCGCAGGGAAGCGATCCTAGCCGGGCGAAAAGCGCTGCAGATTCGCGCGTTCGTGGCCAGGCGCATGCACCATCGCCAGAGGAAGGGGAGTCACGAAAACCCAGGGGGCAGGGATACCCGATCTGTGCTTTGATTCACCCCTCGATTCATCCCAGGAACGCTGATTACCGGCATATCGCTGCTTCAGGCAGGACTACCGCCATTCCAGCCCGAAGACAGCCTGCGATGCGTTAGGGCGCAGGGGAGGTTGAGGATCCCAGCTCATCTCTGCCTGTTGTGGAGCCAGAGGTCGGGCTTGGAGTCATCCTCGCCGGCATGCGATAGGCGTGGAGCGGATTCAGATGGAGAGGTTACCAAGATGGGTATCTCTGTCGCGATCAGTGGGATTCTGATGTGGTCGGCCCTGCTGGTGTTTGGTGCCGTCACGTTTTCGCACGCACAGGCGGACATGGCGGTATCGCAAGTATCCGTCGTAGTCGGCGAGCGCGCCTGCGAGACAGAACTGAAAGTGGCGGGTGCGTTTGCCGAGCGCTTGGCAAAGCGGAGTGGCGTGAAGGCCACGGTCGTGCCAGAGGGCAACGCGGAGAGCAAGCGCGCGGACCTGGTGGTTTTCCTCGGCCTTCCGCCAAACCACAATCGTTTGGCTGCGCTGTGCGCCGAAAACGGGATGGCGCTGCCGACCGAGCGCGATCCCGGGCCGGAGGGATTCGCCGTCAAGACCGTCTCGACCCCTGACGGACCGGCTATCCTCGCTGCCGGGGTGGATAGGCGCGGCGTCCTCTATGCGTCGGGCGAGATCCTGCGGCAAGTCACCTACGACCGAGCGAGCATCAGTGTCCCCGCGATGGACCTGCGCACTGCGCCTGCCTTTCGCTGGCGAGGCTCCTCGGCGAACCAGGGCGGCACGATGATGTCAATAACCGGTGCGCGCCGGTGGAGTACTGAGGAGCTGCACGAGTACGCGTTGGACCTGGCCTGGTCCGGGGCAAATGTGTTCTACGCTGGCGGCGAGTTCCGGGAATGGCTCAAGTCCTTTGCGCTCATGAACGAAGCTGGCTTCAGGCCGAACGAGTGGAAGTCTCAAGAGCCGTACCCGTCCGAGTGGCAGGCAACTGAGCGCGGCAACTGGGTTTGCCCTTCCATTCCGGAGGCGCGCGAAGCCTTGCTTGCCCAGTGGGAGAGCATATTCAAGGCGCACGAGGACGCGGATGTCATGCGCCTGTTTGCCGGCGATCCGGGAGGATGCCGGTGCTCCAAGTGCACGCCCTGGGGCAGGACCTTCATCCACCTGTGCGAGGATGTGGCCAAGATCTGGCTCAAGTACCACCCTGACTCGAAGGTTCAGATCGCGAACCAGGACCTGGACAATGCGGGCGATATTGCCATCTTCGATTATCTCGACGAGAAGCCGCGAGAGTGGCTATATGCCATCTGCTACGGCCCTGGAAGCAACGCTATGTCGCCGTACTTCCGCGGTGAGCTGCGGGAGGATCTGTTCATCTACCAGGGGAACGGGCCGCTCAACCGATACCTGCGCGAGATTCTCAATAGCCTTCCCAGGCGGCAGAAGATCGTGCACTACTCTGACATAACGCACTGGATTAGCTCCCAGTATCAGGTGGACAACCCGGACCCGCATCTCGTGGCGGTGTATGGCAGACGCACCTTCCACGTCCGGCCGCGTGCCTACTACCGGACATTCCAGTCCATCATGCCTTTTGCTGAGGGAGACATCATCTACTCCGAGGGGTACCACGACGAGTTCCACCAGTACATGTGGAACCGACTGCTGTGGAACCCAAACCGCGCCTTGGAAGACATCATGATGGAGTACGCGCGGCTCTATTTCGGGCCGGATGCAGCTCCAGACATGGTCCAGGCTATGCTGCAATTGGAAGAGAACCTGGAGGCCCCGCTCGCCGCCAACGAGGGCATCGATCGCTACTACCTGCTCGTGAGATCTGCTGGGTGGAAGATCCCCCCGCACCTCATGCGCGACAACCACCGCTGGCGGCTCCACATGCAGAAGGCCGCTTTGGACAAGTACGTCCAGTTGAAACTGCGTGGCGAGCTGGATCAGCAGGAGCGTGTGATGCGCGTCATCGCGCAAGCCCTCGCGGCTCGGGACGCCCAGTTGGGCTTGACAGCGGCGGAGATACTGAACGAGCAGGTGGAAACCCCAGAGATGGCTGCATTGCGCGCCGAGGCGGGCCGGTTGGGGCAGGAGAGCGACGCTATCTTTGGCGTGCGCAATGTCGGCTACTTCCGGCTGGATCAGGCCATGGTGGGCCTGGCCTGGGTGCGCCGGGGGCTGGATGAGGCGAAGTCAGGACCGGCGGAGGAGCAGCTGCGCCGACTCGAACACATTGTACGGTACGAGGACCCTGGTCCAGGAGGCTTCTACGACAGCGCACAGAAGGCGCGGCATCCGCACTTGGTGAAGGGAGACACTTACGACGCTAGCCAGTGGATGGATCCGGCCAATCGGCCATCCCAGAGCGCCGTTGTTTACTCTTTCGATGACGGAAAAGGTGTGGTTTTCCGGTACACCGGGCTTGACCCTGCCGCCAGCTACCGGGTGCGGCTGACCATGGTCGCGCCAAGGATGCCGCAGTCGGAGGCAGTGCGCAGCCGGGTGCGCCTGGCCCAGCATGTCGTCGCTGATGGGGAGTATCTGGCGAGAGACGTCGAGATACCTGCCTACACCGCGCGGCAGTTCGAATACGACATCCCGCAGGCTGCTACGCGTGACGGCACGCTGGAGCTGTGGCTCGAAAAGGCGGTGGGCGGGATGGCCGCGGTGGTTTCGGAAGTGTGGGTGCTGAAGAAGCCCTAGCGCACCGTCAATGTTTACTTGATGCACGAAACCACAGATAAGCGCAGATGGACGCAGATATGATCGAACTGAGCTCCGGAAACGGGAAACTGTCCTGTCGGCGTGTTTCGGCGTTCATCGGCGGTTACTTCCCAAATACATCAGAATAATACTGACGGAGCCCTAGTGGCCCGCTTGCGCCGGCGTGCCTCCTTCTCAAGAGCTGGCAAGAGCCGCCGTTTGGTTCGCAACTCCAATATGAACCTTGGCGCGACTTGTGGCGGTCAGTCGTCCTTGAGGCCGGGGGCTGTACCTACGCAGATTCCGAGCGGCCCCGAGCACAAACGGGCTTATGCAAGCACGAACTAACGCCGGTGGCTGTTCAAGCGAGCCAGAGCCCGGCCTGCCTGCCTCGAGCCGGTCCCACGATTGCCGAGGACCGACACGCAAGTGTGGCGCCTGCTTGCCCGGCCGCGTAAGCGCGCGCTTGGAGGGGTTCTGTGGTTCGAATCTACCTGAGCAAAGACTGGGATACCTATCGAATGCAGCATAGTGATCCCCACTGCGTCCTTGAACCGCTCGAGGTGGAGATCACCGTCGTGGACGAGGCGCTCGGGGCGCTCAAGGAGGCGGATGTCCTGCCGCACACCAGCTACGATCACAGCAAGATGCTGGCCCACCGACAGGCCGTCCGCGAGCTCTTTGAGATTCCGTGGACGGCCATCACGCCCCGCATGCAGCGTCTTCTCTACGCCGTCAACGCGATCCTCCGACCGCAGAACATGATCGCCGCCGGCGTCTTCTGCGGGAACACTTTCATCTCCAACGCTGGCGCGGCCGTCGGCCCGGGTGCGTGCTACACGGCCAGAGACTTGATCGGGGTCGAGATCAAGCCGGAAGAGGCCGAAAAGGCGGAACGCAATGTCAGGCGGATCGATCCCACCGGAGTCGCCCGCGTGGTCGCAGCCGACGCGGTGGACGTGGTAAGGCAATTCCCCCACGCGATCAACCTCCTCTATCTTGACGCTGACGGAAGCGGCGGGCGCGGCAAAGGGGTCTACCTGGACATCCTCGAGGCTGGTTACGACCGTCTGCGCTCAGGCAGCGTGGTGCTGGCCCACAATAGCGTTAACGCCTTCGCCCAACTGGGACCGTACTTGGACTTTGTTCGTGATGCCGCGCATTTCCGTTCCAGCGTTAACGTGGTGATCGACAGCGAGGGGCTGGAGGTATCGGTGCGATAGCCGATAGCCGGCCCGGGCTCGGTCCTGCAGCTCGCAGGGAAGCGATCCTGGCGCGCAGAAGAGGGGTGGAGGTCCCGACGTTGGTGACCAGGCGCGAGGACTATCGCATGCTCGCGCGGTCCACACAAGATGCGGGAGCAGGGACACGAGCAGTGTACGTTAACCGACGCCCGATCTGCCCCGTCAGCGCCGAGGACCGACAACTAAGCTTCACAGGAGACAGACCATGTTCAACGTGCTGATGCTGAGACATTCCGCAGGATTTGAGCATTCATACCTGCCGAACGCGGAGGTGGCGATCAAAGAGATCGGACAGGCCAGCGGCCTTTATCGCGCCGTTACCACTCACAATTGCAGCCGGATCACAGGGGAGAATCTGGCAAGCCAGGACGTGCTGGTGTTCGCCACCACCGGCGAGCTGCCCTTGGACAGCGCGCAGAGGGGCGCCATTCTTGACTTCGTCCGCGGCGGGAAAGGGTTCATGGGCATCCACAATGCGGCCGATTCGCTATATGAATGGCCCGAATACGGCGAAATGCTCGGAGGGTACTTCAACGGCCACCCGTGGACCCAGGAAGTCGCCGTGAAGGTTGAAGACAGGGAACACCCGGCCACGCGTATGCTCGGTAAGTCATTCAGAGTCTTCGACGAGATCTACACCTTCAGGGCCTGGGATCGTGAGAAGACGCACGTGCTCATGAGCCTGGACAATGAGTCCGTGGATGTGGCTAAGGGTAATCGCCCCGATCACGACTATGCATTAGCCTGGTGCCACCCGTATGGGCGGGGACGGGTGATATATGCCGGCTTGGGCCACCCCGATGAGCTGTGGACCCAGCCGTGGTTCCGCGAGCACATCCTGGGTTGTGTCAAGTGGGCCGCAGGCGTTGAGCTCTGATTGTCCGTCCTGCGCGGTGGTGAGCCAAATCGCGCCGCGCTAGAGCTGCCGGGCCGGCAGCAGGAACGTTCGCCGCACCTTGGGACGCTGGCAGCCGCCATAGCGTCGCCGCCCGGCGCGCCCCGGTGAGCCCTCCAGTGACGCGGTTTCCGGTGCTCCCGGCGTCGGCGGCGGATTGTGGTGGCTTCACCGTTTCCGCCGCCGTCCATTCCTCGGAGGCCTGATTCCAGGCGTTGGGGCGGTGCAGCATGAATGGACAAGCTCATGTCACCGACGAGTGGACCACGGCTGTTCCCGAGACATACTGCATCGAATACGGTCGCGATCACCTCGGCAATGCCGAATACATCGCGCAGATCGTGGCAGCTCCCCCCACCGTCGTGCATGTAGGCGTGGACACGGTTATCAACAACATGTTCGGCGCCACGGATGGCGATATGCACTACGAGCGGCAGCTGGCGCCCGCGGAGTTGGAGGCCCGCGCCCGTGACATTCGCGCCTTCATCAACGAGATGCACGCAGCCGGTGTCAAGACGCTCATGCCCTATCAGAGCGGGATGTTCTGCTTCGGCGACCACGAGAAGCGGAGCGTGTTCTGGGAGTTCTACGACCGGTGGGATGACTATGCCGACTTCGGGATTGGCCCTCGCCCGGCCACCGACCCGGTCGAGTGGCCGGGAAACGATCGCCGGCCTGTGCCGAACCATCCGTACTTCGTGTACGAGCCGTGCATCAACCACCCCGACTGGCGTGCTGTGCTGCGCATGACAACCGCATGGGCCGCGCGCGCGGGCTACGATGCGCTCTTCTCCGACGTGAACTCCCACCACTGCTACAAGCCGTCGTGCCAGGTTGCCTTCCGCAAGTATCTCTGCGCTAAGTACTCGCCTGCCGACCTGCGGCAGCGCTTCGGCTTCGCCGGCCCAGAAGAGGTGCGCATGGGTGAGCCTGGGGATGGGCTCCTGTGGGTCGAGGCCCAGCGCCACTGGGGCAACAGCTTCGCCGAGGTTTTCGCGGAGTTGACGGCGGTCGGGCGGCGGCATGTTCGCGGCTTCTTCATCCTGCCGAACTCGAGCTCTTACGCGAACATCGACGAGATGTACAAGCGGCGAACATCAGGACAGAACATCAGCATGTGGGCGCGCAGCTGCCCCATCTTCATGTACGAGAAGAACGAGCAGCCAGGACGCTTTGGCCGCACGGCCGTATCGGATTCCATCCTGCAGTACAAGTTTGCCTTCGCCAACCGCATCCGGGCCGGTGTGCTGCTTTACAACTCGCAGGAGCCGCATTCCATCGCGCTCTCCAACGCGGAGGCTGCGGCGTTGGGAGGCGGCTCGTTCATCCAGGGTCACTACCAGCATCCTGAGGTGCGGACCGCCTATCGGCGCTTCTTCGAGTCGAGCCATGACGTGCTGGCCGGGTATTCGTCGCACGCGCAAGTGGGGCTGGTGTTCTTCTACGAGGAACTGTTCTGGGAGAACCCGGGGCATCTGGAGCACGTCTTCTGCTTGAAAGACTACTTGTGCAACCACCACGTTCTGTGGGATTTCGTCGTGGAAAAGACGTTGGCCCCGCACGGCATCTCGAATTACTCGGTCGTCATCGTTCCCGAACTACGGCACCTGAGCGACGCCCAGGTTGGCTTGCTGCGTGACTTCGCCGCGGCGGGCGGCGTGTTGGTGATGATCGGCGAAACGGGACGCTTCAATGATGAGGGAGGGCGACGGAATGCGTTACCGCTGGAAGACCTGCTTGCTGGCGCGGCCAGGGGCGAGATTCGCCGCGCGCGGCTGGAAAAGGGCTGGGTCGTGCATGCCGCGCGTATCGAGGACCTCATCGAGCGCCCGGCGTTCGAGATCTTTCAACTGACCGAAGACGAGGCCAACGACACTTCGACGATCAGCAGAATGGCCGCTGAGGCTGAGGCGTCCAAGGAACCGCGTGGCAAGGACCGGCTGCTCGGGCTGTGCGAGAAGCTGAGCGGCGAGCCGCTCTCCATCGGGGGACAAAGCATTCCATTCACATTGCGCGCGGCAGCCTATCGGCGAAGCGATAGCGAAGGAAAGCGTCTCGCCGTGCATCTGCTCAACTACGACGTGCCGATACACGGCCGCCAGCACTCCGGTCCGCCCGTGCCGGCTGAGCAGGTCGCCCTCAGCATATCGATGCCACGCGGCTGGGAACCGAAAGAAGTGCGCCTGCGCGGCCCCTATTCTGCAGCCGGGACTTCCCTGCCGTTCGAGGTGCAGCGCGAGCGCCTGCACGTGACCGTGGCGCGCGTGGAGGTCTACGAGCTAGTCGAAGTGGTCGCAGGATAGACCTCTGCTGCCAGTTTCGGGCCGACACTCGGGTCGGCCCTGCGCTTGCCGGGGGCGATGCTTGGAGGTATGGGAGAAATGATGCGTATCGGTCGGCGATTGGCGGTTATCTCGCTGGGACTGGCCGTGCTGGGCTGGGGTCGTTCCCAGACCGTGGCTGCAGGACCGGCCCGAGAGTTGATCCTGGCCGAAGGCGGAAAGACGGACTATCGGATAGTCACCCCCGCCCACGCCTCCAAACCGGCAGCGCACGCCGCCCGGGAGCTGGCATCCTTCCTGAAGCAGATCACGGGGGCGCAGTTTGCGGTGGTGAACGAGACAGCCTGGCGGGGCGAGCCGGCCATCTTCGTGGGCCTGTCCGCGGCGGCGCGCCGCGTCACCCCGCAGGCCAGGATCGGCGGCTTGGGGCATGAGGGGTTCGTGATCCTGACCAGCGGTGAGCACTTGCTGCTAATCGGCGGGGCGCCCCGCGGCACGCTGTATGCGGTCTACACGTTCCTGGAGGATTACCTGGGCTGCCGCTGGTGGACCTCGACGGCGAGCTACATCCCGCAGAAGGCATCCCTGAGGCTCGGGCACATCTCGGACCGGCAGGTGCCGGTTCTCGAGTACCGCGAGCCGTTCTTTTGGGATGCGTTTGACGGCGACTGGGCGGTGCGCAACAGGGCCAACGGCATGCAGGCCAGGCTCGACGACGCGCGCGGCGGCCAGATCACCTATCAGGGCTTCGTGCACACCGCCTTCCAGCTCGTGCCACCAGAGAACCATTTCGATAGCCATCCGGAATGGTTTGCCATGACCGACGGCAAGCGGGAGCGGGAGCGTGTCCGGCAGTTGTGCATGACGAACGAAGAGCTGCGGCGCTTCGTTGCTCAGCGGGTGATCGAGTGGCTCCGCGCCAATCCCAAGGCGAACATCGTCTCGGTGTCGCAGACCGACGACCCGGGGTACTGCCAGTGCCCGACGTGCCAGGCCCTAAACGAGAAGGAAGGGTCGCCTGCGGGCAGCCTTGTGCACTTCGTGAATGCGGTAGCCCGGGAAGTGCGCAAGGAGTTTCCCAGAGTCGCCATCGACACCCTGGCCTACCAGAGAACCCGCAAGCCGCCCCGCTACGTGCGACCCGACGCCAACGTGATCGTACGGCTATGCAGCATCGAGTGCGACTTCGCGCGGCCCATGACCGATCAGGCAAACCGGGACTTCTACCAAGACCTGGTGGGGTGGGGGAGGATCTGCAAGCGGCTGTACATGTGGGACTACGTCACCAACTTCAACCACTTCTTCCGTCCGCAGCCAGTGGTCCATGTGCTGGGGCCCAACGTGCGGACGTTCGTAGAGAATGGAGTGCGGGGCATCTTCGAGCAAGGATCCTACCTGTCCCCCGGCGGCGACATGGCCGAGCTGAAGGCGTGGCTGTTGGCGAAGATGCTGTGGGACCCCAAGCGGCCCCCGCAGGCGCTGATTGACGAGTTCTTGCATGGGTACTACGGCGCAGCCGCGCCCCATGTGCGCACGTACCTGGAGGCCATGCACCGGGACGCGCTGGAGCATAACTATTGGGTAGGGTGCGGCGCCGAAGTAAACGCGCCCTTTCCCAGCTACCAGGCGATGGTGCAGTCAGAGGAGGCCTTCCGCCAGGCGATGAAGGCCGTAGCCGGCGACCCGGAGCTGGAGCGGCGGGTGCGCCTGGCCCACATGCCGGTCACCTATAGCTGGCTGTGGCGGCCGGACCTGCGCCTGCAGGCGGATGCCGCCGGCTTCAAATGGTGCGCTAGCAACGACTTCCTCGATGGTGCGCACGACGTGCTGGCCATCTGCAAGGAGAACGCAGTCACACAGTATGCCGAAGGTCGCCCGATCGAGCAACTGGAGCAGTCCCTGGTCGGCTTCGGCCGCACTCGGCCGGTGCCGCCGGCCGGCTTTGCCGGCGTCAAAGGCCTGATCGACATGCAAGAGCTGCTGTTGCAGCGCCGGGGCGCGCCGGCAACGATGGCGGCTGATCCCGCCGCCTCTGACGGCGTGTGCGTGGTCAGGCCCGGCACCGAGGGATCGAACTGTGAGACGCAGGCCAAGCTCTGGTTCGGCCAGAACCCGGGCTGGACCAACGCCACGTACAAGTGCTTCGTGGTGGTGAAGTGCGAGCTCACGGGCACGAAGGGCACGGCGTTCGGGCTGGGTATCTACAGCCCTGACAGCGACGAGGACATCGTGTCGAAGGACATCCCGGCCGCCCAAGTCGCGAACGGCGAGTGGCAGACGTACGAGGTCGGCACGGTGGCCCTCAAGCGCTTCAAGCAGGCGCCCGTCCTCTGGGTAGGCATGGCGGGCAACCCCGAGAACGTCAGATCGGTGGCCGTTGACCGCTTCTTTCTGGTGCCCGCGCAGTAAACCGGCCGGCGGCAGGCAGAACGTTACTTCGGCGTTAACACCTGCACCATTCACGCAGGCAGGTCAGACTCGATAGGAAAGCCGAGGAGGACGTGTGGCGCGGTGATGCGACGGGCTTGCTGGGCAGACGACGCAAGGTGAGCAACTCACGAGGGCGATATGGTGTTGCTGACGACCGCGGCTCTGGTCTTCAACGCAATGCTGCCTGCGCACGTGGGCGCCTGGGTATGTGTGACAGAAAAAGCTGACTTCAGCCCCCGGGATACGGCGGAGGACGTGGTCTTTCAAGGGAGGATGTGGCTAAGCAACGGGTACTACTACGGGAACGTCCTTACGAGGGATCTCTGGTGTTCAACCGACGGGGCAACCTGGACCCTCGTCACGAGCGAGACTCCCTACGACGGCTACAGCGAGATGGTTGCCTATCATGGCAAGATGTGGGCGGTCAAGGGCAGCGTATGGTGTTCGCAAGACGGCGCGGCGTGGACCCAAGTTTGTGCGCAGACGCCGTTCGGCAGCAGGAGCTACGGTGAAGTGGTGGTACACGACAGCAAGATGTGGCAGCTAGGCAGTGGCGCGGATGTCTGGTATTCAGCCGACGGCAAAGAATGGACCTGCACTGCTCCACACGCGCCCTATGGCGCGCGTTCCGCGTGCGCAGTCGCGGTCTTTCGAGGCAAGATCTGGGTCATGGGTGGATCGAGTGAGGGGCCCAGCACCCCGCCGGAAAAGCACTACCCGCAGTTCACGACCCATAACGATGTATGGTGTTCGGCGGACGGCGCCCACTGGCAGCGTGTCCTGGAGCGCGCTCCGTGGTCGCCGAGGATGTGGGTCATCTCGAGGGTCTATGCCGACCGGATGTGGGTCATTGGCGGATTCGACAACGTGAACGGCGCGAATCTCGGTGACGTATGGTGCACGGAAGACGGGACGAATTGGCATCAGTTCATCTCCGAGGGAGTGGCGTTCTCCCCGCGCCACGAGCCAACGTGTTACGTGTATGACCGCAGTCTGTGGGTCGTGGCCGGCAATGCATGGCCTCTTCGCAATGACGTTTGGAGGCTCACACTGCCCCAGGCTCTTGGCCACGCGGGTGCGCCCGCAAGAGCGAAGTAGTTGTCAGTCACGGCCAACGGGGAAGTCGAGGGCTGCGGCTTCCCCGCGAAGAGGCGCGCGCACGCTTTTCAGTGGGGTGAGATCTTCATCCATCCGGGCCTTATTGACGTCATCCCCGTGCTTCATCAGCAGCTCAGCCGTCCGCTTATGGCCCGACAGAGCCGCGCGGTGCAACGGAGTCGGCGCCGGCGCAACCCACGATGTCACGGTGCGGGGCAACACGCTGGTCGGCGCGCGGGGGACGCGGGCGAGCAGGCCCTGCAGGTGGAGCCTCAGCCCGAGGTGTGCGGCCTCAGGCCTTCCTGCACCGCGCTCCTCCAGGAGCCGGCGGACTGGTTGGGCTCCGGGCCGCGCCGGTCCGCCCGGCGCAGGTAGATGCGGCCGTTTGCCATGAGCTTGCCGACGGCCCACCACGCCGACATCACGGGTTCATCCGTGACCGACACGTCAAAGACTACTTCCCGCCGCTCTCTCGGGCCCACGCATAGCCCGACCGTGCGCGGCGTGATCTCCGCGCAGGAGAGCGGGCCGACCACTGCCCGCGGCCAGGTCTCGATGGGGGAGGCGATAGCGACCTCGCACTCCAGGCTCTCGCTGCCGGGGTTCTCCACCGCTGCCACCAGCCTGCCGTCCTCGAGGCGCAGCGAGAAGGTGGGTTCCACCGCTTTACCAACCTCCAGCACGTCCTGGTACTCCTGGCCGTCCCGCCGATAGCGCAGCTTCACCTGGCCGCCGGCGTCGGGCGACGGGCGCTCGATCGCCACTGGGAAGACCGCGTGCCCCAGCGGTTCGAGGTCATATCGAAGGGTGGTTGTGTCCGCCGACCAGCCGTCCGGCAGCACCAGGTGCACCTCGCCCGCGGCCGGCGCGTCCACGTAGTCGTTGACCACGTTGACATTCACCCGCAGCTTGCCGTCAGACATATCCTCGGCATCGCGCCCCAGGGAGGCGACCACCGTCTCATATCCCATCGGCATGGTGCCGGCGTCGTGCTCCCAGGAGCGCACGAAGACCGGCTGCGCGGCCTCCGCCTGGGCGCCCAACGTGCCGGCTACCGGTTCGTCAGCAAGGGCGGAAGTCATCACGCCAAAGGTCTCGATGGAGAACGGCCCGCAGGCGAACGGCAGGTCGTGGCCCGAGGCGGGCACGTCCTTGGCATTGCGTTCCAGCAAGTCGACGGCGAAGGCCTGCCTGATCTCAGGCAGAAAGTGGAAGGCGCCTTGGGCGGGGCGCCCATTCGCCTCGTGGAACCGCAGGGCCAGGCCACGTTCAGGCAGCTCGCGCGTGTTGCCCTGCATCGCCGCCAGCGGATTGCCGAGCGCCTTGAGCGCCGTCACCACTACTCCGGGTGCGTCAACGGTCAGCAAGCTGGCAGTTTCGGGCAGCTTGTCGCCGCTGTCTTGGGCCGGGACGGCGATAATGGGATCGTTGACCTCTAGCGCCTGGCGGTAGGCTTGCGCTTGGCGCCACGACCCGGCGTGCGGGAATAGAGAGTAGGTATAGACGTGGGTTCGCTGCTCCGGCACGAACTTGCTGCCCTCGACGTTGCCGGTCGCTCCGTACCAGCCGGCGGTGTGGACGAGAAGCAGGGCTATCACGCCGCCGCGCTCCACGCTCGAAGCGATATTGCCGGTGTTGATGAGGCACACGCCGTAGTCGTCCACCTTGCCCGCGTCGGAGGCCGCGACGCCCGGCACGCTGAACGTCTCGCCGTGTTCGAGCTGCTTCGCGATGCTCTCAGCCAGCTTCATCACGCCGGCGGCGTCCGGCGCGCCCAGGATCAGGGTCTTTATGGGCTTGCCCCCGCGGTTGTCCGCGTCCACCGCAAACAACGCCGTCGGCTGCGACCCCATGTGCGAGCGGAATCTCGCCGCCGCTTGTTCGGGCGCGCCCGTGAGCACCTTGTCCGCCCACCGATTCGGATTATCCACGGTCGTCAGCACGAAGCGAAAGTCATTGTAAAGCAGATCGTCGTTGGCGTTCGGCAGCAGCGTGCCGATGGTCGCCTGGTCGGCGTCCGGCCACGGCGTCACCGCAATGCCCTTGGTGGTCAGCGCCAGCAGCAGGCGGTCGCTCGCGTCGGCCAGCGAGCCGTCGCTTGGGCTGATCAACGCGGTCATGCCCAGCGAACACCTGCCGCCATCTCCGAGATCCAACGTAACCGTCGGGCCGTACTCCATCCAGTGATCCGTCGGGTACACGGCGCATCCGCTGAACATCACCATCTGGTGCGTGCGGAAATCGAGCAGCCCCCTGCTCTCGCGGCGCGCCACCGCGCAGTAGCGGTCATCGAAGGTTGGCACCGCCCCCGCCAGGTTGGTCGGATAGCTCACCACGAACATGTCGTCCTCGGCCTGGTAGTCCGCGAGCATGATGCGGCAGTCCACGCGGTCAACGCCCTCGATCAGGCTGATTTCGTGGCGCATCCTGGGCAGCGTGTCGCTGAGCTGCTGCTCGATCACGAGCGTCTGCAAGACCTCGCCCGCCAGCACGTGCACCTGCGCGGGATGGTCGTGCCCGTAGATGGATTCGCCCGTGGTGTACATTTCGTGCGGCGGCTCGCGACGCCTTGGGAACTCCTTGTGCACGCTGATTTCCGCGCCAACCAGGCCGGAGGAGGCATCCAGCAGCTCCCGGTTCTCCCGCTTGTCGTATATGGAGACGAGGCCGCCGCGGCTGCCGTCGGCGACGATGCGGAAAGACGAGTTCTCGATGCTCTCCGCATCCTTGCGCGCGGTCGCGGCAGCCGCCCGCTTGGGCCTGGAGGTGAGGTAATAGGTGGCATAGCCCAGGGAGGGCGCCGTCGCGACGAAAGCGATCTCGACCTCATCGCCATCCCGCGTGAGGATCTGGCACGGCACCGGGTCCCCGGTGGCGTCACGCAGACCGAACTCGGTCCAGCCAGCGGGCAGGGATACGGTCGCCCGGCACACGTCGGTGCGGTCCCAGCAGTGCGGGTTGAACAGGCGCAGCGGCTTCTCGTGTGCGGCCGGGTTCGCTTTCGCTGCGCGGCTCAGGTAGGTGAGGGCATCCGCGAGCACGCCGTGGGCCAGCTCGCACGCCTCTCGATACCCGACCATGAGATCGATGTAGGAGATCTCGTTGTGCGTGCCGGTGATGGAGTCGTGATGCTGGCCGCACAGCAATTGGCGCCAGGCCTTGTCGAGAGGCATCTCCGGATAGCTTGCGCCCAGCAGGCCGGCCAACGCGGAGAACTTCTCGGCGCTGAGCAGCAGGTTCTCGCCGATGCGGTTGCCGATCTTCAGCTCGATGCGGCTGAGCGCGGTGCCGGCGTGGTAGAGCGACATGTCCCGCGACGTCAGGGGGAGCGCCACTCCGCTGGTCCGGCACTCGTCCTCGACGGCGGTGTGAAAGTCAGAAGCGACGGCCATGCTGACCTTGGGCGTTAGCGCGGCGAGCCAGTCGGTGGGCGGGGTCTTATCGCAGCCGGTCAGAAAAGAGGTGAGGCCCATGGTCAAAGCGCCGTGGCGATCGACGTGACCGCGGCGGTGAGTCAGGTGCGTACCGTCCGGGGAAACGTGGCGGAAAAGGGGCGGGAACCCGAAGATGGACTTACCCCAGGCCACGCCGCTACATCCGCCCTTGGCGGCGATCTGCGACATCTGCGCCGGGTGCCCGAACACGTCCCCGGGCGAGAAGACATAGCAGCGCCTGCCCAGCACATCCTCGTGCCAAAGCTGGCCGTAGAGCATGTTGCGCACGAACGTCTCGCCGCAGCAGTTCGTCGCCTGCGGCTGGTTGTAGAACACATCCGATTCGGCCCGGCCCTCCTGGTGGGCCTTGCGCAGGATCGCCCGGTCGCCGGGGAACATGTCGAAGTAGGGCTTCAGGTAGTCAAGCTCCGACAGCGTCCCCTTGAAGTTCGGGTCCTGCTCGAACTGCTCGCAATAGCGCCGCACGATGTCGAACGCGCCCATGGCGTAGACCCGCTGCTCCTCGTGATAGGTGGTGTCGAAATGGAAATCGCTGTAGACGTAGCCGGTGCCTCGCGGGTCGGGCGCGGGCGCGGGAGTGTACGTGAACGGAGTGGCGGCGCGTTTCCCACCGACCTCCAGCGTCAGCTCGGCTGAGACGGGCGTTTCCGTTGCCTGCGCGCGCGGGGCGCGCAGCCGCAGCAGTTCCGCTTGCCCTGATTCCAGCACCGTTTCCACGGACTCGACCGCTACCGAGGCCTTCACCGCGGCGCGCGCGCCCGTCAGGTTGGCGCAGCGCACTTGCAGCACTTGACGGGGGTCCGACTCCGGCTCGAAGAACCCGTCGGCCGCCACGGGCGCGGCGGCGACCACTCCGCCGCTGGCTACCACAGCCGGCCGCACTGTGAAGTTAGACAGAGAGAACTCGACCCCGTCGGCGATGTAACCCGGCCTGACCTTGGCCAAGAACAGGTTGCGCCCCGCCGTGAGTTGCACCGGCAGCAGCATCTGCCGCATCCACACGCCCTTGGCGACGCCGTACGGCTGATCCCACACCTGCTCTCCGTTCAGAAACAGCCGCATGCCCGAGTGGTAGGCCTCGACGAACGCGACTGCCTCTTTCTCGCATTGCACGTAAGAGGCGAGATAGAACACGGCGTTGCGCTGCACCGTGCGATACAGCAGGTCTCCCGCGCGGTGGGTCAGGCCGATCCGCGACTCGCGCAGGCGCTGCCACTGCAAGCGGGGCGGGCCGAGGTAGGAATTGGGCACCGACTGCTCCTGTATCGGGCGCACCGCGCGCTCGCCGCCCACGGCCGCGAGATAGTCGATATCGAGGATCTTATGGCGCTCGTACATATACTCCCGCTCGAACGAGGCCCCGGTCTCAACCACGAAGGGCCCCAGTATCAGCCAGTCACCGATAAGCGGCTGCTCCGCGAGCGCGTCAAACGAAGTCACGGGCACAAGCGCATCGTCCATTTGCACACGATCTCCCTTGGAAGTTGCCGACCCTGGGAATGCCTCGGGCACGCCGCCTGCCTCGCCGGGCACGGGTGTCGGCTCAGTGGGCGGGTTGCTGCGGCGCGTCGCTTCGCATGGCGAACGCGGGGGCAGGCCCAGCCTGCGGACCGATAGTAATAGAACATCGCCGGCCGTTTTCCTGCTTCCGGATGCAAGAAGCCGCCTGGCGCGGTCGCGCTTGCCACCCGCTGGGCGCGCTGGTATAATACAGACTCCAATCTCACCTGGGCAAGGCGAGGCACGGCCTCGCCTGTGTTCATCGTCGGGTCTTCCATGTTCCGTCAGCGCGCGTTGAGCGCAGCCATAGCGCTTCCTATTCTGTACGGCCTGATCTTCCTCGACGGTTTTCCGTGGACCTACGAGTTGCCACTGCTGCTGGTGGTAGTCGTGGTGTCCATGTGCGGCGCGGAGGAACTCCGCCACATGCTGCGCGGCCGTGGGTTCAGTCCCCCCAAGGACATGGGGCTGATGATGGGCGCGCTCCCGCCGTTGTTCCTGTACTTCTATCACTATCAACAATACAACAACGTGGTCTTGCTGGGGCTGAGCCTGGCCATCACGGTTGACGTGCTGGTGCTCGCCCTGGCGCTTATAGGCGACATCAGCCGGCGCGTTTCAGGGCGGCAGAAGGCATCATCGGAAACCCACGCCCCGGACGAGCCGCGCCAGCGCAAGGAAGCCGCAGAACCGCCGCCGCACGGCGGAACCGTTGGCGCGCTGCGCGATTTCGTGATCCTGGCGGCCGGCGCGCTCTACGTCGGCGGCTTGCTCTCGTCCCTGCTCTTTCTGCGCCGGGTGGACGAGGCCATCGCCGCGCCCTGGACCGGGTGGCCGGTAGCGCTGATCGTCGCCGCCGTGTGGATCGCCGACACCGCCGCGTTCGCCGCCGGCAAGCTGCTCGACGGTCCCAAGCTGCTGCCGCGCCTCAGCCCCGGCAAGACCATCGTCGGTACCGTCGCGGGCATCTGTGCCGCAGTAATCGTGTTCGTGGTCGCCGCGGCTTCAGGCCTGTTCGCCGGGCCTTTCGATATCGGATTGGCTCGCGCTGCCGCGATCGGGGTAGCCGTCGGAGTCGCCGGCCTCGGCGGTGATCTCGCCGAGTCCGCAGTCAAGCGGTGGGCTGGTGTGAAGGATTCGGGCAGTCTTATCCCGGGTCACGGCGGCGTCCTCGACCGCTTCGACAGCCTGCTGTGGGCTGCGCCGGTGTGGTTCGGTCTTCTCACGGCGGCGCGCCACCCGTTCTAGCTGATGAGCGTCAAAGGCGTAGCTATTCTCGGCTCGACTGGATCCATCGGGCGTCAGACGCTCGGGGTCATCGAGGCCGCCTGCGACCGCTTTGCCGCCGTTGCGCTGGCGGCCGCTCGCAATGTGGAGGCCCTGGCTGAGCAGGCGCGCAGGTTCCGCCCCGAGCTGGCGGCGGTGCTCGACGAGTCGCTCGCCCCTGAGCTCGAGGCGCGCCTGGAGGGCGCCGGCGTCCGCGTCGCGGCGGGGTCTCAGGGCGTCGCAGAGGCGGCGACACTGTCCGGGGCCGAAGTGGTGGTCGGCGCGATCTCGGGCATGGCCGGTCTCGCCCCGGTGCTCGCCGCGATTCGGTCCGGCAAGCGGCTCGCTCTGGCTAACAAGGAGCCCCTGGTTGCCGCCGGCGGCATTGTGATGGCGGAGGCGCGCCGCTGCGGCGCCGAGATCATCCCCGTTGACAGCGAACACAGCGCCGTTTTCCAGTGCCTGCTGGGCCACCGTCGCGAGGAGGTGCGCCGCTTGATCCTAACCGCTTCCGGCGGGGCTCTGCGCGACCTGTCGCAGGCGCAGCTCTCCGCGGTCACCCCGCGGCAGGCGCTGGCGCATCCGACCTGGGACATGGGGCCCAAGGTAACCGTGGACTCCGCCACCCTCATGAATAAGGGTCTGGAGGTAATAGAGGCCCAATGGCTGTTCGGGGTGCCGGTGGACGCCATAGAGGTCGTGATGCACCGCCAAAGCATCGTGCACTCCCTGGTCGAATTCGTGGACGGGGCGACGCTCGCGCAGTTGAGCCAGCCCGATATGCGGCTGCCCATCCAGTACGCTCTGGGCTTCCCGCAGCGGGTGCCGATCCGCCGGGGAGCGCTCGAGATGCGAGACCTCAGCGAATTGACGTTCGGCGCGGTGGACCTGGATCGCTATCCGTGTTTGCGCCTCGCCTACGAAGCCGCGCGGCGCGGCGGCACCGCCCCGGCCGCCCTCAATGCGGCCGACGAGGTCGCGGTTCAAGCCTTCCTTGCAGGCCGCATCGGTTTCCTTGACATTGCGCGAATCATCGAGTCCGCGCTCGACCAGCATGCACCCGGCCCCGCCGATACCCTGGAGCGGGTCGTCGCCGCGGACATGGAAGTCAGGCGCATGGCACACAATCTGCTCGAGTAGTGGTATTATTATCAAAAGGCTGTCATCGCAGCGCCCTGGAAGACGATGCACATGATTTCTCCCGCTGTCGCGCCCGGCCTGATCCCGGGCCCTGAGATCTCGATCCTGCTCACGATCGCCCTGTTTGCGCTCATCATAGTGTTTCACGAGTTCGGCCACTTCGTGATCGCCAAGCTCGCGGGCATGCGGGTTCACGAGTTCTCGCTGGGCTTCGGCGGGCCGGCGCTTCTGTCTTTCAAGTGGCGCGGCACGCAGTACTCGCTGCGGCCGGTGCCCATCGGCGGCTACGTGCGGATCGCGGGGATGGAGCCGGACGAGGATGTGCCAGATGGGTTCGACAAGAAACCCATTCTCTCACGCCTGGCTGTGATAGCATCCGGCTCGGGCATGAATTTCCTGCTGGCCGTTCTCCTGTTCTGGTTCATCGGGCTCGCGTTCGGCAAGGTTGTCGGCCAGAGCAGCCAGCTCGCTCGCGTCTTGCCCGACACCCCGGCCGCGGTTGCGGGGCTCGCGCCCGGCGATAAGCTGGTGTACGCCCAGCCGGTGCCGGTGATCGCCCCGGGGGCGGAGGTGGCGCCAACCGTCGAGCCGCGCAAGACAATGGATGTCGAGGAGCTGCGCTCGGTCATCAGCGATCGCCCCGACATGCCGGTGCGCATCGTGGTTCTGCGCGATAAGAGGTATCTTGCCTTCCGTATCACCCCCAGGCCGGAAAAGGAGGAGGCGTTTGAGCCCGAGCCTAACGGCAAGGGCAAAGTCGTGCTGCGCACGGTCGGGCGCATCGGGGTGGTCTTCGCCAACATGACCGCGCCGATGGGCTTTTGGGAATCGATGCAATCCGGCTTCGTGACCGTGTACGACATGACTCGGGCGTTGATCGTGGTGCTTGCGCAGACCGTGGCCGGCAGGTTGCCGCTAGCGGTGGGGGGGCCGGTGCAAATCGCCGACATAATGGCCGACGCCGCCCGCGTCGGCTGGCAGCAGTTCCTGTTCTGGTCGGCCCTGATCAGCCTCAACGTCGGCGTCATCAACCTGCTGCCGGTTCCGGCCCTGGACGGTTCGCGCCTGGTCTTCATTATCGTTGAGGGCATCCGGCGCCGGCCGATAGACCGACGCAAGGAAGCGATGGTTCACTTGATCGGCTTTGCGCTCCTCATCCTGTTGCTGGTGCTCGTCACCCTCAAGGATATCGTGCACCTGATCGACAAGTACGTGGGGTGACGCCATGCGTGGTTCGCGTCAAGTGCGGGTGGGCGGCATTGCCGTCGGCGGCGGCGCGCCCGTGTCGCTGCAGTCGATGACGAAGACCGATACCCGCGACGTCGCCGGAACCCTATCCCAGATTCGAGAGCTGGAACAAGCCGGCTGCGACCTGGTGCGCGTGTCGGTGCCGGACGAAGAGGCCGCCCGCGCTTTTGCGCGCATCAAGGCCGAAGCGCGCGTGCCGCTGATCGCCGACATCCACTTCGACCACCGGCTCGCGCTGATGGCGCTGGACGCCGGCGCCGACAAGCTGCGGCTCAATCCCGGAAACATCCGCAGCCCACAGCACGTGCGCGCGGTGGTGGCGGCGGCGCAAGCGCGCGGCGTGCCTATCCGGGTCGGCGCCAACCTCGGTTCCCTGCCGCCCGATGTTCGCGCACGGCGCCGCGCCGAGCTGCACACCCCCGATGGCGCCGCCCAGGCGCTGTTCGAGGCGGCAATGGAGCACGTGCGTCTGCTCGAGGACCTGGATTTCGTGGACATCGTGCTGTCCCTCAAGGCCTTCGATGTGCCCGCCACGATCGCCGCCTACCGTCTCGCGGCGCGTGAGACCGACTACCCTCTGCACCTCGGCATTACCGAGGCGGGGCCGCCGCCGGCCGGCGCCGTGCGCTCGGCCGTCGGCATCGGCGCTCTGCTGGCGGAAGGCATCGGGGATACCATCCGCGTGTCGCTGACGGCGCCGGCGCTGGACGAGGTGCTGGTCGGGCGCGAGATCCTGCGCGCGCTGGAGCTGCGTCGCGGCGGGGTCGCCCTCGTGAGTTGTCCGACCTGCTCACGCTGCAATATGGACGTGCAGGATGCGGCCCTGCGCGTGGAACGCGAGCTTCAGGGGCTGGACGAGAGACTGCGGCGCGAGGGTCGCGAGCTGCGGGTTGCGGTGATGGGCTGCGCGGTGAACGGCCCGGGCGAGGCCCGCGACGCGGACGTGGGCATGGCCGCCGACGCTGGCGGCATAGTGCTCTTCAGCAAGGGCGAGGTAGTGCGCCGCGTCCAGCCCGACCAGGCGGTGGAGGCTGTGGTCGCGGAAGCGCTTCGCCTGGCTGAAGAATCGGCCTAGCGCGTACTTGCGCGACCGTGGGCGGCTCGCGCCGACCAACGTCCTACAGAGCCGCTGCGATGGCGAGCGCCACAGCCAGCGCGGCGACGGGCACCAGCACGGTCTCGACGAAGATCTCCTTGTAAGCCTCGCGGTGCGTCATGCCCATGACCATGAGCATGGTTATGACCACTCCGTTGTGAGGCAGCGAATCGAAACCACCGGAGGCGATGGCCGAGATGCGGTGCAGCAGCGCTGGTTGGACGCCAAGGCCGATATAGTGCGGCGCCATGGTTTGCATGAAAATGCGAAGGCCCCCGGATGCCGATCCCATGATCCCGGCCATGACGTTGACGACTAATGACGCCGAAACCAGTGGCGGCAGATGAAGACGGGAGACGGAGTCGGCGAAATCCTTGAAGGCGGGAATGGTGCTCACGACCATGCCGAACCCGATGACGGCGCTGGTGTTGATAATGGGGAGCGCGGAATTGGCTGCCCCCTCGCCCAGCATCGCCACGACGGCCTTGAAGCGCCGGTGGAACAGCCCGACGCCAGCAACGCAGCCCGCGACCAGGGCGACGTTGACCCAAGGCAACTGGGGCTGCATGTTGCGGGTCGCGATGACGATCCCCACGACGATGCCCAGCGGCGCCAGCGACAGCGCCCAGTGGGGCAAATCCTCCGGGCGCAGATCATTGGCCGCGTGCTCGTCGCGCGGCCCGGGGACGAAGCCCTCGCCCGTGCGCCGAGCCTTCTTCGCCTGCCAAACCAGGTACGAGTAGCCGAGGGCGAACATGACAACGGCTGCGGCGATGCCCTCGATGGGAGCGGCGGTGGCCGGGGTGTTGAGGGCTTGGGCCGGAATCAAGTTCTGAACGGACGGCGTGCCCGGGAGCGCGGTCATGGTGAAGGTCCCGCCACCCAGGGCGAAAGCGCCGACCAGCAAGCGCTTGGGGAGGTTGGCAAGTTTGATGAGATGAAGGCCGAGATGATAGACAGTGAAGATGAGGATAAATATGTTAACCCCGCCATAGCTGAGGATGGCGCACGCCAGAACGGTTATCAGCAGCGCGCGGCCCGCGCCGAGCTTCCGGGAGAGGATGTGGGCCACGGAGGTAGCCGCGCCGCTGTCGCCCATGATCTTGCCGAAGATGGCGCCGAAGAGGAAGAGCAGGAAGAATTGCTGCAAGAATCCGGCCAGGCCCTGCATGTAGGTGCCCATCAGGGCGGCGTTAAGCGATAGGCCGTTGGTGAGCGCCACGATGCCGGCGCACAGGATCGAGATGATGAGGATGCTGACACCCCGCAGGGCGAGGTAAATGAGAAGCGCCAGCGCCGCCAACACGCCGATGATGCCGACAGTTCCCTCCATTGCTGCCTCCTTGCCGACCGGCCGTCACGGTCGGCTCGCGCAAAGGTCCGGACGCGGTATCAGCAACTGCCACTGGGTGCTGCAAGGGCACTTCCGCACGGGAGCACTCGCTCGGCAACACCGAGGCTGCGGCCTCACGCCGGAAAGCCCGTAACTGACGCGCGGGTAGTTTCCACGTTGGCGGCTCGTGTCCTCTTTGCTTCCGCGCTGGATGCGCGCGGCGACACATATGGCGTTCGGGCGCCCGCTGTGCCAGCCTCTGCGGTGATGACATCACGGAGTCGGCGCCTTTAGCCGCGCGCTATCCCCATCGCGGGAGGCGGTCACCTTGACACGTCGTCGGGGCGTTAACTATACTTTGGCAAGACCGTAACTATGCCTGGCGACGCTAAGGCCGCAAGCGCGGCGCCGGCGGGGGAAGCGGTCCAAAGGCTGGGGCCTCATGTTTTCGGAGATCCGGGAAGACCTGACGGCGGCGATGGAGCGCGATCCGGCCGCACGCAGCAGGATCGAGATCTTGCTGTGCTACGCCGGGGTGCGCGCGATCCTCATGCACCGGGTGGCGCACTGGCTGTGGGGGCACCGGCTGCATTTTCTCGCGCGCTGCTTCTCCGAGCTGGCGCGTTTCGTCAACGGCATTGAGATTCACCCTGCGGCGACCATCGGCCATGAGGTATTCATCGACCACGGCACCGGGGTAGTCATTGGCGAGACGGCGGAGGTGGGCAACCGTGTGCTCATGTACCAGGGCGTCACCCTGGGCGGAACGGGCAAGCACCGCGGCAAGCGTCACCCGACCATCGGCGATAACGTGACCCTGGGGGCGGGGGCCAAGATCCTGGGGGCGATTACGATCGGCGATAGCACGGTGATCGGCGCCGGTTCGGTCGTGCTCAAATCCATGCCGGCAAACGCCACCGCAGTGGGGGTGCCGGCGCGCGTGGTAGTGCAGGACGGCAAACGGGTGGCGGAGCCGTCGCTGGAACACGGCGCGGTGCCCGACCCCTGCGACAAGTGCCTGGAGCGGATAGAGTCGCATTTTGCGACGCTGCAGGATCGCGTGCGTTCCCTTGAGCAGGAATTGGAGAAGCTGAAGGGTGAACGCCGGCCGGTGCCCGCCTCGCGTCCACGGGAGTAGGCTGCCCCTTGACGCAGCGTGTCAGCCGCGGCGGCAATGACGGCCGCGTATTCGCACATACCCTCGGTGGAGGCTCAGTTGGCGCTCGTGATTTACAATACCCTCACCCGCAAGAAGGAGCCTTTCGCACCGCGTGAGCCCGGCCGCGTTCGCATGTACGTGTGCGGCCCTACGGTGTATGGCTACATCCACGTGGGCAACGCGCGGCTCGAGGTCAGCTTCGACGCCATAAGAAGGTACCTGGAATATGCCGGCTACGACGTCGAGATGGTGCGCAACATCACCGATGTCGAGGACAAGATCATCGCGGCCGCCAACGAGCAGGGGGTGTCGGCGGAGGAGATAGCCCGCCGCTATACCCAGGCCTACTTTGAGGACATGGCGGCGCTGGGGGTGCGCCACGCCGATCACGAACCGCGCGCCACGGAGTATATCGACGCCATGATCCGGCTCGTATCTATCTTGATCGAGCGCGGATTCGCCTACTCCGTTGATGGCGACGTTTACTACCAGGTGAGGAAGTTCGCGGATTACGGCAAGTTGTCCGGGCGCGACCTCGACGAGCTGGAGGCCGGCGCGCGCGTAGAGGTGGACGAGCGCAAGCGCGACCCCCTCGATTTTGCGCTCTGGAAATCGGCCAAACCCGGCGAACCGTCGTGGGATAGCCCCTGGGGGCGGGGCAGACCCGGCTGGCATATCGAGTGCTCGGCCATGTCCACCTCCCTCCTGGGTGACGAGCTCGACATCCACGGCGGCGGCGCGGACCTGATCTTTCCCCATCACGAGAATGAGATCGCACAGTCGCAGGCCGCTACCGGACACGCGCCGTTCGTCCGCTGCTGGATGCATGTGGGGTGGCTGACCGTCGAGCACAAGAAGATGTCGAAGTCGCTGGGCAATTTCTCCACCGTACGCGAGGTGCTCGCCCATTACTCGCCGCAGGTGCTGCGGTTCCTGTTCCTGTCCACCCATTACCGCCAGCAACTCGAGTTCACGGACGGAGCGCTCGAACAGGCGCGCAGCGCCCTGGCGCGCCTGGAGATCGGTCGCGAGCACCTCGAGCGCATGATCGCTCGCGCCCAAGGCGGTGAGGAGGGGGAGGACCCGCTGCTCGCCATCGAGCAGGCGGCCGACACTGCGCGCAGCGAGTTCGCACAAGCCATGGACGACGACTTCAACACGCCTCGCGCGCTCGCCGCGCTCTTTGGTCTGGTGCACGAGGCTCACCGGCTGGCGGACGAACGGTTCGCCCCTACGCTGGCTCAACGGTCATCATTCGAGAAGGGGCGCTCAGCGCTGGTGGAACTAGCCGGCGTTTTGGGGCTGACTTTAGTGGCCGTAGTGGTCGTGCGACCCAACGTTTTAGGGCTGACCGCACAGGCGGCTGCGCCTGCCGTAGTCGTAGTGGATGCAGCCGCCGTCGAGGAGCTCATCAACCAGCGCCGACAGGCGCGGGCGGCGGGCAACTACGAGCTGGCGGACTCTATCCGCAAGCAGCTCGGCGAGCTGGGCATCGCGCTGGAGGATCGCCCTGACGGAACCACGTGGCGCAGGATGACTTGACCCTGGCCAACTGGGATCTGGCGAAAGGTCCCGGCTTCGGCGCTCGGCCCTGGATGAGGAAGCAGTCTTGCCCCGACGACGAACGCAGGCCAGCTTCAAACGGCGCGCCGCCGCAGCGGGATTCGCCGCGATCGTCGCAGGCGCCATGGCTCTGCTCGCCGACGACCACGGCCAGTTCTTCCCGAACGTTTTCGTTGCCGGTAAGAACCTTGGCGGCATGGAACGCGGCTCCGTTCGCGGCTGTCTATTCATCGGCGCTCCGATACCTGCCGACGATGATCCGGTGACCGTCAAGGTGGGCGTTGCCTCGCATCGCTGCGCGCTCAAGGAAACCGGGGTGTCATTCAGCCTCGACCAGGCGTTGGAGCGCGCCTATGCAGTGGGCAGGACCGGGTCGCCCCTTCGCCAGTTCGCCGAGCGGATCGCCTCATATCTCCGCCGCACCGACATTGCCGTTCCCGCTGGCGTGGACGCTGCCCGCGCGAACGCCTTCGCCGAGGAGTTGACCCGCCGCTTCGACCGAGCGCCGGTGGACGCCAGAGCCGAGGTGGAAGGCGGCGCCGTGCACGTCACCTCCGGCCAGCCTGGGCTGAAGGTGGTAGGAGAGGAGGTGCTCGAGGCGGTCTCGGCCTGGGCACGGGGCGGCTGTCGGGGCGAACTGCGCATGCCGGTGCGGTTTACCGGCCCCACTGTGACCGCCGACCGGCTACAGGGCGTGGACATCGTGCTCGCCTCGCTGTCAACCAGCCTGGCGGGCAGCTCGCGCAACCGGCGCCACAACGTCGCCCTCGCCGCTGCGGCGGTGGATGGGCGCATACTGGCGCCGGGCGAGGTCTTCTCCTACAACCGGGTGGTGGGTCCCCGCACTGAGGAAACGGGCTACCGCACCGCTCCTGTCATAGTGCATGGCAAGCTGGTGCCCGGCACGGGGGGCGGCGCCTGCCAATTGAGCTCGACGCTCTACCAGGCGGCGCTGCTGGCGGGGCTGGAAATCGTCGCCCGCAGCCACCATTCCCATCCGGTGGCATACACCAAGGCGGGGCTTGACGCCACCGTGGTCTACGGTGCAATGGACCTCAAGTTCCGCAACAACACGCAACACCCGGTCGCGCTGGCGGCGCACGTGAGGAACGGCAGGCTGGCGTGCGCGCTGTTGGGGCATGGCCCCGCTCCGCGGCTGGAACTGGTGCGAGAGGTGGGCAAGATTGCCCCGCCCGAGCCGCAGTTGATCGAGGATGCCGACCTGGCGCCGGGCGAGCGCAAGGTCGAGGCTGCCGCGGTGTCGGGGCTGCGGGTGCGAGTGCTGCGCCGGAGCCGGCAGGCCGGCGCCAGCGGCGCACAGGTGATATCCACCGACTACTATGCCCCGCGCCGTGAGGTGGTCCGCGTCAGCGTGCCCTCGACCGGCGGCCAGGCGCCTGCGGAGGCCGCGTGTGAAGGCACGGACGGGGAGGTCGCTGCGGGCGCGCCTGGGGCCCTCCGGGCCGGCCCTGGTGAGGACTCGCGGGCCGCGGCCGGTCTCGCAGCAGCCCCCGTCAGGGGCGGGCAAAAAAAGCCTGCGCGGTAATGTTGACTTGTTGCGCCAATTGGACTATAATCCACGCGAATAAGGCAGGGCCCGAAGCTACGTGACTTTCCCAGGGTCAATTTCGTGTTGCGCCTTATATCGCACCTTGAGAATCCATACCGGGGCGGTGCCATTGGTGGCCCCTGGTGGGCGGCGAGAAGCTGGCAAGCGGGTTGCGGCAAACCCAGGTCCGTGGAGGCTAACGGATGGCTGAACTCAGCAACCGCGACGGCGGCACACTGTGTTTCCAGAGCATGCTCGATGAGGAGGTAGTCAGATACGCGAAAGGCGGCAGCCAAAGTGCGACCGAGCACTTGCTGTCCAAGTACCGCAACATAGTGGAGGGAAAGGCAAGATCCTACTTCCTGGTGGGCGCCGATCACGACGACATCATCCAGGAAGGCATGATCGGCCTGTTCAAGGCGATTCGCGATTTCCGCAACGACAAGCTGCTCCCGTTCCGGGCCTTCGCCGAGCTCTGTATCAGCCGCCAGATCTTTACCGCCATCAAGGCGGCGACGCGCCAGAAGCATATCCCGCTCAACTCCTACGTTTCCCTGCACGCCAACCTCTTCGACTCCGATTCCGACCGCACCCTGCTCGACACCCTGGCCGAGAGCGACACCAGCGACCCAGAGGATGTTGTCGTTACTCAGCAGTTCTCGGACGACCTGCGCCAGCGCATCAAGCGCGACCTGAGCGACTTGGAGTCGGCGGTGCTGCGCAGCCATCTGGAGGGCAAGTCCTACCAGGAAATCGCGGCGGAGCTCAAGCGGCGGGTCAAGTCCGTCGATAACGCGCTGCAGCGCGCGAAGCGCAAGATCGGGCGCAGTCTGAAGAAAATGATGGTAGCCACCTAGGCGTCATGCCGCAGGCTGCGGCGGAAGCCTGCGGCATGATGCTCAGTCTGCGCGGCTGGCCGGGACCCGCCTCCCGGTCAGTCGCGCTTTTTTGGCCGGCGCCCCCGTTCCACGGCGGGGAGCCCGGCGCCGGCCCGGCTGTTCGGCGGCAGCGCGCGGCGGGCGCGGCTGGCGGGGCACGAGGCACGACCCGACAGCTTGACAGCGCCGCGCTGAATGTGTTAGCCTTAATCGGTCCGGGGACGCCAGTGCCCCGGACATTCAGCTAATATAGGGAGGGATTCCCGAGTGGCCAAAGGGGGCAGACTGTAAATCTGCTGGCGGATGCCTTCGGAGGTTCGAATCCTCCTCCCTCCACCACCCGGAGTGGACGCAAACGCGCCGCAGACGAGCCCACGTAGCTCAGTCGGCAGAGCGTATCCTTGGTAAGGATAAGGTCCCCGGTTCGACCCCGGGCGTGGGCTCCACCTCAACTGTTGTGGGCCAGCGGGTACCACAGGGAGCGACACCATGGGAAAGCAGAAGTTCGAGAGGACGAAACCGCACGTCAACATCGGCACGATCGGGCACGTTGATCACGGCAAGACGACGCTGACGAGCGCGATCACGTTCGTGTTGAGCAAGCACGGGGCGGCGGATTTTCTGGCTTACGAGCGGATCGACTCGGCGCCGGAGGAGAAAGAGCGGGGGCTGACGATCAACATATTCCACGCCGAGTACGAGACGGAGCGGCGCCACTACGCGCACGTGGACTGCCCGGGGCATGCGGACTACATCAAGAACATGATCACTGGGGCGGCGCAGATGGACGGGGCGGTGCTGGTGGTATCGGCGGCGGACGGGCCGATGCCGCAGACGCGGGAGCACGTGCTGCTGGCGCGGCAGGTGCAGGTGCCCTACATCACGGTGTTTCTGAACAAGACGGACATGGTGGACGACCCGGAGCTGATCGACCTGGTGGAGCTGGAGCTGCGGGAGCTGTTGACGCGCTACGAGTTTCCGGGGGACGAGATACCGATCGTGCGCGGGAGCGCGCTGAAGTGCCTGGAGACGCAGCAGGCGGAGCGGGAGTCGCAGTGGGGGGGGCCGATCTGGCAGCTGTTGGATGCGATTGACGCGTACATTCCGACGCCGCAGCGCGACACGGACAAGCCGTTTTTGATGCCGATCGAGGACGTATTCACCATCAGCGGGCGGGGGACGGTGGTGACGGGGCGGGTGGACCGGGGGACGCTGTTGCGGGGGACGGAAGTGGAGATAGTAGGTTTGGCGCCGGCGGCGCGCAAGACGGTGGTGACGGACGTGGAGATGTTCCGCAAGAGCCTGGACCAGGCGACGGCAGGGGACAACGTGGGGCTGTTGTTGCGGGGGATCGAGCGCGAGGAGGTGGAGCGGGGGCAAGTGGTGGCGGTGCCGGGGAGCATCACGCCGCACACCGAGTTTCGGGCGGAGGTATACGTGCTGAGCAAGGAAGAGGGGGGCCGCCACACGCCGTTTTTCAGCGGGTACCGGCCGCAGTTTTACTTTCGCACCACGGACGTGACGGGGGTGATGCATCTGCCGGAGGGGGTGGAGATGGTGATGCCGGGGGACAACATCACCATCACGGCGGAGCTGATCCAGCCGATCGCGATGGAACCGGGGCTGCGCTTTGCGGTGCGCGAGGGCGGGCACACCGTGGGCGCCGGCGTCATCGCCGAGATCATCAAGTAGGGAGACCCGCCCATGCCCAGGCAACGAGTGCAGGACCGGGGGTTCTGGTTTGCGTGCAGCGAGTGCAAGAGCCGCAACTACACCTCGGTGAAGAATAAGCGCAATGACCCCGACCGCCTGACGCTGCGCAAGTTCTGCCCGGCGTGCAACAAGCACACGCCGCACCGCGAGACGGGCATCAATGCCAAGGCGAAGTGAGTGAGCGGCGAGGGAGTGATGTAGAGTGGCGCGCGGGCCTGCGATTTCGAAGAAGAGCGCGACGGGAGCACAGCGTCCGTCGGTGCCGATGCGCATCAAGCAGTTCCTGATCGAGGCGTGGCTGGAGCTGCAGAAGGTGCTGTGGCCGACCAAGCCGGAGGCCATCAGATTGACGCTGGTGGTGCTTGGCGTAATAGCGGTGGTGGCGCTGTTCGTCTACATCATCGACATCGTGCTGAGCCAGCTCAGCGGCCCGCTTTTCAATCTAGGCCCGACCAAATGAGCGAGCAGGAACAACAGCAGACAGAGGCAGAGGAAGAGAGCGCCGCGGCTATCAGCATGGAGCCGGCGCGCGGCAAGCGCTGGTACGTCGTGCACACTTTCACCGGCCACGAGAACAAGGTGAAGGCGAGCATTGAGCGCCGCGCCGCCGCGCAGGGTCTGAGCGACAAGATCGGGCGCATCCTGGTGCTAACGGAGGAAGAGCTGCGGGGAACGCGGCGCGGCAAGCGCCAGGTGCGCAAGCACAAGCTCTTCCCCGGCTACGTCATCATCGAGATGGAACTCGACGACAAGACGCAGCACCTGATCCGCAGCACGCCCGGCGTTACCGGCTTCATCGGGCCGGGGCGCCAACCGGTGCCGCTGGAGCGCGAGGAAATAGAGAACATCCTCTCCACCCTCGGCGGCGAGGAGGCGGCGCCCCGCATGCGCGTGGCCTTCGAGCGCGGCGACATGATGCGGGTCATCGCGGGGCCGTTCGAGAACTTCCACGGCCGGATTGAGGAGATCAACGTCGCCAGGGAGAAGATGACCCTGCTCATCTCCATTTTCGGGCGCGACACGCCGGTGGAGGTCGACTTCGCGGACGTCGAGAAACTTCAGTAGCGGTGAGCCATGGCGAAGAAAGTCAAAGTTGTGATCAAGCTGCAGATAGAGGCGGGCAAGGCGATGGGGGGGCCGCCGGTGGGCCCGGCGCTCGCGCCGCACGGCATCAACTTGATGGAGTTCATCAAGGCGTATAACAGTGAGACCGCGTCACAGGTGGGAAGCATCGTTCCGGTCGAGGTCACCATCTACGAGGACCGGTCGTTCGCTTTCGTGCTCAAGACGCCCCCGGCGTCGCAGCTCCTGCGGCAGGCGGCCGGTGTCGAGAAGGGCTCCGGCGCCACCGGCCGCGAGCAGGCGGCGCAGGTGACGCGGGCGCAGGTGCGTCAGATCGCGGAGGCCAAGCTGCGCGACCTCAATGCGAACGACATCGAGGCGGCCATGCGCGTCATCGAGGGCACCGCGCGCAGCATGGGCATCGCGGTGGTGGAGTAGATCCATGGGCAAGCGCGGAAAGACTTATCGCGCAGTCGCCGAGCGCATCGAGCGCGAGCGGCTGTACAGCGTCGATGAAGGGTTGGCGCTGGTGCACCAGAGCCAGCGGGCCAAGTTCGATGAGACGGTGGACATCGCGCTGCGTCTCGGCGTCGATCCCCGCCAGGGGGAGCAGATGGTGCGCGGGACGGTGGTGCTGCCCCACGGCACCGGCAAGTCGCCCCGCATCGGGGCGTTTGCGAAGGGGGAGAAGGCCGCCGAGGCGGAGGCCGCGGGCGCCGATGTCGTGGGTGCGGAAGACCTGGTGGCGCGCATCGAGGGCGGGTGGAAGGACTTCGATATCCTGGTCGCCACGCGCGACATGATGAGCATCGTCGGCAAGCTCGGCAAGCGCCTGGGCCCGCGCATGCCCAACCCCAAGGCCGGGACGCTGTCCGACGACATCGGCAAGACCATCCGCGACCTCAAGGCCGGCAGGCTCGAGTTCCGCATGGACAAGGCGGGCGGCATACACGCGCCGCTGGGCAAGGTCTCCTTTGGGGTCGACGCACTGAGGGAGAACTTCGTCGCGTTTCTCGGTGCCGTTCTGCGCGCCCGGCCGGCCGCGGCCAAGGGGCAGTATCTGCACACGATCTCGATTTCGACCACGATGGGGCCCGGGGTCAACGTTGATCCGGCGGATGCCGCCGCAGTGGCGTCGGGAGCGGAGTGACCCGCACGAGGCGTGGGCTTGACCGGCCGCCAAGGGCGGTCGGCGGACAGACAGTCAATAGTCACCACAGACAGCAGGTGCGAGAAGCTCAAGGGGCCGCCAAGGCCCGCCTGCCGAGGTGAGGTGGAAAGGCGCGATAGACGTGCCTGATCGTCCCTCGCTTCGGCGGGGGACTTTTTCTTTCGCACCATCGGGAGAAGGGAAATGGCGAGACCGGAAAAGGAGCGTGTCGTCGCCGAACTGGCGGCGAAGCTAACGGAGTACCCGGGGGCGATAGTGACCGACTATCGCGGTCTTCCGGTGAAGGCAATGGCTGATTTGCGGCGCGAGCTGCGGGGCGCGGGCGCGCACTACCTGGTGGTCAAGAATACGTTGATGCGGCGCGCGGCCGACCAGGCCGGCGTAAGCGACTTGTCCCAGGCGCTGGCGGGCCCCAGTGCGATCCTCTTCACGCCGCAGGACGCGGGGCCGGCGGCAAAAGCGCTGCTGGCGTTCGCTCGCCAGCACGGCCTGCCGCAGGTGCGCGCGGTGATGATGTCGGGCAAGCTTTACCCGGCGGAGAGCGCGCAGGACCTCGCGACCCTGCCCGGGCGCGAGGTGATGCTGTCGCTGGTCGTGGGCTCGTTCCAGGGGCCGGTCGCAGCCCTGGTCAGCACTTTGCAGGGCATCCTGGGCGAGCTGGCTTCGACCCTGCAGGCGCTGGCGCAACAGCGCGAATCCGCCGCAGCATAATCAGGCACACAATCCGAGGAGGAGAGAATGACAACGGAAGAGATTATCGGCGCCATCGAGAAGATGTCGGTGCTCGATCTTAACGAGCTGGTCAAGGCGCTGCAGGACCGCTTCGGCGTCTCGCCGATGGCGGGCATGGTGCCGGCAGCCATGGGCGGCGGGGCTCCGGCCGAGGCCGCGGCCGCGGAAGAAGAGAAGACCACCTTCGACGCTGTCCTGACCGGCTTCGGCGAGAAGAAGATCCAGGTGATCAAGGCCGTCCGCGAGGTTGTCACCCTCGGGCTCAAGGAAGCCAAGGACCTGGTCGAGGCCGCGCCGAAGGCGATCAAGGAAGGCGTCAGCAAGGAAGAGGCGGAAGCGATCAAGGCCAAGATCGAGGCCGCCGGCGGCAGCGTCGAGATAAAGTAGGGCTCGCACAGTCCCGTTGGACGTCGCCGTTGTCGGACTTCGGTGTCCGGTCCTCACCGGGCGGTGCCGCCACATGCCGCCAACCGCGAGACGTGTGACGGACGCGACAAGTGTGGAATAACGTCTCTGGGCGTGCGCCGTCACAGGCGCGCCCAGAGCTTCCGCCATGAAGGTCTCCGACGAGTTCGAGCAAGCCCTGAGCAAGTTCCAGCAGGCACTGCGCACCGGCTGTTGGACGCTGCTCAATTGCGGGGCCGCCAAGTATCGCTGCGATGCCTTCAAAGAGGGCAAGAGCTGCATGCAGTATGCCCAAACGCCCTGCTGCGACGTCAATCGCAGGCGCTGCATAAGCTGCCCGGTATTCGTGCGCCTGGTGGAGCTGCCCAAGCGCAAGCAGCGGGTGCTGGTGACCACCGAGAGCCTACACATCGAGGCCGACTTCCACTGCCCCGTCGGGATGCGCATCCTGGATGCGCTCAACGTCGAGGAACGCGATTTCGTGGCGCTGACCGATGCGCAGATACGGGGGCTCGACAGCGACGGCCAGCGGCGCGAAGTGCCATTCATCGCTCTCAGTCGCAGTCGGATTCACGCCCTGGTGCCGCTGGGGGAGACCGAGCCAGGCGAAGCGCCCGACGACGAGAACGACGAAACGGCGGTCCCGGCGCCGGCAGGGACTGTCCCCGAATGGGGACTGTCCCCTTCCGGGCGCCCGGAGCCCGATGCGGCCTAAGCCCGGCGACGGTCGCAGCTGCTAGACTGCTAGAGCCCGTTGCGCTTGAGCGAGCGAATTCCTTCCTGGGCGACGGTGTAGGGATCGGCCGCCCAATACTCCTCATTGAAGAGCTCCAGGGAGAAGAAACCGCGGTATCCCTTGTCCACCACGACGGCGGCGATGCTCTCCAATGGAATGATGCCGGTGCCGGGGAAGCTGCGGTGGCGGTCCTCCAGCTCCTCGCGAGGCATATCCGGGCAGTCATTGACGTGAAGCAGGTAGATGCAGTCCGCGGGAATGGGTTCGAGATCCGCGACCTGCGATCCACCCTTGTAGAAGTGGAAGGTGTCGATGAGGAGCCCACCGTTACGCGCCCCCGCCATGTCCACGATGCGCCACGCCGTTGCGACGTCCTTGACCTGTTGCGCTCCGCCGAGGAACTCCAGGGCGACCTTCACGCCGAACTCGCGTGCCAGGGCGCACAGCCCCGCGAGATCGCTTGCCGCGTCCTCGAGGTCGCCGCTGCCCCCGGACGCGCACGCCACAACGCATTCGCATCCCAGCCCCTGGGCCATCTGAAACGCCTGGCGCGCGCGGTCGTGAGCTGGCTCACACTGGCCTGGCTCGGGGTACATCCATCCGCCGACAAAGCACAGTTCCGCAGGGACCAGGCCGTTCTCGTCGAGGAGCCCGCGGATGCCTTGCAGGCCACCGCTACCGCGGGCGACCTGCGCCGTCTGCTCCACCCACAGGCCGACGCCGTCATATCCGGCGAGCCGGGCCACCTCCAGTTGTCGGCGCAAGGGGGCCCGTTGGATCGTGATCAGGTTGAGCGCTCGTCTAGCTGCCATCCCATCACTCCTTTGCGCCTCGCCATTGCTCGACGGTGGCGGGCGCGCAGCTCCAAGGTTATGCCCCGGCTATAGCGCGAAACACGGCTTCGCATACCTCGAGATCCCGCAGGGCGTCATCTCCCGGACTCAGCGGTTGGGCGGCGGCCTCAACGCACGAAACGAAATGATCCGCCTCGGCCGCGAACGACCACCCCCACTCGGCCAGCGGTTCGACGACCTGGCGGCCCCCGTCGGCGCGATAGAGCCGGACGCGCGCAGGCTCGGGATGCAGCGGCGGCGGGGGGATCACCTCCAGCCAGCCGCGCTCCAGGAAGATCATGAGGCTCTCGTCCCATCGATGCGCCGGTATGTGCCCCGTCTCCAGCACGGTGGGAACGCCGGCGAAATCCAGCACCGCGGCGGTGACGCCGCCTCGGTGTTCCGCGTGCTTGACGGTGGGCTCACCGCCGAGAAACCATCGCAGCAGGTTGACGTTGTGGCAGTAGACGTTGACGTAGGTCAGGTAGGCATCCGCGAGCTGCGGAGGGAGCCACCCCGGCGGCTTACGCACGGCCGGCGGGGCCGGCTCGTCACTGCTGACCAGCGCAGGCTTGAACGCGGCGGTCCAGTTGCCACCGAAGCAGTGCGCCCTCGCGTACGTGATTCGGCCGAGCTCGCCGCCGGCTAGGCATTCGCCGAGAAGCTCGTGCGCGCGGCGAACGCCCGGGTCATAGCGCTTCATATAGCCGACCATAAGCGTTGCGCCGGAATCGGCGGCCGCGGCGACCAGGGCCTGACCATCGGCGACGGTGGTGGCCAGGGGCTTCTCGATGAAGACGTGCTTGCCCGCCGCCAGCAGATCCCCGACGACAACAGCGTGCAGGGCTTCCGAGGTTATGCAGACGACTGCCTCCACCTCGGCGTCGGCGGCAAGTTCACGGTGGCTGGGGTAGAAGCGGGGAATGCCGAACTTCGCGGCGACCGCCCGCCCGAGTTGCTGGCGCGCCTCCGCCAGCGCCACGATCTGGCAGTTGGGCAGTGCTGCGAAATTGGGCAGGTGCACGCCCTGCCCCATGAACCCGCACCCCACGAACCCCAGCTTCACCACCGGCCGGCCCTCCCATAAGATGCTGGCCGTCGCGCGCGAGACGGGCTATCGGGCGCTATTGAAGGTCGAGCAGCCCCAGTTGCTTCGGCTCCGCTTTCGGCGCCTTCTCGGGCTGCGTCTCGCGGCCTTCCGTCAGCTCGCGATGCAGCAGCGCCGACGCATGGGACATGTCTTCGACGATCGTGTCGCGCAGCCTCTCGTTATGCAGCGCCGCGGCGGGATGATAGAGCGGCACGTATATGATCCCGCTGATGCGATAAGCCTTGCCGTGCACGCGGGAGATGGAGGTCAGCTTCTCGTCAACCAGGGCCGCCAGGGCAAAGCGCCCAAGGGTGCAAACCGCACGCGGCTTGATGAGGGCGATCTGGGCGAGCAGATATTCCTTGCACGCCGCTATCTCCTGCGGCTGCGGGTCGCGGTTGTTGGGCGGGCGGCACTTGACGACGTTGGTGATGAAGACCTCGTCGCGCTTGATGCCGGCGCGCTCGAGCAGCTCGTTGAGAAACCGCCCGGCCGCTCCCACGAAAGGCAGGCCCTGCTGATCCTCGTAGTAGCCCGGGCCTTCGCCCACTAGCATGATGTCGGCGTCGTGACAGCCGTGTCCGGGGACGGCGTTCGTGCGCCCGGCGTGCAGTTCACACGCCCGGCAGGCGCGGATCTCGCGATGGAGATCTTCGAGAGCGCTGTTAGGCGCCCGACTCACGGCCGCCTCCCGGCAGCAGGCCCAGCCGCCCGAGCTCCCTGGTGAGTGCCTGCCGGCAGCCCTCGGTGGCCGGCAGCAGCGGCGGTCTGGGATTGCCGACCGGAATCCCAAGCATCTCCAGCGCCGCCTTGAGCGGAGTCGGATTGCTCTCGTAGAACAAGGCCTTGACGAGCGGCAGCAGGTGGTAGTGGAGCTTGCGTGCTTGAGCGAACTCTCCGGCGGCGATGTAGCTCCACAGCTTCACCCACTGCTCGGTGGCGACGTGGGCGGCGGCCATAATGCCGCCGTGGCCGCCGAGCGCACCCAGCGGGTAGAGCAGGGCGTCGTCGCCGGTGAGGACGTTGAAGTCCTCGGTGCGCGCGATGATCGCCATGATCTGGTCGAGGTCGCCGCTGGCCTCCTTGATGCCCACGATGTTGGGCACGCGCGAGAGCTCGATGGTGGTGGCGGCCTCCATATTGACGCCCGTGCGCTTGGGGATGTTGTACATGATTATGGGCAGGGAGGTCGCGTCGGCGACGGCGCGAAAGTGCTCGATCAGCCCCGGCTGCGTGGGGCGGTTATAGTAGGGGCAGATGAGCAGCGCGGCGTCGGCGCCGGCGCTCTCCGCGTGGCGGGTCAAGGCGACGGCCTCGGCGGTGCTGTTGGAGCCGGCGCCGGCGATGACGAGCGCCCGTTTGCGCACGGCCTGCACCGTGGACTCGACCACCTGGCGATGCTCGCCGTGACTGAGTGTGGCGGATTCGCCGGTGGTGCCGCAAGGGGCGATGCCATGAACGCCGGCGGCGATGAGGCGATCGATGAGCAGGGCCATGGTGTCGGGATCGAACTTCGCACCGTGGAAGGGGGTGACCACCGGTATGTGAATGCCGGAGAACCGGGCTCTGGGCATGTCATCCTCCTGGGCCGGGAAGTCAGCTTATGAGATGCTGATGCAGGACCCGCACCGCCTGCGTGCGCTGATCCTCTTTGACCAGCAGAGACACGTGCAGCTCGCCCTCGACCGAGCCGAAGACGGGGATGCCCGCGTCCTTGAGCAGCGCTTCGGCTCCGCCATACGCTTCGGCGGTGTGGCCGCGCAAGCCCTCGCCGACGGCCGACACCAGGCCCCAGTTGTCGGCGCTGAAATCGGCCGCGATGTCGCGGACGAAGAGGATGTGCTCGATAATGGAGATGACGTCGCGGTACTTAGCGCGCTTGACCGCGAACTGCACGGCGTTCTCGTCGCCGGGAATCTGGTAGTGAAGTATGCGCTCGTTGCGCATCGCACCGCTGAGCTGGCCCGCCAGGCGACGGTCGGCGCCCGGCACCGCGAACACGATGAGATCGGGAATGTCGGCGACGCCCGTCACCCGGCGCCCGCTGGGATGGCCGGTCGCGGGAGAGATCTCGGTGCCGGGGACGTTGGTCTTGAAGTTCTTGATGACCAGCGATAGCTGATGCTTGCGTGCCATGACCGCCGCGCTGTGCTGCAGCACGTCGGCGCCTAGGGCGGACATGGCGACCATCTCGTCGTAGGTCAGGTGCGACAGCGCCTGCGGCCCCCGCCCCGAATCGAAATGCTTGGGATTGGCGGTCATGACGCCGTCAACTTCTTTGAAGATCTGCAGCGGCGTCACGCGAAGCTCGTCGCCGAACGGCAGCGTCGGCGTACGCGCCAGGGTCACTGCGAGCGCAACCGCCGTGTAATCGCTCCCGCCCTCGCCCAGGGTGGTGATCACATGGCGCTCCGGCGTGACCCCCTGGAAGCCGGCAACAAATACGATCTGGCCCTCCTGCAGGGCCTTGAGCACCTCGTGGGGGCGGATATCGATGATCTGCGCGTGGCCGTGGTAGAAGTCGGTGATAAGCCCCGCCTGGCCGCCGGACAGGGCGATGGTGTCGTAGCCCTTGGACTTGAGCAGGTGCGCCATCGCCACGGTCGAGATGATCTCCCCGCAAGACATGAGAAGATCGAGCTCTCGCGGCTCGATCTTGGGATGTATCTGGCGCACCAGCTTGACCAGCTCGGCGGTGGAGTAGGGCTGCCCCTCGCGACCCATGGCGGAGACCACCGCCACCGGCCACAGCCCCTGGTCGCGGCACTCCATGATGCGTTCGGCCGCGAGCGCCTGGTGCTCGGGGGATTCGGTACACGTGCCGCCGAATTTCTGCACCACGACGTTGACGGCTGCTTGTTCCTCCAGATGACTCAAGGCATTACCTCGGCAGCAAACCCATGGATAGCATTTGCTCGGCGATCTGCACGGCGTTGAGCGCGGCCCCCTTGCGCAGGTTGTCGGCCGCCACCCATAGATTGAGCCCGTGCGCAACGGTTGGGTCGCGCCGGATGCGTCCCACGTACACCTCGTCCGAGCCGCCGATGTCGATGGGCATCGGGTAACGGCCCTCGCTCGGGGCGTCCACTACGCGCACCGGATGGTACCCGTCGCCGTAGGGCTCCCACGACGCCAGCAATTCCTTCGCTTGCGCGGGGGCCAGTTCCTCCCGCAGCTCGAGGTTGATCGCCTCGCAGTGCACGTTGCACACCGCCACGCGGCAGGTGGTTGCGGTGACCGCGATGGAGTCATCGCCCATGATCTTGTGCGTCTCCCGCGCGAGCTTGACCTCCTCCGAGCAATAGCCTTCCTCGTCGAAAGCGCCGATGTGAGGGAAGACGTTAAGCGCCAGGCGCTGCGGCAGCTTGTCCGCCGGCGGCATCGGCTCGCCGCGGACGTGGGCCGCCATTTCCGCTTCGAGCTGGTCCACCGCCCCCGCGCCCGCCCCCGAGGCCGCCTGGTATGTGGCGACCACCGCCCGCTTGACCCCGACTGCGTCGTGGATGGGCTTGAGCGCCACCACCATCTGAATCGTCGAGCAGTTGGGGTTGGCCACCAGGCTGTGATGGCCGCGCAGAGCTTCGCGGTTGACCTCGGGCACCACCAGTGGCACCCGCGGATCCATCCGGAAGTCGTTGCCGTTGTCGATAACCACGGCGCCCCGTTTGATGGCTTCCGGGGCCAGTGTTACGGCAGCGCCCTTTTCGCCCTCCGTACCCGCAAAAAGCGCAATGTCGCATCCCTCGAACGCTTCCGGCGTCGCCGCCTGCACCGGGTACGCTCGGCCGTCAACCTCCACCGAGCCGGCGCTGGTCGCGAGCACCGTCACGCGTGAAGCAGGAAAGTTGCGCTGAGCCAGCACTCGCAGCAACTCGCGACCCACTGCTCCTCG
>Ga0315291_10000939_pt1 | contig 39050 bp, 62 predicted proteins | sample YL17G12_20_MG_FD_203070 | JGI IMG/M metagenome (GOLD analysis project Ga0315291, IMG submission 203070) | Sediment microbial communities from Yellowstone Lake, YNP, Wyoming, USA - YL17G12_20 | ecosystem: Environmental > Aquatic > Freshwater > Lake > Sediment | place: USA: Wyoming | collected...
TTTAGGGGGAAAGGGGGGAGAGGGAAGAATGGTTGCCAACCTTCGGCGCAACCACGAAGGAGAAAAAAAATGAAACAAGCAAATTCCTATGATCTCAGGAAGTACCTGAACGTGATGGATCTGCCGCATGGACCGAAGAGCAAGACGTATCTGGTCGATGCCATAACCGGCAGTGACAGCAATACGGGCACGAACCTGGATCAACCCTTACTGACGCTCGCGGCAGCCGAGGATAAATGCGTCGGCGATCAAAACGACGCGGTGCTGATCCTCGGTGGAGCAACCCAAAACAACCTGGCCGCTGCCCTGGCGTGGGACAAGAGCTACACCCACCTGATCGGCCTGACAGGCGATCTGCCGGGAGTGGGCCAGCGCGCCCGCATCACCAGCGCCACGGATGCCGCCATTGGCGTGACAATCACATTGTCCGGCAACGGCTGCATCTTCAAGAACCTGAACATCCAGAACGAAAACGTGGCAGCCGCCGATTCAGGCGCCCTGCTCGTGGCGGGGATGCGCAACTATTTCAAGAACGTCTTCATCTCCGGGATGATCAGTGCGGTCCCGGCGGCGCGGGCGGCTGCGTATTCCTGCACGGTGACGGGTCCGGAGAATTACTTCGAGCGCTGCGCGATCGGCGTCTCGACCATCGAACGCACGGCGCACAATGCCGAGCTGATCCTTTCCGGGTCCAACTGCAAGCGCAACCACTTCCGGAAGACCCAATTCCTGTCGCAGTCAGTGGACCCCGGCAAAGTGCTGGCGCGCATCGCGGCCGGCACCCAACTCTGGCAACTGGAGTTCGAGGACTGCCTGTGGTGGAACCTGGCAATGAACTCGGGCGCCGGTGAAGGCGGGACGTGCATCACTTACGCGCTGGAAGACGGCGCAACGATGTACCACCAGATCCTGCTGAGCGGACTCAACACGGCCGTGGGCTGCACAAAATTCACCAACGTGGCGACATACGTCTTCACGCACGGAGCCGCGGTTGGCGGAGCTGTAGCGCCGATCGCCCTGAACAACCTTACCACCTAGCCCCATCCTCCGACCCCCCTCCAACTCCCCCCATTTTACAGAACAAAAATGGGGGGAGAGGATGGAGACGGGAGACGAAAGAGGTGAACTATGGCATGTAAACGTTTCGAAGTTTCGATCACCACGAATTCCAGTGGCGACGGGACCGGCTACACCCCGGTCTTTTCCGGGCGCATCTCGCAGATCCGCTACGTCAAACCTGGCAGCGGCGGGTATTCGGATGGCGTGGATTTCACCATCACGCTGGAGGCCACTGGCGAGACCGTCTGGGCCGAGGATAACGTCAATGCTTCGGCCACACGTGCGCCGCGCCAGGCCACGCACAGCACTGCCGGAGTGGCTGCCCTGTATGCCGGCAGCGGAACCGCGGTCAATGACAAGATCGTGGCGGCCGCCGACCGGGTCAAGATCGTGGTAGCCGCGGGCGGCAGCGTCCTGACCGGTACGTTCCACGTGATGGTCGAATAAGCCTCGCCCCCATCCCTGCCCCACCCCCTGCCCCTCCCCATTTGGAAGAACGACAAATGGAGAGGGGAGAGAAGGAGAAGAAAATCATGAAAATCACCATGCGCACGCTGTCTGCCGGGCCGGCAGGTATCCTGGAGGCCGGCAAGACCTACGAAGTCGAAGACAGGTTCGCCAGGGCGCTCGTCGGAGGCGGATATGCCGTCCCGGCCGGGAAACCCATTCCGGCTGCTGCTCCGGCTATCGAAGTTCCGGCTGAGGTCGAAACCGCCGTGGCCGCCCCGGCACCGGAGAAAGCGGTCTCGCCGCGCGGCAAGGCTCTCAAGGGCCGCTCCAGAAAAGGATGACAATGCGGGTGGTCTGACACTGGTAAGGATGGCCTAAGGCTTATTGCTGATCGCCATCGCCACCCGCCCAGGCCCCGCCTCACCCTACCCTCTCCATTTGCTAAAACTGCAAATGGAGAGGGGAAAAAGCAAGGATTGAATGGCAAATTGGGTTGTTGATTTTCTAACGCGTAATCCTGACATGGCTGCTTTGCCGATTGCGATGCGGGCGAAGCACTCTATCCATTTCAAGCTCAATGCCAGGGAAAATATAGGGCAATTTGTTGGCGCGCCCTGTCACTTTCAGGATACCGATGGTCTGTGGAAGCCGCTGGACACAAAACTAATTGCCATCGGTTCAGAGTACGGTGCACCCGGGCTGAGAACGCGCTTATCTAAAAACGGCCTGGTGCGCGTGGACGGGGGCACATACTCGCACAGAAGCACACGAATTGGAATTCTCGATCCGACCACCAAGGCATTCTTGGCAATCAAAACCATTCCGAACGGATTGATTTCAGGCGACCAGATCATTGCCGAGAGCGGGGTGTGGAAGCGCGTGCTCACTCTGACCGAAACCGGCCTGCGTGAAGAGATCGTTATCTCGGCGCTCCCAACTGGCACAGGCGCGGGGGCTGGCGACTGGCTGGTGTTGGAGACGGCCATCTCCGGAGTCTCGTTCCCCGATGGTTGGCTGGCTGATTTCAGTGCGGATGGCTTTATGTTCCCACCCCCGCGCACAACTGACGCGAATGGGGATGAGGCCAACTGCAAACGGTATGCACGAACAGTTGGGGGAGTTCAATATATCTACACCGGCGTTCCGGTCTCATGGCTGGCAGATGCAGTTTATCCGGTGACGATTGATCCTGATTTTGTAGTAGATGCGGCAGATGGAGTTATCTATGGCAATAATTCTATTTATGCTACTGCACGGAGTACATCTGATGGTTTTTACATTACAAATACTGCATATAATTTTGGTCAGCAAACCGGTTATACCATTAGACGTGTCTTTTTAAAATTTGATACCAGTGCGATTGGTTCCGAGGCCACTGTAACACAAGTTAATTTAAAATTGACATGTGAGGCAGATTCATCTGTAGATGATTTTGATGTTCAGATCGTGAAACAGGATTGGAGCGCGCAAGATCCGATTGCGGCTGGAAACCGAGAAGCCGCCTATGATAATTGCCGCGCCGGAACCGCAGATGACAATATCTGGCGCAATACCAACGGCATGTCCATCAACACTCAATATGCCAGCGGTAATCTTGCAACCGCGTGGGTGAATAAAACTGGAAATACCTATTATAGTTTGCGCAGCTTCGAAGATTTCAATAATTCAGCGCCCATCAATAATGAATATATATCTATTTATGCACAAGAAATTGGTACTCCTGCCTACCGCCCCATCCTGACGGTGGTGTATACAACAACAGTAATTCCCATATTTATGGCTCAATATAGGCAACGTTGGAATTAGTAAGTGAGGTAAATTGTGCGCTATTTAAGGACAAACACAGCGACCAGAATCACAGTCGGGCCCTTCCTCGACCAGGCGGATGGAATTACCCCGGAGGTTGCCCTCACCGTCACGAGCGAGAAACTGACCTTCATGGTGGACACGGCGGGCGTTCCGACGTTGATACTCGACGCCGCTCCCACCGCTTCGGGCGGCGCCAACGACATGGTGCATGTAACCAACGACGATTCTGGTTTCTACGACCTGGAACTCGCCGCCGCAGATGTGAACTACCTCGGACGCGCCATGCTCAGCCTGAACAACGTGGCTGCGCACTGCCCCGTGTTCCACGAATTTATGATTCTTCCGGCGGTTATCTATGATGCTATGGTATTGGGAACCGACTTATTCGACGTGAGCATGACGCAGTTATTGGGGACGGCGGTATCCACGCCCGCAACGGCCGGCATTATGGACGTCAATACGATCAAGGTGGGCAATACAGCACAGACTGCCGGAGATGTACCCGCGTTGGTGACAACGGTAGACACGGTTGTAGATGCGGTCAAGGCCAAGACCGACAATTTGCCGACTGCCCCCGCGGATGACACGAGTATTGACACTCAACTGGCCACAATTGCGGGTTACCTGGACACGGAAATTGCAGCCATTCTCGCGGCAGTGGATACTGAAGTTGCGGCGATCAAGGCAAAGACAGACAATCTGCCCGCGGCTCCGGCTGACGACACAAGCATCGATACTCAGTTGGCCACAATTGCGGGTTACCTGGACACGGAAATTGCAGCCATTCTCGCGGCAGTGGATACTGAAGTTGCAGCGATCAAGGCCAAGACAGACAATCTGCCTGCTGCCCCTGCGGACGACACGAGCATCGACACTCAATTAGGGACAATTGCGGGTTACCTGGACACGGAAGTTGCTGCGATCAAAGCCAAGACGGACAACCTACCGGCTGCTCCCGCTGCCACGGGAGATATTCCAACCGCTGCGGTTGTTGCGGATGCAGTTTGGGATGAGGTCAAATCAGGGCATGTAGGAGCTACCACCTTTGGCGACCTGGCTACTGACGTGGATGCGGTCAATGCAAAGACCACGAATCTACCCGCTGCCCCTGCGGATGACACCAGCATCGATACTCAGCTTGGAACGATTGCGGGTTACCTGGACACCGAGGTTGCTGCGATCAAGGCCAAGACCGATAACCTGCCTGCTGCCCCAGCGGATGACACGAGCATTGATAGCCAGCTTGCTGCGATCGCAGGGTATATTGATACCGAGGTGGCGGCAATCCTGGCAGCTGTAGATACGGAAGTGGCAGCGATCAAGGCCAAGACAGACAATCTGCCTGCAGCTCCAGCAGATGACACCAGCATCGATACTCAATTGGCAACGATTGCGGGTTACCTGGACACCGAAGTGGCTGCGATCAAGGCAGTAACAGATAAGGTGGATACTGGCCTTGTACTTGATGGTGCGGTTTATCAATTTACCGCCAATGCCCTGGAATTGGCTCCTACTGGCGGAAGTGCGCCAACAGTTGGGCAAATAGCAGATGCGGTTTGGGATGAAGATGTGGATACAAGTCACCAGACTGCCGGAACAGCAGGCAAGAAACTAGACGATGCCGGTGCGGCTGCCGATCCCTGGGCAACGGCACTACCGGGGTCTTATGGCGCAGGCACGGCTGGAAAGATAATCGGCGACAGTGCAGATATCCCGACAGCGGCGGAGATCGATACGCAACTCTCCGGCGTGCACGGCTCCGGGCGCTGGGGAGGCGGGAATGGCGGCGACAAATCGCTGGTCTATACGCTCACCAACAGCGCTACGAACGAGGCCGTGGAAGGTGCGACGGTCGAGCTGTATGCCTCGGCGGCCAGGACCGGCGAACCGATCGACCAGCAGATCACCGACGTGCTGGGCCAGGCGACATTCAACAACCTGGTGGCGGGGACATATTATTTGAAGATCATCAAGGCGGGCTTCAGTACAGCGACGGACGTGGAGGTAGTGGCATGAGTACAGGCAGCGGCACGATTTCCCCCATCACCCCGACGCCCACGCCTGCGGCGACGGCAGCCGGGTATGCGCAGATTTTCTGCACCATCAACGATCTGCTCAACGACCCGCAGCCGCCTGCCGGGGACGTTGCGATCCTTTTCAAGGAAATTCGGGCCGCCAGCCAGGTCATCCAACAAGAGATCGGCGAGTTCATCCCGATGAGCATGACCCGCAAATTCACTGGGAAAGGGCGGAGACGACTATTTATCCCGCCCGTGTTGGGCGTAACCGGGCTGGTCAACGACGAGGATACCATCCTGTCCACAGATTACATCCTGCAGCCGAATAACCGCTTCTGGCCGCATGGTCCCTACACGTGTCTCGAAGTGGATCCGGATGCTGCCGTCCTGAGCGCCTTTGCCGATGAACAGGAGGGCGTGGAGATCACCGGGCGCTGGGGCCTGTACGAAGAGACCGAAGACACCGGCGCCACACTGGCCGCACTGCAAACCGACAGCGCCGTCAGCCTGACGGTCAGCAACGGGGCGAAGCTCTCGCCCGGCGCGGTGCTGCTGATCGGCAGCGAGCAGGAGCTGATCAGCGGCTATGATACGCCGGTGACGGCCGTCACCACGCTCAACGGCACGCTCGATCTCACGCAGGAGACCATCATCCTGACCAACGGAGCGCTGGTCAATATCGGCGAGATCCTGCGCATCGGCGTCGAGCAGATGCGCGTCCTGGATATATCCACGCACACGCTCTACGTCCAGCGGCACTGGAACAAGACCCTCGGCGCCGCCCACACCACCGGCGCCAGCGTGGACGTCTACCGGAAGTTCGTTGTGGCACGCGGCGCCAACGGCACCACCGCCGCCGCGCACGCTGTGAGCGCAGCCATCAGCCGCTACCTGGTGCCGGCCGACGTGCTGTTCTTGTGCAAGGAGATCGCCACTCTGATGCTGAATAAGGCTGGAACCGGCTACGCCGGCAAGACCGGCAACGAACAGACCGGGCAGGTTTACTATAACGACGCCTTCCCGCGCTACGACCTGGAGCGCGTGCGGGAACATTACGCGATCAGGACGGTGCGATAAGCAGGGCGAAATGGTTGCCAAAAACGCAACCACTTTGAATTTCGCCATACATTTCGCCATACAAGGAAATCGAGATGGCCATCAAATACGAATTTATCGGCAGTGAAGCGCTGCAGCGGCAGATCGAACTCTTGAAATATTACCCGGAGATCGCTACCAAATATTTTCGCCCGGCGATGGAGCAGGTAGTCAGCGGAGTAAAAGAGCGCATCCGTGGAAACGTTCCCATACGGACCGGGTTCGCCTCAGATACTCTTATGTCGAAAGTCGTGGGCAAAGGGATGAATTTAACGGGATACGTTGGGTGGGGTGGTGCGGGCATCGCAATACAAGATGCCCAAGGGCTAACGCGTAAAACGACCGCCTGGTATATGAACATTGTCGAGTATGGATCACCCCCGCATGAAATAAAAGCACGCAAGGCAAGAACATTGGGCTTTGGATTCAGATCCGAATTTGCGACAATATTTGGATCGAAGGTCAACCATCCCGGTTTTTCGGGCAGGTTTATTTTGCGATCTGCTTTTGAAGCCAGCGGCGCTGATATAGACAATATTTTCGGCTCCGCCGCCGGGCAGGTGGTCGAGGAGTTGGCTAGGCCATGATGGAGAAACTACCATGACAGACACCAGGTCGATCGAACTGTGGCTCGATGTACTAAATTCCGTGTTTGCCTTCGAATACGGGCGCGGGCAAGTAGTGCGGACGCCCAACTGCGTTTCGAAGAACGAATTCCCCGAAGCGCTTAGCCTGGCTGACGGTCCGGTTGCGCTTTCATGGCCGTTGACAGTCAAAGCCACATACGGGGCGGCCTCTTCGTCCATCCCTACGGTCCTGATCTGGAGCGGTGAGACCGAGCTGCACCTGACGCCGGATATAAAAAAGACCAACCTATCCTTCATCCTGCCGTTCTTTGGTAGGATCCTGGCGGCTGCAAAAGCTAACCTGACCCTGGGAGGTTTGGTGCAACATTTTTTACTCGATGAAGAGAATGCGATGTCACTGGATATCCTGCAATACGGGAACGAAGCGCCCCATCATGGGATCGTCATTCATTGGGAAGTGAAGCAGAACTTGAGCGGGCAGATATAAACTTCGGCGCCTCGTGGCGCCGAAGCAGCCGATAGCGGCTTGAAGCCGCCTCGGCTAGCCTCATCCCCCGGCCCCTTCCCCCAAATGCTGCGCATTCAGGGGAAGGGGAGAAGAAGGAAAAAACTATGGTCAAAAAACAGATTGAGATCAGCGGAAATGCGGTCTACCGTTTCTGCGGGAACGGGCAGGGCATTCCCGGCCTGCCGCATGAAGTGAGCGCGGAGCAGGCCAAGGAGCTAGGCCTGCTGGAGGTTCTGCAGGCCGCCATAAAGAACGGAAACTACAGCCCCACCCCTGGCCCCTCCCCATTTGCGGGAGCGGCAAATGGGGAGGGGAAAACCACGTCCATAACCAAGCCGCCTCGGCTAGAAGGAGAGTAAAAAATGGGCGAACGATCGTTCAAGAAAATACAGTACGGCAAGGAGTTAAAGACCGCCAAAGGCACCCCTGTGGCGGCCACCAGCATGTTCCTGGGCGATGCGGACGTTCCCAGCGACCGGAAGTACATGTACCCGTCCTACAACCTGGCGGTGCGGGCGAGGGCGTCCGAGCCCCACCTGTACCAGCAGTTGGTGGACGGTTTCACCCTGACCATCGGCAACGGCTATTTCCAGGTCCTGCCGATGGTGCTCAGCATGCTGCTGAAGGGCGATATCACCGCGGTCGTGCACACCTCCGGCCAGAGCGATTACGACTGGCCGTTCACGCCATCCATGACGGCCACGAACGCACAGGACGCGATGACCTTCGAGGTCGGCGACGACGTGCAGGCGTACCAATTGGCCTACGTGATGGCCAAAAAGCTCACCATTGCGGGTGGGATGGGCGAGGATCAGGCCGTCAAGATCTCGGCGGATTGCTTCGCCAAGTCGGTCGTCCCCGCCACGTTCACCGCCTCGCTGACCATTCCGACCATCGAGCCGATGGTGGCCAACAAGACCGCGCTCTATATCGATGCGCTTTGGGCGAATAAAGGCACCACCCTGAAGGCCGGCCTGCTGCGGGACTTCAGTCTGGAGATCATCTCCGGCCTGCACCCCAAATTTCACGGCGGCGCATTGACGCTGGATGCACACGGCGAGACCTACATCGACGCCATGCTGAAGATGACGCTGGAAGGGAATTCGGTGGCGGACGGCTACTATGATGCCATGCAAGCCAAAACGCCGATGGCCATCCAATTGAATATCCTCGGGTCGCAGATCGGCAGCGGGCAGACCCACTGGCTGAAAGCCGCCCTGTGGGGCGTCTTCGACGATATTCAGCCGATGGGAAGCGAAGCCGACGGCGACAACCTGCACGTGGCCCTGTTCCACGGGCTGTACGGCATCACCGGGGCGCAGATCCTGGCGGTGGACGTATGCACCAACAAAGCCACGCTTTAGTAGCCGTCGGCTACTATGATATAGCCAAGGACGGTCAGCATGAAATATAAGAACCCAAAGGTTTTGAGCTTCCTGCCGTTGCAGGAATATGCCCCGAATGAACCTGAGCTGGCCGGGGTGGGCCTGTACGTATGGGTAGACCCGCCCCGCTCGGCGCTGCTGGAGTTCGATCAGCTCAACCGGGATTACGGCAAAGAGCTCGATAAACTGGCGGCCAAGATGAGCGGCCAGGCGGTCAAGAAAGCCAGCCCGGCCGAGCGCATATTGATCTGGATGCGCGCCCGGGAAAAGCGTTCGCAGGATAGCCATTTCAAGAGCGCCACCGAGAGCTACCGCCGGTCGCTATATGCCTGGTACGCGCGCCTATGGTCGCAATCGCCGGACGCCGAAACGCACTGGAGCGTGGAAGAGCTGGAAAAGACCAGCGATACCAACCCGCACCTGTACGAGTGGCTGTGCACCAGCTCCTGGGCGTTGATCGAGCAGCACCGGGCAGACGTAAAAAAAGGCTATCGGGGTCCGTCGGAGAAATTGCCCGCACCGGCCGCACCGGCGACCCCGTCCTAGCCGCCTTCTACCTGGCGCAGCACGTCAATGCCGCCGCGGGCGGGATGGTGGTCGCGCCCTGGGAAGTGTACGACCTGCCCGAGGAATGGTTGGAAGGGGCGCGGGCGCTCACCACGCGTGTGGACAAGGCCAAAAAAGCGCACTCAGTCATTGACCAGCGCCTGGCCTCCTGGCAGGCCAACCACCCGGCCTATCAAAAGCACTTGTAGTGGTAGCCGACTGCGCTACCATCATAGATAGAGATTGACGATGGCTCAAAAAGTTTTCAACATCATCATCAAGTTGCTCAAAGAGGGCGGCGCGGACAAAGAAACCGTCAGCGGGCTGATCGATATCAAGAACGCCCTGGTCACGGGCGCGGCCATCGCGGGTACGTTTGCCGTCGCGTATAAAACGGTGGACAAGGTGCTGGATGAAACGGTGGGGAAATTCGCCACCTACGCCGCCGGTGTGGACGTCTTCCACTCGGCCTTGACCACCACGACCGAGGAAGCAAGCCGCCTGATCCAGGTGGCGGACGATTTCGGCATCTCCGCCGAGGAGATGCAGAAATCCATGTTCCGGGCCGTTAAGGAAGGCATGGAGCCGACCATCGAGGGGCTGGCCGGCATGGCCGACGAATACAACGCACTAGCCACTCCGCAGGAGAAGGCCGATTTCCTGGTGAAGAACTTCGGCAAGAGCAGCCAGGAGCTGACCCGCCTGCTGGGCGAGGGCGGGCAGGCCATCCGCGACCGGGCGGCGGCGGTATCCGAGGGCCTGGTGATGGACGAGGCTGCCATCCAAAAGGCGCGCGATTACGCATTTGCGCAGGATGAGCTAAATGATTCCATTGATGGATACAAGATAGCAATGGGGGAGCGCTTCATACCCGCAATAACCGCGGGGATCGTATCGATGACAGACGCGGCGACGGCGAACCAACTATATACACGAGCGATGGAGCTCGGGATAGACGTTGGGCGAAACATGGGGACTGGAATGGTGGCAGTGAATGGAGTGCTTGTTGACCAGACTGAGTTATTGAGGCTGGTGAAGATAGCTGAAGAGGAAGCTGCGGATGCCGCTTACTATCTAGCCGGCGGCGACGACGAGGCTGCGCGCTCACTGGCTAAAATGGCTACGGGGCTAAAGGATGCCGGGGATGCGGCCGGGATGACGGATGAAGAATTTAATACTCTATATCGGACCATTGGGACTTTGCAGAAAATCACCGACGATTACAACACGACACAGGGCGAATTGGTCACAAAGCAGGGTGAGATTATAACGGCGATCGACCTGGCGATTTCGCAGGGTTATAGTCCGGCGGGGACAAAAATACAGGGATTAAAGACCGATTTAGAGAATGTCAATACCGAGCTGGAGAATAATGCGAAGGCCTTCGAAGACAATAGCAAAAGGGCTATTTTTGCCATGATCGCTTCCGCTGCCGCAGCGGACAGTTGGCAGGCGGGCGAATTCGATGCGCTTATGGGCGTGGCTGAGGCGTGGGGGATTTATAGCCCAGAGGTAGTAACTCAGGCGAAAAATATCCAGGACGCATTAGATGATGTTGACTCCTCGAACCTGGGTGACATACAGGGATATGCCGAATGGATGATTGCACACCCGAACATTAGTCAATCATTTGATATCTGGGTAACCACCCATGAAAACATAGAATACACATACACGGGCGCGGGATGTTTTATTGCCGGAACTCTAGTGACCCTGGCCAGCGGGGACCTAAAACCCATCGAGGAAATCCGGGTCGGCGAGTGGGTTTTGTCGTGGAATATCAAAACGGACGAGCAAATCAAGGCCGAAGTTTGCAAGGTTTTCCATCACGCTGCGGACATAATGTCCGGTTTTATCTTGGTCAACAATACGCTGGGCATAACGCCAGAACACAGCATATTCGTAAATGGCCATTGGGCAAAAGCTGGTCGGCTGCATTTAGGCGATAGCTTAATGGACATGAACGGCCAGACGATAATCATCAAAAAACTCGAATGGATCGAAAATCGGCAGCCGGTGTACAACCTGCACACCAGACACAAAACGCATAACTACTTTGCGGGAGGCGTATTAGTACATAATACCCAGGCGAAAATGAAAATGGCTGCCGATTATGGCAGATTGAGCAATACTGGTAGATTGACTGACTATGGTCGCAATATGCGCAGTGGCGGGAAGCCGCTTCAATTACCTAGCGGGTTTGAACTGATCAACGGCGAAATTCGGAGCGGAGGCAAACCAATACAAACTGGCATACCAATAAGTGAATTAATAACCAATTTGATCGGTGGGGGTAATGGACGCCCCATTGATGTTTCGATCTCGCAGCAAAACATACAGGACTTAGCCAGTGCTATAGGTTTCGAGATTGAAGCATTGAGAGGCGCTGAGGTTAGAACCCCGCCGCTGGCGGGAGACTATGGTCACATAGGCGAAATTCGAAGCGGAGGCAAGCCGATACAAATCCCTGCTGGACCGGAAAGATATACTAGGGCACAGAATGGCGGCGATTTTTGGGTGCAGAAACCTACATTCTTCCTGGCCGGGGAGGCCGGGCCGGAGCGGGCCACGTTCACGCCGCAGGGCAGCGCACCGGCCAACGCGCCCGAGATGGGGCGGCTGATGAGCGCCGTCGCCTCTCAAACCGTCCAACTACGTTCCCTTCAAAGCGCCCTCGAGGACATGCCCGGGCTTTTTGCGGCCGAGATCCAGAAGCGGATGTAAACCGACCGAGTAGGAGCTGCGCATGGAAACCTTCACCTGGAAACTCGAGCTAAAACTGGATGGCGTCAACTGGACCGACTGCACATCCGACGTAGCCCTGGCGGACGGTGCCATCGAAGTTACGGGCGGATTTCAGTCCACCTCGCTGGTGGACCTGCTGGCCAATCCCGGCTCGATCTCGTGGGTGTTCGACAACTCCGCGGCCAACTCGGCAAAAAAGGCCGGGTACTACACACCCGGGCATACCAACTGCCGAACTGGATTTGCCGAGAACCTCCCCGTGCGCTACAGCGAACTCTACGATAGTATCACAACCTACCAGGGAGTATATTGGCTGCAGAAACCGATCCCAAGCCCCGGGGTGTTTGGTGAAGCGATCACTCGCTGCCGCGCCGTTGACTGGCTGGGATTGATGACAGGCGTGAACCTGCCGATTATACTCATTCAAACTAATCAAAGAGCCGATCAATTGCTCACCACCCTGTTGGCGGCCACCACCACCCAGCCGGCGGGCACCGATTTCGATACCGGCGATAGCACCTTTTACAAATCCTTCGATACCGATTTTGTGGAAAAAGACACGGTCTATTCCATTTTGAGCAAGATCGCCCGCTCGGAATATGGCCGTATCTTCCTCCAGCCAAGCACAGGCGGCGGCGGGGTGCTGACCTTCGAGCGGCGCGGCGCGGATGCAGCCAACACCACCCCCCTGGGTACGATATCGAACGTGATGGAGGATGTGGAGATGCTCAACAACGCCGAGCAGGTTTACGACCGCGTCCATGTGGTGGTTTATCCCATAGAAATTAATACCAGTGATTATATTATTGCCTTTATGCATTCCCATCTTCCTCTGGCAGCGTACCAGGAAAGAAAATTTGTAGTCTATTATTCGGAAGGCATCAACGGAGGCCGGTTCTCAGCGCAGATGGCCTACACTCCGCCGCAATATACCTACTATTTTGGCACGGTGAACGATGATTATTCCGACGATCTGCATGACGCCCTATTATTCACGGGGTCGGTCTTCGGGGCGAACGCCATGCTGATGGATATTACCAACAACGGCGCGACAGCCGGATTTTTTAACTTTTACGGGTTAAAAGGTCAACGCTACGACCGTTTCACCCCCTACACCAAGGAGGCCGGGACAGGCGGCCTGCGCGTCCTGACGGTAGACATGGCCTACGAGAGCAACCAGGCAATGGCCGATTCTCTCGCTGCGATCCTGCAGCCCATCGCCAGCAGTAACACCAAGCGGCCCTGCCGGGTGAAATTCCATGCCAACAAATCGGCGGCCTTGATGGCGGCCGCCCAGACCGGCCTGATCTCCACCCGTTGGACGATCGCCGAGACCCAGACCGCCCTAAACAGCGACTTTTTCATCGCCGGGACCAAGCGGAGCGTCGGCCCGGGCAACAAGCTGGACGTAGAGTGGCTGATGAGGCCGGTGTAGAAGACAGGAGATAAAAACATGAACAGGGCACATGGTGTGGATTTATCCCATTGGGATGGCAGTTTCGACCCCGCCAAAGCAAGCGGGCGGATCGGTTTCGCCATCATGAAAGTCAGCGAGGGCCTGGTGAAGGATCCTGCGTTTGCGGCCATCTGGTCGGGGGTCGAAAAGGTGACCGTGCGCGGAGCGTATCACTATCTGCGCTCCGGCTGGGATTGGAAACAACAGGCGGATAAATTCTGGAATATCGTCCAGGATTACCCGTTCAACCTGTACGCGCTGGACTTCGAAGGCATTGGCAACGTGATGGATGCAAAGTTCGCGAACATGGCGCACCTGTGGATGGACTACATCCAGGAGAAGGCGGCCGGCAGGCCGGTCTTGCTGTACACCAATCCGACCCACTACGACGCGGATCTGTCTCCTTATGGCGACTGGATGAAGGATTACCCGCTTTGGATCGCCCAATACTGGACCACCAACGTGGGGCCGACCAGAGAGCCTGCCCTGCCCAAGAAACGCAAGGCCGGGGACTGGCACATATACCAGTACGCCAGCGAGATCAATTATGCCGGCCACGGCCAGGAGTATGGGACCGGATCAAAGAGTGTTGACCTGAACGTGTTCAACGGCACGGTCGCCGACATGCGCACCTGGCTGAGGCTGCAAGAGCCTGCGGCCGAGCCGCCGGCCATAACGTTGTTCGAGTTGATTCAAAACCAAAATGAAGCGCCAATCCGGCTGGACGAATTGAGGCGGATGGCGGCTTATATCGAGAATCGGAAAGTGCAGTTGGCCGAAGGTGCCGAAGATGCCGGCACCCCACGGCCGGCACCTTCGGCAACCTAACGGGAGGCTAGTATGGTAAATGGCAATGATGGCACGGATATTCTCATCCAACAGATCGACGAGTTTCTGTCTAAAGGAACCTCACAGATAAAACAGAAAGATGCTCTTTGCCTGGTCCTGGCGACCACGCGTGCCGTGCTGCAGCAGGTAACCACCGAACGCAAGCGGGTGGATAAGCTCAAGGAACGGGTAGAAATCATGTGGCCGGCCTATCGCGTGATGATCTGGCTAGGGGCCGTCCTGGGCATATCTGTCATCACTTTACTATTCAGTCTTGCCACCGGCCAGGCGATGATCATCATCAAGTAGGTTCTGCGGTTCAGCGGGACCATAAGAAAGGAGAAAAAAATGCCCACAACTGATCTGATGTCGTTTCTTCAATGGCTGATTTACTCAGGCGGCTCGATCCTGATCGGCTCATGGATTCTGGAGCATATTTCCGCCTATATAGACCTGCCAATCGACGCCAAGAAGCTGATTGCGATCGCAGTCAACGTGGCTCTCTCGCTCGGTTTCTATGCCATCCTGGTCTACGTCCCGGCGGACATAATGGCTTCTCTGGCCCCTTGGTTCACCATTGCGGCAGGGACGGTGGTCTTATATGCAGGAGGTCAGGTCGTTCACCGATTGACAAAGCCATAAAGAGAAACCTTCCTCTAGTTCACAACATGCAGGAGCGGGGCAAAACCCGCTCCCGGCGCGAATATTGAAAATATACATTGCAGGCCCCTACTCTGGCGGAGATCCGATCGCCAATGTCCGGCGCGCAATTCATGCTGCGGATGCACTTGCGGCCCTGGGGCGTGTTCCCTATGTTCCCCATCTCACCCACTTCTGGCAACAGATCAGCCCGCACCGGTACGAGTTCTGGTTGGATTACGACACGCACTGGCTGGAGCTATGCGATGCGGTTTACCGGATCGAAGGGGCAAGCCCGGGGGCTGACCGGGAAGTAAGACGGGCCGTGGAAGTGGGGATGCCGGTCTACTATTCGCTCGAAGAGCTGGAGGCAATTTGAAACGAACCATCCTGGCAATATGCTCCGACCTGCACGGTGGTCATCGCCACGGCCTGCTCAACCCCGAAACGCTCCTGGATGAGATTGATGAGAGAGGGAATATCATCGAACAATATCATCCCCCGCTCAATAAAATCCAGGAGTACCTGTGGGAAAAGTATACAAACTGGCTCAGCGAAGCCTTCGACTACGCCAAAAGGGACGAGGTTGTTTTTGTACTGAACGGCGATCTGACTGCCGGGAACAAATACAAACAACTGCTCGTCTCTGACCGCTTGGCAGACCAGATCATCATTGGCGAGGCAAATGCCGCCCCGATCTATGCCAGAAAGCCAAAGGCAGTCAGGCTGATCAAAGGGACGGGAGCGCACGTATTCGACAACGGCAGCGCGGAGATCCTGATCGCCACGCTGCTGAAGGCAGCCTATCCCAAGACCTCGACGCGGGTTTACGACCATGCGCTGATGGAAATCGGCGGAGTGGATGTGGACATCTCCCACCACGGCCCGCCGACGGGATCCAGGGAATGGTTGAAAGGCAATGAAGCCCGGTACTACTTGCGCAGCCTGATGCTGCAAGAGATCGTTGTGGGGAACATCCCGCCCAGGCTGGTCTTCCGGGGTCATTACCACGACTTTATCGAGGAAACGCTGAAAATAAAACATGATGGGGAATGGTACACCAGTACGTTGGTGATCACCCCATCGCTGACCTTCATAACCGATTACGCGCGCATGGTAATGCGCAGCCCCAATCGTGTCACGCACGGGATCGTGCTGGCCGAGCTCATTGATGGTGAACTGCTGAGAGTGGTGCCAATGCTACAGACCGTTGACATACGGTCCAAGGAGTCCTTATGACCAAAGATGTTGGTGATGCGACCAAAGATATTGGTCGTGATGTGGGAGAGGCGCTGTACGACGATGCCTTGCTCGAACAGGTCTTACGCGAATCTGCGAATGATATTCCTCCCATACGCCCGAAAGGATATGGGATCACCATGCAAGAATTTGCTACTGCCAAAGGCTGCAGCCATCAGACAGCAGGCAAATGGTTAAAAGCACATGGCTATAAAGCCAAAGTGATGCGTATGCCAGTTGAAGGCTCGAGGAGTCGTGGGTTGGTTCAGGTGTTCACGAGGGGATGAAAAGCGCGGGACTGTATAGTCATCGCCAAGAGAACTGACAGAAACGCCCGAAGGAGAGATCCAACGGGCGTTTCGTTTTTCTAACGGAATTGCAGAGTAATCTCGCCGCCGGGGGATATGATGATCTTGGCCAGCAGAGCATGCAACAAATGATTGACATAGACCGGCTCTTCAGTTTCGAAGAAGGCGGGCAGGCGGGCGAGGGCGCCGTGGATGCCGCCCAGGGCGCGCAGGGTTTCGAGGCGCGATAGCCCGGCGCGTTCGGCTTCAGCCAGTTCGAGCTGAGCCTTGTCCATTTGCTTATCAATGGCCGCGGCGCGCTCGGAGAAGGAAGCCAGGCCGAGGGAGCCGGATTGGTAGGCGTCCTCGATGCGGGAGCGCTGGCGCTCGAGCTCGTCAAGCATACCTTGGGCCTGGATGAGGTGGGCGCCGTTGGCGTCCGGCAAAGGGATCTCTTCGTCTTGCAGCGCGCCTCCCAGGTCCGCAGCGACGCGCTGGATGGCGTCCGGGTGGGTGATGGCGACGTGGCAGCCGCGCGAGCAGCGCCAGATCAGGCGATCGGGGATCGCCCGCGGCCCGTTGCCCTGCAGCCACAGTCGGGCGTCACACTCGGAGCAGTGCAGCAGGCCGGTGAAGACGCTGGAACGCTTGCCCTTGTACGAATGGCCGCGGCGTGCAAACTCGGCCAGGATGGCCTGGTGGGTGGCGTCATCCCAGAGCGGATCGTGCTTACCCTTTGCAATGATAATATTCTTACGGGGGATAGCGCGGTCACGGAAACGGCGACGGGTGCGAGGGTCGAGGATGGAGCGGGAGACGCCCCAGCGGTTGTAGCCGGCATAGAAAGGGTTGCGCAGAATATCGCGGACGGTCTGCGGCCACCAACGGCGGGAGTGCGGGGGGCGGATGGCGTCTTCCTCGAGCATGTCCACGATCTGGCGGATGGACTTGCCGTTCAGGAGCATTTCTTTCATTTTGGTCACATAGGAAGAAGTCACCGGATTGGCGACCGGCACGGCCTTGCGATCGGTTTCGTGGCCGGGAGGCTTGCGGTAGCCGAAAGGGATGGCGATGGCAGGCAGGCCGCGTTCGGAAACGCGGAGGGGCATGGCAAAAAAATACTTGCGACGCAAATCTGCGATTTTCGCCCGGCTAATAATATGCGACATTCCCTCCATGATGAAAGAACTATCGCTGGCGTATGGCGAATAAACTTCGGGGGAAAGCGGCTCGAGCGGCTGGTTGACAGAATAGATCTGGGCGCCATATTGGGAGAGGGTAAGTGAGACGAGAGCCAGCAGATCGCGGAGGCGGTCATAGTCATATAAGATCAGGATATCATATTCGTGGCGCTGGGCGGAATCAAGCAGAGCTTTGAGCTGGGGGATGGCCAGCTCGGCGTCCCGCAGGTTGACGTAGCGGGTGCGGCTCTCGCCCGGGCAGATGAAAGGGCCGGCAGATTCACGCCAGCCTTTGCCCGTGGCGGCCTGGCGGCAGCGGGTCTCCTGCTCGGAGAGGGAGGTCTTATCGGCGGCGGCCTGGGCTTCGGTGGAGACGGCGGCCCAGATGGAGAAGCGGATGGGTGAAGACATTCTACTTGTTTATAACTGAGATATTTGCTACAATGTCTGTGTGTCCCAGTAGCTCAATGGACAGAGCCCAGATCCGCTAAATCTGTGGGTGTGAGTTCGAATCTCATCTGGGACACACTTGTATTTTGGCTATTGAAAATCCGTGAATTTGTGCTATAATTTTCTTAGCGGATCTGGCTCATTGAGCTAATCTACGGCTTGACGGACGCGCCGCCCTGTGAAAGCAGGGCGGCGTTCCCGTTTTAAGCACCGTCCCTGCCCCCTTGTCGCCTTCGGCGACATCCCCCCATTTGGATAAACACCAAATAGGGGGAGAAGTGCAGGGACGGTGTGCTTTAAAATAAAGCCGAGCAGGTGGCGACGATGACGGTAAGAAGGACGAGCGCGGCAATAATCTGAATAGCCGTATTGATTTGTTTCAGGATTTTCGTCTGATCATAGAGAATATCCTCAAGCCATGCCTGATCTTCGGGAGCACTTAAAGTTTCATCATTCTTATCTTCTGATTTTGGAAATGGCTTTAGTAGCATAATTTCCCTTTCAAATTTACCTTGCTGAGCCGCTACATGTAGCAATAGAAGGGAAACCACTGGCATTCGCCTCGGCGATAAGAATATTCCCATCAAGGATTTGACATTTGATGCTGCCATCCCCAGAGATGATTTGAGCGGATATATAAAGGAAATCACCGGACTGGAAATTATTGAATATTTTACAGAATGGTACTTGGTAATCTCCTTGATCCGAACCGCCCGAATCGTTCTCAAAAGTCAGCGATACAGCACTAACACCAGCTCCTGAAATTGCATATCTCACTCCACTAATTGATTGCACACATTTTTCAAAAGGAGAACGCGTATCCGGTCTCAATGTTGGCATGGAGGTTCGTGTCGGTTCGGCAGTTTGGGTAAGAAAATAGGATTGCTTTAAGGCATTGCTTGTAGCAATGTAAGCAGTAGCAGTCGTATTTTTCTCTGTTTTGGTTGGGCCGCAAGCAGCCAAAAGGCAAATGATCAGGGCGATTGAAAGGAAGTTGAGCTTAGCCATTTCTTATTTCCTCCTGTTGCGATCAAAGCAAGTGAAATCCCGCCGCCGATGACGGCGGGGATGGCCAGCGGATGGGCCGGCATGATGAAGAGCAGAGCGAACATGCAGGCCGTGGCGCGCAGGGCGAAGGCGACGGGGAAAGGCAAGGTAAGAAATTGGTGGAGATACAGGAATTGCAGGCAGCGAAGGAAGCGGCGTTGATTACCCCGTCTCAACCGTTTTAGTTTTGGTAACACGATAATCTCCTCTTTCCTCCTGGATCTTCAAAAACTCCAAATATTCCAACGCTTTACGTTGATTTTCGGGGGCCAGCAAATTATAGAGATGCTCAGCACGCTCAGCGAGTTCATCGGTTTTGGCTTTGGGTGGTAACAAACCGGCAGCCCTATAAACTTGCTCAATGGGCAATTTCAAAGCTACAGCAAGAGCCCGACAAGTTTCCGGTATAGGTTTCGAACTATCGCTCAATATTTTGCTGATCACTGCTCGATGCAAGCCGGATCTTCTTGCTAAATCAGATTGCGACCATCCACGAGTAACCATCTCGGCATTCAACCAAATAGAGAGCATGTTAGTCATGAGAAACATTTTGTCACGAAACTCGTTTCTTGTGGCTATCATATATGTTTCTGCCTATTGACAAAATAATATAATCGCTGTAGAATGTTGCTAACTAGAAACATTATGTTTCGGTGAGATAAATTTTTACTGACCTATTAGCAAGGAGCACCTAATGTCTGAATTCGATGGAGAGAAGCTAAAGGCAGGCTTGCAGGCCTGGACGGAAGATCACGAGATTTCGATCAATGCTTTTCGCAAGGCGATGAATTACACCTACGCCCACGCCTGGGATCTGCTGCGGGGGAGGGTGATCTTTTCGGGGGATGGGTTCGGTCGCTTTGTGCTGGCTTATGGCATGGAGGCCGGCCAGGAGCTGATGCAACTGGCAGGGTATCCCAATGCGCTGCCCAGGCCGGCAGGGGCGCAGGCGGTGCCGTTGGTGTATGTCGGGGCGGAGGAGCCCCCCTCCAACTCCCCCCATTTTCAAACACAGAAAATAAGGGGAGAGGGAAAGTAGGCATGGAACTCAAGCGCGCGAGGGCGATAGCCGAAAAGCTGGTCGAGAAGCTGGCTCCATATTGCGAGCGGATCGAGATCGCGGGCAGCATCCGGCGGGAGAAGGCGGAGGTGGGCGACATCGAGATCGTGGCCATTCCGGCCCCGTTCGCGGATGCGCTGCTCCCAGAGCTGATCCCGGGTGCGAGGTTCATTAAAAATGGATCGCGATATAAGCAGATCGCCCTGCCCGAGGGGATCAACCTGGACCTGTTCCTGGTGCGCCCGCCGGTGCAATGGGGCGTGATCTTCCTTCTCCGCACGGGGCCGGCGGAATTCAGCCACAAGGCGGTCACGCGCAAGCGCTTGGGCGGTCTGCTGCCGAGCGACTGCCAGGTGGCGTATGGGCAAGTATGGAGACATGAAAAGGTCATCCCGATGCCTGAAGAGGAAGATTTCTTGAAATTGCTGGGCCTGCCTGGCCTGGCGCCACAGGAAAGGGGCCGGCATGTATGAATACTTTTTGATCCAGGTCGATAATGCCGAAGAGATGAACCAGAAGGTGAACTATCTGCTGGCGCAAGGCTGGGAGCCTTACATGGGATTGGTGATCGCTCCACGTGAATCTGAATTGCGCTGTCTGTTCCAGTGGATGATCCGTGGCGAGACCGATCGTCGGCCGCCAGCCCTACCCCCAGCCCCTCCCCAAATGGAAAAACACCATTTGGAGAGGGGAAAAGAGAGTCTGCCGGCCGAAGGTGCCGGCCGTGATGTGGCGGCGGCATGGCTGCATACATCTGTGGCAGCGGGAGAGAACCTATGACCGAGACCATGCGCTTGATGCTCATCCTGGTGATCGCCCTGGCTGCGCTGGCCTGGGCGGAAGTAGAGAGGCGGAAGGGATGAAGGAGCCGGCCAAGGTAATCAATAAGCAAGCCGCATCCGATCTTCTGTGCGGACTGCTGGACTTCATTGCCGGGATCCCGCCGATCGGATCGAGGCCCAACCTCGTTTCGGCAAGGGAGAGTTGGATCTTCGAAGACGATCTCCTGGACAAGCAAGCCATCAATCGTGAAGCACAAGCAATCGATCATCATACTAATAGAGTAGCACGGAAGTGCTGAACTGTCAGAACTTAATCGAGGCGAAATGAAGAATAAAAGCACGCTTTACCTGATCATCATTGGGATCTGCATCCTGATCCTGCTGGGGGTGGCAATATGCCTGGCCTATTTATAACCATTGCAATCATCGCCGCCCTCATCGCCGGGTTTGCCATCGGCAGGCTCCACGCCGAGATGCAGCACCTGCGGGAACGGATCATTACACTGGAGCAGACACAGGCGAAGCATCTGCCTTACCGGACGGCGGATGCGATCGAAGACGCCACGGCGGCGCTGAATTCACTGCAGTTCGAACTGGATTTCAAACGAGACCTGCTGGACAACGCCATATCGCATCTAAAGCAGGCACGGGAAGGAAGGAAACCATGACAGAGCAAACGATCCACATCAAGACGCCAGTCAATAAGGACGATTTGGAAACGTTGATCGCAGGCCTGGAGGCGGTCTGCGGCGGGAACCGCATCGAGATCAAGGAGACCTTCGACCTGATTGTCACCGATGAACGCCAGGCGGCCGCGTTGAAAGCCTTGTTCTTTGAGAGGGGGCAGGGAGAAAATATCCTCAAGAACAAAGCCCAAAAGAAAGCCCGGAGCGCACCGTCCGATCAGAAGAAAGAACCGGGCGAGCATTCCTATATCATCGAAGGCACAGGGGAGGTGATCAGCGCGCAGATGTTGCATAAACGCCTGGCCGTAAAAGATATCCCAGAGTTTACGGTTATTACGAAAAAAGACAAGTGCTTTATTGTGACAGTCGACGAGCAGGGCATATTCTCGCTGGCCAGGGAGCCGCGAAGTACCCCCCGTGAGGTGCCGGCACCTTCGGCTGGAGTGCAGACATGAGCGACAAAATCAGGAAGAAGATCGAGCTTATCCTGCTGTTTTTCATCCTGAAGGCCGCGGCCGAGGCGGTGCTGGGGCTGGTCAAACATGGAGTGGAAGAGATCGGGATGCCGGCGGAGGCAGCGGACTTCTTACGCGATCTATTAAGCACACATCCCCAGCCAGAAGTCTCCAACTTCTACTGCCGCAAACTGGATGCGCTGGAATGAACAAGAAATATCTACACGAGCTTGCACTTTTGCAGAAGCTCTTCGCGAAGCATTACCGCGAAGGTCCTCTCATCGCGGTCGCCAGCGACTATGTACAAATCACCGCCGAAGCGATGGCCGAGCTAATACGCGGCCCTAACGGCAGCTGTGGCAGAGTAACCAATCGCCACGAGGACGAATACCAAGTCGAGTTCAAGGCTGAGACTGAAGGCGTGACGTTCCTCGCTATCATGTCCTACGACGATATTCACGAGTGTGCTCTCCGGGAGTTCCTACCTACCGAGTTGCTTGAGGCTTACGTGCAACACTTGTACCATAAGGAGGCAAAGATAGCCTCACCCCCGACCCCTCTCCAAATCGAAATCCACGATTTGGAGAGGGGAGAAGAAAGAAGGGAAAATGAGCGAAAACACGAGGATCTATGACCGGCTCATAAAGGATATGCCGGTTGGACTGGACCGGGCGGTGCTGCGGCTGCTGTCCTTCCATACGGGGCACACACGAGCGATCGGGCGCGTGGAGTTGGTGCTCAACATGAAACTGATGGGTTTCGACGTGCACGAGCGGCTGGTGCGGCACTGCATCCGTGGGCTGCGGCGCGCGGGTCATCTGATCTGCTCGGCGCCGGGCGAGGATGGAGGCTACTACATGGCCGAGTCGCTGGCCGAGTTTGAGGAATTCGCCAGCCATGAGTTCCTGGCCAAGATCGGCGACATGAGCGTGACGCTGGCGGCGATGCGCGCCTCGGCGAAGGAAGCCTTCGGGGATGCGCTGCAGTTGGGATTGATTTAATAATTTGCCTGCATACCGGATTGCGGGTGCGAAGAGAGTTGACAGCCAGGAATTAGGCGGAATGTGTCTGTCTATACACTAGTTGGGCGGCTCTCGCCCGAAAGGAAAACGCATGACTAAAAAGATAGTCAATATTGAAAAAATCCGTCCCTGTTCAGATTTTGGTTGTGAACGAAAGGCTATCGTCGCAATTGTCTATGATGATTATCGCGTGCTGTTTGCTTGCAAAAAACACAGCCGCCCAACACAGCGTGCAGCGGACGCTGGAAACCGCGCCGCTAACGCAAACCGTTAGATGCTTCGGAGCAAAATGAAAAACTTCATGTGCAGAATTTGTGAAGATACTGGAAAAGTTGGTTTGGTGTTCAAGAAAATTTGCCCGCAATGTGAAGGCAATCCAGAAGCGTATTTTTTGAAAACCTTCAAAGCGCCCTCCTCTCTGCCACCACCCCCGCCACCAGGAAGAGCCGCAGACATCGTGATTGAAATACGAAAGCGGGTCTAACAAAGCGTGCAGGCGGACGGCTTACCCGTCTTGCAATGTGCGGAGTGTGGCGAGCAAACGAGCATGAACCACAAAGAGTCTTGCTCGAAACGCCGCCGCTAACGCAAACCGTTGGGTTGCTCGGAGGAACTATGTTTGATTTGCAAAAGTTAAACGCTTTACTTGGAACGAATTTCGCCAGCATTGACGAGATTACCGAACATCAACTCTTGGCCGCATTGGTGACTCTTACCGCCGCTTCGCTTGGTGTCGAGATATTTGTGTGCAACCCAACTATGGGTGCAGTGGACGGTGCTTGCTCATGCGACAAAGTAAGGTTTTATACAGATGAAAATGTCGTGGCGGAAGATTGCCCTGTGCATAATCCGCCCCCCCGCCGCTAACGCAAGCCGTTAGATGCTTTTTTGCTAAAGGAGAGGCATGAAATATATCAAGGTTACTCGCAGTGATGTTCAAGGCAGTTATATCCAGCCTGTAAAAGATATTCCTGGAATTGTACAGGGCGAGTTGGACGACATCGAATATTTATCCCCCGGCGTGTCGGTCGCGTTGACCGTTGTTGAAATGCCGGAAGAAGAGTATGCCAAACTACCCGAGTTCGCGGGATGGTGACGCATCTAACAAAGCGTGCAGCGGACGGCTGAAAACCGCCGCCGCTAACGCCAACCGTTAGAAGGCACTATGTCAAAAAATAAAAGTAAGTGTCAGAAAGATAGTCATTTCAAATCATGTTGTTGCGGTTGCGTAAATCGCGTTGAGCTACTCAATAATGACCAGCATCCAATTGTTCAGGTAGGTTGGGGATGTGCGGCAATTTTTGTAATGGAAGGCAATACGGTATTCATTGGCGATTTTGAACATGGGCTTTGTGAAATGTGGCAACCGCGCCTTCTAACACAGCGTGCAGCGGACGCTGGAAACCGCGCCGCTAACGCAGACCGTTAGGTGGCTTCCTTGCTCCAGCAGTCTCAATTTTTACAAATAGCACTTGACCCGCAAGATGTGGTTTATACCCCTGATTGGGTCGCCGCTGATATGGTCGCTCATTTCAAACCTAGCGGGCGCATTGTTGAACCATGCAAAGGGGAAGGCGTTTTTATGCAATATCTTCCCGCTGCAGAATGGTGTGAAATTGCCGAAGGAAAAGACTTCTTTCAATTTGTCGAACCCGTTGATTATCTCTTTGGCAATCCACCATATAAAATCTTTTCAAAATGGATGGCTCACAGCATGAGCATAGCGCAAAACATTGTTTATCTAATCCCGCTGAATAAAACTTTCAACTCGGGCAAATTCCTGCTTGAATTGAATGAGTGGGGTTTACCAAAACACATGCGCTATTATGGCACTGGTTCTGAGTTAGGTTTTCCCACAGGCTTCGCGGCTGGGGCTGTGCATTTTCAAAAGGGGTGGCGTGGCGCAATGGGCTTATCTTTTTGCGAACACGCCACCTAACACAGCGTGCAGCGGATTGGCGGGTACGGCGCGGCTTGAAAGCGAAGTAGCGCAACCCGCCAACCGCTAACGCAAACCGTTAGAAGGCGGCTAAGATGAGTTTTGCTAATGGCAACAAGGCTGATGGTAAACATTACTGGCTTACTCCGGAAGCGTTGATGGCAGAAATGAGAGCAGAATTCCGCTTTGATTTTGATCCTTGTCCATATCCTCAGTCTGATGATTTCAATGGTCTAACCGCCGAGTGGGGCCAGTCTAATTACGTCAATCCACCCTTCGGTAGTTATATTCAGGATGACAAGAAGAAGGGCCCAACCGCCTGGGCACGTAAGGCAATCGAAGAATTCAGGAAAGGTAAGAGAGTTGTTCTTGTTTATCCAATTGATAAATGGATCCACATGCTTTTAGAGGCTGGGGCGCAGGTCCGCAACCTGAAAGACATCAAATGGTGTGCTATTGAAGATGGCACACCAGGGCCAGGCACGGGGCGCTGGGTTGCCATGTTTATTTTAGAACCAGAAGATTATACGCCGCCTTCTAACAATCGCTTGCAGCGGACGGGAGAACACCGCCGCTAACGCAAACCGTTGGGCCGCAGGAGCAAAGAGAAAACATGGACAAATTGCTGGATAGATTGACAAACAGAATAGCCGATAGGTTTGTTGAGAAGATGAACAGAAAGATATTTGAGGTTGCCAGCGTAAATATAAAACCCGGCGATGTGCTGGTTTTGAAATCCAAAAGCTTTCTTTCCGCTTACGCGACGGAGCACATTTTAGAAAGCCTGAAAGAAATCTTCCCCCGCCAACGTATTGTTGTGTTGGAAGATGGGCTAGAGTTTGCGGTGGTCAGTGGCATAATGCTGCCCGAACACCGGCTCCATTGGCCGAACAGAAGCGACTCGGCTACGGGCTGCCCGTTCTGTGGTGTCTCCGCAGAAGATATTGCAAACTTCAATGAGGCCTCGCCAGAACCGCCGAGCGCCTGAGCCAAGCCGTTAGCCTGCTCCGAACGTTCCGGGCTTACAACCGGACCGCGATAATCCACGGAGGCCGGTTTACAAAAGGCAGTCACGGCGGCGCGGGCTTGATATGGTTCGAAAGAAAACCAATATCTAAGGAGTCTATCGCATGGATTTCCCATCAGTAAAGGTCACATCGGTAAAGGCGAATTTCGCCACGGATCAGATCACGATCACTTTCACGCTGACCGCCAACGAGGGCAGCATGGATGCCGCCGACAAATTGGCGGAATATGCAAAAAAGGACGCCGGCCCGGTGGATCTGGTCATCACCCCGCGGCAGTTGCCATTGTTTACACCTGGCACAGGAACCTTCATTGGGAAGAACCCCGTATGACCGAATTGATCATCCTGGTGCATTTGAAAGACCTGCCGCGGGAAGCTGGCTACCAGCAGGCCTCGCCCATCGAGGAGGGCGAGGTATTGGCCTGGGGCGAGAAGTATAAAGCCGAGAAGGTGTATTACTGGCGCAGGACGAAGAGTGCATTCATTACGAGCATACGCAGGAGCATGACAAAACCATGAGCGTTTACACCCATAATCGATTCCGCAGGAACAGGAAACGGCCGCCCCTGGAGGCGCATGACCCAGGCGAGGTGGCGCTGCGCACAAGGAAGCCCACAGGGCCGCCGGTGGACGAGGTGGACCGCGGGCTCTACAACAACCGGCCGGCGAGGGTGCGAGCGGAAGGGATCGGTGCGGCGTTGAAGCGGTTCGCATCGCCGCTTATGCCGCGCAAAGTGCAGGACGTGATCCTGCCCAATCTGACCCACCGGATGGAATTCGAGCAAGCCGGGCGCCTCCCCGATATGGAGGAGTGCCTGGAGCAAACGCCATACGATGGGCGGTACGTGGCACGGGCAGCCTGGATGGACGCGGCAGGCGTGGGTCACGTCTACCTAGCGTGGAAGGAAAGGCCGATAACCGTGGGCGCGGCAGTGAGCACGGAGAAAGGTTGCGCATGATCCCCCGCCAGTACCTGGGCCTGTGGTTGAAAGAGGCCATCACCACTGATCTGGGGCATAGGGTCTTACGCTATGACCACGCTTATCTGGTCAGCTACTGTGGGCGGCGCTTTCCGGCGGATGGGGCCACCCGGCCGCTGCTGGGCGTGCGTCTGTGCACGGATTGCGCGATCTTATCCCGCCGGCAAGAGCAGGACATGCAAGCGCTGGCGGTCAGATTCAACACGAGGAAGAGCTATGCAACTAAACGGGAATGATCCCAATCTACTCGCCTACGATCGCTGGCAGAAGCATTTCATCAAGGGCAATAAGGTTTATGCAGCGAGAGTGCGCCTTCTCAAGGATCACCGCTACCTGCGCAAACGCTTCCGGACAGCTTCGGAAGCAGAGAAATATGGGCAATCGGCGATCGAGAGATATAAGAATCTCTTGAAAGCAAAAGGAACATTAGAGGCGTTCTTGAAAAGCTATGTTGTGATCAGGCTTGGGCCATTCGCCGTTATCTGGGTGCGCGGCAAGTGGATAAGAAGTCTATGGCCGCGCAAACAGCAAAGGAAAGTCGGTTATCAAACCCCTTCTAAAAGGCTCTAGATCTACCCTTGTAGGCTTTACAAGGCAGCGAAAATGCAAAGTCGAACATTGATACGTCTAGCCGAAAAATTGCGCCAAAAGCACGCTGAATTGAATTCTTGGCCGCAAGCGTCAATTGCCTGCGGTGTGCTTACCAAGGCGGGGAAATCTAATCCGCGCCTGGCGCAAATGATCGCGGCCGGATACGATCCGCGCAAATCAGAGACCCGAGGCCGATTGGGGCTACCACCGCGCTGCACTGCATGCTCCCGGCGACTGCCTGGGTTGCAGCGTCCGCTGCCAGCCTGGCTGTTGGAGGCAGTACAAAACCTAGTCGAGCTGGAGAAAAAGACCAACCATCCAGCTCAGGCGCGGGTCTACGCGAGAGGCGGAAAGCGGGTCAGGATACTGGTCCGTGAAACATTTATTGTGGATGGCGGAATGCAAAATATGATAACAAAGATCCCGCCATCCCGCGCGTGATTTGAGAGTAATTTCAAGTACCATCAATTAAGTATGTGTATGTGTGTGTGCATGTGTGTGTGTGCGTGTGTGAGCGAATGTAAATCCGTGAAACATCGCGACAAACAGGATATGATCTGATGACCGAAAAAGAAGTGCTGTCAACCCATCGTAGGGCGCATCGAGAATACCTGGCAGGCAAGGCGCCGGAAGTGCATCCTGTTGGGAAGAAGACGATCAAGCGGGCGGCGAAGGGGCGCAAGGAAATCGAGAAGCCGAGTCAGGGCTTGAAGCAAACCGATCTGGTGGCATTCAATCAGGGCGCCGAGAAGGCAGCCGTGGCGTATCTCACGGAGTACATCCGGCGGAAAGGAAGCCCGATGTTCAACACGGCCTGCAACTTGATCGCCCTCGAGATAGGCGTCTCGACCGAGACATCCAAGCGCTACCTGCGGAAGTACAGCGTTGACCATCCCAGGGCATACTTCGAGATCGAGGATGGCTACGTGAGGATCAGGCAGAAGGAGTAATAAGAATGAATCCAAAAAACAAATTACCGACACCATCCGGCGTGTACTGCCAGAGTGTGAAGGTAGATGCGGCCAACGGTGATCCGGGCTTGTGCAGTAATCTGAATTGCCGCCAAGAGATCGGGCGGCTTTACAGGATTGATGACGCGCTGTTTGGCGACGATCTGTTTCTCTTGCAGGCTGGCAGCCTGATCATACGCGAGGGGCACAGTATGTTCTGTGTCCATTGCGGGCAGGCGATGCACTTCTCGCTGAGCGATCAGAAGTTGGAGAAGGTGATCCAGCAGAAACTTGGAGGCAAATAAACAATGCCCAATCGTCCGCCTCACTGCTGCCGTACTCCTGGCTGCGCGCGGCTGGCCTATCATGGCAGCCTGTGCGAGGAGCACGCCAAGAAGCAGCAGCGTCAGCAAGAGACCGCCCGGCCCACGTCAACGCAACGTGGGTATGGTTCGAAGTGGCAGAAGAAGCGCGCAACTTTCCTTCTTGCCAATCCCCACTGCGAGGATTGTGGACGCATAGCTACTGACGTTGATCATGAGCCCAGCCGAAGGGAACTGGTCCAAATGGGCGTTACTGATCCGGATGCTGATGAATATTTGCATTCTCGCTGCCACTCCGACCACACGCGCAAGACCAATAAGCAGGATGGTGGTGGTTGGCATGGTAGGAGGATTAAATCTCTACGCCCCTAGCGTGCTAGACCGGCTGGGTAGTCATTCGCGCGCGAGCGCGAAATTGGCTGGTAGGGATTTAGAACGCAACTATGACTGATGACAATATTATTCACATTGAATACATCCCGCTGGGACAGGCGCGGCTGTGGGACGAGAATCCGAAGAAGCACGATCTCGCCGCTCTCACGGACTCGATCTATCGTTATGGTTTCCAAGACCCGCCGAAATTTGATGAAAGCCTGGGCGGATTGTCTTCTGCAATGCAGAGACAACTTCGAACAGAATATAACCGTTTTTTTCCGAAAACATATCAATCTCCTTTTTGAATGTGGAACGATTTTATGAACTCAACCGCGAGCGCGATTCCAGCCGATAAATTGCCATTTCCGAAATTGCGTAGAAACTCAGCAATCAGGTCCGTCAACATGACGTTATGTCGGCGCTTGGGGTTCTGGACGGGAGGGCGTCCAGCGCCCTCCCGTTTACCGCCGCGGGTCATTTTACCAACCATTGGAAATCCTCATAAATGGCGGTCGCAATCTGTTCGATGGTCTCAGCAATTTCGGGATACTCATTTTCGCCATCGGACAGAATTTCCACACCATCTCTCATGGTGGGTTCGTATTGATGCTCAATTGTCGCGTTTGGATATTCGGCTAGGATTGCAGCGGTCACCAGTCGTTGATATTCCGCAACACTTGCATCGGCGTCGTAGCCAGTCGAGCCCGGTTGGCCCCAGAGACCGTCCGGGTCGGTTCGGTAAATCATTTCAAACTTCGTTAGGTCGGGCATTTTATTCTCCTTTTTTAGGCGGTTGGATAACCCCAACCTAAGAATATTATACACACATTTATCTAAAATATCAATAGCAAAATGTTTATAGGGACTCCATGACCAAAGGCCGTAAACCAAAGCCGACCGAATTCAAACGTCTGGCAGGTAACCCAGGCCGCCGGCCTCTCAATGACGCCGAGCCGCACCCGCCCATTATTCTGCCGGACGCGCCTTCCGAACTGAATGCCGTGGGCCGCGCCAAATGGGATGAGTTGGCGCGCAAACTGTTCAACCAAGGCATCCTGACCGAGTTGGACATTGATCTGCTTTATTTGTACTGCATCAATTTTCAAAACTTCATGGACGCCCAGGAAAAAATAAAAATCTTCGGTGGGCCGGTAGTCAAAACCGAGAAAGGCAACCCGATTCAAAACCCCTATCTAAACATCGCCAACCAGTGCCAGGAACGCATGATCAAACTGGCATCCCTGTTCGGCATGTCGCCAGTAGACAGGAGCAGAATCAAGGCCGCGCCCAAGGCCAAGCCTAAGAGTCTGGCCGAGAAATTCTTCGATGCGTCAGTGGCAATACCGGAGAAAAAACAGAAATGACCGCCGCCCGTCTGTATCGTGCCGAGCGTTATATTGCGAACGTGCTGGAAGGAAAAATAAATACCTGCAAGTGGGTGAAACTCGCCTGCCAGCGTCACGTGGACGACCTGGAAAATAGCGCCGCGCGCGGCCTGTACTTCGACCGCAGCGCGGCGATTTACGCCGAGCAATTTTTCGCCCAGGTGCTCAGGCACCCGAAAAATTCCATCCGTGCCAAGGTAGGCGCCCCGTTCAAGTTGGAACCGTGGCAACTGGCAACCATCATCTGGCCTCTCTTCGGCTGGAAACGCGCGGATGGCTCGCGTCGCTTCCGGCGCGGCTTCGTCGGCATCCCCAAGAAGAACGGCAAGAGCAGTATCTCGGCCGGCATAGCCGATCTCTTGGTGTTTGCGGATAGGGAATATTCCGCCGAAGTGTTCAGCGTGGCTGGCAGTCGGGACCAGGCCAAAATTATCTTCGACATCTCCAGCACGATGGCCGAGAGCGCGCCGGATATTCAGGTGCGCTGCGAAATCTACAAACGTTCGATTATCTACAAGGACACTCATTCGGTGTACCGTGTCCTGTCGGCAGACGTGCCCACCGCGCACGGCATCAATGCGCACGGTATTTTGTTCGACGAGTTGCATGTCCAGCCCAACCGCCTGCTCTTCGATGCGCTGTGGGGCGCGGGCAAGGCGCGCCGCCAGCCGCTATTCCTGATGCTGACCACCGCCGGCTACGATCGCCAATCGGTGTGCTTTGAGATATGGGAGTATGCGCAGAATTTACTGGAGAAGACCATCCCGGCGGATGATTCATTCTGGGGGGTGATCTATACGATGGATGAAGGCGACGACTGGCTTTCGCCGAAGATCTGGCGCAAAGCCAACCCAAACCTGGGCGTGACCGTGGGCCTGAACTCCATTACCGAAGAGGCGCGCCTTGCTGCGGCCATTCCCGGATACCAGAACACGTTCAAGCGCCTAACATTGAATACCTGGACCGAGCAAGAAAGCCGCCTGATCACCGCTGAGATGTGGAACTCTGGCCAGGTGGCGCCGGTCGAGCGTGACGGGCAGGGTTGTTATGGCGGTCTCGATTTGGCAGCTACCTCAGACATTGCCGCCTTCGTGCTGGATTTCCTCCTCGGCGAAGAAGGTGGGCATTTCTGGCTACCATTTTTTTGGCTACCTAAAGAGAATCTTGAAGAGCGTGGCAGGGCGACCGGTGTGAATTATGAAACCTGGGCGCGGGATGGTTTCCTGCGTCTAACAGAAGGCAATGTTATTGACTTGGGCGTCATCAAACGTGACATCGAGGAGCTGGGGCAGATTTACAACATCAAACAGATCGCTTTTGACCGCTGGGGCGCGCGTGAGATTTCACAGGAGTTGCAAGATATGGGCTTCCAAATGGTGGAATTCGGTCAGGGTTTCAAGAGCATGGCTGCGCCGACGAAGGAATTCCTGCGCCTGACAGTCGCCGGCAAACTGCATCATGACGGCCATCCGGTGCTACGCTGGATGGCAAACAATCTTACCGCCCGTCAGGACTCTGCCGGAAATATGAAGCCAGATAAAGAAAAATCCCGCCAGAAAATAGATGGCATCGTGGCCGGCATCATGGCGCTGGATCTCGCCTTGCGCCACGAGGATGATGACCATTCGGTCTATGAAACTCGTGGACTGATCAAGTTTTAGGAGAAATATGAAAACAATTTGGAAATTTACACTCGAAGTAACGGATTATCAAGAGATTGATCTACCGGAAGGAGCTAGAGTTTTGTGCGTCCAGACGCAACACGACAGGCCTTGCCTGTGGGCAGTGGTTGATCCTGATGCAGAACTTATTCCTCGTGGAATTCATATCTTTGGAACAGGACAACCAAATATCGACACATCAGCGCTTGGCTTTGTCGGCACGTTTATTATTCACGACGGCAAATTCGTCGGGCATGTTTTTCAGAGTGCGCCGCTATACGACAAAAAGAAGGAGAAATGAAAATGTGGGTCTATATTCAATCTGAGCCAGGGCTTTACACGGTGGGCTTCTACTCGCCGGATGGAAAATGGCATAGAGATAGCGATTGGAGTTCCCCTGTGAAAGCGGCTGCTCAAGTGCATTATCTCAATGGGGGGGATGAGAACGTTATTGAGAAGATCCAAGCAGAACTCGAGCGCAAGCAATGATCACAATCGCATCTCTGCGCGACAAACACGCCGGCCGGCCGGGGGCGGTACTGGGAGGAGGCCCAAGCCTGCAGGCGGACCTGGCACAGGTCCCGCCGGGGGCGGTGTTGATCAGTGTCAACCAACATGCCGTGCAGCACGTTTGGACAAATTATCTAGTCTTCCTGGATGAACCTGGCCGCTATCCCGCCATGCTAGACTTGATTAATACATACCAGGGAGCGAAAGTCAGCCCGCTCAGGGAATGGAGCGACGTAGATTTGGACGGTGCAGATTACTGGCGTGGGAATTTCTCCAGCCACCTGGCCTGCTGGCTGGCATGCTGGCTGGGTTGTGACCCGGTTCTGCTGTGCGGGATGGACTGCTATCAGGGACCGCGCCCGCCGGATGCCGACCCGCGCGACAATGCTTACAACACACCGCTCGCCGAGCATCTGGAAGGCTGGCGGCTGGCGTTGGAGAGATGCCCGAATGCCGGCGTGATCCGGGCGGTCAGCGGGCCGCTGGTGGAGATTTTTGGAGCGTTCCCGTAGAAACGCCGCTTGACAAAAGTGTGGAAAGAGCGTAAGATATATTTGATTGACCCCCATCTGTGGGGATAACTGGACTCTTGCACCTATAGCTAGGGTTCATTCAGCAACACAGGATTGACGGAGTACTGCCCGCCCATTCGGACCGCAAGGTTCGCCCTGGCGGGCGCTTTAATTTAAGCCAGAGATTGCCACGCCGCCGGAAGAACACCGTCGGCTCGCAATGACACCATTAACCGGAGCGCTATGGCTGAGTCAAAACCCAAAAGCAAAATAGAAATTCCCGACATCTTTTTATTCTTGGGCCTGCTCATGCTATTCGTGGGCCTGGGATTCGCCGTTTCGTGGCCGTGGGCGCTGGCCCTCACCGGCGCGGTCCTGATCAGTCTCTCGATCTGGCTGGTGGAACCCAAGAAGCCTGCGAAGGATCAGCCCTGATGCTGCGCCAGATGCTCGAGCAGCGTGCGTCCATCGGCCAGAGCTGGCATGTATCGCAGGCGCCGCCCGGGTCCATCGTGCGGGGCTACGGCGACACCTACGCTGGCGAGGACGTGGACCCGGAGATTGCCTTATCGGTGACAGCCTGGATCGCCGGGACGCGTATCCTGGGCGAAGGAGTGAGCAGCCTGCCGCTGATCCTGTACCGGCGGCTGAAGGGCGGCGGGAAAGAGCGGGCGGTGGATCATCCATATTACAACCTGCTGCACGACGCCCCAAATCCTGAACATCCTTCGATGGTTTTTCGGGAGCTCCTGCAGAACTCGCTGGTTTTGTGTGGCAACGCCTACGCCCAGAAGGTCTATAACGGCGCCGGGCGGATCATAGAACTCTGGCCGCTGCGCGGCGATCGCATGAGAGTCGAGCGAATCGGCGGGCGGCGAGTCTATCATTACCTTACGGCGCGCGGCGCGCAGCGTGATTTCAATGCCGAAGAGATCCTACACATTCCGGGTTTTGGCTTTGATGGTTTGGTCGGCTACTCGCTGGTGTACCTGGCCCGGCACGCCATTGCGCTCAGCATTGCCCTGGAGAAATATGGGAGCAAATTCTTTGCCAACGGGGCCTGGCCAGGCATTGTTCTCGAACACCCCAAGCGGCTAACGCAAGAGGCGCAAGACAACCTAAAGGATTCATTTATGGAATCGCACGGCGGCACCGACCAATCGCACGGTGTCTTTATCGCAGAGGAGGGGATGAAGGCTACCCAGATGGACCTCTCACCGGAGACCTCACAGATGGTCGAGACCAGGCGTTTCCAGGTTGCGGAAGTTGCGCGCATCCTGCGCATCCCGCTGGCCATGCTCGAAGAACACACCGCCTCAGCGACATACGCCTCCGTAGAACAATTTATGCTCAGCTACGTCAACCACACCTTGCGTCCCTGGCTGGTGCGCTGGGAACAGATGCTCAGCCTGTCCCTGCTCACCCCCGCCGAACGGAAAGAAATATTTTTCGAGCACCTGATCGACGGGCTGCTGCGTGGGGACGCCCAGGGGCGCGCCACTGCCTTGAACACACAACGTAATGCAGGTGTGCTCAATGCCGACGAATGGCGTGAGATCGAGAATCGCAACCCGCTCCCGAATGGGGAAGGGCAGATCTTCTGGCGGCCGCTCAATATGGCTAACGTTGATGACCAGAAGCGGGCTTTCGAACCGCTCTTCCAGGAGATCGCCAATCGCATCACCCGGCGCGAAATCCACGATCTGAGAGAAGCGGGGCGCAAGTTCCAGAAAAAGCCGCTCGAAGAATGGAACGCCTGGCTGAGCGCTTTCTATGCCGAGCACCGGGAATTCATCGAGCGCGCCTTCCAGCCGGCAGTGGAAGCCCTGGCCGGTGCGCTCGGACAGCCGGTCCCGGACGTGCGGCTGCTGGCCGCCGATTATGCCGGGCGCAACCTGCGCTCCCTGCAGGCGGTACGTGAGCTGGACGATATTGATCTCTCACTTACCCCCTTCGAAAAGGAATTCCCCTACCATTTGACCACCCGGGCCTTTGCTCTGTTCGAAAAAGATGTTCAAGTAGTAACGGAGAAACCATGAAAGAGATTCCATTGACCCAAAGCAAGATTGCAATCGTAGACGACGACATGTTCGAGGAACTATCGAAACACAAATGGTATTTCGAGGGTAGATATGCTGCACGAATATCCTCTCTTCATCTTGGAAAGCAGAAGTTGATCCGGATGCATCGCACGATCTGTAGCACGCCCGATGGGATGGAAACCGATCACATCAATGGGGACAAACTGGACAACCGGCGCGAGAATCTTCGGATTTGCACGCGTGCCGAGAATAGCAGAAATAAGAGAAAGCGCGCCCATAACACCAGTGGATATAAAGGCGTTTATTGGTATAAGCGAGACAAAAAGTGGGAAGCGCAAATTGAAATAGAAGGGAAGAATATCCATTTGGGATATTTCGAAGATCTTCTCAATGCGGCCCGCGCCTACGATGCCGCAGCAATTAAATTGCACGGATCCTTTGCAAGAACAAATTTCCAGGAGGTGAACTGTGCCATACGCGAATGAGCATGCAGCCAGGCTCAAAAATCCGGATGATTTCGATCCTGATTCCTTCCGCCGGACGAAAGGGGGGACGCTCTATGGGAGTATCAAGGTTCCCGAAACGATAGGGATCATCTGGGGCAAACTGAAAGGCGCCGCTGCTCCGAGCGATCCTCCGCTGCCTCAGGCGCTGCGCTTCCCGACCAAGGACTGGAGCGTGGATGAAGCCAAGACATGGCTGAGGGACAACAAGATTAAATACATCTCCTTCGAGCCGGCTGAGGAACCCCGTCAGGACATCGGGACGCTGAAATCCAGCGGGGCAGAAATCGAGCGGCGCGTGGTGCGCTTTGCCGAACTACGGCTGGCAGGGGAGGCCAATGCGCCGGCCATTGATGGCTACGCGGCAGTTTTCAACTCGCCATCGGAGGATATGGGCTTCACCGAAATCATCGAGCAAGGTTTCTTCGAGAACGTGCTGGAGGACGACACACGCGCCCTGTTCAACCACGACAGCAATTTCGTGTTGGGCCGCACCAAGAGCAGAACCTTGACCGTGGCCGAGGACGAAAAAGGTTTGAGCATCCATATCACGCCGCCAGCGACGGCGCTGATCAACGACATGGTACTGGAACCCATCCGGCGCGGCGACGTGGATCAGATGTCGTTCTCGTTTATGACAGCAAAAGGCGGCGATGAATGGCTGATCAAGGATGAGCATGTCTTCCGTACGCTCAAGAAAGGCGGATGCCAGCGATTATTCGATGTATCGCCGGTGACCTTCCCGGCATACCCCGAAACGAGCGTCTCTGTGCGCTCGAAATTCCAAGAACTTCAAGGCCAGATCCAGCCCTTGCCAGGTGGCGAGGAACCCGTCGAGAAGCAGGCGCAGGCGCGCTTGGATATGCTCAGGCGGCGGCTGGAATTGGCGGAAAAGTCATAACCTAGCTATTCGGCGACTCATGTCGCCGAAACAGCCGATGGCGGCTTGTAGCCGCCTCGGCTAGAGGAGAAAACATCATGAAATCAATTGAACTTCGCCAAAAGAAAGCCACCCTGGTGGCGAACGCGCGTGAGCTGATCGACCGCGCCGACAAGGAAAAGCGGGATCTGACGCAGGAAGAGCAGAACACCTGGGCCGCCTACATGGCGGATGTCGAAAAGCTCGACAAGCAGGTCAGCGACATGGAGACGCTCGAAAAGCTCGAGCGTGACCTGGCCCTTCCGATCAGCGCACCCGAGCGCCCCGGCGGCGAGGACCGCATCGACCCGCAGGCTGAGAAGACCACGAAGGCCTTTGATGCCTTCCTGCGCTCCGGCGCCATCCAGCCCGAAGTGCGCGCCCTGCAGGCGGACGCGGATGCGTCTGGCGGGTACTACACCGTCCCGCAGCAATTCGTCAACAAGCTGATCAAGGCCATTGACGACCTGTGCTACATACGCGCATGGGGCACCCCCAACCCGGTCGCCAATGCCCAGAGCCTGGGCATCCCATCCCTGGATGCGGATCCGGCGGATGCCGACTGGACCAGCGAACTGCTGATCGGAGGCACCGACAGCACGATGGCATTCGGCAAGCGTGAGTTGACCCCCAAGCCGCTGGCCAAGCTGCTGAAGGTCTCGAACAAGCTCCTGCGCCTGACCCCGGACGTGGAGAGCCTGGTCATCCAGCGCCTGGCGTACAAGTTCCAGGTGACGTTCGAGAAGGCCGGCATGACCGGCAGCGGCGCCAACCAGCCCCTGGGCGTCTTCACCGCCTCGGCGGACGGCATCACCACCAGCCGCGACGTAAGCACCGGCAACACCACCACATCCATCCAGACGGATGGCCTGAAGGAAGCCAAGTATTCCATCAAGGCCGGTTACTGGCCGAAACTGAAGTGGATCTTCCACCGGGACGCCATCAAGCAGATCGCCAAACTGCAGGACGATGACGGCCACTATCTGTGGCAGAACAGTATCCAGATGGGCCAGCCCGACATGCTGGATGGGCACCCGGTCTTCGCCTCCGAGTACGCGCCCAACACTTTCACCACCGGGCAGTACGTGGGAATCATCGGAGACTTCTCGTTCTGGTGGTACGCTGACTCGCTCGATTTCGCCGTTCAGCGCCTGAACGAGCTGTACGCCGCCACCAACCAGGTCGGCTTCATCGGCCGGATGGAATCGGATGGGATGCCTGTGCTGGCCGAAGCGTTCGCACGCGTCAAGCTGGCGTAATCAGACTACTGCCTCACCCCCAACCCCTCTCCAAATGGGAAACCACCATTTGGAGAGGGGGGAAGAAGAAGGAGAAAAACATGAACGAGCTAAGCAAAAACGTAAAAATCACCCAGGCCATCACCGTGACGAACGGTGCGGCTGGGACAGCCGACATCACTGGCGCCATCCTGGACATGTCCGGGTTCGAGGGCGTGCTGATGATCGTCACCTTTGGCGCAATCACAAGCAGCGCGGTGACCAGTATCAAGGCCCAACAAGGCGCTGCGGCTGCGATGGGCGATGCCGCCGACCTGGAAGGCACAGGGCAAACCGTGGCAGACGACGACGACGAACAGACCTTCTACATCGACCTGTACAAGCCGCAAGAGCGCTACGTGCGGCTGTACGTGGACCGCGGCACGGCGAACGCCGCGGTGGCTTCCGCCGAGTATATCCAATACGGAGCGAAGAAGGTACCGACGACCCACCAGGCCACAGTGATCAGCGGCGAGACGCACGTCTCGCCGGCCGAAGGGACTGCATAAGACCAGTTCTAGCCTCACCCTTGACCCCCCTGCCCTAACGGGCATCCCCCCAAATCAAGAACCCTCAAAAAACGGGGGCAGGCAGATTTAGGGGGAAAGGGGGGAGAGGGAAGAATGGTTGCCAACCTTCGGCGCAACCACGAAGGAGAAAAAAAATGAAACAAGCAAATTCCTATGATCTCAGGAAGTACCTGAACGTGATGGATCTGCCGC
>Ga0315291_10000943_pt1 | contig 38942 bp, 33 predicted proteins | sample YL17G12_20_MG_FD_203070 | JGI IMG/M metagenome (GOLD analysis project Ga0315291, IMG submission 203070) | Sediment microbial communities from Yellowstone Lake, YNP, Wyoming, USA - YL17G12_20 | ecosystem: Environmental > Aquatic > Freshwater > Lake > Sediment | place: USA: Wyoming | collected...
CTATTTGAAAGGCATACCCATCGGAATGGATCTTATCAAGATCAATACTTTCCAAGACTCTTTTTCGATAGCACCTGAAACCAGCCGTAAAATCCCAAACGGGTTTGACCATGACATACGAGACATACATATTGGCAAATTTGCTCAATAGCAATCGACGAAACCTCCATCCCTCAACTCTGACCCCATTTACGTAGCGGCTTCCTATGACAAGGTCGGCATGGTTCGCAGCCTCCAGGAAGTCCTGCAGATATTTTGGGTCATGAGAAAAATCTGCGTCCATTTCGAAGATCAAATCTGCTCCTTTCGACAAAGCCAATTTGAATCCATCAATATATGCTCTTCCAAGTCCCATTTTCTTGGGTCTGTGAATAACATGCGTTTCGGGGTGCTTCTTCGCTAAGCGCTCAGCAATTTCACCTGTCCCGTCGGGGGAGTTGTCATCAACGACAATAATATGGGAATAAGGGTGAAGAGCGTAGATCTGATTCACCAATCTTTCAAGATTATCCGCCTCGTTATAAGTCGGGATAACAATAAATGCTTTCATCATGGTCCTCCTGGTGTTGTCTGTCTCTTCCCGCAAAGAAAAGGAAGATCGTTCTTAATTTCGAAGAAACATTTATAATAATTGAGGAGTATGATCATATCGAAGTTGCCTCTCTGGATATCGATATCCTAAGGGTTGCTAACAGAATCGAGAAAGAACTGGAAATGCATGATCGGCTGACTGTCGCAAGTGCTCTATATTATAATGCCCTATTGAGATTACGAAAGATCGTTTAATCACCCAACCCCAGCTATGTCCAACCCTTTCGTAAGGCCATCGACATATTTCTTACCCAATCCTCAGTCCTTATTTCTGCTGAAAACCGTGAGGCCAAGTCGTGAGGCGATTTAAAGAAGCACTGAATTATTTAGTAACAACTCAATAAATTTATCCCGTGAAATGCGGAGCCTATTTCACTGGGACCCAACAAACCCAACAGACCCAATAAACCCAAGCAACCCAGAAAACTGCAACTCGTAACCTGCAACTCGTAACGTGTAACCCGTAACTATTCTTTTCCATTCTTCCATCATTCCAATCTTCCGTTCTTCCATAACCCGCAACCTGCAACTTGCAACTATTCTTCTCCATCATTCCATTCTTCCCCTGAACATAACTTCAAGGACGGAATACGCACCCTGGCCATCCGGAAGATTTCTTAGAAGCGTGATTTTGCCGCCGAAAATCCCATTCTAAGCCCTTAAATTAACCTATTTTTTTAACATTATCCCAAAATATCAATCATTTAGCTTGGTCCGACCCCAAGACCCAAGAAAAGGACAGCAGGATTAACCGCTCGATAGAGAAAGCCCGTCGAGCGAAGCGTTTGAGTAAGACACGGGCGCTGAAGGTTCGGGTGCGGGGGATCCTGAGCCCCAGATCTCCAATCTCCGTAAGTAAATGGCGGGGGTAGGAGCCGTTTCGACGGTCGGGGAAGCCTTGGGTTCGCTTTTGCTCCAAATGGGCATCGATCGCATTAGCCATGCGAACCTCTAAGATTTCCTTCAGAGCGTCACAAGCTGCGGGACGGTAGTCACCCTCCCAGGTGTCACAGTGCATATGTTTGATCTCTTTAAAAGCTTGGTGTATCCTTGTTATCGTTGCCGGCAGCATGGGGTACCTCCTTGAAGTTGTTTTGCCGAAATAACTGATAGGGTACCCCATTTCTTTTTACTGACTCAACCTCTGACACAAGAATTAATACACTACCTTAACGACTACGAAATTGACAAAAGGTACAAACATCGCTAAATTGTCAGTAAATGAGATAGATATGTAGTTCACCATTTTACTTCAATTGATTCACATTTCCCGGATTTACCATCACAACTGCGAAGAAATAAGTTGACGAATGGCATTTTTTTTGCTACAATACTATTATTGTTTGGTTAGAAATTCTGGAGGCTTTAATATGAAAAAATGGTTAATTAAAATCTCGTTGTGTTTTCTTGTTATCTTTTCGTTTCTAATTCTTTCTCAAAAAGCCCAAGCAATTGTTTATTTTTCTGAAAATTGGGATAGTGGAACTCCTCCATCTGCTTGGCCTTGTAAGAATCTTCCAAATGGATGCACATCACAATCGTTTAATGGCTGGGCGCCCAAGGACTATGGTTGCAACGAGACAGACGGCAAGGATTCTGGCCTATCCACCACAATCTACCATTCACCACCAAGGTCGTATTACCAAAAAAGGGCAGCAAATCAATACAGTACGTGTGATATATGGAAATCATTACCCCAACCCTACCCAACAAAAATACACATGCGGTTTTATGTATATTTTACAAATAATTGGCAGAATTTTGATAATCCACCAGGACCAACTGCAGAGTTCGTTCATCTCCTTTTTACCAATAGTACCCGCTCTGGAGTCGGCTTCCGTTTTAATCTCTTGGATATTTCCTCAACTGAATATCTATATGAATGTTATAGCGGTACAAAACCACAAATGTATTTAAATATTGAAGATAATAGCACAGGCGGGAAGCGTGGGACAGCACCCTATGATTGTTGGAATTTTTATGACCATCTAAATGAGTGGATATGCGTAGAAATCATGGCTGATGCTGAAAATGATAAGTATGGCCTGTGGATTAATGGCGACATGAAGGTTAATAATGTTACTACCACTATAACTCAAACTAATTTCGCAAAAATTATAATTTCTGGTTTTTCATCTTATCTGAAAAATTGGACTGGAGACTTTTATATTGATGATATTATTGTCTCCGATAGTTATATTGGGTGTGGGCCTCTTCCACAGGCCCCACAGCCCCCTGCAAATCTTCGAATTGTTCCTTAGCAAAAATACTAATTCATTAGATACGAGCGACAAAACGTTCGATTAAGTATGTCAACATAATTAACACACGGTAAAGCCTCCACAACTTATTCTCACTTTTATTCAGCCAACCGAGCAGGTTTTCTATACTCACTGGTCTTTGCTAAAAACAATCTTTTCAAAAAGAAAAACCAATCATAACCTCCCATGGCTTTGAGCCTAAAGTCCACAAGGTTCTCTGGATTAACCAGATACCGGCCCAAGGCATACTTCTCATCATATGAGTAATTGGAATGCTGATCTATTGCAAATGCCGCCCCAAACTCGAGTTTTGAAACAAGCTCCGATGTCGCTGAGTTATAACTTCCATTAGGGTATGCAAAAAACCTAACCTTCCTCCCTAATAGCTCGGTTAACTCCTTCTGGGAGTTTCTTACTTCGTTCAGAGCTATTTCGTATGGAGCGTTACCCAATCTAATATGGTGCTCTGTATGCGCCCCTATTTCAAATGATAGAGCCATTTCTTTTAACTGCTCTTTTGTCATAAGCCGTCCGCTATTAGCACCGGAATTTTCCCAGTCCGCAAATTGTCCTAATTTTGACGAAACAGCAAAACAAATTGCAGGCAATTTTCTTTCTTCAAGTACTGGTCGAACGACACTATAACTATTTTCGTAACAATCATCGAAAGTTAAGCAGACGTACCTGCGATGACCCTCAAACTTCTTTGGTTGTGCCATTAGGTCCAATAATTCTTTTCCCGAAATAAATGTGAAATCATTTTTTCTCAGATAATCTAATTGAGATTCGAAGTTATCGACCTGCTCGGCAGTCACGCTATGATAACACAGGACGACAACGACTGGCAGGTTCCCATGTAAATGCCACAGGAATTTCTTAATTAAACAATTAGCGCCCGAGCACCATAACACGAGGCTTACAACATACTTCAGTCTGAGCAGGGACCTCTCCAGTGAACTATCCATCACCTATTTCGTCCTGATTTACTTCTGAATAATCTATTGCCTACGGACAGACCCCGTGAAAAAAAATAGACATGATATAAAAGAAAATATACGAATATGTTCAGAGGGAATTGTCTCTGCTTTCTCAGCGTGGCAACTATGCACAAAATCGAGTTAATAATAAGACCCATGATAATGTAAAAGATCGATCTAAAATAAATAGATAATGCAATCCCTGCAATTCCTATAATCCAGTAAAGTACCGTAATTAAGGCTACCTTCGATGTGATGAAGGATTTGATGTCACGGAAATCTTGAAGACCATGCCACCTTTCCCTCCGCACGAATTCCCGCAATGTTTTTGGATACCCCTCATGTATGACACGGAGGTGAGGGTTATTCAAAATCGTGATTCCTTTCTTTTGGGCTCTCTTGGAAAGTTCCCAATCCTCTCCTGTTATTAAGTTCTCATTAAATCCGCCGAGCTCAAAAAACAAATCCCTACGAATAATTAGATGCCCACTGTTCATATAACTCGCTGGTTCATGGATCATGGGTAAATACCAGCATTTTTCTATCCAATTGCTATCTGAACTAATCCCGCAACGAGACCCAGTGATTAGTTTCTTGTTGCTGTCTAGTGTCGAGAGCACTTTCCCGAATTCGGCTGCCCATTCTGCGGTAATAAGAACGTCACCATCAAGGAATACCAAAACTCTTCCCAAGGAATGGCCGGCCCCCAAATTGCGAAGCCCAGCAATTGTTTCGGAAGAGTCCTTTAGGATTTTGACTCCATATTGTCCAGCAATTTCAACGGTAGAGTCCGTAGAGCCGTTGTCAACTACAATGGTTTCAAAATTAAGATCAACTGCATGATCTCTTATCGACCTGAGAACCTTCGGGAGGTGGACTTCTTCATTATACGTGGGTATGATGAATGAAACCTCCCGGTCTTCAATCTTGCTTGTCTCCATTCCAGAAAACATTTCCAACTAATGATCTATTAAGCGGCCTGAATTTCTACGTGATTCCCAGTTTGGATCGACCTTCTGATGGCTTCGAGCAAATTGTGCACATACACTCCTTCCTCACCAGTTACAGAAGGAGGGACTTCTTTACGAACAGCTCTCACGAATGCTCTTGCTTGCTCAAGGTCATTAATGGATACTTCTGTACCACGAAAAATCTTATATACGCGGTTCACTACTGTTCTAAGCTCATAGAAAGCATTCTTCAAATGACCGAAAACTCTATCCTTCGGATCCGTTCCGGCGTTGTAATAATCGAAGCTTTTCAAACCAATCGTCACAGTCCCCGCTGTTCCGTGGACTGAGATATTGATCAGGTCCGTTGATAATCTCCAGCCAAAGGCAAGCGTACCTACAATCTCCTTCCCCATATTGAACGAACATGAAATATTTGTTGGTATGTTGTATTCATGGTATCCAAAAGAGGCGTTCGCAAAAATTCGAGTAATGGGAGTGGGGACCAACGAATTGATCAACTCGATGATATGAACCCCTATATCATAGAGAACACCTCCCTGTTCTTCCTCGAGGTACCATTCACTTTTCGGATCCCACGAAATGTAAGGGCCAGGCGTCATAAAAGCCCCATCAATTTGAAGGATTTTCCCCAGTAATCCACTCTGAATCATTTCTGCACCTCGCCTGATTGTCTCGCTATAGCGGTACTTGAAGCCGGGCATCAGAATGAGATTTTTTTCTTTAGCCAGAGAAGTCATTTCAATCGCTTCTCGGAGGTTTCTTCCCATAGGCTTTTCACACAATACATGAATCCCATTTTCTAATGCAGAAATAGTCGCATCGTAATGGATATGAGGTGGGACGCACACGTAAACCGCATCAACGATTTTCGAACGATACATTTCATGATAATCCTGAAAAACATGGGGCAAAGACAAAATTTCCTTTACCCTGGCCACCCTGTCTTTGTTGGTTTCCGCACATGCGGTAATCTCAACTTCCTCGAGTTGTTTCAGGACTGGAATATGCGTTGCAGTGGCGACGCGCCCCAGTCCAACTATGCCTATTCTTACTTTTCCCTGGCTTCTGTCCGCATCCATCTCATTTCTTATCTAATCTTCGTATCAGACCTCCCATATCTCATTCCCTGCATCCCCCATAGAACCCTTGTTTTTCCTGTCTCGTACCCGTTTAATTGATTTGCGGACATACTCTTCCCAAGTTGGCATCAATTTAAATTTTAAGTTTTCGCCATTAAGGAGATCACCTATGACATCGTATAGGGATTTCCCCAATTTAAATTCGATGGCCCTATAGATGTGCGGAACACTCTTCGGGCGAAATCCCATCACCTTAGCGCAAAAGTAGTCTGTTGCAACCATGTCCGTACCAGCAATGAGCAATTGGCAAATTTTGGGAAATCCGTTTACCGGCCCTTTCCCGTCCATACCAATTAAGCCATCAATAATCGAAAGATCAGGGGGCCTGACAGAAGCAAATTCACAAATCGAATCGGTAAGGTTCGGATGATATTTAATTTTGTATTTTTCAGGCAGCGCACCGAATAAATTCTTCATTGTGCAAGTAATCTTCTGTAGGGAGTGTGTCTTCAGTTTAGCCAATGAAATCAAAGTGTCCGCCTCCATATATCTTGCAGACATCTCTATATTTCTTCCACAACACGTCTTTGCCTCCACTCTCTTGTCCTGACTGAGATTGCAGAACTCTACATCGGAATCAAATTCCTTGAAATACTTCCTCCAACCTAAAGCCTTAAATGCCATGTCTGCACTCAAGTGCGTTGCGTCAGCTTCGGCGATTATTATCTTACGCACAGGGGAATTCGCCTTTAACCACTCAATGATAGCTCTTGCCACCCGTGGATCAACGGTTGCGCCAGTTTCCGGTCCCAACAAGAGACACAGATTCACCTTAATGAGAACCGTACCCCCATTAAAGGGTTGGAAGTCATCTTTAAGATAATTGAGTAAGCTCTCAATCCCACCACGGATATGATCGTAGTCATCAATGTCGCTGATTTTCTTGATAGCTATTTTAGCCCGCATATGCGACTCATCTGGATGATTCATTGCTTTGACCTGGCAATCAGGGCGTCATATATTTTGAGGTATTTATTACCCATGGCTTCCTTTGAGTAGTGATCTTGCACGGTTCTAAAACCACGAACGGCAAGATCATCTCGGATTGTCGAATTAGTGAGAAGGAATATTATTTTGTTCGCCAAGGCATCGCTATTCCCAGGTTCAACCAGGATTCCATTCTCGCCGCCCTTGATTACCTTTGGAATATCCCCTACTCGGGTCGCCACCACGGCTCTTCGCGAGGCCATAGCTTCCAGCATCGCCATGGGCAAGCCTTCGTCAATCGACGATAGTACGAATATATCGATAACGTTTAATAATTCTTTAATGTCTGCTCTAAAGCCCAAGAATTTTACACTTTCAGAAATTCCCAGTACTCTCGCATATTCCTTCAGTTCCTCTCTAAGAAAACCATCCCCTGCTATCAGAAATACAACCTGGAAGCCGTTGGTTTTTATCTTCTTAGCAGCCTCTAAGAAAACTGTGTGCGCCTTCTGGGGAGTTAGCCTTCCTAACGTTCCAACGATAAACGCTGTGCCATCAGTAATTCCAAGGGATTTCTTATACTCCGACCGATCAAAACTGCCATCAATCCGATAAGCGTCAAGATCTATGCCATTCTCGATGACTATGATCCTGGATTCTTGGACACCCTTTGCCGCCAGTCTTTTACGAATATCCTCTGAGACAGCTATGATCAGGTTGAGGCGTCTCATGGACAGAAGGACGTCTAATTTGGAATAGAGCTGCAATTTTCTGTCATTTAAAGGCATAGGGGGAAACAGGTGATTTGTTGTGATGATCGGAATATGATGCATTCTTGCAGCAATGAGGCCAATTAGATTCGATTTGTAACCATGGGCATGGATTAATCGAATATTCAACTTTCGAATTGCATTACCAATGCTCCTGATTACCAACGGATCAAACCTTATTTTCATGGGAAAATATTCAACATCTAAACCCACCCTCTCGGCCTCTTTTCCTAATTCCGGCTTGCTATTATTCGAATTTGTAAGGCAGCCAACAATCATTTTATATTTGGTCTTCTTGATAGCAAAACCAAGATTTAGTATGACTCTCTCGGCTCCATACATACCCGAGCTATCATGTAAGGCCAGGATATTAACTGCTATTTCTTTTCGATCCCCCATCACGCCCTCGCCAGAGACGTATACAGTTCAAGATATTTTTCGAGCATTTTACTAAAACCAAATTCTCTCAATACAATTTCCCTGCCCGCTCTTCCCAGTTCTTGACGCTCTTTGTCATCTTCAAGCAACTCAGTCACCTTATGAACCAATGTTTCTGGATTCTCCAACTTAAAGAGGTAACCATTTATATTTTCTCTCACCAATCTGCCATTCCCACCCACCTCAGAAGCAACTACTGGGATCCCACAAGCCATTGCTTCCAGAATCGTCATGGATGTCCCCTCACTCAAGGATGGCAGCACAAACAGATCGAAGATAGGGATTATTCTCTCGACATCGTTCCGCTCTCCCAACAATATCACCTTATCGGCTATCCCATATTTACTCTTGGCATCTTCAATGCGTCCTCTTTCTTGACCCTCGCCTACAATCAAGATTTTTGCCTCCGGATGGGAATTCAAAACATCTTTTAACGCCTCTATCATAAAGAATAAATTCTTAACAGGATCTAATCTGCAAACTGTTCCGATCACTTTAGAATCCTCAACGAGGCCAAACTCCCTTTTTATCTCCCTTATCTGTTCTTTTGGAAAAGGTCTAAATAACTCCGTGTCCACGCCATTAATAATGGTCGCTAATTTTTTCTTTTGAATCTTTACCACCCTTAATAAATAATCATACAGATCATCTGACACAGCAATGTACTTATTTATTATCATAGAAGCTATTTTGTCCTCTAATCTTAAGCCCCTCCGGTCAGGAATCAATCGACCGTGGTCCGTATGAATAATACCCTTCACTCCTCCGAAGCGACCTGCGATAGCTCCATAAAATGAGCATCCGCTGTGTGAATGGAGTACATCAATATGCTTACCTTTAATTAAACTAATTAATCTTGCCAGTAAACTCAAATCAATGATTCCGGGTCTTCTATTAAAAACATAATCCGGGATTCCGCACTTTCTCAAATCATCTAAGAAGGATCCTCCACCATCCAAAGAACAAATCGAAACCTCAAATTCATTTCTGTCCATTTTTTTTGCAAAAATATCTACTAAACGCTCCAAGCCCCCGTATTCCATCCGGAGCGTTAAGTGCATTACTTTGATTTTTCTCCTCATTAACCTAAGTGGCCTATATAAAAATTCTTCGCTACGGCTCTGAGTTTATGTTTAAGTGTTGTAGGTATTTATATAATATGAGAATGAAGTAAGTAGTGATTTGGAACTAGTTAGCTGAAGAAAATGCCAACATTAAGAATATACCTAAGTGTTTACACCACGTAAAGTATCAAAAGAGATTCAAATATTTGCTATCGGAAGAAGAAACTTAACTAGTGTCTTCTTAGGACCTGATTAAAAAGTCGGGTCGAACGAAAAAACACTTTGATTATTTTAAATGACCTACATCGCTGGAATACTTATTAAATCAACGTCCAATACCCTTATACTCGAACCCCAAACTCAACAACTTATCCTTGTCATAAATATTTCTTCCATCCAAGATAAAAGGCCTTCTCATACAGGCTTTGATTTTTTCCAAATCTAAGCTCTTGAATTCCTCCCATTCCGTGCAGATCACTAACCCGTCAGCCTCCATTGCCACTTCGTAGGGATCCCTGCAATAGAGAACCTCACTAAGCTCCTTCTTCGTTCTTTCCATGGCTTTGGGGTCATAAGCCTTTACCTGAGCGCCTTCTTTCAGTAACTCTTTTATGATTTCAATCGCTGGGGCAAACCGAATGTCATCTGTATTGGGCTTGAATGCTAATCCCAGAATTCCTATTGTCTTTCCCTTAACAATCCACAAAGCCTCTTTCAATTTTCTAATCACAAGCGAAATTCGTTCAACATTAATATTCTCAACGTCCTTGAGCAACTTGAAATCATAACCATAATTCTCAGCAATTCGGATGAAAGCCTGAAGATCCTTCGGGAAGCAGAACCCACCAAATCCTATTCCCGCCTCAAGAAAACTTCTGCCAATTCTCTTATCGAGACCGATCCCATAGGAAACATCTCGGATATTGGCCCCTGTTCTTTCGCAGATCTCTGCAACCGCATTAATGAAAGAAATCTTCGTCGCCAGGAATGAGTTGGAAGCATGTTTGATGAGCTCGGCACTGTTCATATCCGTAACGATAAACGGAACCGCCTCCCCATCTCTTGAACAATCGGTGTGAATTGGGCAGTTAAATTTCCCGTGGATGATTGGCTCGTAAAGTTCGGATAGAATCATTTCAGCTCTTTTATTCTGAACACCTATAACAATGCGGTCAGGGTGTAAGAAATCCTCGACTGCGGACCCCTCCCTCAAAAACTCCGGGTTCGAAGCCACATCCAGCTCGGCATTTCTGGAGCCATAAATGCTTATTGTCTTCGCGACCCATGCCCCGGTCTGCACGGGAACAGTACTCTTCTCCACGATCAGCTTATAGCCATCAGAAACTTCAGCAATTTCCCGGGAAACCTTTTCGACAGCCGAAAGATCCGCCTCCCCATTCTCAAGCGGAGGCGTACCCACGCAAATAAAAACTACCACCGAGGGTTTAACAGCCTGCTCAAAGTCTTTAGTGAAGGAAAGCCTTCCAGATTCACGATTTTTTCTAACCAGAGTTTCGAGATAAGGCTCATAGATCGGCATCCTACCCGTTTCAAGAATATCTATTTTTTCACTGTCACTGTCCTGGCAAATCACTGCGTGTCCGATTTCTGCAAGGCAGGCACCGGTCACTAAACCTACGTAACCAGTTCCAATAATCGCAATCTTCACAATGTTCTCTCCTTTAGATTCTCTTTGAAATATTTTATTGTTTTCAGCAACCCATCCTTAAGGGACACTTCGGGTTCCCACTTCAATATCTCTTTCGCAAGAGTGATGTCCGGACACCTCCGCTCAGGATCGTCGGCCGGTGTGGGTTTGAAAACGATTTTTGACCTGCTTTTAGTTAAATAAAGGATCTTATTCGCTAACTCGAAAATGGGTATTTCAATAGGATTGCCAAGGTTAAGAGGACCAACAACACCCTCAGTCTCTGAAAATCTCACGATCCCGTCAACTAAGTCTGAAACATAGCAAAAGGAACGGGTTTGGGTCCCCTTACCATAGATACTGAGATCTTCCCCTCTTAAAGCTTGGACGATAAAGTTACTGACCACACGCCCATCATTGATTGCCATGCGGGGGCCATAAGTATTAAAAATCCGAACGATCTTAACGTCGACTCCATTTTGCCTGTGATAATCCATCATTAGAGTCTCAGCCACCCTTTTACCCTCATCATAGCAGCTCCTAATACCTATTGGATTTACATTTCCCCAGTAAGATTCATTCTGCGGATGAATTAATGGATTACCGTAAACTTCCGAGGTGGAGGAAAGCAAAATCCGAGCCTTTACCCTTTTTGCCAGGCCAAGCATGTTGATCGTACCGACGATATTGGTTTTTATTGTCTTGATTGGATTGTGTTGGTAGTGCATTGGGGAAGCGGGACAAGCTAAGTGGTATATCCGGTCAACCTCTGCAAAAAATGCATGAATGATGTCGTGGCGTTGGAATTCAAAATAGGGATGTTTGAGGAGATGGCGAATATTATCCTTACTTCCGGAAAATAGGTTATCTAAACAAAGAACGTCGTGCCCTTTTTCGATAAGGTAATCACAAATGTGGCTGCCTAAGAATCCTGCACCCCCTGTGACCAGAATTCGTGCCATTGCTATCCCGCCTCTCTCCTTATTTTATTATTTTATTCCCAAAAAGTTATTTCTCTGAACACCAAATTAACCGTTTTCTGATCAAATCCTTGTGCTTATGGATTTTATCTGGCTCCAGAATTCCCCAATATCTCGCTTCGGCCAAAATTCAAAAGTCGTCTGTACAATAATTCAATTTCCTTAACATTTTTTTTCATGTCAAAAGACTCCTCAACCCGTTTCTTTGCCTGCTCCCCTATTTTTTCCCTGATATCTGGGTTTCTTATTAAATATTCAATCCTCTCTGCAAGACGTTCAGGCGAATTTGGTGCGACGAGATACCCGTTGATATTGTCATCAATGATTTCAAGCGGACCACCGTGGGCTGTCGCAATTACCGGTTTTCGCAAAATCATCCCTTCCAATATAACTCGCCCGAACGGTTCGGGTTCCACTGACGTATGAACTAATATTTCAAACCCACTAACGACATCGTAGACATCTTTCCTGAACCCTGTAAAAACAACATTCTTCTCCAGGCCGTATTGCCTAACAAGCTCATTCAGTCGCTCAAAATAAGCCTGATCTTCTTTTAAGTTAGAAACATCCCCCACGATCAGGCATTTAACGCTAGGAAAGGAAGGTTTCAATAACCCGATGGCTTCGATGAGCACATGTTGCCCTTTCCATGGTTTTATGTTTCCTACAACGCCCAATACAACCTGCTGGTCACTCCCTTTCTTTTTTGAACTCTGCTCTCCATTTCTCTCCCGAATCTCTTTTACAGCACCGATATCAATTCCATCATAAATCACGACAAAATTCTTGGTCTCAACACCTTGCCCTCTCATAAAGTTGGTTACCGAGTTTGACATTGAAATAACTGCATCGTAGTGTCTAACTAAACGCCTACTCAGCGGTTTAGCGACCCAATTCCCCCGCAAATGGGCAATACATTTGATTCCGAGCAATTTACAAATGATAAGCCAGTCAGGCAGATATGGAGCATTATTCATATGTACCAAATCTATATGGTTCTTCCACAGAAACCAGATTGTTTTTACAAGATCAGGAATAAAATAGACCATGATATTGAACATCTTTTGAAAGAGAATCATTGCCCCAAAAAGGAGTCGTGTTCTAGAAATCATGGAGGGGAAACGTTTGCGGATATTTAGGCGGTTCATTTTATTAAATACGAAAACTGGACAGATAGCTTTGAATTCTGGAATCAGTGTGTTTTCCTGAAAAAACACAACATAGGGGTCAAATTTCTTTCTGTCGAGAAATTTTATGAGGTCAAGAAGCAAAAGATGAGATCCTCCGATCGTCCCGTCTAAATTTGCTTCGATAAATAAAAGTTTCTTAGGTTTCGAGCCCTCAATGATTTTTACCGCATCTCCCAATGGCTGAATTGCCTTATCCGCTGGCTTCGCTTCCTTCTCATGGACCAGCCTATTCCTCAATGACCTCTCTTCTTTTTTTTGGGTTTCCAACATGCGGTTCTCTCCGTTCTTTGCTCTGAAGCGCTTCGTTTGCCTACGGCGCCGTTTGTTTCCTGAATAAAGATTTCATGGCGTTTATGTCCTCGGAGTCAAAAATCCCCATTACATATAGAAGCACAACATACGAAATGCCTCCCCCGAGGATGCTTAAGGCCACTCCCATTCTTTCAAGAACGATTACTGTTATCACCATTCCCCCTAATACAAACCCCAAACGAAGAATTCCCAATCCGGGTTTGTACGGAAGTTTGTTCTTCCATAGTGAAAGCCCCATTAACGAGGCAGCGCACCCTTCCGTAATCACAGCCGCATAGGCACATCCAATGAAACCATAAGTCGGGATAAAGACTAAATTGAGAACCACGTTCAGTATACAGGCAAACCCCATCACCTGCATCTGAAGTTTTTCTTTCTTAATCGAAAAAAGCAGCATCGACATCGTATATGAGAAAAAATAAAATGCCCAAAAGAAGACTAAGATACTTAAAGTGCTGACAGAGCTCAGGAATTTCTCGCCGTAAATTAAAAGAATAATTTCCTTCCCGAGCATAAGTGTCCCCAGGCAAACGGCGGCCGTTACCAATATGATGTATTTGACTGTTTTTTCATATGTTCGTCTTAGGGCATCAAATGAAATCCCATAAATCCTTGAAAACGCTGGAAAAATTGAAGTATTGAAAGCTTCCGGGATGAAGAAAAGACTCTCGACGAGCGTAGCAGCCGCCATATACAGCCCCACTTCTAGCTCTCCCCTCATTTTTGAAAGCATTACAACATTTATTTTGAAATACACCATGGTCAGTAAAGCCGAAACATAAAATGGTACCCCTCTTCTTGCCAACGCAACCCATTTTGTCGGATTAACCTTCAATGTCATCAACTTGAAATCTCTATAAAAAAGCAGAATACTCCCGATAAAAACGGCTGCATTTCCAATCGAAAAAGCACTAACAATACCGACCAACCCGACTTTGAAATAAATCGAACCGATGATAACAAATGCTGAAATAACCCGGAACGCCAGTCCAAAACATGCCACTAACCCCATCTTCTCGAGGGATCTGTAAACTGCCAACACAGAATTAGAGAGGATTTGAAAGAACAAGCCGATACATAAAATATAGACGATATTGATCGTGGAGCTTGGATATTTCAAAAGATTAATTGAGACTACTATCGCCCCAATAGTGAACACAGCCAGCAATACCTTTAGATGTAAAATATCAAAGATCATTTTAGAAATATTTTCCCTGTCTCTCGCAGCCTCGCGTATGAATAAAGATTCAAGCCCGAAGTTTGCTAAAACGCTAAAAAGTAATACATAAGTTAAACCGAATGTGTACTTTCCATAAAGTTCTGGCCCTATACTTCTCGCAATTAAGGAAGTTGTCACCAACGAAATACCGAGAGAGATCACGGACGACAATATCAAGAGTATGGTGTTTGTGAATATTCTCTTTCCGTCAATCATATTACTTCTCTAAGGGTCTCTTAGACTCTTTGGAATTAATTCTCAAGAAGGGCTATCTTATTTTGTATATTTGGATCGTTGACCCGCTCCTCCTAGCTGAAGGGCTAAAGGTCTTGATGAGCTTGAATTCCTTATCAAAAGAATCATAAAACTCAGCGGATTTTGGATATTTTTCCCTCCATACAGGGTCTTCTATACGAAACCTAAGATCCGTGTTGTGAATAAAGTAATCGTAACCATTCCTCTTGTAATAGTCCGGCGTTTCAACTTTTCGGCCGAGTTCTGTTGAGGTTAGATCGTAGGTTATTTCTGGCATATTCTTAAGAAGCAACTCAAAATATATTGACGAGTAAGAATCCACTATTCTAACCAACGGCGAATCGTAGGTTTCGCCTTGCTTTAAATTCCTAATGATACTTAATTGCTCCTCAAGCTTTTCCCGACATTGGTTAATTCTGGGCCCAAACGTTATGATCGTTCTACCAGCGTCCAGCAATACTCTGCTTCCAGCCGGTATGTTCTCCTCTATCCATCTCTTAGAAACGACGCTCGTGTTTTCTTCCGATAACGTCCTGACAAATTTTACTGAGGTCACAAAAGGAGATGCGAGCAGAACACCAAGTGCCATTGTCAAAATGATCGCCTTTTTCCCTCTCGAGATCCTCAGCTTGCCAAGCACATCATCGATAAACCGCCCGGTCAGAAGAAATAATGCTATAAATACAGTCATCAAGTACCGATCCTGGACCAGGAACGTAGTCCCGCCAAGGATGGCGTACATGCCGATTGCAAAAGCTACGAGGATATAGTCCCAATCATCCCTCTTGTACAGCCCATATCCAATACCTATCAGGGTCACCAGGAAAAGAGGCGCTCCGAATTCCCTGTAGAGAATCTTGATGTAATCGTAGTAGGCATTGCTCCCCATCGCATAGGGCACTTCATCCGAGACGTTCGTGTAGACACCATAATGATAAGATAGGAATCTCAAGAACCCCACAACAATCGGCGGATTACTTATGATCAACCCGGCAACAAATGCAGCAAATGACCATAAGATTTCAGGGCAATAGAGGATCCTGACCACACGCCTTCCCTCTCTTCTACATCTCAAGATATGGGCGAGGATAAAGATCACTCCAATTCCCACCCCTATGGTCTTGACATTGATGGCAACGGCCCCAAACGCCGCAGCTAGAACGTAGTCAGTCTTCTTTCCCGATGAATAAAACCTGCAGACAAAGTATAATGACAAGAGAAAGAAAAAGGTTAATGGAACATCCGTATTTACCAGGTGAGAGGTCCAGACATGTATTGAATTCGCAGCAAGAAACGCAGCGCACAACAAACCAACTCTTTCATTGTATATTCTTTGTCCAATCAGATATATCAGCGCTATGGACGCCGTACCCATCGTAGCCGTTGTGAATCTCCCGATGATAAAGAGTGGTTCCATATTTCTAACCACTTTCGCCGCAAAATCCATCGGATTTTGAAATACATTTAAAACGTATCCAATAATAAAATAGAATCCATATTCTATCGCTAATAGATTCTGGTAACCCTTTTTATGCCAACGGTCTAAATTGAATTTTCCAGAGGCAACTCGCAAAGCCTCGAAGACCTCGTTATATTCATCGGTGTTTTCAGCATTCCAAATACCCCAAAATCTCAAAAGGAACCCTACTCCCATGATTAGAATCATGATTTGCAAGATTCTATTGTTATTCACGTGATTCCAAAGCTCGGATAACGAGCGAATGACTCTCTTAATCATAAGATTAAGCCGTAATAGCTTTTTGGTATTTCCTATTTTTTTTTAACTTTATTCTGGTCACAAAGAAAGTGCCAATCAAACCAGGCAACAATGTATTAATGCAAAAGAGCAGGAAGCTTGCGCTCACGGCGGTCTCTGGCGCCACATTGAATCTCGCCAAAATTATAGCCGAGACTCCCTCCCTGATACCTACACCTCCTATAGTTATTGGAAGGATGTTTGCGAATATAACCAAAGGATAAGCAGCTAACGCGGCCGATAGAGACACATACGAGAATGCATTAATGAGTATATAGAATTGAAACAGATCGATTATTGAAACGACCGTTCTAAGAAGAAGGCATTGGGTAATCACCCTGGCAGAAATTGAATTCATTCCTGTTAAAAAAAGGGTTGCCTGCTTCTCAAAAGGAAGGATCTTGGCAAAGGGCCTGAGAATAACCATAAACACTTGAGGCCTATATAAAAAGATGAGTCCAAGTAAAACGACCGAGGAAAAGATAAAGAATGAAAATTTGTCTAGAAAAATAAATACACTCCATACTCCCAGTATTAAGGTCACTTGAAGGTCGATAACCCTATCTACGAAAGCAATCCCTGTAAGCTCCGCCTTAGAATGGCTTTCTAAAAAAAGAACCCTACTAAACTCCCCTACTCTAGCCGGTGTTATTAATCCTATCGACATTCCCCCTAAGAACGAAATTAAAAAGCTTTTTCTGTCCGGGTTTCTCACCTTATCCTTTGAAATCGCGTACCATTTTTCTGTACCCAGAAATATGACTAAAGGGAAAAATAAAAGAGCATAAAACAGGTAATCTAAATGAATGCCTTCTATGTTAGAAACAAACCTTCGCGGTCCGATTTGCCAAGCTATCAGTATTGCAAGAATAAATGTGACTATCGCTTTCAACCAAATGGGAACCTTCATTGCCATATCCCTTTATGACTGATAAATCTTATCGATTGAATAAATCTTTCCTTGTGTTAAGTCGTGAAACAACTTCACGATCATTTCCCCTAACAATCCCAATATAATAAAGAGAATTCCTGTTATTATTAGTAAGATCGACAGAAGAAATAGAGGGGCTCGATATTCCAGTAATCCCAAGCCCTTTGCGTACTTCAGGTATATGAGATAAAATCCTATACACACCCCAACAAAATCCATTGTTAGTCCAAATGTTCCAAAAATCTGCAAGGGTCTCGTGAAAAACTTATTAAGGAAATTTAATCTAATCAAATCAAAAAAAACCGTAAATGTTCTTGTAATGTTGTAGTGAGAGTTTCGATACTTTTGTGGCTCGTTTTGTATAGGTATTTCTGCCATGCGGACTTTCATGGGACTGACCAAAACTGGGATAAACCGGTGGAACTGTCCATATAGATTTAGTTCCTCAATGACTTCTCTTCTATATGCTTTAAAAGTTGTGCCAAAATCATGAAGAGAAATACCAGAAATCTTTCCCATTAACCAATTGGCAATCTTTGAGGGAAATCTGCGTGACAAAAAGGGATCTTTTCTATCTTCCCTCCAGCCGCTTACAATATCGTAGCCCTCGTCCATTTTTTCTAAGAAATTCGGAATGTCCTCGGGAAAATGTTGAAGGTCCCCGTCAAGCGCAATAATTATTTCTCCGAACGCATTGTCGAATCCAGCCGCCAATGCTGCCGTTTGCCCAAAATTGCCGCGAAGTTTGATCAGTCGAATGCTGGCGTCTTTTTCTTGTATTTTTTTTAATTCCTTAAACGTCTGATCCGTGCTTCCATCATCGATAAAGATAATTTCACATTTCTTGCCAACCCCTTCCAACACATTCTTCAACCGGGTATAAAGCTCTTCAATCACTTTTCCTTCGTTATACATCGGCACGATGACCGACACATCTACCACCCCAACTTCATTTCCCTTCACCCACATAAAACCTCACTTTTCTAAAATTGGACTAAGGATATTCGTCATTCCCGCAATGGATCAACAAACATATCCGCCGGTTCATCCTTTAAGTGGCCATCCACGAAAATGATAATTTCTCCCTGTGGATACCCAAATCCTGCCGAATAAGCAGCGCCTTTTAAAAATTATTTCGAAACAATATGGATTTTAAATCCGCGTCCTTTGCTTTCAATTTTCTCAATTCGTCTTCTGTGCCTCAATCCATTGCACTGGCGTTACAAACCCTTTGTTATGACTTAGTATATCTAACCAATACTCATCATCTCGATTCATAGGCAACCACACCCTGTCAATCCATAGCTTACTTCCTTCGTCAGAGTAGAAGAAGACAAGGATTATTTGCTGAAAGCGAGCATAACGGGGGAACTAAGGTCCCGGCAGGGAGCGAATCCGCTCGTCTGTCAACTTGATTGACCTGTCAGGTAAATTGTCAACTTATCATAATTGCGTTGAATAAAATACGCAAAATAATATATTACCGGCAGGCCAACTATTGCCAATAAAATTAAAGTCCATCCATCATGTTTAGGATGAAACAAAAACAGCACCATTGAATATATAATCCTATGGAAAAGATACATGCAAAATCATGCATAACTTAATTTCTTTAATATGTTTAAGTTAAAATACGAGGACAATGTTTTAGAAATTGTTAAAGACGGAATTATCGTACAGATCCCTCCGAAAAATAGTATTAAAGTTCCAAGTCTGTTGTTTGCAAAGTGCAGATAGTACAAAGATATACTTGCTAGCACAAATAAAACCATAGCTAATCCAAAAATGTTATTCTCAAAATAACTTCTAATTTTGCTGTCTTTAGCACTGGATATCCCCAATGCTAAGGCTGGATAATATAATAAGAGTCTTTTGTCTATTAAGTTAGTTGTCATAAATAAGATAAATGAAAGAAAAACAAATAACATGCTTATCGTTACAAACCTTTTCCAAGTAAACTTATATAAAATTAATGATATTAAGATATAATAATTAAATATCATTCCAATAAACCAAAGTGTAAAAACACTACTATTGGTAATCATGTCAATTAGCAATACGGACGCAAGAAGTTGAATCCAAGGAATATGAAACATCACAAAAAATATTATGATCGTTATCAAATATAAGGGGTATATTCTAATAATTCGTTTCCAAATAAACTCCTTGAATTGTGTCGCTGAAAGGATTGATTGATGTTTCCAGGTAAGTATAAAGCTTGATATATAAATAAAGATATTTAAAGCGCCAAATGCCGCGAGTTGTGTAATTGGAGAGTAGAAACAACCGTTTGCATAATCATCAATATACCAGATACCAATGATATATAATATTGAAATAGCCCTTAAAGTATCAATATAAATTAATCTTTGGGTTGATTTTGTCATAATCTTTTCTTTTTTGAAGCGAACATTATTTTTATATTACTCGAGCAATTTCCAGAAATATTAGCCTTGGCTAGTATGAGCCTTAATCCTCCCCTATATCGAGCACTTTCCCCTTTGGCGGACTATTAACATCCGCTAGCTGGGCTATGTAGCTAAAAATCTGTTTCCGCTGCAAAGAGAAATATACTTCATCCTTATATGCCATTCCAAAGTGTTGCGATATTAGATCACCGTTGATGTGCGTATTTGAAAACACTAACTCGCAATTCTTGCATTGTTGAAGAGTTATCAGTGTACTATAGTATACGTATTGGCCCACCGGACTGTAAATATCGCTCCGACAGTCAGGACAACGGGTTATCTTTGTCGCCTCGACTTTTCGAAAATTCTCTCGCCTTGCATATTCAATCCACTGTCCCGGCTCATCAAACCCCTTATTATGCCTTAATATTTCAAGCCAATATTCATCATCTACATTCATAACCAGGTATACCCTTGCAAATCGGTAGTTTCCTTCTGATTTTTTCGTTTTTTAAATCACGAAATAGGTCTAAACTACGTCCATGATTTAATAGGCTTTTACGTGATCCAGGTTTACGGCCTCTCTACAAAAACCTTCGTACGTATATGACACCAGCAAGTTTGAGCGAATTTTCTCAACACTTCGTCAGTTTATCGGCTTCCTCTTTCACCGGAGAGTAAACAGGGGGAATATTTTTCTCCTCATTTTTCATTGGGATGACGATTGAAATCTGAGTTCTCTCGCTCATTCAATACCCTCCCCCTTCGCTATCTTCATGCTTTCACGCCAAAGGAATGTTTGCATGTCAACTCACGAGCCTATAGATGCGACTCAAGTAGGACCTTTTCGCAAAGTCATGCTGGCGTTGCAATACTTCTATGTATTGCAATGCCACAAAAGTAAAACAAATATTTAAAGTGATTATTATCTGGGGAAATGGGAATAAATCACCCACTAAATATTCCGCCACCAACACCGCTTTAGCAAAATAAATGTGAATGACAAATGTTAACAAACTGTGCCTACCTAAAAGCTCGATTAGGCTAAATGTCTTTTGAGCTCTCATGATATACTGCCATGCCGCAATTGATATACCGAAGACCAAATATAGCAACGATCCACGGTAAAATAGACCAAGAAAATTCAATGGAAACCTACTCACTTTGAGATCGTAGCTCTCCTTCAGATGACCAATATAAGGGTGGAGATGATGCCCAAAATATACGAACGACATAACGAGAAGAAGACTTGCGGCAATAATCAGGTGTGTAAATCTGCTTCCTGGAACTCTAAAACCTGTCGTACAGGTTTTCTTCCCGAGCAATACGCCCATCACAAAGTAAATTTGCCACAGAATGACAGGGAAGATCGTCTTGTCACCAATGTCGAGAATATAGGGGTCAATATTCCCAAATGTAAATATTCCAATACTTACCAGCAATACTGTAAAATCGCACCCCCTATCCAAGGCATATAGAATTGGAATAGAAATGAGAAACAGAGGGATAAAAGTTGGTAGGATATGCAGCAATCCGACCTGGTTTAAGAAAACCAGCGATCGAAAAATATAAGTTGATGTAGATTCTCCTCCAGTTGCCCTATCACCAAATAGGAAAGCCAATGGGAGACTAATCGTTAAAATCATAATATAGTGTATTTTTAAAATATTTGCTGCCCTTCTAAGAAGTCGTTTAACTACTTTCAATTTGTCTTCCTTAAACTTCTTAAAGTAGTAATATCCCACCATAAATCCTGCTAAAAAAATGAAGCCCTCGATGGCGAAATCTGTGTATCCTATCAATTTGGATAAATTAACTCCTGCGATAATATTTAACCGCTCTTTGTAATGCACAAGCATCATGTCAATGATAACTATACCTCTAATAAAATCTATAAATTCGCTGCGCCTGATAAGTTCTATGCCCATTGGACTCTAATTCCCCCAATATATCTACAAGTGCTTTAATTTCGCCGGCTCAGCTTCCGAAGACAAATTCTTGAACCGAAGGTAAACGAGCGAATTCAAAATGAGCATATCCGATAGCCAATTAACGTATAGGAGGTCATAGAACATACAATTACTCAAGTATGCTATTAATGCACCCTGAACGCCTAAGGAATAATAGTAATATTTTCTTAGCCGATCACCCACCTCGGCGGGACCCCCATTATCAGTAAGAGGCGTTCTTAGCCACTCTTTGTATCTTTTTTGTATTTCTTCGTTTTTTCTCCAAAATACAATGATGACCACAATAATCGAAATAGCACCAAATACTCCAAGTTCTGCCAGAATTTGAAAATACGCATTGTGAGGAACCCTTCCATATACATATGAAGAGGTAACACCTCTTGACTCTAGTTCCTCAGCCGTTGTGAATCTTAATATCACAAATCCAAAATTTGCTGGCCCAACACCAGTTATTGGGTTTGAGGTAAACATCTTAAGGGCCTTTTTCCATAAGAATAATCTGGGTTCGTCCTGTTCGTACGATGCCTCTATTGTAGATAGTTCCTGCCAGTATGAACCCCCCGTGTGAATAAAACCCGCAGAAATAATGACCAAAATAGCAGAAACTAATAGAAAAACTGTCGCAATGGCTTTCCTTGGAAATTTGTACCATATGAATAATACTGTGATACAAAGGCTGATAAACGCACCCCGAGCAAACGACCCAACCAAACCACCAAGAGACAAAATAGTAACAAGAAATCTGCTATATTTCTTCCTGGCATAAGCAAAGGCCAAATAGAACGAAAAAGGGACAGCAATCCCCATCAAAGGGCCAAATGCATCCTCTTCATTAAGAATGACATGAAACGGAATACGGCCTTTATATATAATTCCAAAGACGGCATAAAAAGCGAGACTTAATAAATAAAAGTTAAATAGCCAATCTACATCTTTATCATCTTTGATTAAAGAGATAGTTAACATATAAAAAATAATGCTATCAACCATGCCACCAAGAACTGTTCGTGCCATACCGGTGTTGATTGCAAAAAGTGTGGACACAAAATGTGAAGCGAGGAATAGCAAATATGGTTTATCAATCACAATTTTCTGCTTGGAAAAAATAAGGTATCCAAACAATAGATATAGTATCCCTGTTGGAAGAGCTCTAATAAAGGCGGCCTCCGGAACATAATATGTTAGGATCCATTCCGGCTTGAATAAACGTAAGAACCAAAGAAAGAATATCCAGGTCTCTATCCTCATAAGAAACTAATTTAGCTTGAACAGATCGGGTATTGGAATTAGATGGTAATGATTATTATTTCTTGTCGATATCTCGGAGGGTAGGCCTGGCCGGAAACCCGGCGTAAACACAATTCCCGGCTGCGTCTCTCGTGACCACCGAGTGTGTTGCAACAACCGTATTATCCCCGATCGTCACACCCTTCAAAATAGCGCAGTAGCTACCGATCCAAACATTGTTTCCGATCCTCACTGCCGCAACGTCCTCTTTGTCAACCGGCTCTCTCAATAGCCTCTTTTCCGGATTGAGGGGATGATCATCACTGTCCATGATAATACAGTTTGGTCCGATCGCACAGTTGTCACCAATGATGACTTCTTTGGCCACGCTGATGCCGGTCCCGTATCCGATTGTGGAGTTGTTCCCTATCTTGAGGACAGGGGCGTCGTAGATCTTGCTGGCCCCTATGGTCGACCTTCCGATTGTAACGTTATCTCCGAGATAAATTTTAAGATGGCTACCAATGATTAGGGGTATCCCATTGGGCAAAAATAATCCCTTTCCGCTCTTTACGCATCGGGCCTTGAACAGAGGGACCGACCAGAGGGTATGGAACACTTTCTTCGGAACCACTTTTAATGAAAAGTCCAAATAATAAAGAGGGAGATGAATCGCTTTCACGGTTGGGATATTGAAGGATCGCGCCCGGACAGCCAGTTGATACAGAAAGGCGTAGAAGGGAGTTTCTTTTCTTTTTATTTTAAGTATGAATGCATTTAACATATTTTTACTGAATGATGACTTTTACAACACGGGGGCTTTAAGCTTTCTGATCAAGCGGATAAGTTGAGGAGATAAAAGAGAAGAGAGAAAATAGACATAATGCTTTAAATAACCTGGATCGTTTCGGAGGCTTCTCCAGTAATAACTCCGTGCCAGACTCATTTTTCCATCGCTGAAATAGAAATAGGCCTGCGTCGCTTGGATATGGCCCAAATGTTTCTTGATTCTTCTTCCATATTTTCTGATGAAGTCTCTGTCCTCTATAGATTCTACATTCTTTAAGAATATATCCTCAAGATTTTTACACAACTTCTCAAAGAAAGGCTCTCCACTTAATTGATTGTCGCTGTATCTATAGCGAGATAGAGGTTTATTGATGAATGCCACAGGGAACTGCCTGGCTATTTTAAGGAACAGATCATAGTCCTCCAGTGTCTCATATTTGGTATCAAATGTTCCTACAGCCTCAAAGACTGACTCTCTGCAAAGGGTTGTGGAAGTCAAGATCAGGTTGCCGAAGATCATCGTCTCATAGATATTCCCCCAATAAACCTTTTCGTCATTGGCGAGGCCTTGAACATTTCTATCGAGGATATTGCTGAATACATCCTCATAACTGAGCCTATAATCATTGAATACGGAAAAATATGACTTTATGTGCGATTGCTCCAAACGACCATCATTGGTCAGGCTTGAAAAATCCGAACAAACCAATCCGATGGATGGAAGCATTCTCATAACAGATAATTGAATCTCCAATTTGTTCTTCTCCCAGAAGTCGTCGGAATCAATAAAGGCTATGAGTTTTCCCTTTCGCAACGCTAACCCGCGATTCCTGGCCGCCGCCGCCCCAGCATTTCTTTGAAAGATATACCTGATCCGTTTATCGGCTAAATACCCTTCTACCACTTCGATCGTGTGATCGGTCGATCCATCATCGACAATGATCAACTCAATGTGCCCATAGGTCTGCTCCAAAACACTCTCAATGGCACGCCCGATATAGGCGGCCCTGTTGTAAGTGGGCATGATCGCTGAAATGAGTTCCATTGCAACCTGATGTAGCGTCTACGTTTTAATAGCCGTTACAAGAAGCAGAGATCCAAGCCTGCTAAGCAGTGGTATTCTTTCAGAGACTCCGGAGACGTATGTTCTCATAAGCTTTATGCGGCTGATGTAAGGAATCCAGATACAAATTGTATCGGTTTTAAACTTTGAAAAAAATTCTTTCATTTCCTTTTTAACAAATTCGGCGGTGAAGCACTGGTAAAATATCCCATTTTCGTATTTGCCTGCGACAGGGTTTCCACGGAGCTTATCCAGTATGGTGTAATGATGGGCACTTAAAACATATATGCCCTTCGGCTTAAGCGAGCTGGAAACACACTTCGTCACGGCGCGCCTCGTCTCAGGAATTGGAATATTGGAATAGAAAGTAGACAGTGCCAGGTCGAAACTGTTGGGCTTCAGGATGAGTTTGCTCGCATCGGCCAGAACCAAACCAACATTCATCGTCCGTGGCAGTGTATCTCTGTTTAAAAGTAAGGATTGATGGGAAAAATCGATGGCCAGGACGCATCCAGAATTCTCTGCCAATTTACGGGTAAATCTCCCTGATCCGCAACCGAGTTCAAGCACAGACTTACCCTTTGTCTCACCCAATCTCTTGAGTGTTGAATAGACTTCTAATTTGTCATGAAGAACATTGCCTGATAAGATTTCTTTTGAATCCTTTGCGATTTCATCTCTTATACGCATCTCAAACTGGCTTTGGGAATCCATCGGTTCTGCCTTATCCAGCATCTCCAGTATCCCATCACTAATCCGGTAAATGTTATTACAGTTGGGACATTTTAGTGCCCCGTTAAAAATCAATGTGCCATTCCCATTGACTTTTTCAGTCTCAAGCCCCCCGCAGCCTTTGTTACACTGGATAAAATCAATCAATCTGGCGGGGAATCCCTTCATTTTAAGTTGGGTTATTTATGAGCAAGGGAAATATCTTTCTTAATTTCCTATAAGAAATTTGCCTTTATCTCCGAAGAGATTGATGCTCATCCTCCCATCAAAATGTGTATTGAAATGATCCAGTTCCATCAGGAATTCAATCAAAGTTTGATACTCCGGTATCCTGTGTAGATCATATAGGTTGCTGTTCTCAGTGACTTTACCCCCATAGGCTGAGCAACAGCATTCAAATCCTGCCTCTTTCACAAATTGACGGACCTCATCTATGATGCAGTCCTTCCTGCCAAAAGGGAAAGCAAAAGACTGCACTACTCGTCCTATTCTATTCTCTATCTGATCCTTCGAATCGAATATTTCGTCCCGTGCAACCTGCAAATGCACGTTTCCCAGGTTAACATGATTTACCGTATGGCACCCGACCTCAAATCCTAATGTCACTATTTCCTTCACATCCTCCCATCTCATCATAGGATACTTAAATCTTTTCTCAGCATCCCAGGGGTAATGTCTGTCTGAATTGATAAACCCGCTGGTAATAAAGAAGGTGGCCGGAATATCATATTTCAGCAGTATGGGCACTGCATGGAGAAAGGTGTCTCTGTAATTATCATCAAATGTTATAACGACCGTCTTTGGATCTATTGGTTTACGATTCTTTATTCTCTCAATAACATCTTGGAGTGGGACAGGTTTAAAATTGCTACTAATTTCTCTCATCAGCCCCTCGAAAATAAGTGTGGAGGTCGTAAGAAAACCATCACCATAAGGGGCCACCCGGTGAAACAATAGAATCTTGCCAATCCTGAAGAATTGGTTCAAACCTTCAAAGTAACCTATCTTTTTTAGCAACCTGTAGGTACCGTAAAGCAGATGCCTCTTTATGTTCATTCCCAATGTTTGCCCTTCGTTAAGATAATCTATCTATTCTCTCAAGATACTTTTTAAGTTGGCGGCCTCCAAGCGGTTCGTCTGGACCTAATGGTACAAGGGGCATGCCCTTGGAGTACACTACCGGAAGAGTAACTTTGCGCCATATTTCAATAATCTCGCAAGGAACATAATGATTGGAATCGGTTTTCTTTGGATTAAGAAAATGTTTAAAGAGGTATTAAGCCCATTCATCCAATGAAATTTATAGTGTTCTGTTCCTTTTAGAAAATCATAGATGGAAAACCCTTGCTCAATTGCATTTTCTATCGAAAGACCCACGAGGATATTCCCTAAACTGATTTTTGGGTGAAACGTCTTATCGACTGCCATAAGATACATATAAATGGTACTGCCATAATGCAAATGTAGAAATCCCGAAATATTCTTTTGATTAGCGGTGAGCAGATCGATTTGAACCCACTTTTTATTCTCGCACCTGGATATGAATTTCTCTATAAAAGGTTTCAGCAGATTCGAAGTCTGACTATTAGTACGAGCCGAGAGGGAAAAAAATTCATCAAGAACGGGTGAAGTGTCCCCAACCCAAAAGGTCCGATGTTCCACATTGCCTAAACCCTTCAATATCTTCAGATGCCTTCTGAATTGCTCTCTCCGGTTCGCAGATAAGCTTGAAATGAAAGTTTCTTTGTCTTTGGGAAGGGCAGTAAAAGGACAGAAAGAACCCTTAGTGATTTCACAATATTTGCCATCCTCTTCAATCTTATTCAGCAGGTGAAGAAGGAAAAGGGAATTCGCAGGGATATCCTTGAGCATCAAACTGTCCCAGAATGAAGCCCCCTCCTTAAAGAGAAATTGGTAAAGAGCCTCGGTCACACCTTTTTCGTGCCCCTTCTTAATGAAGACATCAAGATAATCAGAGTCGCTCTCTGGTGTTCCCAGGAATTCTATCTCATTCAGGAGAAAACCCTTGGCAGGGGTTTGACGAATATACCATGGAGCGATTGCCACCAATTCATCCTTCTTATAGACTGGGATGACAAACAGTTGCCGGTACTTATGTAGGAAGCTCTCTGCCCACGAAAACTGCCATTCCCATGTCAAAAATATATTGTTTGACGAAGATTTCGCAAGTAATTCATCCCACGACTTCGCCATTTTATCGAACTGGCTTAGCGAACTTATTATGCTAACTTGATATTCATTCATTTGCAGGAAGTGGGTACTACATTACCATATGGATGGTCAAACAATCCTACAACTTCTCTGATTATGTTTCCAATAAGCCTTAAAATACTTGGGTTGCTTAGGTTCGTTGAGTTACTTGAGTTTGGTGAGTTGCTATTAAAAGATTGCAAGGCCATCCAAATTATCGCAAGGTAGTCCACGTCGTATAGGTATCTCCTTTAAGATATTTTACCCAACCATTCAAAATGGCCAAATTAACAACTAAGAACGTCCTGCATGGAGAGATTACTTTTGATAAGCTAATCCAACATTTTCTGAAGTAACCTAACACGGCGAGTAGATAAAAAGCTAATTGCCCTGTCAGGAATAAAAGAAAGAATGGTCCTTTTGTAATTAAAAATAGGTTCGCAATCAATAAAGTTATCATAAAAAAAGGGACCAGGAATTTAGATATCTTGTGAGAAAATAGTTCGAAGGAAAACAAACCAAATTTAAAAGGATTAAGCATATCAGAATCATTGAATATCGCTCTTATTGTCCTATTTGTAATTCTTTCCTGTCTCCTAAACTCGTCTTTATAACCGTTTGCAGAATTCTCAATGCAGAATGCTTTTTCCTCTAAGATTCCCTTATACCCTTGCTTGATGATCTTCAATGGTATGACTAAATCATTGATGTCAGCATCGCTCAAAGCCTTAAAAAGTTTCTTCCGAATAGCGAAAATAGCCCCATCGGCTCCAACACAAGAACTGATCTTGCTCTCCAAGTTTTTCACGAAGATCTCCAATTTTGAGTAAAAGTTGATAGGACTAAAGACATTGCTACCATTTCCTGAAACATATTCTGTCTTTCCAGTAACAAACCCAATTTGATCATCTCCAAAATGACGAACCAGTTCCTTAATTGCATTTTTGTCATATCTTGAATTGGCATCAGAGAATACGACGATTTCGCCCTTTGCCAAAGGAACAGCTTCGTTTAAGCACGCTGTCTTTCCAATCCTGCCTTGATAACTTCGAAGGATCACGCCCTGATCTGAGTACTGTTTGACAATTTCTTCTGTTCTATCGGTTGAGCCATCCGAAACGACTACTATTTCCAGGAGAGATGGAGGATAAGAAAGGGAAAGTGAGTTTTTGATTTTCTCATCAATCACTTTCTCCTCATTATATGCGGAAATCAGAAGGGACACGGTATGATGGGCCGCCTCCTCAGGATGATTTGTCTGATTTCTCTTGATAAGAGAGACCAGGTATAAACTTAATGGATACCCGATATAGGCATAAAAAATCATGAAAAGCGAAAACCAGAAAAGGAATAACATGTATTAAAGGCCTAAGTTAACAAGTGTAGGGTATAGGGCGTAGGGTGTAGGGTTACGGGTTACAAGTTACGAGCAAATCAGAGGCTGATATGTTTTCGAATGAAGGGACCTATCATAGAAGTAACGAGTGTCGAGTTACCAGTTACGAGGAAATTAGTAAGCTGTGAGCAGTAAGCAGTCACTTAACAAAAAGTTGCCAGTTGCCAGTCACGAATAACAGAGTAGGCAGTAAGCAGTAAGCGGTCATACAAATAATCAGAGGTTAATATGCTTTCTAATTAGTGGACCGAGAGCGTTTGAAATTGGGAGAGGCAGTTTCTTCCAGTACCGGATTGCCGTTTCATATCTGGATTTTTCTGATTCATTGTTTCCTGCAGGCCGGCCATTCAATACAATATTGTGCCAATACATAGGAAATGGTTTTGCGCCCCATTGTTCCTTAAATTTATGAGTCCCCTCGCCCTGCGTGGAGCGGCCAAAGTCAAAATACTGATGACCATTTTTACAGGCATACTCAAGAAAAGACCAATAGAGGAGCATATTGGGGCTAAACTGATTGTATTTTCTCAAGGTAGAAGCCCACGGTATTTCTATAACGTTCTTGAAAAGAAAAATCATTCCGGCGGCCACTGATTGGCCTTTGTAAGTTACAATTCCGATTCTCACATTTTGCTCAAAATGCTTAAGAATTTCTTTGAACAGATTCTTGGAGTGAACCGGACTTCCTAAGTCCCGCATATTGATGGAAAACACCTTATAAAAATCATCCAACAGTTCAGCCCCCCCGACGATTGAATCCATCCCCTCTTTTTGTGGCCGGCGAATCTGGCTTCGGAGCTTGGCGTTATAGGATTTGAATAGCTCATCACTGGATCCGGGAAGCTCAAGAAGCATCCGAACTTTGTGAGTTTTTGTGACACAGTTACTTGGGTTACTTGGGTTTGTTGGGTTTGTTGAGTTAATTGGGTTCATTGGGTTCATTGGGTTACTTGAGTTGCTTGAGTTTGTTGAGTCCCGGTGAAATAAGCTCCCCATGTAGTAGTTCCCACACTCCACAGGGCGGGTCGCATTTTCACCCCGTACATATTCATTACATGGCATTTCACGGGATAAATTTATTGAGTTAAGACATGAAAGGGGGTTGGTGTGGCGGAGTTCGATGGTGCTGGCTTTCAGTTTTTGGCCAAGCTTAACAGCTTCGGATAATAGAGCAATCTCCGTTTCCTCGTTATCTGCTAAGATGCCTCCATAATTGAGAAAAGGCATGGACACAAGCTGATTGCCGAAAAGAAAACTTTTGATGTGAAAAACAGGAACAATTCCTTTGATTTTGCAATCCTCTTCGGCAAGAAGATAATAACCTATGTGGCCGTAGGCTTTTTCGATTACGTCTTTCCAGCCGGAGAGGTGGCAATGGGTGGAATCTGGGTGACGCATAACGTAGGCGTCCCAGAGTTGTTTATCACTATTCTGGTATAGTCTTACGGATGTCATTGTTTGAAGCGGTTTGTTGGGTTACTTGGGTTGCTTGAGTTGCTTGAGTTGCTTGGGTCCCAGTGAAATAAGCTTCGCATTTCACGGGATAAATTTATTGGGTTTTTTGAGTTGGGATTGCAAATATTTGATAAACCCTGAATCCATTTTCGAAACGGTCTCAGCTTGATTGTAAATCCTATTAAAGTCATCTTGAGATATATATCCCTGGTCTAAAGCTACATAAAGTTCACTCTGGACTTCTGCTGCAGAACTCTTGGAAATATAGAGGAATTGAATGAACTCCTTATTACTCTTTCTCGCAAATCCTTCAGTTCAGCCTGTGAAATAATCTTTTAACCTATTTTTCAAATATCTCCTCCCATATGTAGTCTTAAGGTATTTCTCTCTGCGGAAAGCGTCTCCTTTACTCAAACAGGCTTCATAATAAATCAGCTCGATAGGTAACCTTTTTCTGGTTGACTCTATCTTCTCAGAATTATGAGCCTTTATTCTATTTTTCAGATCCCCTGTACAGCCGATGTACAATCCGGAATCAGTTAATGACTTGAGTACGTAGACGTAAAACATATTCTCTATTTCACAGGCCAAGTGTTTGACATGGAAGATACTGCAGCATCCTGTATTTGATTGACTAAGCGGAAATCTCTTCTAAATTTTAGACTCTTATTAATTACCTCATAAACCATATTTACTAGCTTCCGTGCTTGCTGCCAGGCTTCGATATCTTCAAAACGGGTTATTTTCATTGATCCCTCAGGTTACTTGGGTCTATTGGGTTACTTGAGTTACTTGGGTTCATCGAGTTGCTTGAGTTACTTGGGTTCATCGAGTTGCTTGGGTTAACTCAACAAACCCAATGAACCCAACAAACCCAATGAACTTAGTAGACTCAATGGACTCAATGAACTCAATGAACACCATTGTTTATTATTTTGAGAATTTTTTGGCGGTTAGAGGATGTTACGCCTGCATGAACGGGAAGGGTGATCAGGCTGTTTGACATTTGTCTGGCATTTGGATAGATATTGGTGTCATTCAATATTTCTTTCAGTTTGGGTAATTCATTTAATGGAGAAGGATAGAAAAGGGTTGCTCCTGTTCCATTGGATGTGAGCTGGTCCAGAATTCGATCTCGAAGGTGTTTGTCTTCGACAAATAGAGGATATCTTAAATAGGGAAAATCCGGATTTGGGGGACTTTGAATGTGTGAAATGCCATCCAGATTTTCATAATACCACTGGACGTTCTCTCTCCTGACTGTCTTTTCATTCTCAATCCCGTCGCAAATCCCAATCATTAAAGAAGCCGCGAGGCTGGTTCCCCCGGAAACTTGAAAATCCGGCTCAAAAATTGTTTCTCCTAAATGCAAGAATGGCATACTCTGGGAAATCCAGTACAGGTAGGGGTTTGAGAAAACCGAATATGAACCCAGCAACATTCCATATCTTAGATTCTGAAATCTGCTGTGGTTTAAGTTGCCATAGAACTTCCCTGCTTCGCGAAAGATCTCTTCTGAGTTGGTGGCAAGGATGCCTCCATGCAATACGGTTACGGGCTTCCCTCTTCCGAAGCTAAAGAAACCTGCATCTCCCAGAAAACCAAGCCTGCTCTCCGGTGAATCTGGGAGTGAATCTCTCGACTCCCCGGCCTGAATGCCGGGGCTTGCTCGAGATTCACCCTGAGCCACGCTCGTATACCCCGCCTTCAAAGGCGGGGCTTCGCGCGGCCGAACGGGTGAATTCCCAAAAGCCTGTGCAGCATCTTCAATCAGATAGATGCCATACTTCCTGCAACTTTCTTTAACTTGTCCTATATTTGCTGGAAACCCGAACAGGTGAACCAGAATCACGGCTAATGTGTTCTTTCCAATCTTTTTTTCTAATTCATCTTTCGCAAGCCCAAAGTCATCAAAATTGATATCGCACAAAACGATCTTGAGACCTGCTCTCAATATCGCAGATGCCACTGCAGGACAGGTATAAGCAGGAATAATTACTTCCTGTTTATCCGGCTGGATGCAGGATAGTGCTTTCAGAAGCAGCCAGAGGGCGGCCCTTCCGGAAGAAAGATAGAGTAAATATTTTGCAGGTAATAACTCTTTGATAGGCTCAAACGAGCCCACAGAAAACCTTCCACCATCTTTCATTGCTCTGGCAATGGCTTTTAGTGGGATTTTATTACCCGCCGGAGGGAGAGAGTAGAGGATAGGTTTCTTCATTTTAGCGACGTCCACCCCCATCCCACCCTTCCCCCATCGCAGGGGGAAGGAAATGAGATAAGAAAAGAGAGGAAGGGGGAGTAATGTTGCCTCTCATGACTCCTCATTCAGATTGCTCAGGGAGCTTTGAACCAAAGGTAAAATTGTTTTGATAAACTGCAGGGTGGTATTCTCCCTTTCCCTTCCTTGGCTTTTTTCCTTGATATTGGTTGAAAGAATAATGACCGCTGCGTTGGTTCGTCTTTTCAAAAAAGCATCCATTATGGTTGCCAGTTTGGCCCTATACCGATCTCCTATGACTCTGCCGTTGATATCATACCAGAAGTAAACCTGCTTCACACCGTCTCTGCTTTGATAGATGGTATTCCTTATTCGGAAAATGCCTGACGAATTCGATTGTATCTGAACCGGCGAAGTATCGTTTTGATTGATTGCATAGGGGTAATGATCGATATTCTCGCCTTGTTTTTGCGAGATAAGATAGCCGATAAATAGCTCGATTTGATTGCCCGATTGATCGTAATAGACCCGCTTTACCTTCGTATCGAAGTTACCAATTTCGTATGGTTCTTGTAGTGTGTCAACACTTTTTCCTTTCCAATTCTTAACATTTAGGGTGAATTCATCCGGACTTTGTCTTAAGTGGAAAGGCAATGGCCTGGCTAAGGCTTGATAAGTCCATGTTGAAGCGAGTATGATGGCCGCTATAATTAAAGATAAATGGAAATATTTCCTGTCGGATCGAACTTTGGAATTAGTTTCATCCGGGTTTCTATTTACGGTCGTCTTTTCTCTATTATGTTTGAGCAAAACAAACCTCACAAAGATAATAGCAACCAGGCCCACGAAAAAGACGAAAGATGAATAGAAAATGTCAAAGGGGCCATGAAAAGATTCCACGCCGAAATACTTCGTCCAGATTCCTATTAAGGCAACCCTTATCCCATTCGCAATAATCCCTACAACCAAACCCATGACGACGAAAATCAATTTTGTGAACCATCTTGTCTCAGTTACATAGCCTAAGAATACGCCAAGCGTCATCAGGGCAATCATGTGGTTTACACCACTACATGCCTCCCCAACTGCTAATGCAATATGAGGAAGCTGGATAAGCTTTCCGTGCTGCAGGATGGGCATTCCCGTCATTTGTAGTAGGGCCGATCCAATGAAGGCAGCTATGGGTTGAAGATGATCGGTATAGCCCCTGAATAACTTGTCAAAAATTGGAAACAAGAAAATAAGAAAAGATATCGGAATGGCGACTATCCTTAGTATGGAAGAACCAAATAGCAACCACACCATTCCAAAAATTCCTATCACCAAAGATATTCCTTCCAACAATGGAGTCCCGCTAAAAGCTCCTGCCGTCATTGTAATGGAAGCAATCAACGCAACAAAGGATCCCATGATAAGACCCGGGCGAATTTCCGCCTGACGTAACCTATCCTTCTTGGTCCAAACCATATAGGCGCTGATGCCAAGAATTAATATTCCGTGAGAAAAATGGTGGGAGAATGGATTTCGAAAAATTAAAGAGATTGGCACGAGATAAACAAATGAAAATACCAAAATAAGGATGGAAAGCTGAATCGTCTCGCGTTTAATGGAATGACTTAGGATGTTCATGGGATCTTATTACTAATACAAACGCATTAAATCTCATTACGTTCAACTGAATCGCCCCTCACCCCATCCCTCTCCCCAGCGGGGAGAGGGGAGGGGTGAGGGGGCCTCATGTCAAAGAAATAAATGCGTTTGTATTAATACCTAAATTGAGCGATTTTTATGGACAATCATCAAGAAAGATATTGGAACGAATGACTAATATACCGTCCAAAACGTTCACTCAACAGATGAAACCCATTTCGTCATTCCTGTGAAAACAAGAATCCAGTATCTTAAGATTTTCCTGGATTCCCGCTGGAGTTTACCCCGTACTTGATACGGGGCGGGAATGACATATCGAAACGAAAGTGTAAGAGATCTTTTCAAAAGGCTAAAGTGTTACCATTTTTCTTTTATCATTTTTAAATACTTGGTCCAGAGTGGGAAGAACGATTTGGTCTAAAATGGAGTAAGCCTTCTGATTCAAATGCAAACCATCTCCGCTGTGGAGCTCTATCTTCAGACTTCGGTCTTTTTCGCTGATGCGAAGAGGAGCTTCGAGATCCAAAATAATCAGACCCTCTTTTTGAGCATAGGACCTTATCCAGTCGTTGTACTTGATTAATCCTTCGAGCCTTGAGGATAATGTGGGCCTGCCTAAAACCCATTTTATCGTGTCCTTGAGTTTTAGCTTCAAATTTGAGAAATCAGGCTTAATCACCGGAACAACCGTAGTTGGAATGGGGACGACTTTAGACTCTTTACACTGCCTGATCCAGCCCTTCATCAGTTCCTGATAATGGGGGAGGTCCCCGGGAAAGTAAGCAGCACATTCCTTGATAAAAATGGCGTCGGGCTTATTTTCTTTTCTTTTGAGTATCTGCTGCAATGCATTGGTTTTGTCAAACTGATATTCGCCTATGTATTCGAAACGATAACTAATTGGGGTTATTGGGTTACTTGGGTTACTTGGGTTGCTTGGGTTGCTTGGGTTACTTGGGTTGCTTGGGTTACTTGGGTTTGGCTGACTTATTCGCTTTGGTAGGGATTCTACGTTCCAGGCGTTTCCGACAGAGGCGCCCAATAAAACGATGTGTTTCGGTTTTTGCATGGCGTGAACCTCAGGATTCAAGAATAGGAAAGAGAAGAGTGTAAAGAGAAGAGCGCAAAGGGTTAATGCGTTCATTGGGTTGCTTGGGTTACTTGGGTTTATTGAGTTTATTGGGTTACTTGGGTTACTTGTGTTGGAAGATTGCAATGCCATCAGATAGTAGGTTTTGTGTCCGAAGCTTTTTTCAATTTTTTCCTTCCATTCAACTTCGATGGTAGAAGGTCGTTAAGGGGTTTTCTTCAATGTACTTTTCCCACCTGGAGTTGTCCGCTTTGCTCAGCTCCTTTACCCCGTTAGAAAGCCCCGCTGCTTGCAGCGGGGATAAAGATGAATTCCTTTTGAAGCGAACACGGGGTTTAATGCCCCGTGTGAGCCGTCCCGTTAGAAGGGCGAAGGTCTTCTAACGGGGTTGACATACAGTCCGCTTTTAAGATTGAAATGATCTCCTTTAGTCCCCATAACTTTTTCCTGTTTCAGCCTGAGAGTTTACCAGTTTCCCGAATCGTACCTCACTCATTATTTGGGGAGGTAATCTCCGAGAACCGGGTAAATCGTTTTAATAAACCTTTCCGCTTTCAACATTTTCCCTGGAAGATTTTCGATATCATCGAGCTCAGAACTTGCGATCGCCACTGCTCGGCGAGGGTCACAAATACCTTCCCGTATAAAAAGAAAAACGACGCTATTAGAACAATTACAGGAACCCAGTGTCTAATAGGCCATCTTCTGATCTTATCCTTTTTGAGCAGCTTCATCATTTGCATGTCTTAGTGCCAGCTTGTCAATTTTGGCATTACTTGTTCGAGGAAGCGAAGAAACGAATTGAATCATCTGAGGGATCAAATGGTCCTCCAGATTGCAGAGGCAATGCTTGAGTACGTCTTTTTCGATCATATCCTCTCGATCACTGCAAACGTATGCTAAGATGGCGTTGCCCAAGACTTCGTCAGGAACCCCAATCACTGCAGCAGCAGATACTCCTTCAAGAGAACATAAGCATTCTTCTATCTCTTTGGGGCTCACCAACTTCCCTTTAGTCTTAAACATATCATCCTTTCTACTGACAAAATATAAAAAACCCTCTTCATCCATCTTAAAGAGGTCCCCTGTGTAGAGAACCCTCTCACCGGGATATTCCCCGGGCCTTAAGACACGGGCTGTCTCTTCAGGAAGGCCCCAGTAACCTCGCATCACATTGGAACCTCTGACGACCAGTTCTCCTACGATCCCAGGCCCCACCCCGTTGCCATTCTCATCCACAATCCACACTTCTTCATTTGGCATTCCCCGGCCAACGGAGCCGGGACGACGATCTAATTCTTCGGGGGGCAGGTAAGAAACTCGCTTACATTCTGTCAGTCCATACATCGAGTAAATCCTGACATGTGGAAATATCTTCCGAAGTTTTTCAATATGGACTGGTGGCAGAGCCGCGGCTGTGTTGGTGAGATACCGAAGATTGGAAAAATCAAAATTATTCAAGTCCTTTAAACTTAATAGGATGGCATAAATCGTGGGTACACCAGGAAACCCGGTTACTTTTTCATGCACTATTTTCTGGATGATTTGGTAAGGATAACTAAACGTGCGCTCCAGAACAACCGTACCTCCAAATTTGAATGCCATGAGCACCTGATACAAACCATAATCGAAAGAAAGGGGAAGCGTGTTGAGGATGATATCATCTTCGCGGTTCTCCAAGTACGAAATAATTGAAGTCGCTGCAGAGACCATGTTCAAATGAGTAAGCATCACCCCTTTAGGTTTTCCGGTTGAGCCCGAGGTATAGATGATGGTGGCTAAGTCGAGATCAATGTTCAAGGTTGGAGGTTGAAGGTTGGAGGTTGGAGGCAAAGTAAAGTTTTGAGTTCGCCCGTCCTCCGCAGTAAGTCTGCTACGGAGGGTGGAGAGTTCGGAGTTCGGAGCTAAAACATTCATTTCATTCCAGGAGAGATGAGTTGGGAAACCTTTTGGAATTTTGTCTTTGTCGCCGGCGACGATAACGAACTTGAGGCTGGGAACAGAACCAGACACTGCGGAGACAACTTCAGGCCTGTCTGTGTGTGTAAAGAGCGCTTTTACCTGACAGTCATTCAAGATATAAGATAATTTCTGGTGTTTCATGCTAGGACTTAAAATGATAAATATTGCGTCTACTTTCAGGATGGCAAACATAGCGATGACGGATTCTGCTGAGTTCTCAAGAAATATAGCCACCCGGTCTCGTCTTTGGATCCCCAATTGGCGGAGAACCCAGGCTACGCGATTTGCCTTTTCTTCTATCTCCAAATAAGTCAGACGTTCCTTTTCACAAATAAGAGCTACCTTGTTTGGAAGACGTCTGGCAGACTCTTCGAGAAAATTTTGAACCAGATAGGGTTTCATTAAGCTCTCGGGTGCAATGATTGGAATCGGTTTGCCAGGGCGACAGGAAATCACTATTCGCTTAGTTCAGGCAAGACTTTCTGATTTACCAATTCAAGACATCTCGCTGAATCAATTTTCCCATTAGACCTTTTGGGGAGTGAAGGTACAAATTTTATCTCACTCGGAACTTGATATTTGGGAAGCCTTGTCTCACAGAGATCCAAGAGGGTATCAGGCCTGCAATCTTTATCTTTTGGAGTTACGATAGCAAAAAGTCGATGGCCCAACAGTTCATCCTCTACACCAAAAACAACCGCTTCTATCAAAAGCCCGGTTCCCATCAGGACATCTTCGATCTCACGGGGGTTGATCCGGTGTCCTCCAACCTTGAGTAAATTGTCCTTGCGTCCAACGAGATAAAAGAAACCTTCTTTATCCTGGTAGCATAAGTCCCCCGTATGGTAACCATTTTGATCCAGGACTTTAGAAGTCATCGCGGGATCCTTCCAGTATCCCTGCATGATGTTATCTCCTGACGCTACAAGTTCACCGATCTCTCCAGTCGGAACCTCCCTTCCTCTTTCGTCCAGAACCCGAAGCGTGACTCCGGGGATAGCTTTCCCGACCGAATCTATCTTTTCCTCAAATCTCCCAGGCTCCAGGTAAGATAATCGAGCACTCGCTTCAGTGGCTCCGTACATGATATAAATATCCGTATGGGCAGGCAAAACTTGCCGTAATTCGTCTTTGATGACTCTGGACATATGCCCCCCTGCCTGGCTGCAATAACGAAGGGAACTCAATTTCTCGCGATATGTAGCGATGGGGGAGTGATGAAGAAGAAAGGCGTATGTTGAAGGCACTCCTGAAAAACCTGTGACCTTTTCAGAAACCATCTCGTTCACGACTGCCGCAGTAAACGCAAATTTATTGTTGATCACCACAGTACCGC
>Ga0315291_10000944_pt1 | contig 38913 bp, 37 predicted proteins | sample YL17G12_20_MG_FD_203070 | JGI IMG/M metagenome (GOLD analysis project Ga0315291, IMG submission 203070) | Sediment microbial communities from Yellowstone Lake, YNP, Wyoming, USA - YL17G12_20 | ecosystem: Environmental > Aquatic > Freshwater > Lake > Sediment | place: USA: Wyoming | collected...
CCTCGTCAGTTCCTTGATTGATGTCCTCTCCCCCTCGGGTTTCAGGGCAAGGTACATCACAGCCTGCAGAGCATACTCGCATTGGCGACTGAACAGAATACTCATAGAGACCTAGATCGTGCAGTTACACACTTCTAGTAAATTCGTTGATGGGATTTGTCGACGATCCCCGGCTCACTGTCCATCCCATGATGTTCTTTCGTCGACTCTGCAGGTTTTCAAATTTGCGGCAGCCAGAGAAACGTCCCCGCTCCGTGGAGAGCCACCCTCTTTCACAGCATCCGCTCAACTTGAGGGACCGCGAACTACCGGATCACAGCGAGCCGTCTCCCCCGTCAGATGCCCGCTGGATCAAAACTCGAGATCACGCCGTTGAGGATCTCAGCCCGCGCTCGCAGCTCGTTGAGCTTCTGGTTGATTAACAAAACCGAGCGGCTGCGCGATTCCAGGAGATCCTGCAACATATCGTGCACATCGGGGTAATCACATTCGGCCTTCAGCTTTTCGTAGAATCGAACCATGTCACTTTCTTCCCGCAACGCCTGGCTCAGCATGGCACATGTATACCTGCAGGCGTGCTCGCACTTCACATTCTTTTCGTCCATATCCACCCTTTCCTATTCTCTTCGCATGATGAACGACGTTCCCGTTCACCGAATGTGTATTTGTCTACCTTGTGACAGATTCCGAGAGCGTTTCTAAGACCAATTCCTTTCCACGCACAAGAGCATGTTCGTTGATTGACAGCAAGTGCTGGCGATGTGCGGGCAGGACCTTCTTAAGCGCCTTGATGACGTTTTGCGGATCGACGATCGGTCGACGCTCGAGGAATGCCCCCAGCAAGACGACATTGGCAACTTGTTTGCTCGTCAACCGGTGAGCTTCATCGATGGCAGGAATATGCGCGATTTCAATATCTGACCTCGTCGGCGGGCTGATGATTGTCGATCGCTCGTAAAGGAGGAAACCGCCCGGCTTGACGCTTTCGACAAACTTATCGAGCGACGGCTGGTTCAAGACAATGGCGGAATCAAACTTTGACAAAATGGGGGAGCTAATACGAGAGCTTGACACGATGACGATGCAGTTTGCTGTCCCTCCTCGCATTTCCGGTCCATAGGACGGCATCCAGCTCACTTCCTTGCCCTCGAGCATCGCGGCGTAGGCCAGCAGCTGCCCCATCGAGAGAACTCCTTGACCGCCAAAACCAGCGATGATGATTTCCTGCGACGTGATCATGAAACAGTCCTTTCTTCAGTTCGTTTGTGACGGAAGCTTCAGGTCACCCAACGGATAGAAGGGGAACATATTCTCCTCGAGCCACAGGTTTGATTCCGCGGGGGTCATCTTCCAGGCTGAAGGGCAGTTTGAAACCACCTCGATGAAACATGTTCCCTTATTCAGCTGCTGGTAATCAAAAGAAGTGCGAACAGCTTTCTTGAGCTTTCGGACAGTCGTAGCTGAGTGAACTGCCTGGCGTGTCACATAGTATGCACCGGGGAGTTGAGCCACCAGGTTGGTGATCTTGAGCGGGTGCCCTGCGGTCCGAATATCGCGGCCGTACGGCGTCGTCGTTGTCTTCATCCCGAGGAGCGTCGTCGGCGCCATCTGGCCACCGGTCATGCCGTAGACACCGTTGTTGATAAACACGATCAGTATGTTCTCTCCACGATTTACGGAATGGATGGTTTCGCCTGTCCCAATCGCTGCAAGGTCACCGTCACCCTGATACGTGAAGACATACCGATCTGGGAGGACTCGCTTGATACCCGTGGCAACTGCAGAGGCCCGGCCGTGAGCAGCCTCCTGCATATCAATGTTCATGTAATTGTACGCGAACACCGAACAGCCAACCGGCGCAACACCGATGGTTTTGTCCTGGATCCCCATCTCTTCAACCACTTCCATCAGCACCCGATGCACTACACCATGTCCGCATCCCGGGCAATAGTGCATCGGTGTGTCGGTCAGCGTCCGCGGTTTCTTATACACTAACTCAAAACCGTTCGTGATTGGCGGAATATCCATAGAAATACCTCTCAGATTTCGACGTGTTGTTTTTCCGCGATCGCTTCGATTGCCTGGAGGATATCTTCAGGTGAGGGGATCATTCCTCCCATTCTTCCCTTGAAATGCACGGGGCATCGCCCTTCGACAGCAAGCCGCACATCTTCCACCATTTGGCCGGCGTTCATTTCCACATCCAGAACAGCGCTGACTCGTGATGCTAACGCGGCGATCGGTTCGACAGGGAATGGGTAGAGCGTGATGGGGCGCAGCAAGCCGACACGCAATCCTCGTTCACGAGCAAGCTGCAATGCCTTCTGGGAAATCCTCGACACCAGTCCAAACGCCACCAGCAGGATGTCTGCATCCTCAACTGCGATTGTCTCGTACCGTACTTCATTCTTCTCGATCTGCCGGTATTTTTCCTGAAGAATCTTGTTGACTTCTTCCATCCTCTCCGGCTGGATGAAGAGAGAGGTGATGATATTCCTCTCTCGGTCCTTTGTCTTACCCGTTGTCGCCCACGGCTTCTGCGGGTGGGGCAACGATCCTGCAGGTGGCAGCGCCAGTTTTTCCATCATCTGTCCGAGGGCTCCGTCTGTCAGAATCATCGCCGGATTTCGATATTTCTCCGACAAGCGGAATGCATCGAACATGAAGTCAGCCATCTCCTGCACCGACGCGGGAGCAAGAACGATGAGATGATAATCGCCGTGCCCACCTCCCTTTGTGGCCTGGAAGTAATCGCCTTGTGAAGGCTGAATGGTGCCTAATCCAGGCCCGCCGCGTTGGACATTCACCACAACGCACGGGAGCTGAGCGGAAGACATGTAGGAGATTCCTTCTTGCATCAGACTGATGCCTGGGCCGGAGGAGGAGATCATGACTCGAGCACCAGCTCCAGAAGCACCATAAATCATGTTGATCGCTGCGAGTTCACTTTCCGCTTGCAGGATGACGCAGTCAGGGTGCTTCGGCTGTTCAGCCATCAAATACTCGATGACCTCCGATTGCGGTGTGATGGGGTAGCCGAAGTACGCCTGCATGCCGGCTCTGAACGCAGCTTCGGCAAGCGCTTCGTTCCCCTTCATCAATCGGACCTCAGATTTTTCTTCCATATGTTCTATGACTTTCGGTTTTTTCGAGTTTGGAGAATGACAAGCCGGGAAAGCTACACCGCGACTTGAACTTGGGGAGTCGCAGTTTTGGCCGGTTTCTTCTGACGATAGACAGTGATCGCAGCGTCCGGGCAGACCAATGCGCAGTTCACACACCCCGTGCAGTTGTCTTGGACCAGTACCACGAATCGATAACCCTTGAGATTGATCTTCTCGGAGAGCCCCAAGCTCTCCTGTGGACAGGCGGGTATGCAGAGTTCACACCCCTTACAGATCTCCTCCGCAATAACGACTTTGCCTCGGATCATAGTGAGTTTGCCTTTAGATTCTTTAGGTGGAAAGTCTTGACAAGAACGCGTCTTACAGGCCTATTCATTGCAGTTTCCTTGACAACTAATGTGCCAATTCGTTGACCCAGCGTACGCGACCCAAGAGACGCAGTACGGGTGAATGACCGACACTGCAGATTACCAGAAATGAGAAGGGATCATATTCGCATTCCTGATTCCGCCAATTGGCGTGTTGAATTCCTCAACGTATCTCGGCAAGCCTTGTAGTGCAGTCGCTGCACAGGGTGTTTCGTTTTAGGTCGATCTCCTCCACATAGGTTGAGGAGCGCATAACGCATTCAAACTGGCGACAATGATAAAGACCAAACGTATGACCGAGCTCGTGGATCACCTCTTTCTCGAGTCGGTGAAGCATCATCCCATCGTCCCGCGGCAAACCATAGAATTGATTCGCGAGACGGTGGGTGGACACAACGGCTGCGATCCCTCCCAGCTGAGCTTCGCCAAACACGAACGTTAGCACTGGAACGTGGAGATCCACGTCGACGAGCGCAATTTTCTTCTCCTGCGAGTTCGGGTAGGAGTTGAGCAGTTGGACAAGGAGTGCTGTCGAATTGTATTGCCGACGGGAGGGATCGAACGCAGGATCAATGTTCAGAGGCTCCGGAGTCACGTATGTCCGTAATCCAAAAACCATGGCAACGTTTCGTGAAAGCTCCTGGAGCTGTTCATCTGCAATTGTCGAGGCATTGAGGATGTGAACTGCAGAAGCCACGATCGTTTGGCTAACGAGCGCCTGGTTTCTTCAGAGCATATTTCTCGATCTTGTTGTACAACGTGACCCGGTCGATCTGCAGGATTTCTGCGGACCGAGAGATGTTCCACTTGTTCTGTTCGAGAATTGAGGCGATGTGTGCCTTCTCGACCGCCGCAAGCGAACCGGCAGGAAGGATGTGATTCTTTTCGGTCAATTGGTACGGCAAGTCCTCGGGTCGAATACTCGGCGGTCTGCCGACAACCATCGCACGTTCTACGGCGTTCTCCAATTCTCTGACGTTCCCTGGCCAATTGTACCGTACCAGCGTATCCATGGCTTCAGGGGAGATCGAGGTAATGGGTTTCCCCATCGCCCGGGCGTACTTCTGAACGAAGTAGTTCGCCAGGACGGGAATATCCCCCTTCCGCTCACGAAGTGGAGGGATGAAGATCGAGAAGACATTCACCCGGTAGTAGAGATCCTCCCGGAAGGTGCCGTCTGCAACAGCCTTCTCCAAGTCCTTGTTCGTGGCGCAAATAACGCGGAAATCGACCTTGATGAGATCGTTACCTCCGACTCTAGTGAATTGCTTCGTTTCTATTGCACGAAGCAAATCCATCTGCGTTTTCATATCGATGTTCCCGACTTCATCAAGGAAGAGCGTTCCCCCATCTGCGAGCTCAAGCTTTCCTTTCCGCCTGTACTGCGCTCCGGTGAAGGCGCCTCGCTCGTGTCCAAAAAGCTCGCTTTCCAGAATGCCTTCCGGAAGTCCCCCGCAATTGACCGTAACAATGGGGAAGTAACGCCGATTGCTGTTGCTGTGGATTGCCCGCGCGATCAGCTCTTTGCCGGTTCCGCTTTCCCCGCGAATCATCACCGTGGTGTCTGTCCTGGCCACCGTCTGGATCAGCTCAAAGACCTTCTGCATCTGAGATGACTCGCCAATGATGTCATCCGCCTTGCAGAACTCGGAAATCTGCTCTTTGAGTTTGATGTTCTCCGAAGCGAGGTTTCGTTGCTTCAGCGCGTTATTGACAAGGTGGGAAAGGTAGTCCGGGTCGACCGGCTTTGTGACGTAATCGAAGGCGCCTTCTTTCAAGGCCTTCACGGCCGTGTCCACAGTAGCATGAGCGGTGATAAAAATGATCGTTGCACCCTGCTCGATTTCTTTGATGCGCTGCTGCAACTCCATGCCATCCATCCCTGGCATCTTGATGTCAAGCAGGATAATATCCCATTTCTGCGTCTGCAGTTGCTGAAGGGCCTCAGCAGCGTTGCTCGCTGCCGACACCTTGTATCCATCCTCACGGAACCACTTCGTGAGTGAGTCACGCACAACCTGCTCATCATCGACAACCAGAATAGAGGGGGTGGAATTCATTGCTAGCCTCATGAGCTGATGATTCTATTTTCCGATGTACGTCCTGACGAGGAACTGACGGAAGCGAATTCACCCTGCTGTGCCTTAGAACCGGTCCCGGGGAATATCATCGTGAACCGCGTCCCTCTTCCCACGGTCGAGTCTACCGTTATCCTTCCGCCGTGGCGCTCAACGATTCCGTAGACCACCGAAAGCCCCAGGCCGACCCCCTGGGCATTCTTCTTCGTTGTGTAGAACGGCTCAAAGACGTGTTCGAGATCCTCCAACGCGATTCCGACTCCCGTATCTTCGATGAGAATCTGGACACCGCCGTCAGCGCTTTGCTGGCTGACCTTTACGCACAGCTTCCCGCCGCCGGGCATGGCTTCCACTGCGTTCACAAAGAGAGCGACGAGGGCTTGCTCGATCTGATTCTCATCGCACAGAAGCAAGACCTCCTGATCGGGGAATCCTGTTTCAAACTGAACATTGGAAATCTCAAAATGATGCTGCACGAGCTGCCGCGCCTTCTTCACAATCTGCGGGACCGGAACAAGCACGAACTCCCCCACCTGCTTCTTTGAAAACAGCAGCAGGTTCTTCACGATTGTACCGCAGCGCGCGGTCTCGCGCTGAATGAGCTCGATGTCATCGATCGTTTGCTGGACCTCATCGGACTTCGTCGGAAGCTTCTGCAGCCTCCTGCCGATCAGTTTCGCGTACGTCAAAATTCCCTCCAGGGGATTGTTGAGCTCGTGAGCCACAGTCGCGGACAGCTTTCCAAGCGACGCCATCTTCTCGATCTGCAAGATCTGCTGATGGATCTTTTTCAGCTCGTCGGTCTTTTCTCGCACACGCTCCTCGAGGGTGCCTGCCCACTCGCGATTCTCCTTCTCCGCGCGGCGGAGTGACTGCATCATGCTGTTGAACGAATTCGCCAGCTGCCCAATTTCATCTTTGGTTTCAATCCCGATCTGATAGTCAAGATTGCCGGAGCCGATCGCCTGCGTCCCCAGCATAAGTTTTCTGACGGGACGAAGAACGGTCAGCGAGAGAAACATGATCGATCCCATTCCCACAACGACGATGAAGGTAGCCGCCACGATCACATGCTGAGACTGCGCTTTCGCAATGCTGGCATCAACCTTTTCTAGAGACATTCGGACGTCGAGAACGCCGAGCACAGTGCGCTCTTCGGGATGAGAGTGGCAACCCGCGTTTGAACACTGTGCCTCGTTGCGAATGGGATTGATGAGCCCAAGTATCCTGCGGCCGTCGGGTCCGGAGTAGATTCGGGTTCGACTTCCCGCGGGCACGGATTCGAGAGGGCGCTGTTGATCGTGACACCCATAGCATGCCTCTGCCTTGAGATCAACAACAGAACCTTTCTGGGACTCATCCGTGGAGAACGTGATCACCCCCCGCTTATTGTACATGCGAATTCCCTCAATCCCCGGCTGCTTGGCAATCGTGTTGATGATTTGATAGACGTCTTCTTTGCGGTTGAGCAACATGCTATAGTGCGTTGAACTCTTGATGAAATCACTCACCCCGTTGGCGCTCTCCAACACCTGCGACATCATCTGGTCGGTGTAGAAATGGACGGAGAAGTAGGAGTAGATTCCGAAGAGAATCACGAGGAGCAACAGCGAGCCGACGAAAAGTCGGCCTCTGAGGGTTTCAAACCAGCGCATAGCCACAGTTCACCCGTCTGGGCAAGGCAGAAACTATGCCACAGAAGCAGTGCCAAATAAGACGCGATTGCCACGAGTACCATTTTCAAGAATGCAATGTTGGGAAGCTTTTTTCAGCCTCCTGCCACAAATGGGAATGCACTCCTGAGATACTCCTGGCAATCGCGCCGTTCGAGTGAGCTCGGCCCGGTTCTAGCCAAAGACATCGCGGACCAGCCGGAAGTACTTCGTCGGACCGACCATTGCCGAGACGCTTTGCAGAAGCTGACCCCCGTCAGCCAGCGTCAAGCCTGCGGCCGAACCACCTTTTGTGAACTCAGCCGCGATGAGCGACTGGAATCGCGACTCGTCTGCTCCGTAGATCTTCGCTGCTTCTGCAATGCCGAGTAACTCAGCGTGCTCAAGACTCCCCGGGTCGGTCGAGAGATCGAAGAGCCAACCGTGATCCAACGGAGCGTCGCAGAGCGCGTGGGGATTGTCGACGAGCTGGGCGTTTGTGCACTTCACCTCCCCGTCGAGAGGAGCAACGATTGGCAGTGTCCCACCTTCCACCACGATCCATGCGCACACCTTGTTGCGATGCACGCGTTCGCCAGTCGACGGCAACACCACAGTCTTCAGGGAGAGCAGCACTGAAGCGAGCCCCGGCTCAATGCCGATTCTCGCCGTCGTTCGATCAGAGATCCTCACCCAAGTATGCTTCCGACCGTACTGATACTCGGCGTGCAATCCACGCGTGCGTGCACCTCCTGCTTCTGCTCGAGGTTCATCCTGCACGAGAGCTGCCTTGTCTGCAAACCTTTGCCGCAGCGCGGAATCGAGGGGGCAGCGCTCACAATCAAGCTCACGATTGCACAGTTGATAGGAGAGAATCCCTGCAGTCATCCAGACACAGCGCAACTCATTGGGCGGAATCAGCGGATAATTCTTGTGTTCACCAGAGTCACTCATTACAGCTTCCCTCCTAATTGGGTTGGGAAACAGTTCTTAGATCTTCCAGCCATTCCAGTTGAGCTGCAGGGGCTGGCACATGCTCTGCGTGCTTAAAGAGCGGGAGATACTTCGTTGCGTAGGCAAACAGAATGAAACCGGCCGCAACAATCGACACCGTAACGGAAATCTCCATCCACGTGGGGAAATAGCCGACTCCGGCCCACCCCTCCATGCCCGTGATGCTGATGTTCATCCTATTCAGCACAAAGCCGAGGATGATCATCACCGCGCTGACGAACAAACCATTGTGACTCTCCCGCACTCTTCTCCTTGAGAGCAGGACGAGCGGAGCAAGCACGCCCACCGACATCTCCAGCCAGTACAGATAGGTTTCCATCCTTGGCTGCCAGAGCAGGCCAAACGCATGGCGATCGGCTAGATCCATCACCTTCATGGTCAAATACACGCTGAGCACCACGACACCAACTCTTCCGATCTCCGAAAGAAGATCAAGCTCCAGTCCTCTCCTGAAGGCCCGCGAGCTCAGAAACGATTCGAAGATGATCATGGCGCAGCCAACAGCAATCGCCGACACGTAGAAGAACACCGGAAGGTAAGGCGAATACCACAGGCCGTGGAGTTTTTCCGGAACGATGAGATACAATGAGCCCAGAGACGATTGGTGAAGTGTCGAGAGAATGATGCCAACAATGATGAGAGGAATCGTGATTTTCTTCAGCATCTTGATCGTCCGCGTCATCTTGAACTTCTCCATCACGACGGGCGAGAATTCGAGCGCAAGCACGGTCGTGTAGAGCATGACACACCATGCTACCTCAAACATCACCGACCGCGGGTTCCACATAATGATCGCATGCCAAATCTGCAGCGGTCGCCCAAGGTCGAACATCAACGCGACGATGACAAGCATGTAGCCGAGAAATGCGGTAAGGATCGTCGGACGAATGATGGGCTCGAAGCGTTTCACGTTGAAGATGTAGACGATCGCCGCCAGGGTGAATCCGCCTGCCGCCAGGCCGACGCCGCACAACACATCAAATCCGATCCACAGACCCCACGGGAATTCGTCACTCAAATTGGTGGCTGCTCCCAGTCCTGCCCCATATCGCACGATCGTCGCGTACGCCCCCGCGAGCAGGATGAGACCGGCAACAAATTTCCAGAATGTGAGTTTCGAGAAGAGCCGTTTCATAGTCATCACTAAAGGCAGAAGTGATTACGAGTTTGTGCCTTGACCGTCTGAGCGATCATCCAGTTCCTGCAGTTTTCGTTCATAGCGTTGCACTTCCGTACGTCGGTTCGTGATCCACCAGATCCCGTAGAGCAGGACACCGCCGACAGTCACGACGCTCGGAATCTTCGAGAGCGCGTTCCACGTAAGTGTAGGCAGGGCGGCGGTCTGCAGCTGCGTCTTGAAGCCGAGTTGCTCAAATGGAACGTTTGTGATATAGAGAATCGATGTGCCACCCACGTCGTGCTGTCCGTAGATCCGATGGACATATTTTGTCGGCTCGGCCTTAATCCGCTCGGAAGCCTCGCGGATGAGCTCGTCCCGATCGCCAAACTTCGTGGCTCCGGTCGGGCAGGCTTCAGCGCACGCGGGTTGCAGCCCTTGCGTGATTCGGCTGTGACAGAAAACGCATTTCTGGACGCGAGGGTACGTGCTGCTCCATTCGTAGCGAGGGACCTGGAACGGGCAGGCCTGCATACAGTAGCGGCAGCCTATGCACTTGCCCTCGTCATACAACACGGGTCCTTCCTCCGTCTTGGTGAAGGCACCGACCGGACAGACAGAAGCGCACGTCGGGTCGATGCAGTGCTGGCACATGCGACGAACGTAAACGCCGTCATGCTCCTCCAATGCCGTGTAGGCAGTGGCAGAAAGGGCTTTTTCCTCCCCCTCCGGCAAGCCGTTCGTCTTCTTGCACGCCTCCTGACACGCATTGCACCCCACACACTGCGTAATGTCGATGAGCATAGCCTTGTTGTTGACCATAGCAGTCTCCGCTCCGCTCATCGAATTTCAAGAAATTCTTGCTCGAAGCGTTTCCAGATGTCGTCACTCATATGCTTCATCGCGCCGGCGACAGGCGGTCCACCATCCTGAAGGAGAGCTGGAACGAGCTCGCCATTGGCCGTTACGCCCGCGAAGACGTCGCGCAAACGTCTGAACTCGTCGCCAATCCACCTTCGCGTCTCTTCTCCAAGCAGCATTTCCCTGAGCTCAGATGGATGCTCTGGTTTGATGGTGTATGCCCACCCATCGGTGAAGAGCATTTCCTTGAGCAACTCGGGCCGATGCTCTATCGCTTCATTTCGCGCCAGAATGTGCCCGTCCATCGGGGCCCGGACCGTAAGGGAACGATCCCCCTCCTTGAGAACAAGGATCGGTTCCCCTTTTGTGACAGCCTCCCCGGCAGTCTTCAGAAACGTCACCACGGGCTTCTCCAATAATCTACCGACGAAGTCATCGACGCCGAGTCGCACTTTTCCCGACGGGAAGAGATTTAACCAGGTGTGGGATCGTGCAAAGAAGATTCCGTCCGGAATACGTACCGGATAGGTGTTCGGCTGCGGGGCGGGCATAGCCATCGCCGGCTGGACGCCTCGCTTTTCCCTCGCCCGGCGCACAAGAGCTTCGATCGTCAGAAATACCACGATAGTAACGACGACAAACAGGACTGTCATGGTGTTCGCTCCTTTTCGTTTACGGATTCAGATTGATTCTGCTTGACATGACTAGTGGAAAGAATTCGTTCACCAACTGCTCCCATTCCCTGTCGCTCACGAGATCACTGATATTGTCGATCAGACCTCCCCCATCCTGGAGAACGGTTCCCATGCGAGGTGAAAACCAGTGGACGAGCTCTGCGCGAACAGCCTCCATCCAACGCTCGGCCACTATACCTCTCAGAAGGTTCCGCAATTCGACACGCAGCGACGTCGGAGAGATCTTCACAACCCATCCTCGATCGTATGGGGATTCGTTGATCAATGACGGACGATTCACGACTTTCTCATTGATCTCAACCACAACGCCCGTGATTGGCGCGACAGAGGCAAGCGACCTACTTCCTCGACGAAGCGTGGCGAGCACCTGCCCCTGGCTCACCGGCCGGCCAACGAGCGGCAGGTCAATCGCATCAATCCGGCCAATACATCGTTGGGCAAGATCATCCACACCGATCGTCACCACATCCGATTTTCCCACGAGAGCCCAAGAGTGACCGGGATGAAAATAACGCTCAATGACTGAGGTCGCGACCGGACTTTCGATACTCAGTGTTTTGGCTGCTGTAGCTTTCTTGATGTTGGAACTCTTCGCGAGTTCCAGCACGATGAAGATAGCAACAGTCAGTAGGAGCAGGATGAAAGACATTGGCACATTCTCCGAGGCAGCACACTGCCGCCTCCTGCGTAAGTCATGACAATTCTGTGCCATTGACTCTCGCGAAGTCTCACGCGTGAGAAGTGTAAGTAATGGAATTTGAAGAGGTTGCAAGCCTGTTCGGCGTGTGGCGAAGATTGGAATGAAGATGCTGTAGGGGACTTCTACAGTGAAGCGTGTCGGGAATCGTAGGTATCTGTAACAGCTGGCATAGTCTGCGCTTAGATATATGCTGAGATTTTCAGCGCACGCTGTATACAACCTCAACGAAATCTGGGGTCAGCAGATTCTCGGTAGTTGCTCCCCCGACAGCATGTCGACAACGCGAGAACCGCCGATGCGGCTTCTCATCACTACCGTTCCAGGGTGTTCTGCAACGACTTGCCCAATGATGACGGCATCCTCAGCAAGCGGATGGGCACGCATCGCCGCGAGCACCTTCTCGGCGTCTTTTGGTGGGACAAAAGCGAGGAGCTTTCCCTCGTTTGCAACATAAAGCGGATCAAGTCCGAGAATCTCACAGGCGCCGCGAACAGCCTCGGTTACAGGGATTTTCTCTTCCGAGATTGAGATCCCCACTTTCGAGGACTCTGCGATTTCGTTCAGTGAGCTGGCAACGCCGCCACGGGTGGGATCCCGCAGGACGTGAATCCCCCGGCTGGCTCGCAGCATCGTTTGCACGAGATCACTGAGCGGTGCCGTATCACTTTCGATCTGCGTGTCAAACTCAAGGCCTTCTCGAACAGACATGACAGCAATGCCATGAACCGCGATAGATCCACTTAGGACAATCGCATCTCCGACGGTCGCCTGTTTCGGACTGATGTTGACCCCATCCTCGATGATGCCAATCCCCGAAGTATTGATGAAGAGTTTGTCCCCTTTGCCACGATCAACGACTTTTGTATCGCCTGTAACAAGCTGGACTCCCGCAACGCGCGCCGCGTCCTGCATCGAGAGCACAACGCGCCAGAGGTCTTCCATCGAAAAGCCTTCTTCGATTATGAACGCCACCGAGAGATAGAGCGGTCGCGCGCCGCACATCGCCAGATCATTCACCGTTCCATAAACGGCCAGCTCACCGATATCGCCGCCCGGGAAGAATATTGGGTTGACAACATACGAGTCGGTGGAAAACGCGAGGCGAGCTCCTTGAAGAGTGAACACCGCGCCGTCATGCAGAGGCTCCAACAGTTCATTGTGAAACTGCGGGAGAAACATTTTTCTAATCATCTGCTGGGTGAGCCTTCCGCCACCGCCGTGAGCAAGAAGAACGTTCTTGTAGTCGGTGACCGGCAAAGGACAGGATAGTCCCGTGAACTGGACCTTTTTATTCTTCTCCATAATCTCTCCGCGTGTCGCGTGGTTGTTCAACCCTGCAGAAGTTAAGGAACGATAGCTTCATTATGCAAGACAGGTTTTTCACTGATACCAATCGTTGCGCGTCAGCGGAAAGCCGCTTTTCCCCTGATGAGGCTTCACGAAGAGAGCCTGATACACGTTCGTCTCACAGGACTCAAACTGGTGCGCCGCACCCGACATAAAGAGCCGCCAGACGCGATATGTTGATTCATCCGTGACGCTTCGTGCTTCTTCGCGGCGAGCTTCCAAGCGTCGGATCCAGTGGCGAAGTGTGAGGGAATAATGCTCTCTCAAGCTCTCGAGATCGCGGACCTCGAATCCTTTCTCCTCGGCAATTCGCAACGTCATGCTGATAGGGAGCAGTTCACCGTCTGGAAAAAAATAGTGTTCGGAAAATGATGGGCCCTTCCGCGGCGCCATCGGTACCATCTGCGCGATCCCATGGTTGAGAAACACACCGCCGGGATGGAGAACCTCCCACGCCCGCTCAAAGTACTCGGGCAGGCGCGATTCCCCGACGTGCTCAAACATCCCTATGCTCACGAGCTTGTCGAACATCCCCAATGCACTGACTTCCCTATAGTCCTTAACCAACACTTGGCAGCGATCGGACAAACCCTCTCGGCGGACCCAATCCATCGCCAGGTCTGCCTGCGGCCTACTGAGCGTAATTCCCACCGCATTGACGCCATACTTGCTAGCTGCGTAGATAAGGAGTCCGCCCCATCCGCATCCGATATCAAGCAGTCGTTCGCCTGGGCGCAACCGCAGCTTGCGGCACACATAGTCGAGCTTCCGTTCTTGTGCCGTATCGAGATCATCGGATGGCGTGGCGAAGTACGCACACGAATACAGCATCCGCTTCCCCAGCCAAAGGGAGAAGAAATCGTTGGACACATCATAGTGATAAGTGACTGCCTGACGGTCTCGTTCGGTTGAGTGCCGTCTCCCTGTCAGGCGAGCAGCTTGGCGACCACCGCGAGCACGAGAACCTGATGGCAGTCGAAGGAGCTGGAAAAGGCTCTTGAGATTTTGCCCGACGCCGCGATTCTGCCTGGTCAGATACTCGACAAGTGCAAACGCAGACTCCAGGTTTCCTTCAACGTCAAAGTCGTCATAGATATACGCTTCACCGAGCGTACGTTCATTCGCGGGGAGGAACATCTTGCGCAGCGCCCCCGGATGCCTGAGGACGAACGTGAACAAAGTCGGTTGCCCCTCCTCAGCCTCCAGGGTGGTGTCGTTCCATAATCGGACCGCGAAGTTGCGCGGATGAAAATCAGCAAGGATCTCTCGCCAGAAAGAGAGCGATAGCGCAGCCCACCGATTGTCTTGATTCTCTTGAGATTGAGTAGTCGGGTGGTTCATACGAACCTCCGAATCTTCAAAGAAAGGCTTGGCTTCGTTTCAGGATGCTATACGGAGTCAAGCCTTCTTTCCCTCACGAACAACAGCAAGACTGCCGAAAGAAATGTCAGGGCGATTGAAAGATAGAGAGGAGCCGTTTTGTCGATATTGTACCACAGAAGCCCCGCAAGAAATGAGGATGGAAATGCGCAAAGGCCCATCACCATTTGAAAGCCACCGAGTGTACTGGCACGAAACTCGGCCGGAGCCAGCTCAGCTACAAGTGTCTTTTGAACCGGCTCGAGCGCCGCTTTATGCACACCGTACAGGACAAAACACACGAAGATCATCCATGGTTTCTGTAGAATCACAAAGCCGAGACAGGTCAATGCCCAGGAGAGGAATGAGAGCAGCAATACGCGTTTCCTCCCGAGGAGATCCGAGAGGCGGCCAAAAGGAAGGGAAAGCGCTGCCGCCACCATGGTGAACGTGAGGTAAAGGACCGGCACAAAAGAGACTTGAATACCGACGCCCGTAGCATAGATGAGAAGGAACGAATAACTGAATGAACCAAGCGCAAAACATGAGCTGAGAACAAGAAAAAGCCAGAAGTTCTTGTCGAGATGCCGCAACGACATGCCGTTGAACGCTTTCGACGCGACCTGAGGCTTCTCCTTGATCAACGCGAGGATCAGTGCCGCACCAATAGCAGAAGGAATTGCTGCGAGAAGGAACAGAGTCTTGTACCCCAAATGGAGAAAGGCAATACAGAATGCGATTCCACATACGGCTCCGAGATTATCCATGGATCGCAAGATCCCGAAGTTCTTTCCCCTATTCTGGTCTGTCGACACATCGGCAACAATTGCATCTCGGGGCGCGCTTCGGATCTTGCCCATCCTGTCGAAGACGCGAAAGGGAATCAGATGCTGCCACGTGGTTGAGAGCGCATAACCCACGCGTGACATCGAGCCGAACACATACCCAACCCAGATGAAGACCTTCCTCTTTCGGATTCTATCAGAAACGTACCCGGAAGCAGCCTGAGAGAGCGAGACGATGGCTTCTCCGAGCCCATCAAGAAATCCGAGCGCCGCCATGTTCGCTCCCAGCACGGATGTGACGAAAAGCGGCCAAATAGGATAGATGACGTCAGAGCCAAAATCGTTCAGGAACGAAGCCGCAGCAAAGACCCGAACCGTTCGTCTGGATGTCGACTCGTCCTCGACGGTGTACTGGCTCATTCCTGCTTCTTCTCCTTTTTCTCGATTGCCTCTTCCCGTTTCTTCAACTGCTCCTCTCGCGCCTTCAGCTCCTCCGTTTGCCGTCCGAGTTGATCTTCCAGCCTCCTGAGATCGGCGATCTTGGAGTCAAGCTCCTTTTCGAATTCCGCTTTGTCCCAGTACCCTCGATCTTCAAAATACCCCTTGAAGAACCAATTATGTCTCAACGCCTCCATATTCTCTTCGAACTTGCCAGCCCCCGACCTCGCGTCTTCTGCCATCGCCATCGCACGTTGGACAACGACGAGGAGGCTGTCGTAGATTCTCCGTTCGACAATGAGTGCACCGAGAGTGCCCTGCCCTCGATTGATCTTCGCGAGGATGTCCCTCGCATTGACGACGGTCGAGTCGACGTCGGCAACGAGTCTGGCAAGGTTGTTCGTCACGCCATAGAGGTTGTCGCTCACCCCGCTGATGACCCTCGGGATGTTGGCGAATTCGTCAGCCGTCTTGCGCAGGCTCGAATCGGCCTGGGCGGTTGCCCGCTTCATCGCAAGATAGACATCCTCGTCCGTAATCAGCTTGCCGAGTGTTCCGCGGCCTGCATTAACGGCGGCAAGGATTTTCGTAAACTCTGCGGTCGCCTGCCGCGTGTTCGCGATCATGCCTTGTGCATCTTCCAAAATGACAGCCAGCCGGAATGGCTCCCTGCTCATCATCACGTCGCCATCGCCGACCTCCTCTGCCGACGCCGATCCAACACTAAAGGAAACAAACTTGTTGCCAACGAGCCCCTCCTGCTCGATGGAGGTATAAGAATCCTTCTTGATGAAATTCTTGATGTTGGCATTCAGTTTGAAATCCAGGCGGACCTTATTGTTCTGCGGGGAGATCGTGATCCGATCCACCACGCCGATGTCGACACCGGCAAGACGCACGGCTGCGCCGGTTCGAACGCCTTCAATCGTGTTAAAGTATGAGCTTACTCTGAATGACTCGCGAAACAGCCCTTCCTGCTTCCCTATCAGGAAGATCGCCACAACCAGCGCTGTCACGCCAAGAACAACAAAAACTCCGAGACGTATCGCAGAACTTCTTTTCTCCATGGCATCTCCCTAAGTTGTTGCGAAAAAGCTTCTTACAACCTCATTGCTGACCTTCTCCATCCCAGAGACGGTCCCCTCATATTCGATGATTCCGTCGTGCAACACCGCGGCCTTGTCCGCGATGATGCGAGCGCACGTCATATCGTGCGTTACCGCGATGGACGTTGGCTGATACCGCTGCTGCAATTCTTTGATGAGATAACTGATCTCGCGCGCGGTAATGGGATCCAGCCCGGTGGTTGGCTCGTCGTAGAGCATGATCCTCGGATTGGTGATAAGCGCCCTTGCGAGCCCGATTCGTTTCTTCATCCCGCCGGAAAGCTCCGCCGGCATCTTGTCAATCGCGTCCTCAAGTCCCACCATCTGCAGTTGCTGAATGATTTTTTCCTCAAGCTCATCGCTCGTGAGCCGCACTTTACGTTCCAGGGGAAACGAGAGGTTTTCGCGAACGGTCATCGAGTCGTAGAGCGCAGCCCCCTGGAACAGATAGCCCATCTGCCTCCGCAGGGCGTCAAGCGTTCTCCGGTTCATCCCGACAACTTCCTGCCTGTCAATCCGAACGCTTCCCGTATCGGGCGGTATCAATCCGATGATGGTTTTTAAAAGAACGCTCTTCCCCACACCGCTCTTGCCGAGAATGACTGCCGTCGATCCTTTCTCGACGACGAGATTCACGTCCTTGAGCACCTGGAGTCCGTTGAAAGACTTCGAGAGGTTTTGGACTTCGATCAACCCCATATCCACACCGTGATTTTCACTAAGATCATATCGACAAAAATGATCAGAAGTGATGAGAGGACGACGGCGGTCGTCGATGCCTTGCCGACACCTACTGTTCCTCCTGTCGTGTTGTAACCCTGATGGGAGCCGACAATGCCGATGATCAATCCAAATATCGCAGTCTTCGCTATTCCAGGCACGAGATCGGCAAACGTGAGGGATTGGATGACGCTGTTCCAGTACAGGCGCCACGACATGCTGGATTCAAGCACAATCGAGACATAAGCGCCAAACAGCCCCAAAGCATCGACGATAGCGGTCAACAAGGGTAGCAGGATGATGCACGCAAGGACGCGCGTGACCACGAGGAACTTGAACGGATCGATGCCGGATACCTCCATGGCGTCAATCTGCTCCGTTACGCGCATGGAGCCAAGCTCTGCTCCGATTCCGGAGCTGACGCGGCCAGCAACAATGAGTGCTGTAATGACCGGGCCCAGCTCGCGCAGGAACGAGATAGCGACCATAGCAGGCAGGTAGGCATCCGCACCGAATCGGTAAAGCGTCGGGCGAGTCTGCATGGCAAGGATGAGTCCAACGATAAAGCCCGTCGTGCCCACGAGAGGAAGGGAGCGCGACCCGAGTTCGTCCAGGTGTCGCTTGACCTGGCCAAATTCGTATGGAGGGAAGAAGACATCTTGAAAAAAACGAAGGGAAAAGACCGTCAAGCTCCCGATCTGTTCGAAAAACGATGTCACCATCGACCAGAGGCCGAGTGTCTTCCGATTTCCGAGCTCGACGCTATTTTTCGTTGTTGCCATATTCTCGCGATTCTTCTCTGCATCTCCAGAGCGAGATGCAGCACCTAGACCTGGGCGAGCGGAGAGAAACTCATTTCGCCGACGAAAATGTCCTGGAACTGTTCATCCACGTTGAGCGACACGTGTTGGGCAATCTTCTGTATGTCCGCATAGATCTCTTCGTCGGTGTTAAAGAGAGCAAGCTTGGCACCGAGCAGCGCAGTATTTCCCGCTGGCTGAATTCTATCGGGCGGCACGCGCAACATGCCGATACGTTGTGCGTTCGAACGATTGATGTAATTGCCAAACGCCCCGGCAAGGTACAACCTGCCCACTTCCTCCTCCGATGCGTCCAGGTCTTTCAGCAATATCCGCACACCCGCAGCGATTGCAGCTTTTGCCACTTGCAGCTCTCGGATATCATTCTGCGTGACCTCAACGGGCGGACACAATGCGATGCTTCCATTTCCCTTCAGGATCTTTCCGTCCTCCCGAATATTTTCCATCGCGAGGCCGACCGCGACAGCGTCTACCAAACCGCTTCCACATATGCCGCGTGGTGGAACGTTGCCGAGCACACGGCATTTGAACGTACCATGATCCGCTACGACCTGAGCGATGGCTCCCGTCGTAGCTCGCATGCCCATCGAAATGCACGACCCTTCGAATGCCGGGCCGGCCGCAGTTGAACAGAATAACAACCGTTCCCGATTCCCAAGGACAATTTCACCGTTGGTCCCCAAGTCAATGAGCCCCATGAGCGAGTGGCTCTTCTGTATCCCGGTTGCCAGTATGCCCGCGAGGATGTCGCTCCCGACGAAACTTCCCATGCATGGCAGAAATCGCACCTTTGCGTTGGGCACGACGTCCCAATCAAGATCTTCAGTCTCAAAACGCTGAAGATCATAGTGTTTCGATTCAAAAGGATACTGCGACAGCGGAGCGACGTTGATTCCAGAGAAGAGGTGATGCATCACGGTATTGCCAACGATCACGATATCTTGTACGGACGCCCCTTCAACTCGCGCTGAGCTGACCAGCTTTGCCACCATCGAACCGAGCTGCCGCCGAATTGCTTCTTCCAACGCCTTCTGACCGCCGCCTGTCACCGCGTAGGAAATTCTGCTCATGATATCGGCTCCGAACCGGCCTTGCTCGTTCAGAGCTGTTTCAACTGCAAGCACGTTTCCGGTAGAGAGATCGAGAAGTTGCGCCGCAAGCGTCGTTGTTCCGAGGTCCATGGCAATCCCCAATCCTTGCCGAGGAACGAACTGAAATGTGCTGTCATCCGTCAGGACCTTCGCTTCCCATTGAGCCAGTTCGAGTGTGATGTCCCCTTCGGCTCTGCAGCAGCAGGCCAACCTCCACCCTGCTGCAATGTCGTTCTTCGACAAAATGTTCTCCTGCTCAGGGGTAGCCGTCAGCTTGCCTGCCAGAACTCTGATCTTGCACCCCTCACACACGGCATTCCCCCCACACGGAAACTCCACCCCATATGTGAAGAGTACATCCTGGAGCGGCGTACCGCGTTCGACGGAGAACTCGTGTCCAAGCGGCTGGAGGACTATCCGGACAAGATCACTCATAGTTCAGTACACAATCAGATTTCGGGGGAACTCACTCCAATTGTACTCATAAATGAGCAACGGGACTATATACGACACAAACCCGCGAAGGGAACTTATTTTGAAAACCGCTAAACACGCCTTTGCTCACCTCTTCGGAGGTGGCGGAACGCGAACGATCCGGCGCATTGCCTCTTGGAAACCCATTTGGAGTTTTGGGGGTTTCTCGCGCTTGGTCGTGGAGGGCGGTTTGTTCTTCTTCCTCTTAATCTCCATAATTGAACTTTGCCATTCTTCTGTAGGACTGACTAATATTTTCCCATTGGTACGCGAAAAGGGTTCTATGGGAGACGTTCGCATGATCAGTGTAGGTGACAATGCCGAAGATCTGTTTCTCATTACCAGCCGCCTCAATCCAATGTCCAACCCAAGGCCTTATTGGAATCCTCAGCGTTTCTCCGGGGGCTATCATGAATCGAAGATTATTGCGCACAAGGTCGGCATCGGGTTCAAAATCTTGACTATCTCTTTTCAGACGGGCAAATGCTTGGCGGGGAGAAACATTCATTGCTGGAGTTTTCCCAAAATTTACCACGCTAATCCATGCAATTTGCTCATAAGTGGTATCACGTTTAGATCCGGTGACTATCGCAATAATGTCGTCACAAGGATTGATCGCGGCAATATAAGCTCTAAGATCGGTATGGGTTGTCTCTTTGTACTGACAAGTTTGACACCAACCAAGAACAATACTGGTAAGCGCTATGATCCAAGTTGCATATACAATATGCCACGTGGGGATGTCCGTGCCTCGGAAGAACCGGACGAACCATCGAAATTTACCAGTTGGCGATTGATTTGCCGCCTGGTCCTGTGGTTGCTGGGAATTCTGTTTGTTCTGACTGGGGGATTCTGCATGTGCGTTGCGGTCATTCCCGACAACGGATTCGGGGGCAGATATCGCGGTCGCGCTCAAATTCTCGCGAGGCTGTTTGCTCTTTTGGCGCTTTTGTGTTTTCATCTCGGAATAATTGTTTATGGAACGGGTTACTTATGAGCAATCAGCGTTTGATATGTCATTCGTCCATCACAAACATTCAGCATCAATCCAAACCTTCGAGTATCGGCAATATGCTTAGAGTTACACCTAAACTCAAATTCGTCAACGTACTTGTCTAGGTGCTTCCGGCTGACATGATGATAGATTCCGTAAATACCACGTTTCAACATAGACCAGAAAGATTCAATCGTATTGACATGCACATCCCCACGAACGTATTCTTTCGCATTGTGGTGAACGCGCTTGTGAGAATTGAACCAACGATCCAATTTATTATAGGCTTTCCATTCGTCGGTCATCATGTTTGCATCGGAGTCAACTCTCTCTTTCAAAACCGCCTGAAGAGTTTTCCTATTCACACGCGTAACCGCCTCGGCCTCTATCTTACCACCTCGCTCTGCCATGCCGAAGATCGGGATTTTGTTTTCAGAACCGCGCCCGTGTTTGTGCCCACGACCGCCCACATAGGTTTCATCGGCTTCAACAGTACCAGAAAGTTTCTTGCCGAACCGTGCTGTTCTCACAGCGTAGCGAATCCGGTGAAGCATGAACCACGCGGTTTTCTGAGTGACTTCGATGTCCTTGCTCAGTTGCACGGAAGAGATGCCCTTCTTATGCGCGGTGATGAGGTAGATCGCCATAAACCACTTTTGAAGTGGAAGGGCAGAGTCCTCGAAAATCGTCCCGACGCGAACGGTAAACTGCTTGCGGCACTTCGCGCATTTGTAGAGTTTGCCGTCATTGATGCTGTAAATCTTCTTGGAGTATCCGCAATGGACACAAACAGGTTTCCCGTTCCATCGCGATTGAGCAAGGTACTCGCGGCAGGATTTTTCGTCAGGGAATCTCTGTCGAAGATCAAAGAGAGAATTGAACTGTATTTCCGAGGGCTTTTTCATGGTGAACTCCGTGGTTTTCGTTCACCAGTAGTATACGACTTTTTCGTGGGTTTGTCAAGTATATAATTCCGATGAGCAATTACAAAACCGTCAGTTTCCTTCACTAACGAACGATTGCCCCGTCCCTAACGGAACTCGGGAGGCGACGTGAGATCAGGTTAATCTGGGCGTTCAGTAGGACTGCATTGTCGAGGGAATACCCACAGCGAGTGATTAATCCCAAAAGGCGCGATATGTGATTCCTCCAACTGATCTCAACCATCCTGAAGGTGGAAGTGATACTAGAGACGACCGTACTCGTGAATCGTCTCATACATGGCGACAATGTTCTCAGTGGGGGTTGTCGGTTGAAGATTATGGCAAGGCGCGCAGATCCACCGCGCAGGTGAAAAGATCTTGATGTTTTCGAGTACCTCAGTTCGGACATCTTCAACATTCCCAAATGGCAGCGTTTTCTGATTGTCCATCGCGCCGTGGAAAATGATCTTGTCTCCAAAATCCCGGACGAGCTCTTCTCGATCCATCGAGGGGCATCTCCACTGAATGGGATTGAGAAGCTCGATGCCGGTGACGCTGATGAGGTCAGGTATGACCTCCCGGACATCTCCGTCAGTGTGGTAGAAGATGTGAATCCCGTAGCTTCGCGCGAGATCCGCCATCCTCTTCTGGTTTGGCAGAATGAATCTGCGGATATCCTCCAAGCTCATCAACAGCCCGTTTTGGCCGCCGAGATCCTCAGCGATATAGGAAATCTCTATGATCCCCTTCCCGATCTCATAGATGCGCTGGTTGAGGTTGTAGTAGTAGTCGAAGATGTGGTCAAGAGCAGTCTGGAGGATATCCGGATGCTCCCGCACATCCATCAAGCCCTGCTCAAGGCCGCGCATAGCACAGTAGATGAGATAAGGCTCGAAGTCGCCCGAACGGATCATTCTGTGGCGAGGAGCATTCTTGATTTGAGTTTTGTAGATCTCGTAATCGTGATCATCAGCGCTGGGCCATTTGAACTCGTGCACCTCCTCGACCGATGTCACGTGCTCAAGCGGATGAGTGCCAAACTCCTCATAGATCCCCGCCCCGTAATCGATCTTCTTTTTCCGGACTCCCCAGATGTCTGCCTCAGGGTCATCAGGATGATGTAGCTTCAAGCAAGGCGGCTCGATGCGTGTCAGACCGTCGATGTGCAGCTTGTCGTACAGTTCTTCGAGATCGCTGCACCGAAGTTCGCGCTGGAGGCGATTCGTCACCTCGTCCGTCGCCCAGTAATCCGTCGGTATCCGGTCGGGCTTTTCACCTGCGAACAGCGCCAGCCATCGTTCTCTCGGCGTCATAGAAGGAACCTTAGCTAGAATCGTCGGTTGAGGACGTCCCTCTCGTAGTTGCGCACGTCATTTATCCAGTCCTCTCCAGTTGGGACGTTTCGCTTCAGGCAGTAGTAGTCCCACACCGTCCCAAACGGCAGCGCCCTCGCCTCTTCCAGCAGAGACAATCGGGCGAAGTAATTCCTTTCGTTCTCGTACTCTCTGAGTTTCGCATTCGGTTGCAGGAGAGCTGCGAGGAGCGCCTTGAGCGTCGAGTGCGCGCCAATGACCCAGGCGCCGACGCGATTCAGGGTCGCATCAAAGAAATCAAGGGCGATATGCACCCGGCCCAGGGCATTGCAACGGACAATTTCTTCGGCGAGAGCGCGAACCTCATCATTCAAGATCACAACGTGGTCGCTGTCCCAACGGACACCGCGGCTGACGTGAAGAAGCAGCTCATCGAAGAATTGCAGAATGGAAGAAACCTTATCGGCAACGGACTCCGTGGGATGGAAATGACCCATATCCAGGCACAGCATCTTCCTTCTCGAGAGAGCATATCCGAAGTAGAATTCGTGCGAACCGACAACAAATGCCTCACTCCCGATGCCGAACAGCTTGCTTTCAACGGAATCCTTCATTACCGAGGGATCATAACTCTTCGCATAAATGTCGTCAAGAGATTCTGTGAGCAACGCGCGGTGGGTCAACCGATCCACCGGCATATCTTTGGAGCCGTCGGGTATCCAGAGGTTGTGAATGCACGGGCTCGTGAGCTCTCTCCCCATCACGGCGCTGATTGTCCGGCAACGCTTCACATGCTCTATCCAGAACTCGCGAACCGATTTGTCTTTGCTGCTTAGTGTGTAGCCGGAGTTCGCTTTCGGGTGAGAAAAGCACGTCGCGTTGAAATCAAGTTTGAGATGTTCTTGCTTCGCCCAATCGATCCATCCTCTGAAATGCTCCGGCTTTATCTCATGCCTATCGACATTTTTCCCCCCGAACTCACCGTACATCGCGTGAAGGTTCAGCCGATGCGATCCCGGGATGAGCGAATACGCCTTCTTAAGATCCGATCTCAACTCATCAATTGTCCTCGCCTTTCCGAGGTAATTGCCCGTGACCTGAATCCCTCCGCCGGAGAGAACAGCCGCCGGCTTTTCGAATCCTCCAACATCATCCCCCTGCCAGCAATGGAGAGAAAGCGAAACGCGGGAAAGCGTCTCCATCGCCTTCTCGGTGTCGACTCCTAACTCGCCATATTGCTGACGAGCAAGCTCGTAGGCTTTGGCAATCATTGTTTCGCTTGACATGGCACCCTTCGTTATGATTTCAGATGAGTGAGGACTTCATATCGTTGGTAAGCAGTTTCCCACATATCTCTTTCCCGCGGGTCATATTGAACTGGTTTGAAGGATCGTCGAACAATAGCGCGCATCTTGGATAGTGTGTCGACAGAGCCTGAAGCGAGCGCTTGAACCATGATGTTTCCAATCGCTGTCGCCTCGACAGGTCCTACCACCACGGGCAATCCTGTGGCATCAGCAGTGAATTGACACAGTACTCTGTTTTGCGCACCTCCGCCGATGACATGAATTCTGCTGATCGGGCGCTGACTGAGTCGCCGCAGTTGCTCCAGCGTCAATCGATACTTCAGAGCAAGACTCTCGAAAATGCATCGTACAAAATCTGCATGCGACTCCGGGACAGGCTGATCCGTCTCCCTGCAGAAGCGCCGGATCGCTTCCGGCATGCTCGGGGGATGGAAAAAACCCGCGTAGTCCGGATCGACGAGCGAGCGAAACGGGGAGGTCTGGTCAATGAGAGCCATCAGTTCCGCATAAGAGTACTGCTGCTCCTCTGCCCAGGCTTTGCGGCATTGCTGCAGCAGCCAAAGCCCCACGATGTTCTTCAAGAACCGAAATGTTTCTTCCACACCCCCCTCGTTCGTGAAATTCAGGCTCAGCGCCACATCAGAAATGATGGGCTGCTTCGTCTCAAGACCCATCAGAGACCACGTTCCCGAGCTGATATAGGCCCAGTCTTCGCCCTCAGCAGGAATCGCAGCGATGGCAGAGCCGGTGTCATGAGAGGCCACCGCGACGACAGAAATTGCTCCGAGCGATGATTCTTCTGCAACGGGCCTGCTGATCTTGCCAAGTATCGTCCCCGGACGAACGATGTCCTGCATGATGGATCTTGGAATGTCCAACGCCGTGAACAGCTCTGGCTCCCACTGCTTCGTCCGCGGATTATACAATTGAGATGTGGTCGCGAACGTGAATTCCGTTGCCGCGACACCCGTCAGAAGGTAATTGAACATGTCCGGCATGAAGAGCAGGCGATTCGCTCGCTCGAACACGGAGGGATCATCCCGCTTGGCAGCGAACAATTGAAAAAGTGTGTTCAGTTGCATGAATTGAATGCCCGTGAGTTCATACACGCGGTCACGCGGAATCCTCTTGAAGAATTCCACCATCACTCCGTCAGTGCGATGGTCACGATAAGTATACGGCAGGCCAAGGAATGAGCCGCCGCGGTCAAGCAATCCGTAATCGACTCCCCATGTATCGATGCCGATGCTCTCGGGTTGCGGATGAGCAGACACGCAAGCCCGTAGGCCGCTCTTCATCTCTCGAAAAAGACGATGGATGTCCCAATGCAGATGCCCTTCGAGAGACTGCATCTCGTTGGGAAATCGGGTAATCTCCTCAATGATCAGTTGTTGGTCAGCCAGCGTGCCGAGGATCGTTCTTCCTGACTCGGCACCAAGATCAAAAGCAACAAAGGAATTTGAATTCATGCTTGTTCAAGATGGAAGGAAATGAAGAGGTCTGCAAGCGCCACTTTCTTCAATACGCCGCATATAATCCCCCATTACTTTCCAGCCAATCCGCAATGCCTTCGACAGCTTTCGGAACATCGTTGTCGGTGATATCCAACTCCATGTTCGGGAGAGAGGAGCGTGCAACCAACGCTCGTAATGCTTCCTGCTCCCTCTTGAAGAGCTCAAGATTGTCGTACTGTGAGGGATTCCCTGAGACCTTGATCCTCTTATCGCGGGGAGGTTGATCGATATGACGTCGTGAGACCTACATCCGAACGACCGCAAAGGAGGTCACACAAATCTCTACCCTTCTATCCCCATCTGTCAACCGCCTCTCTCAGCAAGAGCAGTTTCTCACGTTGCACCCGAGGAGCGACGGAACAAGCAGTGCTGAAGATGTATCCCCCTCCATCCTTGCCAATCTCGATTCTCTCTCGGGCGTCGGTGAGAATATCCTCCTTGGACCCGAGAAGCAGTGTATTCACCGAATCAACATTCCCTTTGATGAATCCTCTTCCCCGCGTTCTTCGCTTGGCATCCTCCAGCTCGACATTCCCAAGCGGAGGAGGATCGAGGCATTCAATACCGCTCACCCCAGCATCGAACATCATCTCAAGCCGATCCGACACCGCACCACATGTATGCATGTAGATGTGCACATTCCTCTGCCTCACAGCCCGCGCGATTTCCGACTCATACGGCAGAACGAACTCACGATAGAACTTGGGGGAAATGAACCCTGCTCCGGCGAAGGGCGAGGAGATTTTGATCGCACCCACCCCCGCCGAGCACATCTCGACGCCAACTTGCTTGACAAGCCGTGTGAAGTGTGCCAGGACCTTCTTCGACTTCCCCGGCTCGTCGATTAGGTTTAGGAGAGCGGCCTGATGTCCGAAGAAATCCAGAAAGTAATCAAACGGCGACGTGATCTCACCGTGGAGTGAGTACTCCAGTCCAACCTTCTCCTTCAGCCGATAGAAAATGTCGAATTTGTGATCGGGATGTATGAAGAAGCGCAAACCCTGCGAAACGGGTATGTAGTCCAGACTGACCGGCAGGTCGGCATCTGTCGTCGATGCGATCGAAGGTTTTGGCGGCTCTTCACTCATGAGCTGGGGAAGATCGTCAACAAGGTAGAGCAGTCTGCTCCCGTCCTTCCAGACGAAATCTTCACCTTCGGCTGCCTTCCTCCTGTCACGGACCAGGCTTCTCCAATCCGGGTCGTGTCCGTGAAGGCTCACAAGGATGCCATCGAAATCGTAGATCTCACGGAGCTTTACGAGACCATCGGCAAAGACCTCGACATCGTGCCAGTACTCAACCGGCGATACATCAAGCTGCAGGAGCATATGCCCGATGCTCAACTGACACATCAGCGGCACACGATCGGGAATCCCGAGATCCATCGCAGCTTTGACTCTTTCGCGCGGTGTGCTCATACCATCTGCTGAACCTCTCGCATCATGTGACGAACTACGCTTCGGTCACCTCTAGTCTCTCCCGCCAAAAACCAAGCCGAGTGCCATCGAAAAATCGAACCCGTTAAAATTCTCTCGCGCGCCCACAGGAGTCTGAAAATTCGACATCACGTTGTATCCGAGATTCGCTCCGAGCTTGAACGACCGGCCGAGCAAAAAATCGATGCCCCCTCCGATCCGCCCGCCAATTGCCGTTTCAGTATGAGCCGTCTGAGAGAACGTCGTGTTTTCGGCCTCGAACCCCCAGTAGGGTCCGACCCCAACGGAAACATAGGGTCGGATCGTTTCATCAAGAGACGGCTCTGGCATGTAGTACTTGATACCCAGAAGAACGGGAATGACGGCAGTCGCACGCTGCGTCGTGCCAGGGAGACCGACCGTGGATGTTGCCTCCGCCGAGAGAATACCTGCAGACAGGGTCACTGCTACGTATTCACGCAACCACCGGTTGTATGACAGGCCCCCCAGAAATCCACTTGCTCTCGCCTCGGATTTGACACCAAGAAGTGAGATATGATTTCCGGCCTTCGACTCATTCCACATCCCGATGATGAGATCGATGGAAGATCTTCCATTCAAGGAAATTTGCTGCCCGACGGCGATAAGGTTTACCAGCACAAGAGCAGTGGAAATTGCGAACGTACGTCTGAGCGTTTTCATAGTCGACCTCTTTCTTCTTGTGGCACCCTTTTCGTGTTGATTATGAGTTCTTGAATCGCGGTGCAGTTGAGATCCTTAGGTGACTCTTCCTGATTGGATGCGAAATCGCCCAAAATGGTAGTATGCCGCGCAAGCCCCTTCGGAGGACACCATAGGCGCGCCAAGCGGATGTTCGGGTGTGCATTCCCGCCCGAATGCCGTACACTCGTGCGGCTTCTTCAGTCCCTGCAGGACAAGCCCGGCGATGCAGAGCGGCGATTCATCGGCCTTGATCTCCCCGACTTCGAAGATTCTCTCGGCATCATAGTCTGTGTACCCGTCGCTGAGGCGATAGCCGCTCATGGGAATTTCGCCGATGCCCCGCCACTTCCGATCGCAGACGGCGAAGACCTCCGAGATGAGCTTCTTCGCAGCAACATTTCCCTCACGGCGCACGGATCGACTGTATTGGTTCTCGACCTCGGACTTCCCCCCCTCCAGCTGCTTCACTGTCATACAGATGCCCTGTAGAATGTCCACAGGCTCAAATCCTGTCACGACGATAGGGACCCTGTGCTTCTCGGCGAGAGGGATGTATTCCTCATAACCCATGACGGTGCAAACATGGCCTGCCGCCAAGAAACCTTGAACGAGATTGGTGGGCGAGGAGAGTAACGCCTCCATCGCGGGAGGCACGAGCACGTGAGAGCACAGGATGGAGAAATTCCTGAGCCCAAGCCTTTTTGCCTGCCAGACGGACATCGCGTTTGCAGGGGCCGTCGTTTCAAATCCAACCGCAAAGAACACCACCTTCCTGTCCGGGTTCTGCTGCGCGATCTTCACAGCATCGAGCGGCGAATAGACCATCCGGACGTCCCCTCCCTCAGCTTTGACGCTCAGAAGGTCCGTTGTAGACCCGGGAACCCGAAGCATATCTCCGAACGACGTAAAGATGACCTCGGGTCGAGAGGCGATCGCAATAGCTTTGTCGATAAGCTCTAACGGAGTCACACAGACAGGACAGCCGGGGCCGTGAACCAGCGTAATCTCGGCTGGGAGCAATTCCTCGATCCCATACTTCACGATCGTGTGCGTTTGACCCCCGCAGATTTCCATAATCGTCCACGGGCGGGTGATCAGCTGCCGAATGCGTTTTGCGTAGGTCCGGGCGGCTGTTGCGTCTCGGTATTCGTCAATGAAGCGCATTAAGGTACGCGCGATGGATTGAGGGTCACTCGTTATCCCAACCTCAAGCCTTGCTCGAACAGGGGAATGGAAGCCCTCGTCGAGAAGGGACTTGCCGCAGCAAAATAGGATATCAAGCAGTCATTGTCAATGCTGATGGCTAGCAATCTGGCGCACGATGATTGAAGAGATTGCCAGGATTGGCGCGGCTGTCGGGTCTTCCGTCTAGAAAAAAATATCTGACTTTACATAGAGAGCATCCGGATAATACCAGTACTCGGCGAAGTCATTCCCAAGAAAGAGTTGACCGCCGAACGCGACGGAAATCTCGTCGGTTGCAGAAAACGACACCACAAGGGCAAGATACTGGCTCCTGTCGTCAAGGTTTCTTGCCCAGGATGCCAAGATGTTGACCAATGGATGAATAAGGTACGACGTTTGAACGGCGAGATAATTTCTTCCGAGGTTGATGATTTCGCCCTTCGCAAGCCGCAGAAGGTCGTACCGGGACTTGTCGGTCGCCCCTTCCCCGTTGAAGTGATACTCAACGAGACCATAGAGTCGCGACGTGAACTGATAGTCGATCCCGAGAATCAACTTGACGAAGTTCGAATCGAACCTATCCGGAATGGCAGAGAGAATTCCCTCACCCCGCACGCCGGCATCGAAGAGGTTGCCGGCAAAATCCCCTCCGACGATCACTCGCTTGTCAAAACGCCCTCCGACGACCGAGAGATCGAACTCGCGAACATTTGTGCGAAAACGACATCCCGCGTTGGACGTCTTCCCACCGCGCTGTGGGTTGAAAACAAGTGAGACGTCGGTGAAACTGCCGAGATGGAATTTCACCAGCGCAGCGTCCACGCCATCTTTTTCGATCTTGGCGAAACTGGCGGGATTGAGTGGATTGAAGAGATCCGTTGGATTCCAGACTCGACCCGTCCCCCACGCAATACGCTGACGGCCGATCACCAAATCCCCGAATCCGAACCCTTGCTTGAAATGCAGTCGATCGACGTAGTGGAGAACCGTCCAGTGCTTCCCGTCGATGGGATTCCAGGTCCAATCGGCGATCTGCCTGCTGTTTTCCTCCGACTGAACTTGGAAGAGAACCGGAGTCGAATGATAGAGTGCTGAGATTTCGTACTCGAGTGAGAGCTGGGCATCCCGCCACAGAGACAGGGCAGGCCGAAGGCGAAGCCTCGATACATTAACAAATTGGTCGCGGCCCACGCCGAAGAACCGGGCGACGAGATCCTCGCTTCGTTGATACGCCGGGAAATCAACCGCGTAGCCAGAGAATGTGAGCTCGAGCTGCGCGGAAGCTCCTGAAGAGAGGAAAAAAAGGCAAACCCACAACCATCTCCCCTTGACGCGAAATGCCCCGACTGCCCGTGGGAGCTTGATGCATCGGTTGACGGATCTGTCACGATGCGGCATGGCTTTCCCGTTCGATGCGTCCATCCCGCAGCAACACCAGCCGCCGGCCCCGTTGTATCACTTGTTGATCATGCGAGGAAAACACGAAGGTGATATTTCTCTCCCTGTTCATCCTCTCCATCAGATCGAGAAGCGCGCTCCCTGTCGCAGAATCGAGGTTTGCCGTGGGCTCGTCTGCAAGGACGAGCGACGGGTTGGTCACAATGGCCCGGGCAACCGAAACTCGCTGCTGCTGGCCGCCGCTCATCTCATTCGGACGCTTGCCGGCGAGCTCGGCTATCCCGAGCTCTTCCATCAGCGCGGTGGCTCGCTCCTTTCGCTCTCTCTCCGAAATCTGGAGAAGCATCATGGTAAATTCGATGTTCTCCAGCGCCGACAAAACCGGGATGAGATTGTACGCCTGGAAGACAAATCCCATCTTGTGGAGCCGCAACGAAGCCAGCTCCGCTTTCGATCTCGTCCCGAATTCCGCGCCTTCGAAGTAGACTTTTCCGTTGGTCGGCACATCAAGTGCCCCAATCAGGTTGAGCAGGGTCGTCTTCCCAGACCCGGAAGGACCTGCGATGACCGTGAACTCCCCCTTCTCAATTGTCATCGACACGGTGTGTAACGCGCGAACGGGCACGCCATTGTCTTGATAGATCTTCTCGAGTTCTTCTGTCCTGATGATTTCCATACCGCTACCTTTCATTCTTCCTCGGTCTTCGTTTTCGTTTAACCCATCCCCTGCAGGCCGTCCTTTCTCAACTGGTGAGTGCCCTCACACGTATCGAATTGCATCGATCGGTTCGAGTCGCACGGCACGATAGGCTGGATACATCGCCGCGAGGATGCAGATCAATAGGATGACAACCATTCCGGTCGCGATGCTTGGATAACTGATCACCGGATAGATGACAGCGCCAGCTCCATACGTTGCCAAACCCTCGGAAAACGCCGCGAAGTTTAGTCCGGAACCTGCAAGCTGGAGGTTGATCAAAGTTGCTCCACCGAATCCGATGAGCACACCCACCGAACCGAGGAGGAACGCCTCCAAGAGAATCATGCGAAACAGGATGCCGTTCTTCATCCCGATTGCCTTCAAGACTCCGAACTCGTGGATGCGTTCAAAGACAGACATCAACATGGTGTTGATAATCCCGAAAATCATCGCGAGACCGACGATGAGATAGAAGATCCACATCAACTGCTCAGTCAGCTCCATTTGCATGAGCAGCGAGGGCATCAGGTCCTGATAAGTCAGGACTTCATACGACGCATCCAGCCTCTTCAGCATATCTGCTTTGATGGCTCCGGTCGAATCGATGTTCCGCGCAACAACCGCCACTTCAGCGATTCGCCCCCCAACCCGCAGCATTTCTTGAGCGTTTCTGATCGGGATGTAAATGTACATCCGATCCAGGGCGGAGCTGGCAGACTGATACAGCCCCACGATGCGAAAGACTTCGGACCCGATATTCCCATCGAGTGTTGAAGCCATCGCGACGACCCGGTCGCCCAGGCCGGCTCCGAGCGTCTCCGCTAGTCTTCTGCTGATGAGGATCTCGTGCATCTGACCGCTGAGATATCGCCCCTCGACGATCGACTCATCAATGGTGGTGATGTTCGCTTCATCGTCGGCGTCGACGCCAATGATCGAGACGCCGGAGGAATTCGACGCACTGGTCAGAATACCGAACGCTATCACGCGCTTGCTGAAGTGCTCAACGTTTGAGTTCTGCGCCATGGCCGCCGTCACCACTGCACTCTCGGTCATGAAATTCTGCACAATCTTGTTGTCATTGAATCCCTTGTGATGAATCTGGAGGTGCGACGTATGGGCGCCAAGCTGATTGTCAAACATCTGTTTGAGGAAACCGCGGGACAACGCTTCAACGAAGCTCATCGCCAGCACGCCAACGACGATGGAGGTGATGATGATGAATGAGCGGCGCTTGTTCCGCCAGAGATTTCGCCAAGCGAGCCTGATCTGCATCATGTGTAGCGTATGCCTTTCAACGGTTCCAATTTCGATACTTTGTATGCCGGATAGAGGCACGAGAAGAACGAAACAAGTAACATGAAACTCGCAACCGTTAGCACAATGGTGATCCTGCTCGCTGTCACGATCTGCGGCAGAAATCCATATTCTTCATAAATCTTGGCGAACTCACCCGAAAACGTTATGGGGTGCGTTTCGAGGTACACGTTCATCAGCTGTCCGACGATGCTTCCGAGAACAATCCCGATCAAAGCCAGAAATGCCGTCTCTATAAAGACAAGGGCAACCAGCTTCTTCGGCTGCATTCCAATGGCCAGGCTCACACCGAACTCTCGAAACCGCTCCGTCACCGACATCAGCACAGTGTTGAGAATTCCAAACGTGACGATGATAATGAGCGTCCAGAGAAAGATCCAATCACCGATCTTGTCAAATTCCATCGCCTGTTTGAGTTCGGGCAGCACCTCCTCCCAGGGGAGAACAGTCAGCCTGTCCATCTTCGCGCGTTGAAGAGCGTCAGCGAGTCGCTGGACCGCCCCTTCGACAGCCTGCAAATCGACAACAGAAATGGCAAGGACATTCACCCGCCCTTCCATCGCCAGAAGTTCCTGCGCCGCGCGGAGATCCATGAATGCAGCCATCGCATCGAATTCGGGCGAACCGAGCTTCATGGTGCCGGAAATCCGGAACCGTAAATTGCCCATCACCCCATCTTGCCCCTGCGCGAGAATGACCAGCGTGTCTCCGATCTGCGCCTTGAGATTCTCGAGGAGCTTGTAACCCAAGACCACCTCTTCCCGGCTTCCCGCCTCAAAGAACTTGCCGGAATTCAGACGTTGCTGAAAGCGGAAAATTCGCCGCTCCGCATCAGGGTCAATGCCGAATATCGCGGCACCCGACGAATTCGCTCGATAACTGATCAACCCATCCGCGAGAATGCGGGGGGCGTAGCCCTTGATGTCCCGGTCTGTCCTGACGGCCGCCTCGACATCTCCAGGGAATGGGAAGTTCTTGTTCAGGGACGGATTATTTTGATACCCCGTGCGCTGGATTTGCAGGTACCCGGAGAAGAGCTCCACGGTATTTTGCACGTTGTATTCCCAGACCCCAATGCCGAGGCCACGCATCACAACGGTGAAGAATGTGGCGAAGGTGATGGCCAGGATCGTCAGAATCGATCGGCGTCTATTGCGCCAGACGTTTCGCCAGCCGAGCTTCAGCAGCAAGTTCACCGGTACCTTCCTTTTTCGAGTTCCTGAAATGAAAAGATCCGGTCGCTCAGTCGAATATCGAACTGCGCTTCAAGATATTCGAATTCGGTTGTATGACCCTGTTTCGCGTTGTTGACCATAAGCCACTTCGACGGAACCCGTCGGCCCCCAAATTGCCTGACGTTCGAGTAGAGCAACGTACGCATGAGCGCGCCCTTCTCATCGTAGTATTCCGTCCGTGACGGGAGGAAGTCTTTCTTTCTCACCCAATGGTAGATTTTTCCCCAGACGACGGGTGCTATTGGCTTGGGCAGCAGCTCGATCTTCCAGCACGATTCAGCCTCAAGGACTTCGTCTGAAAGGATTTTCATCGTGTAGTCTTCAACCAGGCTCGATTCCCGAACGAGGTCATCGTTCGTGAAATCCGATCCGTTCCACGACTGCAGCAGCATCGACGGAGGTATCTTGATAGTCGTTTCGGTGTTCCGGAGATACATCCAGAGCTCGTTGTTGACCTTCAGCGTTTTGTTACCGGCCTCCCGTCGCGGTGAGGTGATCTCGATCAGCGTCTTTTCGCTCCCAACCCACCAAGCCTGCATCTCCATGGTCCGCGTGTAGTCGGGCGTTACGATCGCCATTCGAAACTTCCCCTTCGAGGAGACACCCTTCAGAAGATCCTCCGATCGCTTGATGATCTCTTCTGCCGATTGTGAGAATGCTGATTGTGCAAGGGCAAGCATCAGGAATCCCACGACCATGACCTGAACAGCGTGCGATCGTTTCATGAGATCTTCACCTCCTGCTGCTCTGCTTTTGGTATTCTTCCCACCGTTCAAACAACGCGGGGAACTCGCGCTCAAAGAACTCATAGAATTCGTGCATCTCCTTCAGTCTCTTATACGGAAGCTCATTCTTGGGAGTAACAAGCTCCATTCCCCGTTCGATGAGGGTGTGGAATTCGATGAGCTGCTCCATTCTCGCCCGCAAGATATTCGACCACGTTCCGGGCCTGATCCGAAAGTAATCGCGCCTCTCGCCCGTCCGCCCGACCCGATCGAGCAAACCCATTTGGATGAGAAGCCGCGTCATCGTGCTGATGGATCCCCGGCTTGCTTGAAGCTGACCGACAAGTTCATCTGTTGATACCTCGGATTCGCGGGATAAGAGAAGAAAGCCGAAGACCTTTCCCGCCATGCGAGGAATACCCAACTGTTCTAAGACGATCCCCATTTCTTCGATGAACTGATCGAGTTCTGTCTTGTTGGTTCGCGAGGCCATGATGGTTTTCTCCTTCTCTTCTGACCTACGTTGCTCAAATATAAAAGTTTCAGAACTTTCAGTCAATACTAAAATGATAGAAAGTGGGAATGACATCCTTGCGGAACCGGACCGAATCTGGAATGGCGTCGGCGGTGAGATGCAGGAGGGCTGAACACCGAAGTCTGACTCGAACCGCTCAAAGGGCGATTGAACCGCGAGGATCTCTGAGCAGGACAGCTAATAGCCCGTTCTCAGAGATGAAAAAGGTAGGTAAATTTCAGCATGAGGGTGCGGTTGTTCGTCGTCGCCCTTCCCCCCGTCGCCACTTCTTCATTGTAGACAAGGAACAAGTCACTCCCGGGCGTGTGGATGAAATTCACAAGAAAGTTGGCGACGACAATGTTCTTGTCGCTGTTCCACTGCACAAACGCTTTCGCGAAGAGCTTGGGCGAGAAGGTGTAGAGGATCCTTGTCGCTATGAGGGTGGTCGTGAAGCTGCCATTGGAGAGCTTGACGTCGTTCCGGCTGCTTTGGAGATATAACGTCAACCGTGACCCCAGCTTGATGTTTGCGCCAAGTCCGAATCCGACAATACTGCCATCATAGAAATCGCCAATGTTCACTGCCAGCATCCCCGAAAGAGGTTTACTCTTGTCCGAATCGAATTGGCTCATGACATTGTTAAACCGATACACACCCGGCAAGATGTTAAGGCCGTCATGGATCTCAAAATCCTCCGTCAGCAGTTCATACTCTTGGTTGAACAGTGCGAGAAGCGTCGCACCACTTTCGAAAAGCGAGTAGAAGCCGATGTAGTTCAGCCTGCTTACCAGCTCGCCGTGCTGATTGGTGATGTAGCTGAAGTCCTCGAACAGCGCGATCTGTCGAATATTGAACATCTTTGGTCGGGGGGAGATTCCAAAATTGATCTGCGTTGTGCGAATGCCCGTCCTCGGGAAAAAACCCATCTCCGGGTTGAAATTGTCCTGAATGGTATTCTGGGCCAGATACAAGGTCCAGAAGTCATCGTTGTAGAAGAAGTCTCCGTACGCCGCCAGATCGTTCCCATTCTTGCCCGGAGAAAGTGTCTTTGCCACGAATCCACTTGTCTGCGCGTAGGCGGTCAGATAAATGGTTGCGTCGGCACCAATATTGCGGTTATAGCTCCCATCATCCAATGACTCTTTGTTCAACCCGATGATCCCCACATACGAATTCGTCAGGATATCCTTGCGGAGTCTCACCACGCTGAAATTCGCTCGCGGGATTGACACAAACTCGTCATCCTCATTGACATAGCTTGTTCGATCAGCGACCATGTTGAGAAGACCGACATTGAAGCTGCCGGCTTTCCCCGTCACCTTCACTCCTCCGAGAAGCGGAACCAGTTCGTTGTCTTCAGACAAACCGATGCGACGGCTGAAGAAGAGAACGCTTGGGGGCGTAAACGGTGAAAACATACGCTCTCCGAAACGAAACATTGCGGCGCCCTCCAAGAAGAAGTCGCGCTTCTCGGGGAAGAGAAGCTCAAACCGCGTCAGGTTGACTTGCTCCTGGTCCGCCTCAACCTGGGCGAAATCCGTCTTCAATGAAATGTCCGCAGTCAAGTTCGAGGTCAGGTGATACTTTGCGTCCAGACCGATATTCAGTTTGCTCTCGTACGGCAGCGCTTCTTCAAAATCACGTTGTAGCCCGGCGAGGGCGAACGGCTTGAGTTCCAGGTCCCCCGGTTGCTGCATCTGACGAAGGCCCTGCAGATGACCATAGGACGAGAGCCGGTATTTCCCCCACCACCCATAGTCACGCAAAATGGGAGACCAAAAGGCTTCCTCTCGTTTGCGCGGAATGAACCGGGCAAGATTGATCCCCCAAACGAGATCACTCCCTTCATGGAATCTGAGGGTTTGGAATGGGATCGCCAGCTCTGCTGTCCAACCTGAAGAATCGATGAGGCACGCGTTCTCCCAGACACCGTTCCAATCCCAATTCTGCTCCTCATCACTGACGTCAGCCGTAATGATTCCATCCCGCTGGGCTCCCAGCGGGTTTGTACAAAAGTAGAACGCATTCCGATGGTCATGATACGTGTCGAGATAGATTTCTACACAATCATTATGCATGAGATCAGCGTCGCGACGCATCTCATTTGCAACGATTTTGCCAACTTCCGAGTCCCAACAACGAAAGCCGATGTAGAGGTTGTGCTGGTCAAAAAGAATTCGCACTTCGGTTCGCTCTGAGCTCGGGCTGCCTTCCTGCGGCTCTCGCTGAATGAAGCGATCCAAGACGACAGCCTTCTGCCACGCTTCCTCGTTAAACCTTCCGTCTACTCGAATCCCTCCTTCGATCTTCACTGCTTGCACCGACGGAGGATCGGGCGTGCTTGCTCCGACTTGTGCCTCGACGATGCTCGTTGAAATCACGAGCCCACAGAGAGTCCAGAGGGCCCTCTGATTTCCTAGGCATCTGTCAACCAAACGAATCACACCGTGTATCATGCTTCTTCTTGTATCGAAATCCGTCATTAAAACCCAAATAATCGTTCGCTGCCAGATCCACCTCAGATTATCCGGCTTCTGCCGACCATGCGCAACAACCAATCCTTGCCAGCGTAAGACCATCCAATTCCTCAGCGCCGGTTCTATCCCATGCCAAGACGAATCCTGGTTGGGCATGACATGAGCTCAGTGATTGCACTGTGGCGGCCAAACCTGATGGACAAAGTCGGTGGGCGAATAGCCGAACTCATTGAATCTAACAACTTTCGCCTTCCAAGTCTATTGCTTTTTTCAGCAATGGTGGGGTTTCGAGCACGAAGGGCACTTCGCAAGCGGGCTCGGTTGCCAATGAGGGGAAATATTGGAAGACCAGAACTGAAATCGTGAAGTGACTTTGAGAGCAGCTAGAGAGAGCCGGCTCTTGCCGGATCTTTTGCATCTTGTTGAAAGATCACATGGACTTTCTTGTGAGGCTCCAAGTTCGAGGAAATACGCCCTCAAAACAGGTAAGGTATGAACATCTTCGTTTCCTTAATGTACTCTCCATACTCTCCCCCGAATCTCTGGACGTTCTCCCTTTCTTCGACTCTGGCGGTTGTATACAGGAATGCGGAAGCAAGCAGCGTGACGAGGATCGAAAGCGCCGAAACGTCTTTTAAGAAAGCCCCCCAGGCAAACAAGAGGACCGACGAATACATCGGATGGCGGATATACCGGTACGCCCCCGTAGTGATAAGCTGTGAAGTGTTTTCGAACTCAAGATTCGCCGATTCACGAGGCGGAGGCACTTGTTTACCGAGCAACCGAAAAATGTAGAATGCATGCACAGCGAGGAGCAGCGAAAACGTAAGGAGGATCAACGACACAACTTGCCGCGGAGAGAGCAGTTCCTGGAACCAGTGCTCGGCATTGAGTAGAATGAGAACGAGGATGAGCTCAAAGGCAAAAAACCTAAAGAACCCGTGCGAGCGCGGAATCTTCAGCGATTTCCACGAGAGGGCGATAATTGCAGCCGATACGACGAGAAAGATCACGAGGTTCAACACTTCGTCCCCTCTTCATTTCTTGGCTAGGAGCCTTCTTTCGGGGTTTGCAGTTCGTCGAGCCCCGCTTCGATCTCTTCTATGAGCTTCAAGGTCTCGAGCGCCTCTTTCTCATCCATCTTGCTGATTGCAAACCCCACGTGCACGATGACGTAGTCACCGAGCTCAACCTCTGGAATCCATTCGAGGCACACGCGTTTTTCAATCCCACCAAAGCTGACCGTTCCCATGGTCGGTTGAACACTGGTGTCGATCGACAAGACCTTACCTGGAATAGCAAGACACATGGAGCTCCTCCTTTACATTTCCTGTGGGTGCTCGGCCTCCACCTTCGAGATGGCGACACCGGATTCAATCAAAATCAGATCACCGACTCTTGCATCGAGCACGAACATCA